>WBZS01000161.1_pt1 | contig 86499 bp, 75 predicted proteins | sample 5204201 | NCBI WGS metagenome assembly WBZS01 (sample SAMN12344357, study PRJNA552823) | activated sludge metagenome | biome: Activated sludge suspended growth; feature: Nitrification reactor; material: Wastewater; isolation source: activated sludge from nitrification reactor of wastewater...
ATAATAAACGAAAAAAAAATGACAGGTATACCTGTTCCCAAAGAGAATACCACAGGAAGTAAAAGTCCCGCATCTGATATGAGGGTCATAGGTATTAGCATGCCGAAAAATAAAGCACCACTATACGGGCAAAATGCCAGGGCAAAAATAGCACCCAACAAATAAGCGCCCAATAATCCATGATCTTTAAATCGTTCAGATAATCTTTCCGTCAAATTTACTTTGGTAAAAAAGTTGAGTTTGATCACATTGAGCAATATTAAACCAATCAGAATCATAAAGGGTCCGAGAAATTTCTCTCCATTGCCCTGGAATAATCTGGCAATCTGAAATTTACTCAATCCAAAATAAATCAGTGCACCAACTGCAGTATATGATGTCAACCTGCCGAGCGTATATAAAATTCCGCTCAAAATAACACGTCTTTTACTGTCAATTGTTTTCGCAATATAAGCGGTAGCAGTTATGTTTGTTGCTAACGGACAAGGACTGACTGCCGTAAGCAATCCTAATGCGAATGCGGCTATAACTGGTGTTTCGCTATTTTGGGCAAGATTATTTAACCATTCCATTTTTTATATTTGGTAATTGGGTGATCAGTGATTTAGAGATTGGAGAATTGACTAAAATGCTGAAATCTCTTTTTTCAACCCTGCCATAAATTTGATTTTATCGCCGGCATTCATAAAGGCAAAGTCGGTCATATCCTTTTTCTTACCAGTTTTAGGATTATAGATAAAAAGGGCTGTTCCGGCAGCTTCAAATTTTTCTGCCATTTTTTCATTTTTGGTATCATCTACGTTGACTAGTTTAAATGGCATTCCTGTAAAAGACTTTAATGTTTCTTTGGTCAGTTCTTCGATTTTAAGACAAGTTACACACCGGTGTTCTGAATGAAACTGTATGATTTCCAGTCCAGGTTTTTGAATTGATTGTGCAATTACTGGTGCAAAAGAAATATTAAGCAACATTATTATGAGTAAAAAACTCTTCACCACTGTACATTTTTGAATATTCATATTAACAGGTTTAAATGTTTAAAATAATAATTTGTTTTTTTTATAAAAGTACATTGAACAGGTACCCGGAAAGTATTATAAACAGGGTCACCGTTCCAAAAAAAATTCCTATCAATTTCAATGTCATCACTTTTTTGAGCAATGTTGCTTCAGGGAGAGAAAGCCCGACAGTAGCCATCATAAAAGCGATTGCAGTTCCCAAGGGGACGCCTTTGGCAACAAAGACCTGAACCACAGGCACAATACCTGCTGCATTGGCATACATTGGCACGCCAAGTATTACTGCCAGTGGTACAGTCCACCATGCCCCACTTCCGAGATATCCGGCAAAAAAGTTTTGGGGAATATATCCGTGCATTAACGCTCCAATTGCAATACCAACGATCACATAAAGTACTACGCCGCGTACTATCTCCCAAGCATTGCGGGTGATTTCCGGCAGCCGTTGTCTGAAGGTTATTTTTTCTTCTTCCTCATCCTGCGAAAAGGACTTATCGTTGGCAAGAAGTGTTTTTACCCAATCTGACAGTAAATGTTCTAGTTTTAGTTTACCTAAAAACCAGCCACCAAATGTTCCCAATAAGATACCGCTAATTGTATAAATCAGTGTTGCTTTAAGGCCAAACGTGCCTAAAAACATAGCTACCGCTACTTCATTGACCAAAGGAGAAGTAATCAGAAACGAAAATGTCACTCCTAAAGGAATGCCTCCGCGCACAAAGCCGATAAATAATGGAACAGACGAACATGAACAAAAGGGGGTAATTGCACCAAAAGTTGCTGCGAATAAATACTCTAAACCAAAAAGCTTATTATTTACCAGAAATAATTTTAATTTTTCGATCGGGAAATAGGCGTTGATAATTCCCATCAAAAAAACAATGAGAAAAAGTAAAAATAAAATCTTTATTGTGTCATAGATAAAAAAATTGAGGGCTACTCCAATTTGCGTATCCGCCCCTATCTGAAACAAGTTATAAATCAGCCAATCAGCAAAATTTTGTATCCAATCGAACATTTGGTTAGTATGTAAATTTAAGTAATTCGAATTATGAAATTAACTTATTTCATTTCACAAAATTTAACTAACTGCATGCCGGCCCAGAACAGCAGTCTTTATTTTTTTGTAAAACTGAGGACTTATCTCCTTTAGTCGGAAAACCTTTTAGTGCCCATCTGATGATTCCAAACTGCATATTAACTACCTGATCATATCCATGATTTACTAAAAAACCAGCCGCTCTAAGGCTCCTTTCTCCCGTACGGCAAACCATAACCACCTTCCTGTCTTTTGGAATTTCTTTATAACGCGCTTCAAACTCTCTGAGTGGTATGTACATCACGGCCGGTACATCGCAGCTTAATTCCGCTACTTCATCCGGATCACAAACATCCACTAATAATGCTCCCTCGCTGATCCTTTTTTGTGTGGAGGTTGGGCATATTTCTTTGACTAAAGTCTGGGTTCCCATTTTTTCGATAGCTTTATATAAAGCATTTAACTAATTCTTTTTCAGAAGGCACGATACCTTTAAATTTAATAACATTATCAAACATAATCGTTGGCAGATACAGAACATTGTGTCTGACCATAACTTCCCAATCGTCACATTTGGTGACTTCCACTTGAAGTTTATATTTTATAATCACGGACTTAATCAGCGATTCAACTCTTTTACAATTTCCACAATTGGCACCGAATATCACAATATTTTTTACATTTGAAACCATCTGTCCAGGAAGGTTATGATGATAATATCCGTTTAATTTCTTCCAAATCAGCTGAACGACCTTTGATCTTTGCCACTTCATTGACTATAAGTACCGGAGTAGAAAGCACATTGTATTTCATTATCTCCATAATATCTTCTATTTTGGTGACATTGGCTTCGATTCCCAGTTGATTTACGGCTTCAAGCACATTATTATACATCACCTTACATTTCGGACATCCGGGTCCAAGTACTTTTATATCTATCATTTTAAGATACTATTAATTATTCGCAAATATACGAACTATACATCATGTTCGCAATATTACGAACATGATGTATAGTATAATTGACAATGATCTATATCATTTCTTTTTCGTTCTCAAAAATAATAAGGAAAGGGTAACCAGATTTACAACTGATTACCCATGCCATAGTTTTTACTACTTACTTTGCTTCATTTACTTTTTACACTGAACTGCACATTGACAAGCCATCATTTCGGAACAATCATTTGAGGACTCATTCGCTGACTTTGCTGCTTCATCGTTGTCAGAACGTTCGCAACAACTACCTGAGGTTGTACAACAAGAGGTCATTTCACAACAACCAGGATCGCAATCAGTGCAGCATATGGTCGGATCGCAATAAGACGGATCGCTGATTTTTTCCAATAAAGATAACAACCTGGTTCGTTTAGGGCCGCTTTCAGCCATTAAAGATACTAACCCTAATAATCCGATACCCAATACTAATTTTTTTTTCATTTTATGGATTTTAATTAACACAAACAATATCGTTTGCATAATACAGACGCGCCCTTCCAATAAAGACGCAACATCCAATTCTGCTAAAACAATGTTTATGTGGTGGGTAAAATATTCAAACAGGATAAATTGCGTCCAAAACATTAATATTGCGTCTTAACAACATCATAAATTAATAATTAAGATATGTCTGCTTTTACTGAGACCTTATACCAGGAGTTTCATTCTACCCTTGAATTTTTTATATTAAAAAAAGTAAAAGACAAGGATACAGCTAAAGATATCCTGCAAGATGTATTTATAAAAATACACCTACATTTACACACCATCAAAGACAAAAAGAAACTTAGTGCCTGGATCTACCAATTAACCCGAAATACCATATATGATTATTTCCGAAGACACCAAACCACAAACAGATTATTGGCCATTCCAATTGATATTGGTGAAGAAAATGTACAAACTGAAGAAGGACTCGAAACCTGTATAATGCCTTTTATTTCGCAGCTTCCGGAAAAATATCGGGAAGCTTTGATCCTCACGGATATCCATGGCATGTCCCAGACGCAACTATCAAATCAACTGAATATCACGTACTCTGCGGCAAAATCAAGGGTTCAAAGAGCCAGGCAAAAACTAAAAGCTCTTTTTACTGCATGTTGCAGCATTCATACTGACAAATATGGCAATGTACTATCGTACGATAAAATAGAATGTGGAACTAACTGTACTTGATTTACTACTTAGAAATTAAAGTCAAACCAATTTTGTCAGGTTGAAGGAGTCTCAAACCTGACAAAAAACATACCACATTTCCTCGCCTATCTGCCAGCTTCTTTCGGCATATTTTGAATCCATGAGATCTGTATTGTCAAATGCTTTTGGGTCATCATATTTGACCGGAAATCTGGCTTCAGCGCCGAAAACGATGGGGCAGGCTTCATCGGCAGCGTTGCATGTGATTACAGCACCATAGTTGCCCGTTGGATTGAAGGCGTGATTGTATTCTTTTGAAAAGCAGATAATCGGATGCTCGTTTGGGTCATATTTTACAGCGTATACGGGGTTGGTTGTTTCTGATAGTTTCTGAATGCCAAATCCCTGGCCGGATAAGGTCTCCGCAATTTTAGGAAACATTGCCGTAGCTTCTGTACCACCTGAATAACAAAATACACTTTTGATACCAAAATGATATGCCATGGTCTGAGCCCAAATTTGTGATAAATGACTGCGGCGAGAATTGTGGGTGCATATAAAATTGAGTCGGATAGCCTCATTATTATTCACCTTTTGCCTGATGAACCTGATCAAAGGGTGAAGTACTTCTTTGCGGTCTGTGGATATATTTTCCAGTGAAAAGGTTGAAATTGTGTCTTTTATTTTAGGGTACATGTTTTTTCTTTGATTTATTGATAAGTAGATTTCCTGATTTCCAGCAGATTTAGTGGTTTAAAAATTTCGTTTTAATGAACTAACTATTTTTCCTACTACTTTTTGAATACTTTTCATTTATAATTCAAGTTTGACATCAAATGGAAAAACCATTAAATCAATACATCATTTTTTTACTCGCTTTAACCAATAATATCAGTACAGGTACTTCTACCAAAGGTCCTATCACTCCTGTAAATGCCTGAGGTGACGCTATACCAAAAACAGCAATGGCCACTGCAATGGCCAACTCAAAATTATTTCCTGTGGCTGTGAATGCAACAGACGCATTTTTGTCGTAAGGAATGCCCATGGATTTCCCTATCAAAAAGCTGATAAAAAACATCATCACAAAGTAGATAACCAATGGGACAGCGATAGTCAATACATCCAAAGGTAATTCCAGTATTTTGTCTCCTTTCAGGCTAAACATAACCACGATGGTAAACAGTAAAGCGTACAAGGTAATGGGTGAAATGACAGGTATAAACTTACGGCTGTACCAATCAAGTCCTTTTGATTTAACCAAAAAATATCTGCTCAGAAAACCGGCTACAAAAGGTATTCCGAGATAAATCAATACACTGACTGCCACTTCTCCCATAGGCACATGGATATTAAAACCTTCCATTCCAAAACAGGCAGGGAGTACATCAATAAACAACCATGCATAAAAGCTGTAAGTCAGTACCTGAAAGATGCTGTTTAAAGCAATCAGCAATGCTCCATATTCTCTGTTCCCTCCCGCAAGATCATTCCAGACTATCACCATAGCTATACATCTTGCCAGACCGATCAGAATCAACCCAACCATATAGCCAGGCTGATCTCTCAAAAAAAGTATAGCCAAAAAAAACATCAGTACAGGCCCTATGACCCAGTTTAATATCAAAGATAACGTCATCAACTTTTTGTCTTCAAAGGCTTTGGGCAGCAAGGAGTAATCGACCTTGGCCAGCGGTGGGTACATCATCAGGATCAACCCAATAGCCAATGGAATATTGGTCGTACCGACGGATATGGAGTTGGTGAATGAAGCAATAGAAGGAAATAAATATCCTAAACCTACACCCAGAAACATTGCTAAAAATATCCATAGAGTGAGATATCTATCCAGAAATTTTAATTTAACCTGCATATAATTTGTGTTTTAATCTAAGATTGGTTTTATACTTTAAGAGCAAAGCACAATACCCTCTTTAGTAAATTCAGTTGCCAAACTATCCGCAAAAAAGCTTGCAAACAAAACAGAAGCTGCAGCATAATTCTGCCTGTTGATACAATACCTGGTTTTGGGTGGATTGATTTCGCCCTGTATAAGACCGGCATCTTTCAATACCTTGAGATGTTGTGAAAGCGTGCTATTGGCAATGGGCAACTCTTCAGACAAATCACCATGGTAGCAGCATGACTGCGATGATAACAACTCCAGGATAGCTACTCTGACCGGATGGCCGAGTGCGTTGGCAATGGTGGCTATTTGTTGTTGTTTTTCAGTATATTTATTTACTTTTGAAGACATCAGACTTAATTTTATTCGCAAAAGTACGAATAGTTTTTTTTTGTTGTTCGTCTTATTGCGAATATAAATAGATTTCAATTTAAATTCAGTTGAAATGAACACTAAAATGTTACTATGAAATCAGCGGATATATTTTACAAAATCAAAATGGGGCAATAAATGCCATTGGGAACCAAACGGATAATCGCCGTAGGATAAACGCGAACCTACACCAATTTTGAATGATGATCCGGTATTATAAAATACCATGGTTGTCCATTCGGTAAAGTATTTACAGGTATTCCTGTATTCTTCCGTAAATTCTTTATCTTCGAAGGGGAAAAGGAAAAGCTGCATTTTGGAAAAATAGTCAAACCTGCGGTAAATTTTACCGTCAGCAGCCACGGCGAAGTCAAAACCGACATTTTTATAATAAACCGCATTCCGAGGACTTATGACAGGTATGTCAATAGAACTTCCGGGCTCCAGTTTAGAGTTATTCAAAGCAAATTCAACAACAAACTGGCCTGAAAAGTGGTGTTTGTCCTTTAATACTTTTGTCGCAATTATCCCATTTCTAATACTGAACATCCAGGGTATGTCGAATTCCGGGGATATCAAGCCGCCTGTCCCGGATGCAGAAAACAAACGCATTGCCGGTGTGGGAATCGAAATGCCGTGCAAAGTTGACAAAGCCCATTGATCAGACTTCATAAAATTCCATTTAATGGCCACAGCAGGTGCCATAAAAATCCAGACGGGATGAAAACACACCGATACCTTATCTGATAGTCCATATTCAGCATTTGTAAACAGGGAATATCTGACATCTCCTTTTTTTATCAGCCCTGCTTCGTTCATATAGGGCTTAAAATTACCTGATTCCTGTGCAGTTATATGGAAGGCACACAACAGAAGCAGCAGTACAAATACATATTTATTTATCACGGTATTTTAATTAAAAGGGTTATCTAAATATAAATTAAATCACGCTCTTTTTACTGAATTATAAAAGTGGCACTAACCGGTGCGTGATCAGACGCTGTCCGGATTTCCTGCCAAGCTTTATGACTACCAGCCACAAATGAGCGGTTTGTAAAAAGGTAATCCAAGGTTCTGTTCCAGGTAGTTTTTGGGTCAGTTGAGTGCGTATAGTATGCAGGCTGGTTTGCAGCATATAAATTTAATGGCAGAGACGGGTTGTATTTTGCATACAGTTCATTCAGCCAGGATATTTCGGGTGTATAATTACTGCCTTCCTTATGCATTGGATCATCCCCCAAATCATGAAAATGCTCTCCCTCGCAGGCATCTACAATACAATAATCTGTCATCGCAGAATTTGGTGGAAGCAGATTATAATCGCCTCCAGTGACCAGTGCTTTGCCGGAAGCACTTAAATCATCACAAATGGCTATATACGTTTGCAACTGACGTCGCTTTGTATCGTCGGTTGAAAAAGCAGACAGGTGCGTATTTACTGCATAAAAACTACGTCCATCCGGCATTTTTACCAATGCGCTCATTACAGATTCCCTGACGTAAAAATATTTTGTCAATGCATCAATGTCATTTCTCAACGGCAGGGGATGTAATGTACTTTCGGACATCGGCCAAACCGACAAAATAGCATTGCCTTCATCCAGCCGGCCTAAACCATCGCTGGGTATAAACTGACTTTTCCAGTTTGTCGCGTAGTACCCATATCCAAGGTAAGTCCGGTCCATGATATACTTCATCTGATCGATATAGGCAGACCGTTTGGATATAATATCGACTTCCTGTAACAAGAGGACATCCGGTCTTATCCTGTTGATTTCTGCAATGATTGCATCGAGATTTTGCTCTACTTCATTTTTATACAAAACCGTTCTATCACCACAGGCATCACCAAACCACAATATTTCTGCGCCGCACCCAAAACGAATATTCCATGTCATGACCATTATTTGATCCTTAGCCGGGAATGGCTGTGCATTTTCTTTATTATAATTTTCACAAGCTCTTTCTTCCTCTAAAGTATCGACCCATGGTTCACAACTTTCCAGTGAAAGGAAAGTCAACAAAACCACCCATATCCATTGCCATTTATTCCAATAATTTAAGCGCATCGTCTAATATATTTTATATTGTAAATGAATAAAATACAATAAATTATTCCTTATAAAAGTAGGTGTATAAAAGGGGTATTATCAATGACTTCCATCATAATGCCATTTGACAGAAGTCACCATAGAGTCGAATTGGTATTCCGGTCAAATTGGCTTTTAGTTACTGTAATTTTTGGATATCCAACATGCCTCTGTCTATTCACAAAATCATGGGCGGAAACAACATAAAAAAAGGCAGGTATGCCCTGCCCTATATTAAATTGTATCATTTGTATACAAAAGCAGTCAGACCTCTTTTCCTTTCTGTATCGCTGCTTAAGCAACATTACATTGTATGAAGATCTTCCTATCTTTTATAATGTATTTTAAACCTGTGCCTGTTAAATTCCTGTGGTGGTCAGGTTGCCTGTTGGTGTGATATTCAGGAGTGCACCTGATTGCACCTGGACTGATTTTACGATTACTGTTGTACTGATTACCGGGTCGTTGACCATATTTGGAATTGTTACTTGTTCTGTCGAAGTGGGTACGGTGCCATCTCTCCAATTTGCGGGATTGGACCAATCAGTAGAAACACATCCCGTCCAGGTGTCAATAGAAGTAGTTATAAAAGGCGAAGTCAACACTACCGGATTGCTGCCATAAACGGTTTCGCAAACCGGGCTATCTACCAGACGTACTTTAATGTTGTAGCTACCGGGGGCTAAGCCGCTAAAGGTAGCATTAGCGCTCCAGTTTACACCATTGTCCACACTGTATTCTCTCGCACCGCTGCCTGTTGCATTCACTACGATCGTGCCGGTGGGGTTGGCACAAGTGGGTTGGGTTACAGTGGGTGCTGTGATGGTATGGGGGTTGCACAGTGACTGGTCGTTTGAATACAAAATAGTTCCATTGGCGCCGACTATCCAGACGTTACCGATGCCACCTGACCACATTGCAGACAGGTTTTGTGTCGTACCGGAAGTCTGTGGGGTCCAGGTACTGCCACTGCGTTTTATAATGGTTCCGGCATTACCCATGGTCCAAACATTGTTAACGTCAATTCCCCAGAGTCCACGCAGGAGTTGTGTGGTACCGGATGCCTGTACTGTCCAGGTGCTGCCATTCCATCTTAAAATATTGCCATTACCGCCCACGGTCCAGGCGCTGTTGGAAGCGTTGGCCCATACATCGAATAAAGCTACGCCGGCACCCAAGGGTTGTGTCTGTCCAATCCAGGAGGTGCCGTTCCATTTACGAATAACACCGAACGCTCCGACTGCCCATATATTGCTGGCATCTACGCCTCCGGCTCTGTACAGAAAATCCGATGTTCCAGAGCTCTGCGGAGACCAGGTGCTGCCATCCCATTTCAGAATGGTGCCAGTTTCGCCTACTGTCCACACGTTGTTGACATCCGTTCCCCATAGCCCATCCATATATTTTGTGGTACCTGAAGTCTGGGGTGACCAGGTGCTGCCATCCCATTTTAATATGGTGCCCGCATTGCCAATTACCCATACGTTGTTGACGTCAGTGCCCCATACAGCAAACAGTGGTTGCGACGTACCTGAAGTTTGTGGCGTCCAGGTACTGCCATTCCATTTCAGGATTGTGCCTGCATTGCCGACCGCCCATATATTGCTGGCGTCTGCACCCCAAATACCCCAAAGATTCTGTGTAGTGCCTGAAGGCTGTACTGTCCAGCTTTGGGCCTGAATGGGTCCGTTAAAAAAAGACAGGCACAAAAGCAGGGTTAAGACCAACAATCTATTTAATTTATCGGTCATGGTCAATCTAAAAGTTTCAAATGTACTGTTCATGGTAAAAAAGATTTTAATTTATCTGAATCTGTATCTGAAAAAATGGTTTAAAAATTAATTACGATTTATCCTATTGATTTTGAAGCTCAATTTATATATAAGCTGGTCCGCATTTCAGAAATAAGTCTTCGTGCCATTTATATTGCATTTCTGTATTCCTGTGGTGTCATACCACATTCCTGACGAAATACCTTACCAAAATAACTGGCGTCGCTGAAGCCACACACTGCCGCGATATTTGCAATAGGTTCGCCGGACGTTTTTAACAGCTCCTTTGCCTTCTGAATTCGCAATATTCTGATGAACTGGTTTGGCGTCCATCCTGTAAGTGCACTTAATTTTCTCTGCACCTGGGATTGACTCATATACATGTTTCTGGACAATTGTTCTACACTAAAGTTTTCGTTATTGAGATACAACTCGATCTCCTGACGCACTTTTTTTACAAATGCATCTTCCAAAGCCGATATTTCGCCCGGTAAATTTTCAAACGGGGCGGTGTCCAATTCGATAGTCTCATTACCTGTGGCTATATTCAGACCTACCACTTGCGAAAAGACTTTTTGCAAATGTTTTCTTTGTTCCAATAATTTTTTGATTCTGACTTTGAGTTCTTCCTTATAAAATGGTTTTTCAAGATAGGCATCTGCACCGTGATTCAACCCTTCCAGTTTGCTTTCCATATCTGCTTTAGCTGTCAGCATAATTATCGGAATATGACTTGTTCTTTCATCCTGCCTCAATCGTTTACTCATTTCAAAGCCATCTACAAAAGGCATCATCACGTCGGTGATAATTAAATCCGGTACCAATTCGCAGGCAATTTCAAAACCCTCTCTTCCGTCTTTTCCTACAGCGAGCCTGTATTCCGGCAAGCAGCTTGCGGTATATGCCACTACATCGGCATTGTCTTCAACCAACAGGATAATTTCATTCTGATTTTTAGATTTCAGGTCGATTTTATATTCATTAACAGCAAATTCAGGTCGCTTATCGGGAACGACTATAGCATGCTTCCGGTCACCGGCCGGCAAATTATCCACTTCATGGAGAATGTTGCGCATGGGCAATGTAACGGTAAACTCTGTCCCCTTCCTGGCACCCACAGGCGGACTTTTCACCTCGATGGTGCCCAACATGAGGTGTACCAGTTCTTTTGTCAGGGCCAGGCCGATACCGGTTCCTTCCGCCTTACGGGTATGGCTGTGGTCTGCCTGATAAAACCTGTCGAATATGTGGAGGATCTGCTCTTCGGGTATTCCTGATCCGGTATCTTTCACCTTTATGATCAACTTATTACTTTTAGTTTCAGTTTCTGACTCAGATAAAGCAATGGATATATAAATATTCCCTTTTTCTTCGGTAAATTTTAAGGCATTGGACAACAGATTAGAAATGATCTGTCTCATTTTTTCTGCGTCATATTCCGTAAATAAGGCATCCAGGGAAGCCAGGTAGTGCATTTGTTTGCCCTGGCTTTCGGCCATGGAATGAAATGACTCTACGATGTATCTTAAAAACTGGACTACATCCCCTTTCACCAAAGACAATTCCATTTTACCTGCTTCCAGTTTTGACAGGTCAAGCATTTCATTGACCAGATTCAGCAAGTTCTTTCCATTTCGCTCGATCATGTTCAGTCCGTTGTCAAAATGCTCCTGCGGTGCGCTTCTGATTTGTTGCACCATACCCAGTATCACCGTAAGTGGTGTCCGGAATTCGTGGGTAATATTGGTATACAACTGTGTTTTTACTGTGTCCAGTTCCTTGACCCTTTTGGCTTCATTTTGCTCCAGGATCAGCTGGGATTCAATTTTTGTTTTATTTATCCTATATTGGAAATACGTCCTGACGGCAAAACCAATTATGGCGATGTAAGCGAGGCAGGCCCACCACGTTCGCCACCAGGGCGGTAAAACAATAATACTTAATTCTGTCGTTTTTTCATTCCATATGCCTTCGCTATTACTTCCCTGCACTCTGAAGGTATATTTTCCATCCGGCAGATGGAGGTAGGTCGCCGAGCGCCTGTTGCCGCTCTGTATCCACTCCGGGTCGATGCCTACCAATTGATACCGATATTTGTTCTGTCCCGGATTTGAAAAATCCAATGCTGAGAATTCGAGCGTAAGAATATCCTGAAGATGGTTGAGTGTAATGGATTTGGCTAACTCAATGGTTTCTGTCAGTACGCCACTTTTGTCATTGGGGAATACGGGTTTATTGCCGATCAGGATGTTTGTGATATACACGTTGGGAATAAAACTACTCTGCAATACTTTTTTGGGATCAAAAACATTCAAACCATTGATTCCTCCAAAGGCCAGACTGCCATCAGGCAACTTAACGAAAGCGCCGGTATTAAATTCGTCATCCTGTAGTCCTTCCCGTTTTGTAAAATTGCGAAAGCTGTATGTTAACTGATTTTTGTCGAGCAGGGTGGTCAGGCAGAACAGGCCTTTGTTGGTACTTCCCCAAATGTGGCCCTCTTCATCATTAAGTATGCCGTAGACCACATCATTGGGCAATCCATCTTTGGCGGTTAAGTGGAAATAATCTCCTGTCATTCTATCCAAACGATTTAAGCCCCCTCCTTTGGTGGCAATCCACAAATACTTATCCGGTTGACCAGGATCGTCGAGGAAGCAGGAGACGTGATTGTAGCTCAGTGAATTGCGATTTCCGGGGTTATTATAGAACCAAATTATCTCCGGTGAAGCTATATGCCGGTGGTCCAATTTAACTTTTACGAAACCAATTTCGGTGCCCACCCAAAATACACCGTCTTTGTCTTCCTTAATAGCGGTGCACAGCAATTTTGAGCCACTTTTGTTGATATTAAAGCTGTCTGATTGTTCTGTAAGCGGGTTGAACAAGGTAATATTTCCATCCAGACCCGGAAACCATATCCAACCCCGGCTGTCTTCAAAAAATGGTTGCTTCAACCCAAACTTTTGGGTGGCGTTAATGTGTGGCAGGGGTTTCAGTTTACCAGTTGACGGCAGGTAGGAAAAATAGGTACTGTTGTCGTTTTTCAAAAAGTAGGTTTTAGACCTGGAAATGATGAAGTTATCTATTTGTCTGACATCCGGTATCATGGCAAATGCATTTTTGGTCAGCATGTCGCCTTTCAACTTCATCCAACCGTAGCCGTAATCAACCATAATTAATTCATCGGCGGCGGAAGGAATTATCAAACGTATGCTTAACCCTTTTGCCTTCGTCTTAAATTTGTTTTCTGTTTCTTTGTATTTACGGATTCCATATCCGACAGCACCACACCACAGGATACCCGATTTATCGATGATGAACGGGTATAAAATTCGTTTGTTTTTATCCACTGCGAGGGGTGCATTCCATAACAATGGCTGTCCTTTTTCCCTTCTGCTGATATCATAAAAATACATTTCACGGTGGTGTGAATCCCAGAGTGCGCTGTTGGGTTTTAAAATTATATTACCCTCCGGCATTTTTTGAGTATCAAATAATGGGGTACTATTCTGACCGTCAAAAAGATACAGGTTGTTATTAATGACAATAGTACTATCGGTGGTCAGGTAGCCATTATTGCATAATATGCCGCCGGAAACAGGTGTAAATCTGAATTGTTTATCTTCCAAAAGATATACATTACCGGCCATATCGCCCACGAAAATTTTGTTGGTTTGGTCTTTTCCAATTCCATAGACCATGTTGTTTTCAGGTAAGGAAAGTCTGGTAATTACGGGTTCGGCGGAACCATTAAAAAAACCTTCAGGCAAGTCGATTACATCCACGCCTCCTGCTCCGGTTGCGACCAACATTCTGCCGTCCGACAGCTCTTCCATAGCCCGGATGTGGTTGCCAGACAAAGTGCCGGGTCTGGCCGGATTGTTTTCCAATCGAAAAAATACACCTTTACCTTTGTCATAGATATTTAAGCCGGAATTTTCGGAAGCGGCCCAGATTCTGCCATTGCTGTCCTCAAAAAGTTTAATTATTGTGTTACTATTGAGGCTGCGGTCGTTGTAGGGGTCGTTGGCAAATATTTTAAATTCGTATCCGTCATACCTGTTGAGACCGTCTTTAGTAGAAATCCAGATAAAGCCCTCCCTATCCTGTAGCATGTCAAATACCATGCCCTGTGACAGCCCATCGGTGGTATTTAAGATTTCATATTTCATCTGGCCATAAGTATAGCTGAAGGGTAAAAGCAATAATGCCAACCACCCTAATACCATTAAGCCAGACATTGAATTCATCCGTTTCATCAGGTAAAAGTAAAGGAAAGGCAGTTAAAACCAACCGACAATGGTGCGCAATTTTAAGCCTTACACCACGAATGCTGAATTTTTACTATTAATGATTAATTTTTACTATACAATTGCCTAAAAAGTGGGATAGAATGTATAATTATTACTACTACCGATGCATGATGTTGTGCTTACTTTGCATTATGAAGTTTTGTATTTCACAGGGGTATGCCGAAAACCTTTCAGAGTAGGCCGTCACATTCAAATTTTATTATAATGAACAGAAAATTGAAAATCAGCACTTTCTTTGTGTTAGTACTTTGTCTGCCTTTTTTACTGATCAGTCAGGCTAAAAATGTTGTCACTACGCACCGTGTATTTCCTAAAATAGATAAAGTCCTTGAATTTGAGAAAGCCATTGCTGCTCATGCCCAGAAATATCATAAAGGCGATGTCAGCTGGCGTGTATTCGAAATTCAATCCGGACCGGATATGGGTGGATACCATATTACTGAAGGACCAAATAGCTGGGAAGGTCTCGACAGCAGGGGCAACCTGGGTGAAGAACACAACATTGACTGGCATAAAAATGTAGCTGCATACCTGACCGACAGGCAGTCTGCCGGATATTCCGTTTATCAGGACTCTTTAAGTACCGTAGCTTTGGGTGATTATTCTGATAAAATTAATATTGCGCATGTTTATCCTAAAATAGGAAAAGGAGACAATGTCATTCAAATGATCAAAAGACTAAAAAAGACCTGGATGGCTACCGCTAATACGGTTGCGGTTTATTTTTCAAGTTCATCCGGCAAGGGACAATATACGCTGGTAACCCGGTATAAGCAAGGATTAAAAGAAAGAGAAGCCGGTTTCAGAAAACCATTTAAAGAAGCCTATGAAATGGCTAACGGCGCCGGATCTTACAATCAATATCTCAAGGATGCAGCAGAATTTATCGATGAAAACTGGAGCGAGCTGCTTTTCCTTCGTAAAGATCTGAGTTCCAAATAAGGGGCATTTTTGGGACAGAGATAAATTACTGTTTGTTTCTGTTCCAAAAATATCTGTAATAAACCCAAAATACCAAGGTCGTTTAATTAAGAAATACGTTTCAGGCTACACTTTCTTTCCTCCTCAGATATAAGGTGTTTCCGTACTTCGGATTGCTCCCGTTTTATATAAATCATCAGCAAAACGAAAAACCAAACATTATAAAACAGACCCCTCCGGGTACAGGAACATACGCTGAGGGGGAAAGAAATTTTTACAGACGAAAAAAGGTAAAATAAACTATACCCTGCTGTTTTCATTTCATCAATTCAGGTAAAAACCTACTTATTAACCCAAAATACACGTTAGCAATAAGGGTTTAAAAAAATATACCTCCACAATTTCTCCTTTCAGGATTCTTCTTTTCGTCTCTTTGCCCCATGCTTTTTATATTCTGACTCAGCTGAAAGGGCATTCAAAACCGGTTAGTCCACCTTAAAATCACGGGTGCTTCATACGAATGGGCATGCGGTATACATATAAAGACTTATTTATATATTATTAATTTAAATACAAGTCTTTAATACCAAAATATGAAAGTGTTTATTATCTTTGGGCCGTATAGGTTTCACTTTGTAAAGTATTTTACAATTGCAAAACCGGCCGGACATGCCCGGTCTGTCATATAAAACTGAAGTCATTAGGAAGGATGCTTTATGCGGATTATACAGAAATTAAAAGTGTTTGTTATGTACAATCATGACCGTTTCACATCTGCCCTCAAATTATCTTTCATGCTGGTTTTACTTACCGGCAGCCTGCCTGTTGTTTCCCAAGTTACCGGAATAAAATATCAATTAAAATACAATGCCGATTCCTGCTGGTATGATGCTTTTCTGATTGTTGTTTCCGGCAATGGCACCACCGTGCTGCAAAGGCAGCAGGCGAATGCCCATTTTACCGTCGTCGTCCCCACGGGTACATTGATTGATGTGAACCGGAATTACAAACCTTTAATTGGCAATGAAGTATACAACGGCACGACGCCTGTAACCTGGTATATATACAGCGTTGTCGGAGCTCCAACAGCTGCGCCGGAAAGTGATTTCTACAGTTTTGCTCCTGATCTTGAATTTGATGCGCATTACAACGACCTTAATGCCGGCGACACCATAAAACTCTTCAGTCTGGCTGTCGATACTATTTTTGATTGTGGTTCGGGCATACGGTTGTTTGAAAACGGAACAGATCCCGGGCCATCGGCACCGGGTATGGGATTTATTAATTTTCAGCACATCTTTAATCTGGCTGAAGGCAGCGGATTATATACTGCCAATGCGCCTCCGGTATTGCCTCCTACGCCTATTATCAACCCGGCTCCTGATGTTCAATGCAGCGCCGGCATCGAAATAAATATAGCCGCAACCACTACATCGTGTCAAGCCCCATTATCGTATGACTGGAGTGGCCCGGCCTCGTTCACAGCAAATACAGAGGACATCCAAATTGTACCTTCCGCTGCTAATCAAAGCGGAAATTATACCGTGCGTGTCCAGGATGGATACGGGTGTATCGACTCTATGGTGATCTATGCACAAAACAAACCTGATGCGGGAGGAGATGCGGGTGTGTGTGCCGGAACCAGCTTTACTGTGACAGGTAGTAATCCGGGTGGAGGCAGCTGGACGGCTCACGGCTCCAATAGCAGTGGTGCCAGCCTTACCGGTGGAAGTGGCAGTGCAGATATTACTTTTGACAACAATGCCTCCGGTACCTATCGTTTTGTGTATACTGTTAATACGTGTTCGGATACGATGGAAATATTTGTAAATCCGGCCCCTGTAATCAGTCCGCCGGCTCAGGACAGTTTATGTATATCCGGTACTGTGGCTATGATGCCCAATACGGGTGGCTACTGGATAAGTAATCAATCGGCTGTAGCCAGTATCACTTCTTCGGGTATCGTCACGGCGCTAACTGCGGGACCCTGCACCTTTACCTATACAGATTTTTCAGGTGGATGCAGTGCTATCAGTGACACGGTACTCGTCAATCCCAAACCAGCGGTACAGATCACGGGTACACCGGAGGTGTGCATTGGTTCTAACACTACCCTATCTCCGGCCAGCGGGGGATTATGGACGAGCACACCGCCCACTATAAGCCAAGTCGATATCAACGGAATAGTTACCGGACTATCGGCAGGTTTAAGCAAACTGGTATTTCACGATGCCATTACGGGGTGTCCTTCTGACAGTCTTGACATGGTGGTTCATGCTGTGCCGGTAGCTCTGATTAACGGGCCCGATCACATTTGTATACAAGATACTACAACGCTGCTGCCCAACTCCGGCGGTACATGGGTCAGCCATCAGCCCAGCATTGCCTCAGTCAATGACGGAGGCAAGGTCACCGGGCTGGCAGCCGGGCAAAGTACGTTCAGCTGGACCCAAACCTCTACCGGCTGTGTTTCAGACACTTCGGATGTGGTCACCATAATTAGCCGGCCGACTGTAGCTTTGAATGCTACTGAAATATGTTCCGGCACTTCCTTTGTGCTGACACCGGCTACGGGAGGCGTCTGGGTCAGTAACAATGCCGGGGTCGCCTCTGTGATTGCCAATACGGGTGTGGTCACCGGTATCAGCGAAGGGGCAGTCACTTTTACCTTTACCAGCCTTATTGACGGCTGTGCAGCCACAACGGATACGCTGCTGGTACATGCCCGGCCCACTTTATCTGCGGGGACTACGGAATTGTGTATTGGTTCTGTTACCGATCTGATGCCTGATTCGGGCGGATCGTGGACCAGTCTGAATACAGAAATAGTTGTCATTTCAGGATATACGGCGATTGGTGTTGGTGAAGGCATTGTGTCTCTCCGGTTTACATCATCGTCTACAGGGTGTCAAAACACCCTGATGGTGCATGTCAATACGCGGGTTGTGGCCAGTATCACTGAAAGTGCGGATATTTGTCAGGGTTTTACCACACAGCTTTCGCCCGCAACGGGAGGCAGCTGGGCGAGCAGCAATCCTGCTGTAGCTACAGTAAATCAAAACGGTTTAGTCACCGGTATATCGGCCGGAAGTGCCACTTTTGTATTTACAGAAACGGCTACGGGTTGCAATTCAGCGCCCACGCCGCCGGTCATGGTTAAATCCTTGCCTGTAGTCAGTATTTCCGGTAACGATTCTATCTGCATCGGCTCTACGACAACGCTGCTGCCCAACAGCGGGGGTACCTGGGTCAGTGACAATCCTTTTGTCGCTGATGTTGGTGCGACAACAGGTGTGGTCAGTGGATTTTCGTCCGGTACGGCTACATTTACCTATACTTCTATGGTTTCCGGCTGTACCTCATTGCCCACCCCACCTGTGCTGGTGCTGGCGGAACCGACGGTAAATATCAGTGGCCCAACGGTGATATGCACCGGCAGTACCACAACACTTTTACCGGCGACGGGTGGTATCTGGACGAGCAGTGATACCGGCATTGCGACTGTCAGCAACGACGGAACGGTGACAGGAATCAGTGCCGGCACGGTCACCTTTACCTTTACAGAAAGCATTACTTCCTGTTCTTATAGTGCCGTGACGGATGCCGTTACTGTAACCCCCTGCTTTAATCCTGATTTTAATGTTACGTCTACGAATGTGCCGGTCGGCGGGGATATGAGCACCAATGATTATAATACTACAGCCAATACCTATACCAATAGTGCCGTGCTGGTTTCCGGTCCTGTTTCCGGGAATACGGTCCTTACTATCAATACGAATGGCAGTTATGTGTTTCAGAGCGACCAGGAAGGCATATATACTTATGAAATTCCGGTATGTATTTTCCCTGTTGTTCTTGATTGCCCCAAAACTACGCTGGTGATCACTGTGGTTAATGTGCTTAGTAGCAATAAAACCATCACAGCAAATACCGATATAGCCGGTACGGCTTTCAATACTGCCGTGGAAATAAACACATTAAAAAATGACGGGTGCATTTATGTGGGCAGTTGTGCCATCGATGCAGCCAGTGTGCAGATCACGTCGCCGCCGGCCAGTGGTACAGCCACTGTCAATGCGCTCACCGGTGCTATTACCTATACGCCGGCCATCGGATTTGCAGGTGTTGTACATCTGACCTACCAAGTATGTGTTTCGGGTCAAGCCATAAATTGTGATACTGCCCGACAAATCATCACTGTATTGCCCTTGGTGGCGGATAATGCCCTGACGGCAGGTGATGATCTGGCCATCACTGCAAAATCTACTGCGGTGAGCGGTAATGTATTGCTCAACGACACGGACCCCCAAGGGGATGTGCTGGCTGTGACTCCACAAAATCTGACATTAGCCGAAGGCAGTTTTGTATTAAATGCGGCGGGAGTGTACACGTTTACGCCCAATGCTTCGTTTACGGGACCTTTGCGTGTGGTATATGAAGTCTGTGACAATCATGTCAGTCCGCTGTGTGTTCACGCCACGCTGTATCTGTATGTTTTGCCTGAGCTGACCGTAAACATACGCGTCTATCTGGAAGGGGCGTTGATGAACAATGGTAATGTCAATGCCGGAGGGCGGCCGCTGATGCGCGACAACCTGCGGATGAGTCCGTTTAATGGCGGGCGGAGCATTCCTAATTCTGATCCCTATCGAGTACCAACAGCCTTTGTCAATATTACGCCGAAGTATAATGCTGTAGCGCCCGGCAATTTGCCTGAGTTTCTGACGATTCCCAATCCCGCTGCTGTTTTTGCAGTTACGGGCCGTGATGCCATTGTCGATTGGGTATTTGTGGAGCTGCGATCCAAAAACAATACATCGACGGTGCTGGCCACCCGCTCCGGGTTGCTGCAACGCGATGGCGATGTCACTGACCTAGATGGTGTGAGTGGTTTACGGTTTCCGGGTATCGCTATGGATGACTATTATGTGGCCATACGGCACCGCAATCATTTGGGTGCTATGACAAAATTTCCTCAAACGCCGCAGCAATTTTCGACGCTGGTCGACTTCAGTTCGCCGTCTTTGCCCCTTTTTGATTTTGGTACCACCAAAAACAACGGGCAGGACTATACCGGGGTGGCTATGAAACCGAATGTAAAACCAGGATATATGTCGTTGTGGGCGGGTGATTTTGACGGTAATAAAAAAATAAAAAGCGAAAACCCCAATGACGATATAAACAATTTGTTTTTTGAGATCATCTTCTTTCCGGACAATGTCAATGGCAATGCCAACTTCGACTTTACGGTGGGGTATTTTCAGGGAGATTTTGATATGAATTCAAAGTCAAAATTTGAAAATCCCAATGATGATAAAAACATGCTGTTTGCCCAGCTGTTGTTTTATCCGCTCAATTATTTGATTCTTTCCAATTTTGATTTTTTTATTGAGCAGTTGCCCTGAGATTAGATTGACGCGGTTAAAAAATACATACTTGGCTAGTCGGAGTGGTTGGTATTGGTATGTTGGATTGGGGTGATCATTCATTATATTGGACACTCATCCTATGGACTTAGCCACAAGCCGTGGTTTGTGGTTCTTTCACTATCGAGTGAAATCGTTCACTATACCCTTCCAAGGGACTTAGCCACAAGCCGTTGTTTGTGGTTCCTTCATTAATGATTGAAATCTTTCAATCATTTTTTGCTAAAGCAAAACCATTCAGTCATTCTTAAAAAAGAAGGACTTCTACTACTTTCATTGTGGATTATATTGAATTTTATCTTTGTTACAATTTGCCTGTTAATATGGGATATTGAGTATTCATAAAGTATCCATAGGGTTACCATAAGGTATCCATAGCTTATCCATAAGGATGGGTCGGCACAACGTCGGGACAACGTCGGGACAACCCTACCTAAGGGTCTGATTTTGCGGGAATTATGAATTTGGAAAAATACCGGGATTTGGGGTTAAATTAGGCAGGAATTGAGGAGGAATATTATTTCGTCTTCAATGTATTTTTGACTTAATTGTGATTCGTAAAATATTAGGGTAAGATACGATTTTTTTCAAAACGTGCCTATTTGGAATTGCTAAGTTTTAATGGATAGTATGGCAGGTAAAAAGTGTTTTTAGATCAGGTGATTCGGTTCAAATTACAAATTTGGTATCGTTTAGAGGGGGATATAGCCTGTGCTAAGTGGGGTGTGATTTGTAAAGCATTATATCTTTAAAAAAATTATTTAAAAATAAAGAGGGTTTGGGGGTTATCGAAATACAAAAGTATTTATATTTGAAATACAATTCAATGGACCAAACTATAAACTGCCATTATACCCCATATGATAATTCTGAATCGGCAATTTGTGGCTCGGCACAGGTGCAAAAAGCGATAAAATTATGTTTTTAGCGATGGCTTAATAATAGGTGGTCGAAATGGGGGGAATATATGCGGTTTTAACTTTATACAAGATTGTAAAAGCTATTTTTAGATATTGGGATAATATTAAATCATAAGTAAAATAGACATTATATGATTTTGATTTGAATAAAGGAGGTGTTGCATTTGTTTTTGAGATTGGGGCAAGATTGTGGAAATGCAATTGTTATAAGACGTTTTGAAAGACGACAAATCAAATTAAAAACAAACTAAAATACATTAATTAATCTAAAAATTAAAATATGTCATCAAAGTATCTAAACTCACTTTCTGAAAAGAAATATGAAGATTTAACATTTAAACTTCTTAACATTCAAAATTTCAAATGCTTTATTTGCGGTGAGCCAATTGACCTGAAGCTACATTCAACAAATATTGATCACATTACTCCTTTGGCAAACAAGGGAAAGGACAGTGAAGAAAACTTTGCAGCGACGCATGAAAGTTGTAACAAATCAAAACAGGATGCTGACTTAAAAATCGCAAGAATTCTTCACAAACTTAAGAAAATACAAGAAGACACTTTATCAAATGAAAATAAATCAGCATCGCTAAAACAAGTTTTGAAGTATTATAATGGTTCAAAATTTAACTTTAAATATTCTATTGAGGGTAAAAAACTAAAATATAGTTACTCAGACATTGGCGACTCAGCAATTTATGAAACAGAAATTCATACTGACTATTTGTCAAATGAACAATCTTGTTTCATTTTAATGCCACTTGAATATGTTTACCATGATGAACTAATTAATCCAAGGGGAATTAATAGTAGTATTAGTAAACTGGTAAAAGAGTTTGAGAAGAAAAACCCCCAACTGCATTTAAGTTTAGGACGAATAGAAGAAAATAAAATAAAGATATTTGATGGACAACATAAAGCAGTTGCTCAAATACTTTTAGGATCAAAATCATTATTACTTCGTATTTTCATTACGCCTGACATCGACAAATTAACGGAAACGAATACAAACGCAGGTAGTGTTTTAAGCCAAATTGCATTTGACAAATCTGTAATGCGCCAATTAAATAATACTCTTTACTATGAACGAATAAAAAAATATCAAGACGATCACAATTTAAAACCAGACGATTTCTCCTTTTCAGAGCAAAAATTGGTTGAGTATTTTAAAGGTGACAATGCTAATATTAAAAAGTATATCATTGACAGTATTAAGCATTCAATAACAGAAGCCAACGAAAATAAACTTAAAGATTATATTGACAGAGAAGGAAAAGCAAAAGAAGTTCCTATTTCATATAGTGCATTTGACAAATCATTTTTAACAATTTTCATTGACAGTAAACAACTTCTTTCTACACCAATTAATTTTAAATCTGATGAAGGACTTAATCCAAGAGAACTAGAAATAAGCCAGACTATTACGTTACTTAATATAATTGCCGAAGAAATTTATGTTAACAAATTTCTTCCTGAAATCGGTGTTGCAAAAATTGAGAATAAAGTAATTGGAGGAAAAGACAATGACATAACCGATGACCATTTAATTGCATTTCGTATGAGTAAAGAAGAAATCATGAATAATTGGCTTGGTTATGTAAAAGATGTAATCATTAATTATTTCAGCAATACAGGTAAAAAGTTCAATACTAATTCACTATTTCAACAGAAGTTTGACAACCAACTTTGGACTAACTTAAGAAACTTTATAATCAACCTCAAATTATTACCACTTTGGAAAGATAGAGCAATGGCAAATACAACATTTTCAGGTAAGAAAAACTACGATTATTGGAAGACAATTTTTGAAACTGGTAAAAGTTCAGATAATGTTCCTGTATTAGCCAAACCAATCAATTATATAGAAATGATTAAATCAACAGAAGATTAATAATGAAAAGAATCGACGACGTAAGGAAAAAGAAAATAGCCCTAAAATAAGGTTTAAGCTTCAAGCTTTCTGATGTACAAACTTCGTTTCAAGTTTAGTCTTTTTGAACTATTTTGCTATGAAAAAAGACTGAACTATAATTCTAATAACTTTATCTTTCAATTCAAAAGCCAAACTTATGAATAGCACATTTAGGATTCACGACCCACAAGGCTATACTTTAAAAACCATAATATACATTTTTTATGCTCTACCTTAGAGAGAAAATAAATAAAAATGAATAAAGATTCAAAATTTGTCCGTAATTTTGTCCGTGTACGTAAAACAGTCCGTAGTTATGGCAACAATTAATTTCTATCTCGATAAATCAGACAAAAAAGGTCTTGCACCTATTCATTTAAGAATAAACTGTTCTGGCTCACAAATAAAGTTGGCAACAGGTCAAAAGATTGACCCAGAACTTTTTGACAAAAAAAAGCAACGAGTAGTTGGAATTTCCACTGAAGCTTCTGAAATCAATCACTATTTGAATTTTCTAAATGATCGAGCTGACGAACTATTACATCATTCAAATAAAAAAACTTTTTTACAAGATGAGATTAAAGATATCCTAAATCAACATATTGATGGTTACAGAGAAAACCATACCGTCAATATTGTTAAGGAACAGATTTCTCTTTTCGGCAAACCATACACTTTCATAGATTTATTTGCTGGTGCTGGTGGATTTAGTGAAGGCTTTTTACAAGCTGAGGTTCATAATAAATTCTTTGACTTCATTGCGGCAAGCGACATAAATGAAAATTGCGAACTCACTCACATAGTAAGATATAACCATCAATTGGGATTGAATGCTGAATTTTTGAAACAAGATATTACAGAACCTGATTTTTTAGACAACCTTTTACAAAAGATAGGTAACAAAAAAATTGATGTGGTTTGTGGTGGACCGCCTTGCCAGAGTTTTAGTCTGGCAGGTAAGAGAAAGAAGTTTGATAAAAAAGATGATTTATTCTCACACTATCTTGAAGTAATTAAAATATTGCAACCGAAATATTTTGTAATGGAGAATGTAAAAGGTATTCTTACAAAGGAAAATGGGAAAATCAAGGATTTAATTATTCAAGAAATCAATTCAATAGTTGATATTAAAGAAATTCCAGTTCTTGTTTCATTTATTAGAAAAATGAAGTCTGATAAAAATAGCTTTTTGCTTGAAAGCATTGTAAAACGAGTTGAAATTGAAAAACTTAGGGATGCTGAAATTGAAACAAGCAGAGAAGAGTTTATAAGATTTGTAGATAATAGATTTAAACAACTCACACCTAAAATAGCTGATTACAAAACCAGCAAGACAGATGCTCGAATAAATACCATTAGACACGGATTTAACATACTTGCCCGAACCAAAGAATGGGAAAAATTAAAGCGTGACCTCATTAAAGAGAAAGACTTCTGCAATATCGATAGTGACGCATTTGTAGAAACATTCACAACTTTTTTAACGCATATAGGGTCTGAGAGTGTAATTGAACAAATTGAATTTGCATTTAAGGAACTCAAAATTCCTTCTGACTATAAAAAAGACTGTTCTGATATAATAACAGCTATAAAAATATACACGAATTCATTTGATGAAACCGTAGATATCTTACTGAACCTATGTTCTGAAAGGGAGAAATCTGAACTCAACAAAATTCTGGACAGCATCAGGCTTTACAAAATTGAAAAACCATTTGTTGCAAACGCTTCAAATTATGGTGTTCCGCAAAATCGTGAGCGTGTTCTTTTCATAGGTTGCAGAAAAGACCAGAAATTTATTTCTGAAATTCCACCAACTGTTGAGGAAAATGAAAAAGTAACCATTTTTGAAGCTTTATACGACCTTGATTTTATTGGTAATAATCAAGAAGCTCACCACTATGAACAAGTTGATATTTCAAAACAATTCAATGGCACAGCCGAAAAAATGAAAAGTCTATTGAAGAAAAGGGCTATTGACGGTAAAGAGAACCCTAAAACTGGAAAATCATTTGCAGAATGGTCAAAGCAAGGTCGATTAATCGAAAGATATCAACCTAAAACAAAACCTTTTTACGTGAGAAATTTTGAAGGACTTCAAAAGGGAGAAAAATATTTTGACATTTTAAATAATCACAAAACAAGCAATCAAAATGATGATGTAATCAAACGTCTTGATATTATTCTTAAAACCGGAGATTATAAAAAGGCACAATGTGAAATAGATGAATGTGGCTTGACATCTAATAAAAGAAATTACAATGTTTTGAAACCAGATGAACAAAGTTCAACTATTATGACAATCCCAGATGATTATGTTCACTACAACTCACCAAGAGCTTTGACAGTTCGTGAGATGGCAAGACTTCAATCATTTGACGATACTTTTGTTTTTCAAGGAAAGCGTTCTACTGGTGGCAATAATAGAAAGATAGAAGTTCCACAATACACTTTAGTTGGAAATGCAGTGCCTCCATTATTGGCAAGAGCAATTGCCTCTGAAATTTTAAAAAATATTAAGTAAATGAAGACTTTAAATATCATAGGATTTACTAAGGATTTTAGAACAAATACAAATGTTTTGTATTGTCAAATCTCAATTGATGAATATTTTGATTTTGTCGGGGAAAATTATAATAAATTTCAGCTTCAAAGAAAAAAAGAAATTCACAAGGGATATAAAAGACTCAAGGATGATTTAAAAAATGGAGCATTGATACCTGGAATAACACTGGCTATAGAACCAAGTAAAGCAAATCAAATTATTCCGATTATTGAAAGTTGTGATAATGAAAAGATTATAGAGGCTATCAAAAAGTTAAATGACAATATTTATATACTTGATGGTTTACAAAGATCACACAAGATAAAAGAGCTTTTAGACTCTGGAATCAAGTTCAATGATGAACAAAAATTACTACTTGAAATTTGGATTGAGCCAGAAATTTCAAATTTAGTTTATCGTCTGATTGTCCTAAATTCTGGGCAAAAACCTATGTCTATGAGACATCAAATTGAACTATTATTTACAACTATGAGAATTACTTTAATGAATGAAATTGACGGTCTTGAGATTCTTGTAGAAACTGAAGAAGAGACAAGAACTGGAGCATTACAATTTCCATTCGAGAGATTAGTTACTGCTTATTATAGTTTTTTAACCAAATCTCCAGAAGTAGACAAATCTAGTATAGTTTCTCAAAAACTTGTGGAAGAAAAAATTATGGATGATTCTGAAGAATTCTTATCTGAAAGTTTTATGTCATTCAAAAAATACTTATTAAAATATTGCGCTTTAGATAAAGAAATATTTAGAATTTACGAAAAAGGAGAATTTAAAAATTATAGGAATTGGTTGGCTGAAGCAAATACTATAAATTCATTTTTTTCTTCAGTAGGTAAACTTAATGAATCCAGACCAGAGCGAATAAATTCCGCACTTTCAAAACTGAACGAAGCATTACTAAATGGAAAAACTGGTAGTGATCCACTAAAACTATCTGAATATAAGAAAATAAGAGAAGAAGTTGCAGACCCCAAAAAATATAATGTAGGTTATGCTACAAGAAGACTCTTATCTATTTCTTTTGATGAATTTATTAGAGATGAAGGTGAAAGAACCCTACACGAATGTTGGATTGAATCATCAAATAGCTTGAAATAACCATGACTTTTCAAGATCTCCAAGAATTTGAATATATTTCTCAGTATTTTTCGTTAGACGACATTGAAGAAATTGATGATAATTATTCGATTAAGCACTTAATTGCACTCCCTATTTTAACTTCACATTCATTTGATAAAACTAAAGAAGTAATTATAAAAACAGAAAAGGGTTCTGAAATTGGGAAAATTATCTTTTTAAAACATTTTAAAACAGATGATATTAGAAGTTTGCCAGAGGAAAAGTTGGTTTGTTTATTTAAGGAGTATCAAGCGCCACAAATTAGCGATGAAATGTACGTATTTCATCATGATTATCTTTTAATTAAAAGTCGCTATTATAGATCATACATTAGAAAATTTAAAAAAAATTCTTCACTTTGGGGAAGCTTTTTTCACATTGAAGATCTTCCAAATATTTCATTTGATAAACGAAATAGTGAAAATCAATTGATTCTTAAACCCAAACTAAATATAGGAAATTCAATTTATTTTGAGAATCTTTTTTTATCTATCAATGAACCAAATCCATTTAATCGATTTTTAAAGCTTTATCACTTATTAGAACTTCAATTTGATATGCACACCGCAGAAAAAATTGTAGACCTTCACAAGAAGGGGAGTAAAGAAAAGGAAATAAGTGGATTGTTAAAGGAGTATCAAAAAGAAGATATTAATCGTCTAACTTCTATAATTAAACAAAGATGCGTTGAAATACAAGAGCTAGTTAATTGTATTAATAAAATAAAACCATTTCAGAGTAGAGCAAAGAAAATATTTTATGATTATGGAAGAGAAACCAATCCACTTAAACAATCAGATTTCAGCACAGTCCTAAATGATCCTAATTTATTTTCTGAAAACGTTATCAATGCAATTGGTGGTTACAACTATAATGTTTTAATACAAAAATTATGTAGTTATTGGATTTATAGAATTAGATCTTCGATTTCTCACAATAAATTTGGTGAATATATAATGGATAAAAATGATGAGGAATTTATAGTTAAATTTGGAGAACCATTATTAAAACAAATAGTTATTCAATGCTTTAAAAAATGAGGAGATTATCAATCATAGAACAAGAAAGATTAAAACTGATAACAAAAAATCAAGTTTCGCTTTCATTAATTGAGCCAACTGAAACTGGTTTAAAGAAATCGATAATGGATGCCACTGGCTCAGTTAGAAGTTTTCTAAAAGAGAACAAAATTCACGATTATGATATCCAAGAGCAAGGTCAAGAAAACAAAGTTCAAATCGAAGCTTTAATTTATCAAGACTTTCAAGTAAAGCATTCAACAGCTTCTTTATACAGACCAAATACTAAAAAAGGAGACCCGAGAATTTGGTTTTCGGGGCTTACCAAAATTGCCAATCCAAAAGATTTGATTGCTATTATTTTTTACTCCGGTATGTTTCACATTTTTAATTTAACAGAATTGAATGTAGAAGCATTATTAAACTCAAATTTAATAAATCCATTAAAAGAATTGATTTCTGAAATCAGCGGTAAAGCTAATGAAATTGCATTTGAACTATTGGCTAAGTTAAAAAAAGTTGCAAGTTCAGGTCCTATTCCTTCAATGGTTGCGGCAGATACTTCCGTGGGTAGAACTTTGGAAACAGTCTTAGGAATTGGCATCAATTCATCCAAAAAACCTGACTATAAAGGAATAGAATTAAAATCATTTAGAAGTAGTCGAACCAACAGAAAAACCTTATTTGCACAAGTACCAGAATGGAACATTAGTAAATTTAAGAGTTCAGCAGAAATTTTATACAAATTCGGGTACCGCCGTGCAGAAGATTTAAAATTATATTGTACAGTTTCAGCAATTACAAAAAACTCACAAGGCTTAGGATTGAGACTTGATTTAGACATCAAACAACTCATTGAATATTCAAACAAACCAGAGATTGGTGATTTTGTAATTTGGCCATTAAACACTTTACATAACAGACTTTTAGAAAAGCATAAAGAAACTTTTTGGGTTGAAGCAAAAAGCACTTTCGTTGACGGAAAAGAGTATTTTCAATATTCACTTGTAGAACATACGAAAAAGCCAATCACCTCACAATTTGACATACTGATTAACCAAGGAATAATTACTCTAGACCACTTGATAAAACAAAATTCTCACGGCAGAGTAGTTGAAAAAGGCCCGATATTTAAAATTAAACCTACAGGTCTTGATTTGTTATTTCCGCCAAGTGAAAAATATAACTTGATTTAATGTGCCAACATTTACAAAACAAAATTTTGTTTCCTTTTATAGAAATTACTAAATTATATCGCAAAATGATGTATTTAAGGAAAGTGAATTTGAAAAAATTAATGTTGTTCTTTTACCTATTTATATGAAATAATGTAGTTTATATTTTCTATTCAATAATTCAATGAAGACTGTTAAATTTGGAGAACCGATACAGCTGACACGCCTAATAAAATAACTTTAATGTATCTGTCCGATCAAGTACATTAAGGTTTTATTTTAGTGGGTAGGCGTATATGAAAATTCTATTATTTAGTGTAGTTTGGTTATTTCCAAAAAAAATTGGCTACTAATTTGAAGGCGTATTTCGATTCTCAGGGATAAAATAGTAAGCTTCAAGGAATTATATTTTAGAATGTGTCCCCATTCGGACTCTTAAGTTAATCAACATAAACGCTATTCCATGGGGTCAGCTTAAGGAGAATAACAAATTATCCTTAATTACTCAAAAGAAATTTACTGAGACAAAATCCTGATATAATTATTTTGTGGCACTTAACAAATTATAATGTATAATTGGAGTTAATCGGATGCGGTTTTGATTATGGAATTGCTGTTGTCCCTTATTTTTGTATTTTAGTCCCTGCTAAATTTAAAACAATACAATTATACCGGTCATGTTACATCCCAGCGCTTCGTTTTCGGATTCGAAAAAACATTTAATCATTCTTGATGCTTTACGCGGTGTTGCTGCGTTGGTTGTTGTGCTGTTTCACGTACTGGAAGTGTATGCAGGGGGTGACCATATCAAACAATTTATCAATCACGGGTATTTGGCCGTTGACTTTTTTTTTATGCTTTCCGGCTTTGTCATGGCCCATGCCTATGACGACCGGTGGGATACGATGACTGTCACTGATTTCTTTAAACGCCGCTTGGTCCGTTTGCATCCAATGATACTTTTTGGTATGACCTTAGGGGCGATCTGTTTCTACTTTGGCGCATCGGAATATTTCCCAAAGATAGCAGAAACTTCGATGTGGCAGTTGTTGCTGGTTTTGTTTATAGGATATACTTTAATTCCCATACCGCCATCCATGGACATCCGCGGCTGGAGTGAAATGCACCCGCTGAATGGTCCGGCATGGTCTTTATTTCTGGAGTACATTGCCAATATTCTGCATGCTCTGATATTGAGGAAACTGTCTAAAACGGTATTGTCTATTTTGGTATTTATTGCCGGTGCCGCCCTGATCCATTTGGCAGTTACCAGTCCTGCCGGGGACATCATCGGCGGATGGTCTGTTGATCCGCAACAATTGCGCATTGGGTTTACCCGGCTGCTGTTTCCCTATATGGCCGGCATGCTGCTGCGTCGTGTGGTGCCCATTACTACCGGAAAAAACACCTTTTTGCTTTGCAGCCTTTTACTGATCTTTTTTCTCAGTTTTCCGAGAATAGGCGGCTATGAAAATTTATGGGCAAACGGGCTTTATGATTCCCTGACGGTGATCGTCGTTTTCCCTGTTATCATTTATTTAGGTGCTATGGGTGTTGTGAGCAGTAATGTGTCAAAGCAGTTCTGTAATTTTTTAGGGGACATCTCCTACCCTATCTACATCATTCATTATCCCATCTTTTATGTGTTTTATGCCTGGGTCACGGAACAAGGTATTCCGTTAGAAACGGGATTTGTTGCCGGATTATTTCTTACGCTATTTACTATAATCCTGGCGTATGGTGCACTCAAATTTTATGATGAACCCGTGCGGAAATGGCTGACGGGCCGATTTATGGGGAAAAAGAATTAGGGGCAATACGGGCAGAGGGATCGACAATTATCATAGATATACAGTGGGATCGAAGTCGGAGACTTCGACCATCATTAAAGACTACGACCATGATGATTTAATGTGGGATCGAAGTCAGAGACTTCGACCATCGTGGAATCGACCATCATGAATCGAAGTCAGAGACATCGTCTATCAAGTGGGAATGTACTGTGGGATCGAAGTCGGAGACTTCGACCATCGTGGGTATATGACCATCAAGCTGATGTACTGTGGGAGTCAGAGACAAGAACCATCAAGAGGATGTAGTGTGGGATCGAAGTCGGAGACTTCGACCATCGAGGAATCGAAGGCGGAGACTTCGACCATCATGAATCGAAGTCAGAGACATCGTCTATCAAGTGGGGATGTAGTGTGGGGTCGACGTCGGAGACTTCGACCATCGTCAGAATTTGATCATCAAGATGATGTAGTGTGGGATCGAAGTCGGAGACATCGTCCATCAAGTGGGGATGTACTGTGGGATCGTAGTCGGAGACTACGACCATCATTAAAGACTACGACCATGAGGATGTAGTGTGGGATCGAAGTCGGAGACTTCGACCATCCTTAGATTTGCATTCTTTTTGGACATTGATCATTACTTTTTAACGCAATATTGGGGTATGTTGGTTTTTTGCCTTATTTTAGCTTCTAAAAACCGACAAAGCAATACCAGGGCGGGTCGTGCTGTGTTGCTTAAGAAACGATGTATACAGGTGCCTACTTACACCGACAAACAGGAAAAAATGAAGAAACGGATCTTTTTATTTACCTTATTTCTTGTCCAAATGTTCTTTTGCGTGGGAACGCTAAAAGGTCAATATATACCTCTGGTTGAAGAATCCAAGTACTGGATATATTACGATTTTCAAGCCCGGCCCCGGCCCACTACCGGTTTTTTAATTACCATTCAGGATGATACGGTGATACAAAACAAGGCGTATAAAAAAGTATACAAGTACGAACTGACGGGTGTCGTTAAAAACCTGGCCAATAATGAGCCGCCTCAATTTGTTGCTGATTTTCCATATACCATTAAAGATAAAACACTGGTATCCTTCCTCCGGGAGGATATACAAACAAAACAAATATACAATTTGCCTGCTTCGCCGGACAGCTGTGTTGACTCCAGTTCGGGCATCATTAATCCGTGTAATGCTATTGTTTTTTGCGATACCGTTGAACACCTGTTGTTTGACTTTTCCTTAGAAACCAACGATACATTGAACTATTGCTGCTTCGCCCCGCTTCATTATAACTGGGAAATCCAACCGGAAAAAGTAGACTCCATCAAACCGGAGGTGCATTTTGGGAAGCTTCGCAACACCTTCTATACGTACGGCGTCAACAGCTACCTTCCCAATTTAATGTCGCCCGGTCCAATAGGCGCTTCGCCGGTAAAAATTGTTGAAGGTGTTGGTTTTTTGAATCAGGGTATATTTCATTACCGATTTGGAATGTTGGTGGATTATTGCGAAGGCGATGCTGATTTCTGTGATATTATCGCTTCAACAAAAGACCAGGCTTTTCAAAAAAATCAGGTCACGGTTTATCCTAATCCGGCCACAGATTATTTAAATTTTGAAGGGATTGGGGGAATAGGCGAAATTTCATTGATAAACGCACATGGTATGGTGGTCGTGCATGTCAGCCACGAAAAGCGGCTGGATGTCCGTGGATTGACTGCAGGATTGTATTTGTGCCGGATCACACTCGATAACGGGATTTTTATTCATAAAAAAATTATTAAATTACAGCCATGAAAGCAAGGGCAATGACATCATGTCAATTTGTAGGGGGATCGAAGTCAGAGACTTCGACCATCAGAGAAGGGGATGTATTTTGGGGTCGAAGTCGGAGACTTCGACCATCGAGGACAGGATATACTTTAGGATCGAAGTTGGAGACTTCGACCATCATAAGCGATATAGTGTGGGATCGAAGTCGGAGACTTCGACCATCATCAGAGACTTCGACCATAAGATTTTGAACAAATGGCTTTTACAGATAAAACATTCTGACCAAAAAAATACACTATGGCTAATTTAAAAATTCAGAGAACAGACGAATACTTTAACCTAATCCGGGATTACAAAATCTATGTTGACGGAAAACCAGTCTGTGTTATTAACAATGGAAAGACCAAAGAAATCGGCATTGCAGCCGGGCGACACACTGTGACTGCTAAAATAGACTGGTGCAGTAGTCCGGACATCGTCCTTGATTTGCCCGAAAATGAAACTATAGAATTAAACGTTGGAAGTTTCCATACCAGTAAATGGTTGATGCCCTTTGTAGCCGGATTATTTTTGCTTGATCTTGTTCTTACCATTACGGTGCACATAGATTATATCGAATTAATAGCGCTGCCCCTGTTCTTTCGATTGATGTATTATCTGACGTTCGGAAGAAAAAAATATTTAACCCTGTCTTTAAATCACGACATTGCGTTACAAGGGGAATACAGCAGCAGAGAATACGGACTTCATACTTAATATTAAAATAACATGCCGGACGGGAGTGCATGCCCTTTTTCAACGCGAACAAAAGTCATATTTCAGAACCATAGTCTAACGGACCTTGTTAATATTAATTCAACCTACGCCCTATGCACAGATACCAACCCTTAGTCTTTGCCTTGCTGCTGACCTTTTATTTTTACCAAAGTGCCTGCACCGCCCCTAAGGCGGAAAAAAAACCGGCCGACTCTGTTTTGGCTGACAGTACGGAAATTCAAAAACGCAAGCTTACCCAAATCTATACTCAAGCCATACAGGCATTTATCGAAGCGGTATACAAAAAGGACAAAATCAGTTATGATACCCTGTACTTTGGAAAACATGTATATGGGCAAGACGACGATTTTCCGGATATCACCCTGCCGGATAAAATCGAAAAAACGTATATCCGACTTGTAGTTCCGGAAGTCGGACAAACTATAACAAAAGGAAAATCCAAATCAATTTTTATTAATCTGATGGGGTGGATTGAACAAGACCAGGCTGATTTTATGTTTGTTGTGTTTAAAAACGGCGCTGAACATCAGCATGATTATTTTATACAGTACACTTCCAAGGCGCCTACAAAACCATTTGTGCTGAACAAAATAGAGTTTGAAAATTATCTGGATTACACCGGACAAAAACCAAAACGGGTTCTCATTTATAAAGACGGCAATTATGTTGCCGACAAGTAAAACAGGTGTTGCATTGCGTTAAACCTAAATACCTATTTTAGAAATTAACGGGTTATTAGATTACAACTATGACAGCAAAAGCAAAAACACCATACCGATTTATAGGGGGATCGAAGTCGGAGACTTCGACCATCGAGGACCGGATGTACTTTGAGATCGAAGTCAGAGACTTCGACTATCGTGTAAGGGATGTATTTTGAGATCGAAGTCAGAGACTTCGACTATCGAGGACAGGATATACTTTAGGATCGAAGTTGGAGACTTCGACCATCATAAGCGATATAGTGTGGGATCGAAGTCGGAGACTTCGACCATCGTGACTTCGACCATCGAAGAGAGGATGTAGTGTGGGATCGAAGTCGGAGACTTCGACCATCAACAGGGACTTCGACCATCGTGGATAGGATGTACTTTGGGATCGAAGTCGGAGACTTCGACCATCGAGGAAAAGATATACTTTGAGATCGAAGTCGGAGACTTCGACCATCGTGGTCAGAGACTTCGACCATCGAGGAAAAGATGTATTTTTGGATCGGAGTCAGAGACTTCGACCATCCTTAAATTTGTACTAATCAATATTAAAACCGTTAAACCATTATGATTTCTTCTTCGTTTCCCATATTAGTCACGGACAGAGTCACGCTGCGGCAGCTCCACTCGGATGATGATGCGGCTATTTTTGCGCTGCGTTCTGACCCGAAAATAAATGAATATCTGGACAGGCAACCGTGTAACAATATAGAAGATGCCATACATTTTATCCATAAAGTCAATGAAAACATCAAAAACAATAATTCGCTCTACTGGGCGATCGAGTTAACGGACTCAAAAGTGCTTATCGGCACTATCTGTATTTTTGGTTTTTCGGAAGAAAATAGCAGCTGTGAAATCGGTTATGAACTTACACCAAGTTTTCAAGGGCAAGGCCTCATGAAAGAAGCTGCGGAAGCGGTAATACACTATGTTTTTACGACATTACAGTTAAAAAATATACATGCGGTAACACATTACGGCAATGAGAAATCTGCTCAAGTTCTTACAAGATTGAATTTCATAAAAACAGAAGAAAGGGACCCTGAATGCCCGGATCTGGAAATTTATAGGTTGACGCAAAATGACTGACATTAAGCGGAAGGATGGTGTACTAAGGGATCGAAGTCAGAGACTTCGACCAGCATCGGAGACTTCGACCATCGAAGAGAGGATGAAATTTGGGATCGAAGTCGGAGACTTCGACCATCATCAGAATTCGACCATCAAGATGATGTAGTGTAAGATCGAAGTCAGAGACTTCGACCATCGTGACTTCGACCATCGAAGAGAGGATGTAGTGTGGGATCGAAGTCGGAGACTTCGACCATCGTGGGAATTCAACCATCAAGGTTATGTAGTGTGGGATCGAAGTCGGAGACTTCGACCATCATCAGAATTCGACCATCAAGATGATGAAGTGTAAGATCGAAGTCAGAGACTTCGACCATCGTGGACAGGATGTACTTTGGGATCGAAGTCAGAGACTTCGACCATCATCAGAATTCGACCATCGAAGAGAGGATGAAATTTGGGATCGAAGTCGGAGACTTCGACCATCCCTTAATAATAAAGTTATAAAATTACACCGGATTTGACAGTACAAACATAAAAGTCCGCTCCTTATTACTTTAAAGTGTATTTTAGTCGCTCAAAAGAAAATGTTCCTTAAATGAAACAGCAAGCTCATGCAGACCATTTTTCAGCCTGATCATTCATTCCCGGTTTACTAAAAATATTGATAGTCTTTTGAATTTTGAAGCCATATATGACGAATACAAAGGCATGGTATACAACCTGGCTTTGCACTATGTGCAGAATACAGAGGATGCCCAGGAGATCACCCAGGATGTGTTTGTTTCGGTATATCAATCACTCGATTCATTTCAACAGATGGCAGCCATTTCAACCTGGATGTACCGCATCACTATCAACAAATCGCTGGATTTTTTAAAAGCCAAAAAGCGTAAAAAAAGATTTGCATTTATCACTTCGCTTTTTTTTAACGACAGTTCAGAATTAAGGCACCATCCCCAGGAACATGGCCATCCAGGCATATTGCTTGAGGACAAAGAAGCGATTGAAGCTATTTTCAATAAAATAAATACATTGCCCGAAAATCAGAAAACAGCACTGATACTTCATAAAATTGAACAAAAATCGCAGGTGGAAGTGGCGGAGATCATGAATATCAGTACAAAAGCAGTGGAGTCCCTCATACAACGGGCAAAAAACAATCTCTCCAAAAAGATCAACGAAACCGAAGGATAAATAAATAAAAATCGTCTAAACCCTAAAAGCAATACCATGAACCCGGACTATTTACAGAAAATTAAGCATGTGGATGTACCTCCTTTTCTTTTTACCAGAATTCAACAAAAAATAGAAAGAAATAAACGAGAAAGGATGCCAGATGGCCAAACTCTTATTCTGGCTTTGTCTTTTGCCCTGATTCTGATTTTCAATGTACTTGTGATAACGAAGTATACAAGCCAAACAAACGACGCTGCAGTTTTTGCCGAATCGATCCATTTAACTTCCGACAACTTTATTTACAAATGAAAAAGGTAACGATTTTAAGTATTATTTCCGTTGGTTTGTTTATCGCAAATTTAATACTGATCTGGATGCTGATGTCCGGTGAAATGGGTCCGCGCAGAAAAGAAAGGCCCAAAAAAATCATTATAGAAAAGCTGCATTTTGATGCACCACAAACCAAAAAATATGAAGAATTAATTGACTGGCACCAAGAGCACATCAGAAAGTCGGAAACACAAATGCTTGAATTAAAAAAACGATTATATACAAACTTACAAACAGAAAATCAGACAGCCACGACGGATTCCTTAATCACAGAAATAGGAAAAGTGCAAACCGAAATTGAACAAATCAATTACAAACATTTTGAGGAAATCAAACAACTTTGTAAACCCGAACAAATAAAACTCTTTGACCAACTATGCACAGAAATTGCAGACCTATTTGCCCATAAACCCATGCCTGCCCATGAAAAATAACAAACTTATTTTTCTTGCCGGCTTTCTGAGTTTTTACCTTTTATCGTTTGGACAATCAAAAAATGTTCAAATTCAAATATTACCTGTGATGGGCGAAAGTCCAATATCCCTCACGGACTCCACCTCTTATACAAATACTACATCGGATATTACCATCGAGGTTCTGAAGTTTTACATTTCAAAAATTCAGTTTCTCCGAAACTCAAAAGTAGTATTGGAAGAAAAAAACAGTTTTCATCTGGTCGATGCCAGTTCCCAAAAAACGATGCAGATATCCATAAAAAACGAACAAAATATCGAATTTGATGAATTAAAATTTGATGTCGGGACAGACAGTATTACCAATGTTTCGGGGGCATTGGGTGGTGATCTGGATCCGACTAAAGGCATGTACTGGACCTGGCAAAGTGGCTATATTAATTTTAAGCTCGAGGGCAAAAGTTCGCTCAGCCATACAAAAAACCAAAATTTTCAATTCCATATCGGGGGATATCAGCACCCTTATGCCAGTGTTCAAACCTTACGATTCCCGGTAAGCAGTGCAGGCCGGTATACTTTAAAAATAGATGTGGAACAGATCCTGGAGAAAATTGACTTATCAAAAATACATCAAATCATGTCACCGGGTGCTGAAACCGTTCTGGTTTCTAACTATATTGCCAAAGCCTTTACTGTAACGGAAAAATGAACATAAAACTATACTCCATACTTTTGGCGGTTTGTGGCCTTATTGCGTTTCGTTACGTTGATGATGGTCTGTTTACAGTACCAAAAAATTTTATGAAGCCCGTTTATAATTTTTCAAAAAACCCTTTGTCGGCTGATAAAATTCAGTTAGGACGGGCCTTGTTTTATGACCCTATTTTATCGAGAAACAATATGATTTCGTGTGCCAGTTGTCATTCGCCGTATTCCGCATTCGCCCATACAGACCATGCGTTAAGTCATGGCATTGAAGACAAGGCGGGGATACGCAATGCCCCGGCGTTAATGAATCTGGCATGGCAAAAAACATTTATGCGGGATGGCGCCGTGAATCATCTGGACGTACAGGCATTGGCTCCGATTAGCCATCCGGATGAGATGGGTGAAGATCTGAATCATGTTGTTGCCAAATTACAAAAAAGCCAGCTCTACCCAAGTTTGTTTTACCAGGCATTTGGCGATTCCAGTGTCACGGGGGAACATATGCTAAAAGCATTATCGCAATTTATGCTTACTTTGGTTTCGAGCAATTCTAAATACGACAGTGTGATGCTTAAAAAAGCAGAATTTACGGCACAAGAAAAAAATGGCTATACATTATTTAAAAAAAATTGTGCGTCGTGTCATACCGAGCCGCTTTTTACCAACGATGATTTCAGGAATAACGGATTGCCTGTTGATCTCACGCTGAATGATTTTGGCAGGTATCGGGTGACAAAAGATCGTTCAGACTCCTTAAAGTTTAAAGTACCCACTTTGCGGAATATTGAATTCACCTATCCCTATATGCACGATGGAAGATATAAAAAATTAAGTCAGGTGTTGCATCACTATACCCATGGCATTGTAAAAAATAATACCCTGGCCAGCGAATTAAAAAAACCAATAGTGCTTACATCCAATGAAACGGTTGACATCGTCGCATTTCTGCTTACCCTTACGGATAAATCATTTCTTTTTAATCCCAACCATAATTATCCCAGGGAAATATTTTCCCGGAGTGCGAAGGATTAGTGCGGAAAAAACGTCTAAAACGGTAATCTATAAACAACGAATATTAACCATCAAATTAAAATTAGATCCACAACACCAACAAACAATAATCATGACAAAAATAATCGTATCCGGTCTTTTTCTTTTAGGGAGCATGCTGTGTCAGGCCCAGCTTAATCCAGCCATTACTTCCTTTTTACAAAATACTACCCTAACAGGGACATATTATGTTTCCGGCAATTCCACCGCACTGTCAAATGGCATTCCGGTCAATTGTCAACTCGTTGAATATACGGAAAACCATGTTTACGTGCATACGAAAGGTATACCAGCGTATCCAACAGGACCTTTCCTGGATGGTAATCCCTCGAAGGCTTCCAATCAAAATGCGATATTTAAAATTCCTTTAAAGCCTGTTCAAAACACGGGGACTCCAACAGCTACGACGGGCGGGAATATTGGTATTTTTATCAATGGGGTTGCCTTGTTTGATTACCGGGATGGCGTAGCCTGGAATGCCAATACCAATGCTTTGTGTGGCGGGCCAGGTAATCCGCCTTGTCCGGGTGGTATGGGCACAACCCAAGCCTGGAACCGGGACGCTATACCAGCAGAGATGAAAGGATTTGACTGCTCCAAGGCGCATCCTGCGATGGGGAATTACCATCATCATCAAAACCCATCTGCTTTCAAACTGGATCTGAAAGTCGTTTCGAATATATGCAATTTGTATGATGCTGACGGCTTATACACTTTGGACAGTACCCAGCATGCGCCATTGATCGGATATGCCTATGATGGATTTCCGATATACGGTGCCTATGGCTACGCCAATGCAGACGGAAGTGGCGGTATAGTCAGAATGAAGTCCAGTTATCAATTAAGAGCTATTACCAGCCGGACGACATCACCAACCGGTGCCGCCGTTTCATCCGGCCCTGAGGTGAGTGCCCTATATCCGTTGGGGTATTTCAGGGAGGACTATGAATTCAAATCGCATGCCGGACAAGCCGATTATCTGGATGAACACAACGGCCGGTTTTGTATCACGCCGGAATATCCAAACGGCATATACTGCTACTTCTGTACTGTCGACGAAAACTGGAATTCGGCCTATCCCTATGTCGTCGGCCCCACTTTTTATGGCGTTTATGCCAACAGGAAGGTGAATACTGTCGGTGAGTCTACCACGGTTTATACTTCCAATGTAACCACAGAAAACTTAGATACTGAAGCGTTTAAAGTAAACATTTTCCCCAACCCTTCGAGTGATTTTATTGCCATTCAGGTGATGGGTTTAAACGATAAAAATCTGAGCATTGAACTGCTCGATGTGACTGGAAAGACAGTCCAAAAATCGGCGATTCCTGCAGGGGCAACCAATACCTATCTGGATACAAAAACTATATATGCCGGAAATTATCTGGTAAAAATTTCAGGGGGAAAAGTGTCTACAACAAAAAATGTGGTTATTGCAAAGTAATCGCCATTTAGAAGCAGGGATAACCAATGTGGTGGATATAAACAACGATTGAAAGCTACTCCTAAGGGAAATGTTGCGGTTTATGTACTTATGCAAGCCGGGCGGTTGCGTTGCGTTTAAATCAGACTGGCTTATACCAACATAGGCGGATTTTGCCGGCTTCTTTTGTCTGCCGATAAAACCGGACAGGAGGTCCATTTTTATTGTATATTGTGGAAATGAATATTGTCAATTTCAAATAAGGCATTCAAACCCTGTTCCTGATTTAATTCTTAAAAGTCTGTACCTCGACTAAGCTGTTTGATAAAATACAATTTGAAGTGCGATGGGTAAACCGGCATTAATTTTTTTACTGCATTCCTGTCTCAGAAATATATACCATATTTTTTATTATATGATTGCTGATTTTACCACTATGCTGACAAAATAAAAAATACGTGTATATTGCATGCTATGCCATAACGTTGAATCGAATATTTGAAAATTCGTTATTAAGAGATTTGATTCCATTTTTTGTATGCCTATAGTCACTGTATTTGAACCCTGAAATAACAAAACGATCAGCCATGAATTTACCACCCTATCCGCGTTTTCCTACCCTTTCCGATGATAAAATAACTTTGAGGGAAATACAGTTATCTGACCTGCCTGATCTTTTGGAAATCGCGTCGTATGATTCGGTCAAAGCAACGACGGTTGAACAAGCTGCCGAAATGCAAAAAAAAATAAATACAGATTATTTAAACGGAAACTCTATACACTGGGGGATTGAGGATAAAAGGACAAATCGCATTGCCGGTACCTGCGGTTTTTACCGGGGGCTGGCAGATGGCGAGGGCGAGCTTGGTTGTATTTTATTACCCAAATACAGAGGGCAGGGGTTTATGGCACCTGCTTTGCAATTAGCGATCGATTTTGGGAAAAACGAAATCGGTCTGCGCCGAATATGGGCTGCCACCACTGTTCAAAATGAAAAAGCCATACATTTGTTAAAAAAACTCCATTTTGTACAAATTGATGATCCGACAGGGGATCAAATTGAATTTGAACTCAGTACTGGTTTTCCATAAAAATTCTGAAACCCAAAGTCGGGTTAAAGCATGTTTGTCCTGATGGCATCACAAAGACATGTCAGACTTCAATTTCCGCTCCCCTATATGCTATGATTCTTGGTGATGTCATTTTAACCCAAATTACGAATTAGAAATTTACTGCGAGAAAATCTGACTTTATATTTGTTTCAGTACTCATTTTTGCGTCCTCAATGCAGCGAATGCTGCACCTGCGGGTAAAAAATTCCGTGCTTCACAACTATTTTGTCATATTTACTCTCGTAACAAAGTCCAATGCGTAAATTGGGTTTAATTTCATTTTCAGACTTTGTTATTGTACTTTTGCCCCTAAACAAAAAACAAGGTTAAAATTCAATACATAACCCATACCAGAACGGCAAGTCATGACGTATCATTTCAGAGCCCAAATTGAAATTATTGGAATAAATCCCTTTGTATTTATTCCAGATGACATTCTGGAAAACCTATTTAAACAAGCCGGAAAGTCCAAGGGTTATATACCTGTTGCCGGCAGTATAAACAATAATCCTTACCGACAAACACTTGTAAAATATAGTTCTTTCTGGCGGCTATACATTAACACCACCATGCTTAAAAACTCCCCCAAACATGTAGGTAATTATATAGACATCACCATCGCTTATGATGCTGAAAGCAGAGAAATAGAAATTCCACTCCCATTTTTGCAGGCCCTGGATGCCAATGAAATGGCCAAAAATGTTTTTAATGGTATGGCAGCATCAAAAAAACTTGAAATCGTGCGGTATCTGGCCCGTTTAAAAACGGAGGAAGCCCTTGTAAAAAACATAGAAAAAGCGATACACTTTTTGATGGGTGAAGGCCGATTTGCCGGAAGGGACAAACCATAATTTAAAAACCCAGCAAGGCCATGATATAGTTTTAAGATATTACATTTTAATTCAGAGCCACCTAGCCCGATTCAAGTTATGATACGGGATTGCTGTATTTTAGTATTCCATTTTTTATGCAGACCCCGGGACAACTTGGAAAAATTTGTTCGCCGGACTTTAATTTACCTTATTTCCTGTCTTATTGAGTAGGCTGAAGCATGTGTGTTATAAAACAAGAACCAATTGTTTCAAGTTTCGTACATTTGACTGATATTGGAATACCGATGGTTTTCCGCAGAACGCCATGATCAATTCCTTCAAAATAAAAAACAGCCCAATTGTCCATCAGCAGTCCATGTCGTATAACCAGCATTTTATTTTCAAGACAACAGGTAAACAAATATAAATTATGATAAAAACAAATCGTATACCTTTCCTACTTCTACCGGTTGTAAAATGTGCCTTGCCATACCTGTTTGCCCTATTACTTACCTGTGTGGCACAGCATGCAGTCGGGCAAATTAGTCATTCGCTTTCCAATCCGCCCATAACTCCGTTTACGGCTGCCTATATAGAAATGAATAAAGCCAATATAAGTAGTCATTTCGATACAAACATTCGCAGTATAATGCAGGATAAAAACGGGCATTACTGGTTTGGAAGCAACAATGCCGGCGTGTATTGCTATGATGGGACACTATTGATTCAATTTACAAAAAAAGATGGATTAGCCGATAATCAGATCTCAAACATCGTGGAAGATAAAGCCGGAAACATCTGGTTCTCTACCGGATTATATGGCGTTACTCGATTTGACGGGAAAAAGTTTACGACCTTTTCTCCTGTTCAAGCTGTACCTTTTGATCAAATTTCAGAAAAAGAATGGAATTCATCAACGGATGATCTGTGGTTTTGCGCAGGAGGGGGTGTGTATCGGTACCATCAAAACAACCTGCTATATCACCCTCTAAACAGCACCAATAAAAAAGATTCATCCCAAAATGATGTTTCAAAACAATTGAGTGCGTATGGTGTTTACAGCATTTTAAAGGATTCAAAAGGGCATCTGTGGTTTGGTACACAAAATAAAGGCGTATGCCGGTATGATGGTAAAACATGTACCTGGTTTACAGAAAAAGGATTAGCCGGTCCGGCCGTGTTATGCATTTATGAAGATAGTCAAGGTATGTACTGGTTTGGGAATAATGGTGCCGGATTATTTATGTACGATGGCAAAACCCTGACTAATTTTACGGAAAAAAACGGGATGTCCAATAGTAATTTTATGGTTTCGGGCACTTCCGATCCGGGCTTGCTCCAGCGGGTTTATGCCATAAACGAAGATAACAGCGGAAATCTTTGGATAGGCGCTGTTGATTCGGGGGTATGGCGTTATGACGGAAAACAGTTAAGCCAATTTACAGTAAATGACGGTCTCACCAGTAATGCTGTAAATAGTATTTATAAAGATTCCAGTGGAATGATGCTTTTTGGAACAGATGCCGATGGTATTTGCGTGTTCAACGGAAACTCCTTTTCGCCGTTTCAAATTGATTAGGTTTAAAAAAAGGATGCCTTCATTATGCTGTTCCGCTACATACAAAGATAAGTCTAAGGCTGCAATTGGGTCAAAATATTGATGGTTTTATATAAAACAGAACAGATTATTCATGAATAAAACATAAATAATCTGTTCATCTTACCACTTAAACCCAATACATTCCTGAAATTTGGTTTAATATGTTATGTTAGTTTGTATGTTCTACCAGTTCCATTTTTACCATTTCCATCATCCGGTCTATCACATTTTGAGCTGCAGTTTGTATCGGAGCTGTCAGATAAATACCCTGTTGCTGTATTGTTTCAATACTTACAACAAACAAGTCAATGCGCGGCATTTTGCCCAATAGCTGAAGTGCACTCACCAGGTCCTTCAAACCAATATCATGTGTACTCATGGCCGGAGGAAAATCCGTCGCATATTTAGGCTGGATGCACCTTACCGTTCCGGGTGGTCTTCCATCCAGCGTTGCATCTACCATGATGATGTGATCGTAGAGTTCAAAGTATTCCAACAAATGAAAACCGCCGGTTCCGCCGTCCAGTAAAGCGACATGGTCCGGTAATGCCAACCCTTCCATCATGGATACTGTATGAACTCCAACCCCTTCGTCGCCCATGAGTATGTTGCCAATTCCCATGATGAGTGTTTTTCCGCTATTTTCGAACATACGTCAGTTTTTATTTTTCAGGGTTTGGAGTATGTGATTTATCCTTTTCAAAAAACTCTTCTTCTATAAATTTCCATCCTCCGCCCATACTGCTGATCTCTCCCCTGCCCTCAATATAGTCGTGATAAAATACCAGATAAACATGGATAACAGCAAACAATATAAAGAACCACATAGCCCAGTGGTGAATTTGTCTGGTTACAATATCGCCACCCAGCAAAGCCGGAATCCAGGCAAATAAATCCGGTAACCACCAGTCGGACATGGATGCATATAGGCCAAACCCGGTAAAACACTGGACTAAAAACATAAGAAAAACAATAAAATAAGTGAAGCCTGCCAAAGCATTATGGCCAATGCTCAGGTGTTCTCTTTCCTTTTTAGATCCTTTTAACAACAGTACATCCACTTTTATAACAGTCCACATTTCCTGAACGAACTGTTTTGTAAAGGGTAAAAACTGTCTCCAGTTTGCAAATTTATTGCCTACAAAACCCCAATAAATCCGGAAAAGAAAATTAAAGAAAAACAAATATGCTGCGATAAAATGGAGAAAGCGGAACCAACCCATTGTAAATACACCGGAAGCTTCGGTTTGATTCATCAAAGCCAGCGGATCACCAATATAAAAGCCGGTAACAATCAGTACAAGTAAAACCAATACATTTAGCCAGTGGTACAATCTGACCGGAAGTTCCCAAACATAAATCCTTCTAAGTCGGGGAATGTGAAGATATTTGGTTGCCATAATCTGATATTTTAATAATTAATCGCCCACTACATTCACCCTGCCAATAGTATCTCCTTTTTCATCGTACAAGTGCACTGCACAAGCCATACACGGGTCAAAACTATGTATTGTCCGAAGTAACTCCAAAGGCTGTTTTTCGTCGGCTACCGGTGTATCGATCAGTGAAGATTCGTATGCTGACATTTGTCCTTTGCTATCTCTTGGAGATGCATTCCAGGTAGTCGGTACTACTAACTGGTAATTGGCAATTTTCTGATCTTCTATGTTGATCCAATGGGCAAGGGCTCCTCTTGGTGCTTCGGCAAAACCTACACCAATCGCCTGAGCCGGCCAGCTATCCCGTTCAAATCTGGTCATATCCGCCATTCGGGTATCACCGTTACGAATATTGGAAATCAGCTGATCATAAAATTCAAGCCCCCATTGTGCGGTAAGCACACTTTCCAGACCTCTGGCGGCTGTTCTACCCAGCGTAGAAAATAATGCTGTTACAGGGACGTTCAGGTCGGTCAGTGCTTTATCGACAACTGCTTTAAATTCTTCTTTGCCCCGGGCATAGCCGATGAGTACCCGAGCCAACGGCCCGACTTCCATAGCATTTCCTTTCCATCTTGGTGTTTTCAGATAACTATATTTACTATCTACGTCCAGATGTTCAAATGGCGGTTTAGGTCCTGTAAAGTTTATTTTACTTTCACCTTTCCATGGGTGCAGGCCCTGGGTATCGCCACCTGCATAATCATACCAGGAATGGGTTACAAATTCCTGCACTTCTTCATCGTGTCGCAAATCAACATCGTAGACTTTTGAGATATCTTTATTTAAAATGGCACCAGAAGGAAACTTAAGACCTGCGATATCCCGAATACCATTGGTTGGCAAATCGCCATAGGCCATATAGTTGCCCAGACCACCGCCTATTGCACCCCAATCCTTATAAAAAGAGGCAATTGCCATCAGGTCGGGGATATACACCTGTTCAATAAAATTTTTACCTTCAATCAGTAATTTGCCCACCATTGCGAGTCTTTCGGCGTTCAAGCCACTCACATCGTCGATGCCTATGGCACAGGCCATACCGCCTACCAGGAAGTTGGGGTGTGGATTTTTACCGCCAAATACGGCATGCACTTTCACAATTTCTTTTTGCCATTCGAGGGCTTCAAGGTAATGGGCGAGACCTATTAAATTGACTTCTGCCGGCAGTTTATATGCCGGGTGTCCCCAATAACCATTGGCAAAAATTCCCAACTGGCCTGTGGCAACAAATTTGCCTATTCTGGCCTGGATGTCACTAAAATATCCGGGCGAACTTTTTGGCCAATGTGAAATGCTTTGTGCAAGCTCTGACGTCTTTTTAGGGTCTGCCTTCAGTGCATTTACCACATCAACCCAGTCCATAGCATGTAAATGATAAAAATGGACTACGTGGTCGTGCATATACTGGGCACAATGCATAATATTTCTAACCAATTCGGCATTTGGCGGAACGATAATGCCCAAAGCATCCTCCACCGCCCTGACCGACGTCATCGAATGCACTCCGGTACATACGCCACATACCCGGCCAACAAATGCCCAAGCGTCTCTTGGGTCTCTCCCCTTGAGAATTTCTTCAATCAGGCGCACCATCGTGCCACTGCTATAGGCATCTTTTATTTTACCATTTTCAATATCGACTTCTATTCTAAGGTGACCTTCAATTCTGGTGATGGGGTCAACTACAATTCTTGAACTCATATGCTTATTTTTAAATTGAGTAGATTAGGATTTAATTTCTTTTTCTGCTTCCTTTCCTTCTTCTTCCAATTCGTGTATTTTCTTAAATTTACTGACATTAGTCAATATAGCATGGCCTGCGATGGCTACAGCCGTTACACCGAGCGCTGTTTTGCCCAATGTGTCTGCATCTGATTCGATTCCAAAACCAGGGAAGGCAGATGCTCTTTCGTAAAGTCGTCCATTGTCCCAATAATTTTCTTCACTGCAGCCGATGCAAGGGTGTCCAGACTGGATCGGGAAGCTGGTACCTTCATTCCATTTCATCACACCGCACGCATTATAGGTAGATGGTCCCTTGCAACCGACTTTATACAAACAATATCCTTTTTTGGCATTTTCATCATCGAATGATTCGACAAAAAGACCTGCGTCATAAAATGGTCTTCTATAACAAGTGTCGTGTACCCGTTTGCTGTAAAACGCTTTTGGTCTGCCAATGCGGTCTAATTCCGGTATTCTGCCAAAAGTCAGGTAATGAACAATAACACCAGCCATTACTTCTCCAATCGGAGGGCAGCCTGGTACTTTTATTATTGGTTTTCCCCTGAGAAGTTTATGAATCGGTGTTGCTGATGTTGGATTTGGTTTTGCGGACTGAACGCAGCCGTTACTGGCGCAACTTCCCCAGGCAATCACAGCTGCAGCTCCTTCAGCCACCTCTTCCAGAACCTGCATGGAAGTTTTTCCTCCAATCATACAATACACACCATCTGCTCCAACAGGAACGCTTCCTTCCACACATAAGATATATTTGCCTTTATAATTTTCAATTGTATTATGCAGCGATGCTTCTGCCTGATGTCCTGATGCTGCCATTAATGTTTCGGAATAGTCCAAAGAAACCATATCAAGCAGGATATCAGCCACCATCGGATGTGAAGATCTGATAAAAGATTCACTGCAGCAGGTACATTCCTGAAAGTGCATCCAAATTACAGGAATTCTGGTTTGCGTTTCCAACGCTTTTACTACTTGTCCGATGGCCGAACTTTCAACGCCGATGAAGGCCGCCATCATGCTGGCAAATTTTAAAAAGTCCCGTCTGGAATATCCTTTCAGGCGCATTTCTTCGTAATAAGTCAGCGGTTTCTTAATTAATGTTTCTGTAGCCATCAGATAAAATGTTGAAGGATGAATTAAATTGGTTTAAACACGAGTGAATATTACGCCGGAATTTTAAAAACAATACAACTTTTGAATGCTCTTAAAACAACCCACACAATAATAGTGCGCAAAATACGAACTTCACCATACATGAATTTATGATCCAAATCAACTATAAATATGATTATAATCACATTTGTCCAATAACCATATTTAATATCTTTGCAAGGTATATTTCAAAAAAACCAATACATATGAGCATTTTAAGAATTATGTACACAATGATTTTAGTCGTTGCTTTTGGGAGTTCTTTATCCGCACACCCCGGACATGGTGATCACAGTCATGATGGTTTCTCTATCATTCATTACTTTACTGAACCCGAGCACGGATTGGTCACTATCGGCCTTTTAGTTTCAATGGCTGCAGTCATATACTACAGGTACCACCTGAAAAGTAAAAAAATCTGAATATAGCCTGATGCATGAATTGTCAATAGTATTAAGTATTGTGGATATTGCCAGGGAAGAGGCGATAAAAGCGCACGTTACTAAAATTGACGACATAGAGCTTGAAATAGGCATGTTGAGTGGTATTGAAATGAGTGCCTTTGATTTTGCCTGGGCGCAGGCTGTGAGATCAACTGTATTAGACAAGGCTACCCTTAACATTATCAGACCTCCCGGAAAGGCAGTGTGTCTGGAATGTGAAACCCATTTTGACGTTAGCAGTCTCTATGACCCCTGTCCGGTATGCCAAAGTTATTTTTCAAATATCTTACAAGGGAAAGAGCTCCGGGTTAAATCATTGGGTATAGAATAAAACATATTAATAAAATTATCAGCTTAAATTAAATATTATGTGCGCTACCTGCGGATGCAGTTCGGATCATCATCATAACCATGATCACGACCATGAACATAACCACAGTCATAAAACTGTTATTGATGTCGAAAAAGATATCCTGCATCAAAACGATCTGCTGGCTAACAGAAACCGGGGTTATTTTGACGCCAAAAACATATTGTGTTTAAATCTGGTATCCTCACCCGGATCCGGTAAAACCTCCCTGCTGGAGAAAACACTCACTGATTTAAAGGGAGAGCTTTATTTTGTAGTCATAGAAGGCGATCAGCAAACTACCAATGATGCGGACCGTATCCATGCAACCGGAACCAAAGTAACTCAAATTAATACCGGCAAAGGTTGTCATTTGGATTCACACATGATATTTCATGCTTTACAGGGATTGAAACCCAAAGAAAATACTGTACTTTTTATTGAAAACGTGGGTAATCTTGTTTGTCCTGCGATGTTTGATCTGGGAGAAAAAGAAAGGGTTGTCATCATCAGTGTGACTGAAGGCGATGACAAACCTTTAAAGTACCCGGATATGTTTCATACCTCAACCCTTTGTATTATAAATAAAACGGATCTTCTGCCCTATGTTCCTTTTGATATCAATAAGGCCAAAGAAAATGCAAAGAAGGTCAATCCTAAACTTGAAATTATCGAGGTGAGCTGTACCTCAGGAGAAGGATTACAACAATGGTATGACTGGCTGAAATCAAAAGTGCCGGTACCTGAAATGGCCTGATAGTTGCAGAAATATTAAAAAAGGCCGATCCCATGGATACATTTCATATTCACATCAAAGGTATGGTACAAGGTGTGGGGTTCAGGCCTTTTGTGCATCAGCTGGCCAATGATATGATTTTGTGCGGATATGTCAGCAACACCAAAAATGGTGTACACATAGAAATAAATACGGACGAAAATACGGCGCACATTTTCTGTCAAAAGATCGTACAGCATCCTCCGGCCAATGCTTTAATAACGGGTTATACCTTATCCAAAACAAGTTTAAAAAGCTATTCCCAATTCAGCATTACCCCTGATGCCAGTGATGACATTCCAAATCTTTTCCTGACACCTGACATTTCAATTTGTGCACAATGCCAACTTGACCTGGCCGATGTAAAAGGTAAAAGATACCGATATCCATTTACCACTTGTCTTCAGTGCGGACCAAGATATTCCATTTTAAAAGCACTGCCCTATGACAGGATCAATACTACCATGCATTATCTCAGCATGTGTCCGGCCTGCCTTCACGAATATGAGGACATTGGAGACAGAAGATATTACAGTCAGACCAATTCCTGTCCGGAGTGTGCGATTCAAATGCATATTTACACAAATGAAAGTACGGAAATACAGCTTTCGCAGGATGCCATAATAACCTATTTATCAACAGCACTCCTTGCCGGAAAAATTGTGGCAATAAAAGGAACGGGCGGGTTTTTGCTCTTATGCGATGCCACCAATGCACAGGCCATAAAAGGACTGCGACATAAAAAACACAGGCCAACAAAACCGCTTGCGGTCATGTATGCAGACCTAAACCAAGTTGAAAAAGATCATATTATCCATGAACATGAAAAAAGTATTTTACAGAGCAAGGCTGCTCCTATCCTGCTGTGCAAAAGAAAAAAAATATGTACTACGGGACTTTGCAGCGATGAAATAGCTCCGGGACTGGATAAAACCGGCGTCATGTTGCCCAATAATCCAATGCTTTATTTAATAGCCAAAGCATGTGGTATACCTTTGGTCACTACCAGCGGAAATATTAGCGGATCCCCTATTTTGTATACAGACGCGGAGGCGCTGAAACATCTTTTCGAAATTGCCGATTTCATTCTGACTCATGACAGAGCGATAACCATACCGCAGGACGACAGTGTAATGCAACGGACAGAAACCGGCCAGACCATTATTTTGAGACGAAGCAGGGGTTTGGCTCCCGGATATTTTCCCCATCCCTTTTCTACTGCTCCAAAACCGGTGATCGCATTTGGCGGGGAATTAAAAGGGGCCTTTGCCATACACGAAAAAGAAAATCTTTATGTCAGCCAATATTTAGGTGATCAGCAAACCTTAGAGTCTCAGCATGCCTTCAAACAATCGATGTTTCAGCTTACCCAAATGTTGCATATTCAAGCTGAAGTGGTGCTTGCAGACAGCCACCCCGGCTATCACACTTCCTTTGCTGCTGAGTACTACGGTCAGGTGTATGGTATAAAAAATATTTTGAAAATACAGCATCATCGGGCCCATTTCGGTGCAGTGCTGGCAGAGAACAACTTGCTAAACAAAACTGAACCTATTTTAGGGATTATTTGGGATGGAACCGGTTACGGAGATGACCACCAAATCTGGGGAAGTGAAGTCTTTCTATATGAAAATTCTGAGATGAGGAGAGTGGCACATCTGACATATTTTAAACACCTGATGCGCGACAAAATGAGCCGGGAGCCCAGGCTTTCAGCATTAAGTCTGCTGGAAGGATTGCCCGGATATCAGCCTTTCATTGAGTCTACCTTTACTGATACCGAATGGAAATATTACCATAAAGTAATATCACAAAAGGCAGAAACAATGACCTCTTCCATGGGCCGGTTTTTGGATGGCATCGCCAGTTTATTAGGTATTGGAAGTGTTCAGCAATATGAAGGTGAAACGGTTATGAAAATGGAGGCTTTGGCCAGAAATTATGTACCTGAAACGGAAGAATATTATCATTTTGAAATTGCAGATGGCCAGATCCATTTCGAAAAATTCATATCCGAAGTTGCCGCCGACTATCAACGTGAAGGCAATGTTCCAAAAATAAGCAGAAAAGTATTCTATTCCCTGGCCAAACTAATTGAAAAACTTGCGGACCATTTTAGTGCAAAAAACATTGCCTTTAGTGGCGGCGTATTTCAAAATGCGTTACTGACAGATATGATTAAAACTTTATTGGGAGACAAAAAACATTTATATTTTCACATTCAACTCAGTCCTAACGATGAATGTATCGGTTTCGGACAAATAGCCTGTTATTATATTCAACAACAAAAAGAATAAAGTCAGACGTGCTGCAGGTTTTCTGATGGATGCCGGTGTCTATTTTCAGTCCACCATTGTTTAAAATATTTTAAAGCATTTGTCAGATTCTGCTGACCATAATCAGACAACGTTTCGCCCAATTCCCAGGTTTCACCGCCTATTTCCAGTACATATGCATCCACGGTATGTTGAAATAATTCTGATGCCAGGAATATAATATTTTCCGGAGATTGTGTGTGCGAAGTAAATTCTGTTTTAATTTCATCCGGTATCTGAATTTTTCGAAAGTCGAAACCCGCATCGAAACGATTTTCCGATGCATCGACAAAAATGACTGTGTCATAAGCCGTAATCTTCAGTGCGTCTTCCACTACCAATTGAAAAGCCTTTTCCACAGTGATTGCATTGCCTAAATTATTATCCATATCATCGGCAAACATCCAACCCATGCCGTCATCACCCCGACTTATGTTACCGATACCTATTAATAAAAGCTCAGACATTGGTAACAACTTTTATGATTTCATTTTGCGCATTAAACAACTCCACTCTCAGGGGCATCTGACCAATCGCCTGGGTGGCGCAACTCAGGCACGGGTCGTAAGCACGAATGGCCATTTCCACATGATTCAGCATACCATCGGAGATGGTGCCTTTCTGACTGATCATTTCATTGGCGACCCAACGTACAGCGCGGTTCATGGCTTCATTGTTGTGTGTGGTGGAAACAATCAGGTTGCATTTGACGATCATATCCCTGTCGTCAATTTCATAATGGTGGGTTAAGGTACCTCGCGGCGCTTCAATAATTCCGATTCCGACATGCCGTTTTTCCCCGGTACGGGTCAAATCATCCGATGACAGGTCATCATCACGCAATAAGTCGCCGATCATTTCAGCACAATGTAACATTTCAATTAATCTGGCCCAATGCGAATACATGGTACTATTATTTACCAATTTGCCATAAAATTCAAAAAATGCCTTGCGTTCGATCTCCGCCAACGGCGTATTAATTTTATCGCAAACGTTAATCCTGGCCAATGGACCTACCCTATTCCAACCATTTTCTCTGCCCACCTTTTTCAGGTATGGAAATTTCATATAAGACCATTTCTCAACCGCCTCAGAAAAATACTGTAAATAATCGTCGGTATTTACATTGTCCAGTGTGATGTTGCCTTCTCCGTCAATGGCTCTGAGTTTGCCGTGGTACAGTTCCATCGCATTGCCATCAGAAACCAGGCCAAGATGGCCGGAGGGATAACAAGCGAATGCATCCAATTCTTTGCGATGTTTGGTGTGATAATCTTTCAGAAAATCCAGAACTTCCTTTACCCATTCTATCATGGTACCAATCGATTCAATCGATTTGCCGTCCAGAAAATAATTTCTTTCTCCGGGGCTCAGATTTTTAAATACGCCACCCGGAACGGCAGAAATTCCATGAATCTTTTTCCCGGCAATAGCTTTAATGATTTCCTGTCCAAATTTCCTCATCAAAATACCCCTTGTAGCCAATTCCCTGTTTTCAATCGCCACGGCAACCACATTTCTTTTTTCTTTGGGTGCATCAGCACCAAAGAGCAAATCGGGCGATGCCAGATAAAAAAAATGCAGGGCATGGGACTGGAAAATCTGCCCATAGTGCAACAATCTTCTGATCTTATCGGCAGGTACCGACAAGTCAACCGGATCCAGACCGATCAGCTGGTCAATGGCTTTGGCTGCTGCCAGGTGATGGCTTACCGGGCAAATTCCACATAATCGCTGGACCAATACCGGTGCTTCCCAATACGGATGCCCCTGGATAAATCTTTCAAATCCTCTAAATTCCACGATATGAAAAAATGAATCCTTTACCTTACCATAGTCATCCAGGTGTATGGTTACTCTGCCGTGCCCTTCCACCCGGGTTACGGGATCTATCACAATTTTCTGACTCATACTAATCGTATTTAAATTCTGAATATAAAATAGAATATTCGTCACCCCAAAGTAAGTGTTTGACTGATTTCCAAATGTGATTGGCGCTCGGCGGGCAGCCCGGAATAAAATGGTCAATTTTAACTATATCATGGCAGGGGTAAATTTTATCCAATATTTTTGGAAGGTCATCATGGTAAGGGACAATGCTCGCCCCTTCCTCTGAGGTTGCACTATTGAGATAGGCTTCTTCCAGACATTCCCCCAATGGAATTGTGTTGCGCATTGCGGGCAAACCACCCCAAACTGCACATTCCCCAACGGAAACAAGGATATCGCACATTTTCCTGAATTCGCGAAGCGTCTCAATATTTTCATCGTTACAAACACCGCCTTCTATCAAACCTATGTGGCATCTTCCGGTAAACTTTTTGATATCTGTCAGGGGTGACTTATTAAAAGTAACCAGTTCAACCAGGTCCAAGAGTTCTGTGTCGATATCAAGCATGCTCATATGACAGCCAAAACAACCTGCCAAAGAAGCTGTAGCCAGTACTTTTTTGTCCATTCCGAGTGGTTTATGGGACTTTGGAAAACGGCGGGCGAAGTTTTTCTGTTCCGAATGTTTATCAAATTCCCTCTCCCCGAATGGTTGTGCCAGGCTTTTGCCTCTTACGATAATAGCACCTGTTGGACACAATTCCATAGCAGCAATAGCCTGGGATTCAGAAAGTTTTGACTCTTCATGGTAGTCAATTCCTACATAGGTTTCATTACCTCTGCCCTGATAAGTAAACACTTTTTTACCATCGTCGGTGCGTACATCCTCTACACAGCGTTTGCACTTAATACAGCGGTTGTGCTCCATAATGATGCGCTTTGGTCTATAATCGATCAACCTGTCCTTAAACAAATGTTCAAATCTGGTTACAGATATTCCCAGTTCATACGCCATATGCTGTAAGTCACATCCACCGGATTTTTCGCAAGACGGACAAAAATGGTTGCCTTCTGAGAACATCATTTCTACCAGTGATTTGCGCATATCAAGCAATTCAGGTGTATTTACTTCAACGGACAGCCCTTCGAAAGCTTCTGTTGTACAGGCAGGAAAGTATTTACCATCCATTTTGCAAGTACAGGTCCGGCAAGTACCCAATGGTGGATCTATGTGTTCAAAATAACAAAGCGACGGAATAAAAATTCCATTATCCTTTGCCGCTTGCACCAGATTCTGGCCTTTTGGTACTGTCAACTGTTTACCATCTATCTTAATATTTACCAGGTCTGCCATTTTTACTATGATTTATATTGTTCATAATCAGCCAGTGCTTCTTCCATTTTGAATCCGGCAATGAGCGGGTCTTCCTTTTTGTCAATCAGCGTATCGAAATATCCTCCAAATTTCTGCATGGCCATGACGAGGCTATTGCACGATGTTCTTCCGAGCCCGCACCTGCTGGTGGTTTTGATGATGTGGCCCCAGCTGATCATATCATCAATGTCTGATTGTCGTGCCAGTTTATTTTTCAGTTTCTCCAGTTTTCGTTCAATGATAAAGTTACCAGCCCGGCAAGGGGTGCAAATACCGCAGGATTCTTTTTTAAAAAAGGAGGCAAAATTGAGCAGGATTTCAATGATTTCGCGATCTCTGTTAAAAATCATAAAAGAACCACCGCATCTCAGGTCCGGAAGACCCAATAAATCGAGCATAGATATTCTTCTGAATTTTTCATTGATAGAAATACATTCGCCGGAAGGACCGCTCACCTGTATGTAAAACGGATCAACCGCCTGACATAATTCAAGAAGCTCGGCCACGGTGATACCCCATGGTAGTTCATACACGCCAGGCTTATTGCAGTCGCCTGAAACGCTGATCAGCTTTGTGCCGGGAGATCCGGGAAGACCGGTTTTATTATATTGCTGCACACCCAATTCGACGATGCGTGCGACGGCACAAAGTGTTTCCACATTATTGACAATAGTTGGAAATTGCAGGTAGCCTTTTTCTACCGGGTAAAACCATTTTGTTCTTGGCTCTCCCCGATGGCCTTCCATTGACTCGAGCATGGCCGTTTCTTCCCCGCAAACATAAGCACCTGCGCCCATTTGGATGCGAACGTCAAAATTGAAGCCGCTTATTCCGGCAATATCGGTTCCCAGCAAGCCCAACTGATAAAAATCATTTATGGTCTTTTGAAGCTGATCACAGAGCCACCAGTATTCTCCACGGAGATAGATGATGCCGTATTGTGCTTTAACCGTAAAACCGGAAACTATCATACCTTCGATCAGTAAGCCCGGATATTCCTGCAATAAAACCCGGTCTTTAAAAGTTCCCGGTTCGCCTTCGTCAGCATTGCACACTATAAATTTCGTTTCTGACTGATAAGAACGGCATGCTTCCCATTTTTTCCATGTCGGATAAAAAGCACCTCCCCTCCCGGAAAGATTTGTTTCCCGGAGCATATTGATGATATCATCTGACTTGTATTTAGCCAATTCGCGGACAGATTTTCCCGGCGTATATGTATTAAAAAATATATTTCCGGCGCTGTATATCGTTGGAATCACATTTGTGGTTGGAGGCAAATAAATATCGGCTATATCTGTGCCGTTGCGGAGCTGTTGTACTATCTCTTTAACTTTCAGTACGTTGAGTTGCGTAAACGGTTTAAAATTGATTAAAACTGCCGGAGCCTGATCGCTTAAACCAATACAAGGTGTGCTGAATAAACCGAATGTCCCTGTCCTGTCTACACTGCCCAAAGTTGCGCCTGTTTCGCGTTCAAATGCTTCCACAATGCGGTGATAGCCTTTGTATTTTGCAATGATGCTGTCATCGATGTATATGGTAAATTTTCCTGAAGGTTCACGATGAAAAAAGTGGTAGAAAGAAACCACCCCTTCGACTTCGACTGCCGAAATATTTAAATCATTGGCCAGAAATATAATATCCTTATCAGATATATAACCATTATTGATCTGCAGAGACCATAGTCTGCCTAAAAGAGAACTTCTAAGCGGTTCTACAGGAAATAAATCTTTCATGGAAAAAGGAAATTTTTGGGTTGATAATAGCAAATTTATAAGATAAAGGGAAAATTACTTCTGATTCCGGTCATGACCATTCGTGATCCATATCATTTGGCAGAATCCCAATTTGGTGGCTATCATGAAATGATTTTATCAGTAAATACTATTATCTTAGCACCAAATTATTTTTAATAATCTGATGAGCAGTTTTGTGTGATGATGCACCCTATTTAACCTCTTAAAAATTAAAACAACATGTGTCTAGCCATACCCGGAAAAATAATTGAAATAACCAATGCACTGGATGAAACATTCAGAACCGCAAAAGTATCCTTTGGTGGCATATTTAAGGAGGTAAACCTTTACATGACGCCTGAAGCCAATATAGGTGATTACGTTATGGTCCATGTCGGGGTAGCCATTAGTAAAGTCGAAGAAGAAGAAGCCGATAAAATTTTCAGTTATCTGAAAGAAATGGGAGAAGTCCAGGAGTTAAATGATCCGTCCACAAATTGATTTGGTTGATTTTAAGATAAAGGCCCTTGCATCCAGTTTTAATCTTATTTAGAATGCAGGTCCAACCGGGTAAAAATTAAATGTCTGTTCGTGTAAAAATAAGAGAAAGCCAATGAAATATCTATCTGAATACAGGGACCCTCTGGTGGTTGAAACATTACTGAAAGAGATTCATAAAGTTACAACCAAACCATGGACCTTAATGGAAATCTGTGGAGGTCAAACCCATAGTCTGGTCAAAAACGGCATACCAGAGTTATTACCGGATCTCATTACGCTGGTACACGGACCCGGTTGTCCGGTTTGTGTTACGAGCATCAGCGTCATAGATGAAGCTATTTTTTTAGCGGAACAAGCCAATACCATTCTTTGTTCCTATGGTGACATGCTGCGGGTTCCAGGTAGTTCAAAAAGTCTTCTTGAGGCAAAAGCTGCCGGTGCGGATGTGCGGATACTATATTCCCCATTGGAAGCCGTTTCACTGGCCAAAGAAAATCCTGATAAAGAGGTGATCTTTTTTGCAGTTGGCTTTGAAACTACAGCCCCTGCCAATGCATTAAGTGTGATTCACGCAAGCGCTCAGGGGCTTAAAAACTATAGTATCCTTGCGTCCCATGTGTTGGTTCCACCTGCCATGGAAGCCATCCTCAGCGACGAAAACAATACGATCGATGGATTTCTGGCGGCAGGCCATGTTTGCACTATCATGGGGCTTGATGAATATTATCCGATAGCTGAAAAATACAGATGTCCGATTGTCGTCACCGGGTTTGAACCTGTTGATTTATTACAAGGTATACTTATGGCCGTGCTCCAACTGGAAGGCGGGGAATACAAAGTAGAAAATCAATATGCCCGGAGTGTACATCCAAAAGGGAATAATTTAGCACAAAATACCATTCATGATGTGTTTGAAACAGGTGACCGGGTTTGGAGAGGTATTGGAAATATTCCACAGAGTGGTTATGAAGTGAAGGAACAGTACCAACAATACAACGCACGTCTTAAGTTTAAAATTGATCTGATCCCTGCTGAAGAAAACAAAGAATGTATCAGCGGTGAAATCATGAAAGGCCTAAAAAAACCTAAGTCTTGTCCGAATTTTGGGAATAAGTGCACGCCAGAACATCCCCTTGGCGCCCCTATGGTGAGCAGTGAAGGTGCGTGTGCCGCTTATTATCATTATCACAAGGATTAAAAAACAATTCAAAAAAGGAGTCTATGCCGGAGAATATAAAAATGGAGCTTCAATGTCCCATGCCAAAATTTGACTATGATTTCATTACCCTGGGACACGGTAGCGGAGGCTTACTTACACACCGATTACTTCAAAGCGGCGTTTTCAGTATATTCAAAAATGAATGGCTGGACCAACAACACGATGGGGCTATATTCACTCTTGAAGGTAAAACCGCATTTTCAACCGACAGCTACGTAATATCTCCGATATTTTTTCCGGGAGGAAATATAGGGGACCTGGCAGTAAACGGAACTATTAACGATTTATCCATGTGTGGCGCTGAACCCAAATTCCTTTCCCTGGCTTTTATAATTGAGGAAGGCTTAAGCATGGCGGACTTTTGGAAAATTCTCGTTTCCATTAAAACAGCGGCAGACAAAGCAGGAGTATCCATCGTAACAGGCGATACGAAGGTAGTTGAAAAAGGAAAAGGAGATAAAATATATATTAATACATCGGGTATTGGCCTTGTTCATCCCAATGCTCATATACACCACAGCAGATTAGAAGACGGCGATGTGGTCATTGTCAGCGGTCATGTTGCCAGTCATGGCATAGCCATTATGAGTGTCAGAGAAGGACTTGAATTTGAAACTTCTATCTGTAGTGACACTACCAATCTAAACCATGTTGTAAAGTCACTGCTGGATAATTTTGGGGATCAGATCCACTTTTTAAGAGATGCTACCCGGGGTGGTGTCGCGTCGGTGTTGAATGAAATTGCAGAAATAACCGGCCTGGGCATTCAGCTGGAGCAAAAAAACATCCCTATAGACGAACAAGTTGAAGGCGCGTGTGAAATGTTGGGTTTAGATCCGTTGTATGTTGCCAATGAAGGGGTATTTATCTGTGTTGTTCCAGCCACTTCGGCCAATGACGTGGTTCAAAAAATGAAGATGTTTCCGGCATGCCAAAATGCATGTATCATAGGCGGTATAAGTACCGAACATCCGGGTAAAGTAGTGATGAAGAGTCGGGTTGGTGGCAATAGAATGGTAAACTATCTTCCCGGCGAGCAACTGCCCAGAATCTGTTGATCCCTTACCATGGAATAATAAAGTTGCCCAAAGACAACGTATCTTTAAAAAATCAGGAATTGAATTATTCCTTCCCAGAAGATGTAATGTTCTATCTTTTGTGTTCCATCCAATAACAGGCATCATGCATAACGAATAAACCAGTAATGCCTAAGCAGTCTTCCTGATTTAAACAGCAGTTCAAATTTACAAATGAATTCAGCATCGAATTCCAATCATTTAAACCGCGTGTTTAGCAAAATTATTCCGTATCCGGGTGTTTTCCAAATTCGTCTTTAGAGTGTGGTTTATTAACCTTTTTTGGGCTATTTGTGGACTTCATAGATTCACCAACCAAATTACTTGCCGTAAAACTGGCAACCATGTTATTCAACATTTCACTTCCAGCCTGGGGTGAGTTTGGCAATAAGATGAGATTCGAGTTTGCGTCAGCACCTATAGCCTGCAAAGTATCATAATGTTGTGTAACAACAATCAGGGCTGAAGCTTCCTGGGAGTTAATACCAACTTTATTTAAAATATCGACACTTTCAACAAGTCCTCTGGCAATTTCTCTTCGCTGATCGGCGATACCCTGACCCTGCAATCTTTTACTTTCTGCCTCTGCTTTAGCTTTGGCTACAATTCTGATTCGACCGGCTTCAGCTTCATATTCTGCCGCTGTTTTTTCCCGATCTGCTGCGTTGATACGGTTCATGGCATTTTTAACCTGTATATCAGGATCAATATCTGTAATCAGCGTATTAATAATATCATATCCGTAGGTTGTCATCGCCTCATTCAATTCTCTTTTTACAGCAACTGCGATATCATCTTTTCGTTCAAAAACATCATCCAGCTTTAATTTAGGCACCTCTGCCCTAACCACGTCAAAAACATATGATGTAATCTGGTCATGCGGGTATTCAAGCTTATAAAAAGCGTCATATACTTTTTCCTGAATTACTTTAAACTGAACAGAAACTTTCATTTTAACAAAAACATTGTCTTTGGTTTTTGTCTCAATAATAACGTCCAGCTGTTGGATTCTCAGGTTAATTTTACCAGCGATACGATCTATCAAAGGAATTTTAAAATGTAAGCCGGATTGTCTTATACTATTATATTTGCCAAATCTTTCGACAATTACTGCCGTTTGCTGTTTCACAGTAAAAAATGTTGAAATCAAAATCAACAAAGCCAAAGGAATCAGTACGATCAATGCCGGGTTAACAGTTTGCATAAAAATAAATTCAATGTGATATAATGGCAAATATAATTAAATATTTTCACAATTTCAAATTCATTGGATTAAATACCATGCGGTTTAAACCATGTCGTTGTTGCCATAAAAGTTAAAAAAAATACTCTGAAAAAAACATTAATCAAAATGCAAATTAAACCTGTAAAAGCAAGTATCCCAATAATGCACCAAAGATTATTACCCAAACATTGTTGACTTTCTTAATACCAAAAAGCAAACCTGTACTAAGTATAAAAATTAAAACCGATCGCCAGTCGTACAATATATCTGCGCCCATTTGAATGCAAACCGAAAAAATTATAGCTATGGATGCTACATTAACCGCGTCGAGAAATGCGGCGAAAAAAGCAGAACTGCGCATTTTTTTTACAATGGGATTTAACAATGCCACAAAAACGAATGCCGGCAAAAAAATTCCGGTAGTGGCCAAAAATGCGCCCATCCAACCTTTCATCTGATACCCAATAAAGGTTACTGACGAAAATACAGGACCGGGGGTGAATTGGCCTACAGCAATAGCATCCATCAGCTGGGGACGAGTCAAATAACCTTTAGCTACCAGTTCTCCATCCAGAAACGCAAAAAGTACATAACCGCTACCATAGAGAATGGATCCTATTTTCAGAAATATCCAAAAGACCTGCAAATTTGAAATTACAGTTAATTTGAGCCCAACAGATGGTATGGTAAAAAAAGGAAATATAAATTTAAGATTAGGGTTAGTTTTCCTGTCCCACATCTGTTTAAAAAGAAACATAAACCCTGCGCCAAACAACAACAAAATTTCATTATATCCCAATAGTGATGCCGATAAAACAAAAATTCCCAGCAATAGTAATACGCTGTTTTTAACTGATTTTTGAGCGAGCGGATAAATTGAAGCTAATATAATACCTATAATGGCAGGTTTTATACCGAAAATAAAAGACTGAAATGCAGGTAATTGTCCATATTTACTATAGAAAACAGCTATTATCGCCGTTAGAACCACCGATGGAACTATAAAACACAGACCTGCCACCATTAAACCTCTCCAGCCCGCTCTTTCTTTTCCGATGTGAATGGCCATTTCAGTGCTATTGGGTCCGGGAATAAGATTAGTAGCTCCCAAAAGATCAAGAAATTCTTCCTGAGTTAACCACTGTTTTTTTTGGACAAATTCAATATTCATCATAGCGATATGCGCTGACGGACCTCCAAAAGAAGTTATACCCAGTCTTAAAAAAGTAAGTGCCAGTTCACCCAAACGACCGCGATGTTCATTAATCCTGATCAAATAATTATAATTTATCAGCTATAGTTCAGCTTATTTAAATATTTCTGCCAAAATAAATATGAAACACGATACATCGTCTATGGATTTGGTAAAAAGTCAAATTTCTATTTTATTTATTCAAATATTCATCCTTGTAATCGCCTATATTGACTTTGCTTAATTCAATGAGTCTTTTGTGCCGGAAATAATTAAAAATGCCCACAACAAATACAGAGATGGATATCAGGTAAAATAAGATTTCAAGTCCGGAGTATTGCTGGACTTTAAAGATATTACGGATCGTTATACCTGCCATTAGAAAATACATGGAGGTTCGTAAAAAGGATAAAAATGTAGTCTGATTGGCAAGGACTGTCCGTTGTAATGCTAGTTTTTCGCGTAAAATCAGGTCTTTATTGATATTGGAATTATCAGGCATCATATTTAAAAATTATTTTATTTAATTCGTTTACAAGTTTTCATTTCTATGACAACAGTAAAATAAGAAGGAGCAACCTGAAAACATTTTATCTAACAAATTGAAATTTAAGATGTTTAACTTCAATTATTAAAGTAATTGATAACTTATCTTTTTATACAAACACACAAAACAAATAAAAAAAAACCGGACATTGAATCCACCAAACTAAATCATTAGATATTGAATTAATACTATAATTTTAGTTGGATAATTTTATTTTTCCATTTTTCCCCGATGATAAATTTGTATCTTAATTAAGTGACTATAGTAACATAAACACCGGCAATTGTTTGTAGCTTTGTACGTTTAAACAGTTCAATTTTACCTTGACCAGATATAAATTGCCTTTCATTTCCTTCCTCGTTATTTGTCTGGCGTTTGCTTACATAGAGCTGTTTATGGAAGATTTTAAGATTATTGTTCCTCTCAAAAAATCATGGGAGATCGCTGTACCACAACAAAAATTGCCTAAAGGGCTGGCCTCCATGAGAGCCCAAGACTGTGGTATTTGTCATGTACAACATTATGAAGAATGGCAAAAGTCCACACATGCCCAAGCATGGAAAGATCTTCAATTTCAGGCGGAATTAAAAAAAGAAAGCAGTCCTTTTATGTGCATCAACTGCCATATTCCACTGCAAAATCAACAGCGATATATTATTCAAGGTCTGGAAAACGGGGATATATATGCTCCAATAAAAGTGCTTAATCCTGACTTTGATTCACTTTTACAGCAGGAAGGAATCACCTGCGTTAGTTGCCATCTCCGGAATCATACAATAATTGGGCCTACAGGTAGTTCAAAAGGTCCGCACGAAGTCAAAAAAGATAAAATCCACCTATCTGAGCGTCTTTGTATCGGATGTCACAACGCAAATGCGGTCGTTACCCCAACACTGGCCTGTTCTTTTGAAACTGGTGATGAATGGAAAGCGGGACCATATTTTAGCAAAAAAAATTGTATTGATTGCCATATGCCTAAAACACAACGTTCTATTGTTCAAGGTTTTCCTATACGAACCAGCCGGTTTCACAATTTTCCTGCATCCGGAATCCCCAAACTGGATACTTTATGTCCTGACCGGCTGGAAAGCCTTAAGTTTGGCCTTAGAGGATTAAAAAATACATATAAAATTGGAGATGATTTAAAATTCAATTTTGAGATTACCAATAGTGCGGCGGGACATCGGGTACCTACAGGAAATCCGGAAAGGTTTATATTAGTTGAAATGGTATTAAAAGATACGTGTAATTACGAAATTGACAAAGTAGTGGGGCGGATTGGCGAACACTGGGAATGGTACCCTGAAGCAAAAAAAATAAACGACAATAATCTTAATCCGGGCGAATTGCGGGTTTTCAATTTTGATCACACTTTTAAAGCCAGCGGAGCTTATCAACTCAGTATATCCGTTTCAAAACACAGGCTGACCCCTTCATCTGCTTCCTTCAATAAGTTAGGCAGTAACTATCCGCTCTTTATTGAAGTATATCATAAAACATCGGATATTGTTGTTTATTAAGTGCGATTTATCCAAAATAAAGCCATTCTGAATTTGAACAATTTTAAAGCCAAACGGGCCTTAGCTTAATCCCATTAATAATTATGTAAAAATCACATCTGTTCTTTGTAAACCTGCGTACCATTTCAAATCCGGATTTTCAGGACCTGAATAAGGGTGTGCTCCTCTGTACAAATTATCGTGGTTTTAATGCAGAAAAATCTAATTCTTTAAGGTCCCACTTACTACAATAAAAGCTAAATATCCCTTTTTTCCAGGATGCCGTAAGCCATTTGATCCGTGAAATTTTCCGGGAATTTGTCATCACCCGGAAAGCCGAGTCTGATATCTCTGCCATCGTGGGGAATTACTGCAGTTCCAAACAAATAATCCCAAATAGCCAGGGAAATTCCAAAGTTGATGCCATATTTTCTGTTTTCCGGAAGGTCATAGGCATGGTGCCAAATATGCATTTCCGGGCTATTAAAAATCTTTTTCATGAATGGGCCCAATAAAAAATATCCTGCTAAGCCCGAAGCTAATAAAACAGTCAATTTCATCATTAAAGAAGCTGTCAAAAAAAGTGTAATCTCCGCTGTTCCAGTGATCATAAGCAATCCAATTAACAGACCCAAAATGCCACCTGTTATATTTCCATTTACATGAAAGTTGCTGTGATTGTAATGTCCAATGGCTAAAGTAAAGATGTGTATTATAAAAAAATCGTACAATCCAACACCAAGCAGGGCCAATGGTATGTATTCAATGGTTCTGTAGACCAGCGTTTCCATCCAATGGTATCTTAGATGGGCTGCAAAACCCATTTGTTCGACTGAATGATGGAGCTTATGGAATTGCCAAAGCCATTCTACGCGGTGAAGCAACCTGTGCACCCACCATTGTACAAAATCCCGTACAACAAAGCCAATTAACAGTACAGCCCACAATGGAAACGAGCGAAGCGGGTTGGAAGATTGCAGGTCGAATCCGGAAATCCATTTTATTCCATCATTAAACAGGTTAACCACAACATCAGAAGCTGCATTGTAAATTATCAGGGAAAAGATAAAAAAGTTAAAAAACATGTAAAAAAAATCCAACCAAAAGTCTTTTCGAAATGTAGGTTGGCCAACCCTCCAGGGTCTGGATAATTCCAAACCGAAAAAAAATGCAGAAACAAGAATTAACCAATAAAAATAATTATGCCAGGATGGATTAGTAATTTCATGGTATAAATATGAAGCATAACCTCCATATCCATTTATAAAAGTATTAAAGATATCGCTCATTATAATGATAACTCTTTATGTAAGCCTTATTGAAATTTTATTGTTTTGACCATGCAGTATATCCGCCTTTCAGATTATGGGCTTTTGTAAAACCCATTTCTTTCATTAAAGTTAAAGCTTTGGCACTTCTGCCCCCTGCTGCACAATACACAATGTAGGTTTTATTTTTATCCAATGTGCCTACTTTCTCCTTAAATCCCGGATCGGTAAAGTCCAATTCCAATGCATCATCAATTTTGCCGAGTGCAATCTCCTCCGGAGTCCGTACATCCAGCCAAACGACATCAGGAAGTCGTGTTGCTATGTCCTTTGCCGCAGGCACGTCAATATCAACAGGCACTTCGACCACTTGCTTCGCAGTGTCTGAAACGGAAGCCATTGTCTTTTGATCTTCTTTGCATGAAGAAAAAATAAAAACTAAAAAAGAAATTATTAAAACGGATTTAATTTTCATTCTGTTCTTTTATTTAATTTTCAATAAAAAAGCAAAGATAGCCTGATTACAAGACATAAGGGGTAACAAATGTTACTAAAAACAGAAAATCAATATAATTGAAAGGCAGGATAGAATATATATTTTTTTCAAAAAACGAAAGCCCCTATTATAAAATATCGGCTATTTGAATTTTATATTGATTATCCCTGCAGTGTGCAACGATAATGGAAAAGTTTTAAGAGACGAGTTAGTTTTATTTATTTTTAGGCCAAGCCTTAAAGCCCGATTTGAGATTATACACCTGTTTAAAGCCCATATCCTTCATCATCTGCATGGCCGTTGCGCTTCTTCCACCGGCGTGGCAGTAAACAATGTACTGTTTGTTTTTATCCAAAGTGGATAACCTTTCCTTAAAATCTTTTGCTTTAATGTCCATTTCGATGGCATTACCAATTTTACCCAGGGCTATTTCTTCCGGGGTTCTTACGTCAAGTAAAATGTAGTTTGGTGATTCTTTTATAATTTTTTGTGCCGTTTCCACGTCAATATCCTGATAAATATTTTCTATTTGCACTTTAGGTTGCCTGATTACCTTTCCATTCGCCTGCGCTGAAGAATTTAGGGATATAAAAGCAAAAAATACAGAGAGAATAAATAATTTCATTTTAAAGATATTTACAATTATTTCAGAAAATTAAGACAAATATAAAACATTATCAGTAAAACACAGCCTTTGAAAAATTTAAATCAGAAATAAAACTATTTGCCTACCTTACCTGTCTCGTACCCATCAGCAAAAGTGATTCCCACTCCGTTTTCATGATACAGGGTTTTGATTCTGCTCATCACTTCATAGTATGCTTTCCAGTAATCGTCCGGAAGAACGTAAGGGCGAACAGAAATTACGAGATTGGAAGGGCCAAATTCTTCAATTCCAATTTCAGGTTCCGGTGTTTTCAGGACATTGTTCATGTTCATCAATTCAGCAAATAATAGTGCCTTAAGCCTAGGGAAATCTTCGCTATATGGCAATAAAATTTTAATTTCCAATCTGATGCTTCCCCTTTTGGAAAAATTAGTAATGATACCATTGATCACTTCTCCGTTTGGAATAATCAGCGTTTTATTGCCAGGAGTGACCATTTGGGTATTAAAAATCTGAATATCTGTAACCTTCCCAAATTTCTCTTTTACTTCAATCAAGTCACCCACTTTGTAGGGTTTAAACGTAACTATAATAATTCCAGCGGCAAAATTACCTAAACTGCCCTGGAGTGCCAGACCAACAGCCAGTCCACCTGCAGCCAATACTCCTACAAAGGCTGCCGTATTGACGCCGATCATTCCGGCAACGCTGATGGTCAATAAAACTTTCATAGCAATATTGGCGACAGCCACCAGGAATGATGTTATTTCAAGTGTAAAATCAGATTTTTTCAGCGTTGCCAATAAAAATTCTGTTAACTTTTTAATTACCCAAAGACCGGCAATCAGTACACATAATGCCAATAGCAATTCCGGCAATATTTTAACTACCCAGTCTAAAACCAAATATGTATATTTATCAATATTTTCCATGAAAAAAATTAGAGAGTGCAAATATATAAAATATGGAGTTCAGTTCCTGTTGTAGTTAATTTAGTAATTTTAATTTTGAATAAAGGTTGGATATGTTTTACCTTTGCGATAAAAATAATCAGTTATGAATTTTGACATCATTATATTGGGAAGTGGTCCGGGAGGATATGTAGCTGCAATCCGGGCAGCACAGCTAGGAATGAAGGTAGCCATAGTTGAAAAAGAGAATTTAGGTGGTGTTTGTTTGAATTGGGGTTGTATACCAACAAAAGCTTTACTCAAAAGTGCACAAGTATTTAATTATATAAACCATGCTTCTGAGTATGGGATAACAATCGGAAAACCGGATGCTGATTTTGACAAAATGATTAGCAGGAGCAGGGGTGTTGCGGACGGAATGTCAAAGGGCGTTAATTTTCTGATGAAAAAAAATAAAATTACTGTTATTGAAGGGTATGGAAGGCTGGTCAGGGGTAAAAAGCTGGTTGTCACAGATAAGGATGATAAAAAAACAGAATACAGTGCTGAGCATATTATCATTGCCACCGGAGGCAGAGCTAAAGAACTACCCAATTTAAAAATTGACGGAAAAAAAATAATTGGTTACCGGGAAGCCATGACATTACCGAAGCAACCAAAAAAGCTGGTCGTTGTCGGTGCGGGCGCTATCGGGGTTGAGTTTGCCTATTTTTACAACTCTATTGGCAGTGAGGTAACTGTGGTAGAATATATGGAACAGGGATTGTTACCAAGAGAAGATGCAGATATATCAAAAGAACTGACTAAAATATATAAAAAAGCGGGAATGCAGATTCTGGCCAACAGTTCTGTTGAACATGTTGATATTACCGGTGACCAATGTAAAGTTACTGTAAAAAGCAGAAAGGATGACACCACACAGGTTATAGAATGTGATGTGGTGCTTTCAGCAGCCGGTGTGACTCCAAATATTGAAGATATTGGACTGGAGGTACTTGGAATTGAAACCGAAAGAGGAATGATCAAAGTAGATCCATATTGCCGTACCAATGTACCCGGTATATATGCCATAGGGGACGTTATACCTACCCAGGCACTAGCCCATGTAGCCAGCGCGGAAGGTATAACCTGCGTTGAAAACATTGCCGGTCATCACCCTGAACCCATAGACTATGGAAATATTCCATCCTGTACTTATTGCTGGCCAGAAGTTTCCAGTGTGGGAATGACCGAAGCACAGGCAAAAGAAGCAGGTTATGAATTAAAAGTTGGTAAATTTCCATTTTCCGCTTCAGGAAAAGCAAGTGCTTCAGGTGCTAAGGAAGGTTTTGTTAAAGTTATTTTTGATGCCAAATATGGTGAATTATTAGGGGCGCATATGATTGGAGCAAATGTGACCGAAATGATTGCAGAGTTGGTTTTGGCGAAAAAACTGGAAAGTACCGGGCATGAAATTTTAAAAGCCATACATCCGCACCCGACCATGAGTGAAGCTGTGATGGAGGCAACAGCGGCCGCATATGATGAAGTGATCCATCTATAAAGATATCTTACTTTTATATTAAAAAATGCTCCAACTTTATCCTTTCAGGGTTTGGAGCATTTTTTTTAGTCAATAGATAAATGAAAAAAATTGTTCTAATTTCGGATAACCATTCCTACTTTGGCAATGAGATCATGGCGCATTTGGAAGCGGCAGATGAAATCTGGCATGCCGGAGATATTGGAACATTAGCATCTATTGAACCCCTTATGGAGTTCGCTGTTTTTCGGGGGGTGTATGGAAATATTGATGATCAGACCATAAAGTTTCAATTCCCTTTGGATCAAATATTTCATTGTGAGGGTTTAAAAATATATATGACACATATCGGTGGGTATCCCGGACGATATAATTCGAGAGCTTATCAAGTGATTAAAAATGAAAGACCCAATGTGTTTATTTGCGGCCATTCGCATATTTGCAAAGTGATGCCGGATAAAGCCAATAACCTTTTGCATATGAATCCCGGTGCATATGGTCATCACGGGTTCCATAAAATCAGGACCATATTAAGGTTTGAAATCCATGCGTCTAAAATTCAAAATCTCCGCGTCATTGAATTGGGCATGAGGGGTCAGATAAGCCCTGAAAAACAGACAGATCTATCATTGTGACCCCATAATAACCGAAGCACAACGTTTCACATTTGTGAGGATTAATATTATAAAACGATTTAGTTCACTCAAATTTAAGGTATAAAAAATGCTTGCTCTGCGAAACATTTACTTATAATAATTTTTAATGTTATACTATATAAGATTGCATTTAAAATTGTGATGCCTATAATACTCTTCCTTGTGTGTTAATGATGGAATAAAAACAAAAAGTCAGTTTTCTTTGCTGAAATTTTATTTTTGTAATTCGGGTTAAAGCACGGAATAAAATCCAATGTATTAAACGATCTCTCCGCCACAACTACTTCCTGCCCCTGCTGTACAACCGTAACAATGCTGATTTAGTACAATTTGTCTTTCCATCAACGTATCAAGATTAAAGTTATCGATATGATTGCAGTTACCGGAAACTTTAAGATTCAGCATTTGATTGAAGTCACAATCATATATGTAGCCATCCCAACTGACTGAAAGGGTATATCTGCACATTAATCCTTCAATCGTACCCGGATTAAAGGCTTCTACGAGGGCCGTCATGTATTGCGAGTAATTCCCTGATTCAATGAGATAATTCAGGAATCTACTGACAGGAAGGTTTGTAATGCAAAAAAGTTGATTAAAACTGATATTAAACCTGCGACCCAGTTGCAGCTTAAATTCGTGCTCCAGCGAAACCTGATGACCCGGTAAAAAAGCTCCTGAGGGATTGTACACCAAATCCAGAATGAGTCCACTGCCTTCCATTCCATAACCGATTGCATTTAGTTTTTTTAGAGCTTCAATGCTATCATCAAAAACACCATCACCACGCTGGCTATCTGTTCTGATTTTGCTGAAGTATGGGAGCGAGGAAATAACGTGCACCTGATTTTGTGCAAAAAATTCGGGTAAATCATAATATTTAGGATTTGCCTGGATAATCGTGAGGTTACAACGGTTCATTACCTTTTTTCCCATTTTACGGCATTCTTCAACAAACCATCTAAAATTTGGATTCATTTCAGGGGCGCCTCCGGTTATATCGACAGTTGGGATATTGTGATTTTTTAATATTTCCAGGCATTTCTCCAGTGTAGCCTTGTCCATATTCTCCACCTTTTTATCCGGTCCGGCATCAACGTGGCAATGGGCACAAGTCTGATTGCATAATTTCCCGATGTTGATCTGCAGAATTTCCGGAATGCGGGGTTTTAAATTTTTACCAACTTTTTCAGAAAATGGTTCAAAATGGTCATCCACTACCTGGTTACCATTTAATACTTCAAGTTGAAAAAATGGTTCAGCAAGTTTGTTGTTTGAAGTAGTCAGCGATCCTGATCTTTGTTTTACACCCATCCAATTATTACTTTGTGGTTCCGAAGGAAACAAATAGAAATTACATCAGTTTAGCCTTAATGGTATTCATCATAGGCACTGCGTTTACCAACGTAGCCCCTCCTTTGATTGCTGCTGCCACATGTACTGCCTCCATCATTTGTTCTTCATCGGCACCCTCTGAAAGGCAAGCGGAGGTATACGCATCCATACAATAAGGACATTGCACTGTATGGGCAACTGCCAGTGCTATTAAATTTTTTTCTCTGACGGTCAATGCACCCTCTTTAAACACTTCGCCATACCATTCAAAAAACTTTTTACCCATCTCTGGCTGCAGATCCACAATATTGCCAAATTTTTTCAGGTCTTCCTGATTAAAATAACTCATAACTATACTTTTTAATTTTTAGAAAAGGAGTGCTCCTCCCAAAACTTACTATTTATTCTCCGCTTGTTTATTAAAGTGCAATAATAATGGAATTAATATTTCAGACATAACTTAAACTCTAATTTTCTATATTTGTTTTTTTAATAAAAATCCAGAACATGCCCTATATCGCTTTAGTTTTCCTGAGTTGTTTATTAATACAATCTACCCAAGCGCAACAAATAAAATCCAGGATTTTGAACGGCACAAGCGTCCGATTGGATTCTTTTCCCTCCATGTATGTATCAAAACGCCATGTGGATATCTGGTTACCGGAGGGATATTCAGAAAGCAAAAAATATGCTGTTATTTATATGCATGACGGGCAGATGCTGTTTGATAGTACACTTTCGTGGAATCATCAGGTCTGGAATATAGATAAAGTATCACAAAAACTAATTCATGAAAAAAAAGTCAGCGAATTTATCATAGTGGGTATCTGGAATAGCGGGGCCGGGAGGCATGCTGATTATATGCCGGAAAAACCATTTCTTTCGCTTTCAGAAAAAGAGCAAAAAGCCTTATTTACTGCAGTAAGAAGCAATAGTAATAGCGTATTTAACGACATCCGCATTTGTTCTGACTCCTATCTCAAATTTATTGTTCACGAACTAAAGCCTTATATCGACAGTCACTTTTCTGTTTACAAAACACAGGATAACACGTTTATCATGGGAAGCAGCATGGGCGGGTTGATTTCGCTTTACGCGATTTGCGAATATCCAGAAATATTTGGCGGCGCTGGCTGCCTTTCAACCCACTGGCCAGGAATCTTTACATTGGAAAGCAACCCGTTTCCTGAAGCCCTGTTTCAGTATTTTAAAAAGAAACTTCCTTATGTTAAAAAAAACAAAATTTATTTTGATTACGGGACAGAAACACTGGACAGCATGTACCCCAAACTTCAAATAATTGCTGATAGTATCATGATTCAATCAGGGTTTACAAACAAAAATTGGAAAACATTAAAATTTGAAGGCGCCGACCACAGTGAAAAGGCCTGGGGGCAACGCGTGCACCATCCACTGCTTTTCTTATTGGGCTATAATACTAAACCACATTGAGGCAAAGGTATTGCAGCTTTATTCTTTGACATCCAAAACATTACGAATCTGGATGTTGCCTGTTCCACTGAATGCTTTTTGTTTTACGTTTTCCAGATTATCTTTAAGCAGCACATTATCCAAATACATATTTCCCCAATTGATAAAAGCGCCACCCGAGGAAATATGATATCCTTTCGTGAGTAACATATTTTTAACTGTCAATGAAATGCCTGCAGGTACATTCAGAATTCTGTTCAAATATGCTGCAGATAAAAAAGTTTTATCCGTTCCATTTCCCTCCAAAGTTAGCTGATGTGGAATGATGATTTCGCCACTATTAATTAGTTGCATTTGTCCGTCGGTGGTTACATCAAAAATGATTGTATCCAAGGGGCAAGATGAAAGCACAGCCGCCCTTAAACTTCCAGCCGTCAGGTCTGTGAGGGATGTCACTTTGGGTTTAGGTTGAAGGAGCGTGTGTCCATCCAGTGCCCAAGCCGGCAAAGGGTCAATACATAACCAATGTAATGCGGTTAAAGCGATATCCGTTATCCGGGGTGTGTTATCATACATCAACAGGGTATCCATATTTGTCCAGCTGGCACTGGTAATCGTCCCATCATTGTTGTAAGTGGACAGGTCGCCAGCCTGATTGCCAACGCCTTCATTTAAACGCCAGTAACCTACAAGCTGGCCGTAATCCGGGTGCGAATTAATGAGTGGCGTACATTTCCAATTGTTTAGTGTGGTTTGATTTATTATTTTTTTCCAAAGCCTTACCTCCTGAACTGATCCGGAAAAGTCGTAATTGCCATTTATATCAGCTCCAATTCTTAGGGGTGCTCCATTATCAATGTTGCCGATCGACGACATACTGGTGCTGCCTTTTAACATCCCATCCTCGTACATTGACAAATTTCCATCCCGGTCAAATGTGGCGGCCAGGTGGTGCCATAAACCATCTGCAATTGACCCACCCATATTGATGTCTTTACGGTTCGTTCCGTCCCCAATGTTTACCTTCCATTCCGGGCCTGACGGATATTTAAATGAAAGGACAAATCCTTTATTGCTGCCACTATCCCAGTTTTTATTTGATACAATGGCGACATCAGCCGGCGTATTCGTCCGCACGCGACATTCGACGGTAAAATCACCGGAGGTACCAAATTCATAGGCCGGAATCAATGGTATATTCACCATATCGGGACCTGAATTTAAAGTCAGGTAGTTTACCTGCGGAATACAATTTACTGAGGGGACAATGACTGTGTCCGGAAATATTTGTTTGCTCACAAACGATTTATTATGCGCGATCGTGAAAACCGTTCTTTCCTCCTCGCTGGTACCGCCATGAGATGTATTGATACCTCCGTGGTCTGTGGAAAGCAGAATAAGCCAGTTTTCGTTCGAATAATTTGGTCTGTTGTGGAGTGCATTTAAAACAAATCCAATTTCAGTATCCACTTCCTGAATTTGTGTGAGGTACGCCGGGTTGGTTTTTGAAAATCCGGTAGTATGCCCTTCATGATCCACATCGTCATAATGCAGGAACATTACGTCCGGGTTGTGATTGGTCAGTTGATTGACTGCCTCCATCGTTACGCTTGTCTCATTGGCTGCATTGACTTTATAATCGGCATTGTTCAGAACAATATTGTTATTAATTGGTGCCCATTGACTAATAGAAACTGTATTCAGCCACGGGAAAGTACTTTCGACTCTATTAAAAAAATGCGGGTATTGTGAAAAATTGCTTCCATTAAATGAATTATCCACAACACCATGTTTTGCGGACCAAACCCCGGTAAGCATAGCCGACCAGCCCGGCCCGGAAATTGTGATGTCATTGTTTCTGGCAAAAAAACTATAGACCGCATTGGTCAGCAACGCATCCATATTTGGTGTATTGGCGGCTTGCAGCGCATCCGGTCTGCACCCATCGATGCCAATGATCAGCACCTTTTTAGTTTGTTGTGCGCGGCAGATCCGGGCAGTAAAAAGACCAATAAAAATAAAAAAGAAGATAAACTTCATGCGCCCGGTTAACTTAAGTCCAAAAAAACCATATTGTAAATATAAGAAACAAAGGTATAATACCGGAAACCAAATAATTCATAAAATTTATACTTATATAAATTTCTGTCCAGATAATTACCCGATTGACTGTTTTACAATCGTTTTCTGTTCAATAAACAAATTTGAACTAAATGTTGTTGAATTCAGGTTACTTTGACTTAGTCTAAATAACATCAAAACAATTAGATTTACTTTGCTTACAAGATTAATTATTTTTTTGGGATTAATATTTTCTTCTGATTACATCAAAGGTCAGATAATTGGTTCGGTACGATCGGCCGATGGCGAAGTATTGCCCTATGCAACTGTACTCTTAAAAGGGACCACCCATGCCGTATCAGCGGATGCAGATGGTGTTTTCAAAATAGACCACCAAAAAGAAACAGCGGATGTCGTAGCGTCTTATCTTGGTTTTGACAACGATACTTTGCATTGGGTTAAAGGAGGAACACTTCAATTTAAATTAAAACCAACGACTTCTGTAATAGATGAAGTTGTTGTATCCGGTACGATGAAGGAGGTAACCAGAATGAATAGCCCGATACCTATAGAAGTGTATACGCCGGTATTTTTCAGAAGGAATCCTACTCCAAATTTATTTTCCGCTCTTGAAAACGTCAATGGTGTGCGGCCTCAATTGAATTGCAATGTATGCAACACCGGAGACATCCATATAAACGGGATGGAGGGTCCTTATACGATGGTGATGATCGATGGTATGCCCATTGTATCAGCATTGTCCACGGTATATGGCCTTATGGGTATTCCAAACAGCATGGTGCAACGGATTGAAATAGTCAAAGGCCCTGCATCAACCTTGTATGGTTCGGAGGCGGTTGGCGGGCTTATCAATGTAATCACTAAAAATCCGGAAACTGCTGCCAAATTTTCTCTGGATTTTAACAGTACCCAATACCAGGATTTCAACCTTGATGCAGGTGGTCGTTTGCGGCTTGGTAAAGCTGTTGGAATGATCAGTGCCAATCTATTTCATTTTGACAAGCTTTGGGATATTAATGGTGATAATTTTACGGATGTCACGTTGCAAAAACGTTTATCCTTATTTAATAAGTGGAGTTATAAAAGAAAAGAGAACCGAGCGGCTTCAATTGCGTTCCGCTATGTCTGGGAAGACCGTTGGGGTGGAGAGTTGCAATGGAATCGGACATTCCGGGGCGGAGACAGTATATATGGGGAAAGCATTATCACAAATAGAGCTGAATTGATAGGTAATTACCAACTTCCCTTCAAGGAAAAAATTGTTTTTTCTTATTCCTATAATGTACACGATCAAAATTCGGTGTATGGCCGAACCTATTATCTTGCAAAACAGCGTATACTTTTCAGTCAAATGACCTGGGATAAATCGTTGAAGAAACACGATCTGCTTGCAGGTCTGGCATTCCGATATACGTATTACGACGACAATACGCCTGTCACCGCATCAGGCATCAACAATGAAATTAATAGCCCGACAAAAGTATATTTACCGGGAATATTTTTTCAGGATGAAATAAAAATAAGCGATAAACAAAAACTTCTGGCAGGAATCCGATATGATTATAATTCGGTGCATGGCAATATTCTGACACCCCGATTGAATTATAAGTGGACACCTGATGAAAACAACACATTTCGGGCCGGATTTGGCAACGGGTTCAGGGTAGCCAATGTATTCAGTGAAGATCATGCCGCCCTTACCGGAGCCAGAGAAGTCGTGATTACTGAAGACTTACTACCAGAAAAGTCCTATAATTTCAATCTGAATCATACCATGCGACTTTTTCCTGCCTTTGGCTATCTTACACTGGATGGCAGTGTTTTTTATACTTATTTTACAAACCGGATTGTCGCTGATCTCCTAAGTGATCCCAACAAAGTGATTTTTGATAATTTAAAAGGAAACAGTGTATCCAAGGGGGTGACCTTAAACACAGAATTTAACTTTACCAACGGTTTAAAAATTATGGCCGGAGGTACCTTAATGGATGTATACCTGAATGAACTGAACCCTAATACCGGTAAAAAAGAAAAACAACATCAAATACAAACTCCTAAATTTACAGGTACCTGGACTATCAGTTACACCATACCTAAGTGGAATATTACGGTAGATTATACCGGTAATACCACAAGTCCGATGCGATTGCCTGTTGTTCCCAATGACTACCGACCTGAATTTTCACCATGGTTCAGCATACAGAATCTTCAAATCACCAAACGATTTAAAAATTCGACAGAAATTTATGCGGGCATAAAAAACCTGCTCAATTTTATACCCGCGGACCCCATACTTCGTCCGTTTGACCCATTCGACAAAAACACCCATATCAATAATCCATATGGATATACGTTTGATCCGACCTACAATTTTGCGCCTATGCAAGGTATCCGGTTTTTTGTTGGAGTAAGGAAAGAATGGCTATAACCGCACGAACATTAATGTCTCTCATATTCACGTTTTGTAACTGCGTTAAACCCAACAAACGTTTAAAAAAATTATATTGGTAAGTCTTATACTTTCCCTTTTTAAAATACCAACTTTAGTATTTAGTTGCCTGTCCTAAATACATTTTATGCTGACTCAGTGGATAAAAAGAGTTACCCTGCAACAACTTTAGCCTATTTTCTCCTTCAAGAATGTCCAGTTTGTCATTTTAGTTTAAATTTAAATTCCGGTTAAGACGGGCTAATTTAAAAAACGTCGAAGGGGTTTAAGTAAAATTAAGGGAGAAAATTACTGATTTGAATCAAATTCGGGTACCGGTTATACCGCCTATATTTCCCATTTAAGGAAAATGCGCGGCGACCTCATTGTCTGCATTCAGACCTGGAGGGCTTTTCTACGTCTATTCCACCAGAAAGCCAGTGTCAAAGCTGATATTAAATGCCAAACGCTCCACCAAGCGGCAATCAGGGCCATACTGCCAGCGCCGTTAAAATAATTAAAGATGAGAATGAGCGCCAAACCCGAATTCTGGATACCTGTTTCAATTGAGACTGATTGTGCATCTGCTTCCGGAAGTTTCATTACATGTTTCGTCCAGGAATACCCTATCCACAGTGCCAGCCCATTATGGACCAATACAATAAAAAAAACAATTCCAAGGTAATTTATCAGATTATCAAAATTGCCAGCCACTGCTGCTACAACAAAGCCGATAAATATGATAAAGCTCAACTGTTTAACCGGTTTTCGTAATTTAGATGTCAATTCAGGTAAATATGTATTGCACAAATAGCCAATTACTAATGGAATAATTATCAGTTGGCCTATAGTTAAGATCATATTTGAAAAACTGATATCAAAATTCACCAAATGGTCGCTGTCGGATGGAATCCAATTTTTCAATTGCGAAAAAACAAACGGTGTTGAAAAGGCGCATACCAAAGTTGAAATCATGGTCAGAATTACAGATAAAGCAACATTGGCCTTTGCCAGATGAACAGCATAGTTCGAAACGTTGCCCCCGGGACAAGCAGCTATTAATATCATACCCATCGCCAGGCTATAATCGGGCCTGATGATCCACACTAAACCGAGGGTCAACAAAGGCAGTAACAGCATTTGTGATATCAGTCCGGTAAGCACTGCTTTCGGGTTTTTTAAAATATAACCAAAATCAGAAATTTTCAAATCAAGCGCCACACCAAACATCAGAATACCCAAACAGATATTTAGGAGCGTTACCTGACCCTGATTAAAATTTATGGAGATATTATCCAGCGTGTTCATATCGATGATTAAAACTAAAAAATAGAAGATCCTGTGTTTGTTGTTAAAAGTTCCAGCAGTTTCATGCCCCGTTCAGAATTGCCTTTAAGATTGAGTGCCGGGCTCCAAACTGCGACACTATATTGTTTGGGCAGTATGGCTACGATACCACCCCCAACACCACTTTTGCCCGGTAAACCTACCCTGAATGAAAACTCACCTGCCTCATCATAAAAGCCACAGGTTTGCATGATGGCATTTAAACGTTTGGTCTGGCTAATGGTTAGGATTTTTTCATGGGTAGCCGGAATCATGCCGTGGTTGGCAAAAAACAAAAAAGACTCTGCCAGCTGTGTACAACTCATACGCACCGAACACATCATAAAATAAAGATCCAGCACATCATTTACCGGATTATGGATATTTCCAAAGCTCTTCATTAAATTAGCCAGCGCAAAATTCCTATAGCCTGAATTTAACTCAGATAGTCTCACATTTTCGTCGACATCAATTGAAACATCTCCTGCCAGTCGCCTTAAAAAATATAAAAAATCTTTTTCAGGATCCGAAAGAATATCCATCATTATATCAGCAATAACAATAGCTCCTGCATTTATGAATGGGTTCCTTGGTATACCTTTTTCATATTCCAACTGAACCAAAGAATCAAAGGAAGACCCTGATGGCTCCTTGTGCACCCTTCTCCAAAGATCATCGCCAATTACAGAAAATACAAGTGCCGTTGAAAAAACTTTTGATATACTTTGAATAGAAAAGGCTTCACCGGCATCTCCTGCCTGGTACAATTGACCATCGATTGTTTTTAAAGCAATACCTAATTTATGAGGAGAAACTTTAGCAAGTTCGGGAATGTAGGTGGCCACTTTCCCCTGAAAAGACTGATTCCTAACCTGTTCAATAATCTCATTAATAATCTCTTGCATATATATCGCGCTATACGGGATGTAAATGTAAAATATACCCATAAGCTTCACAATATAAATGATAACTATTTTTAGAAATGCCCAAATTGCCCGTACAACTCTGGATTAGTTTTGTTAAAATACTGCCACTTATATACAGGTTTATTATTAATCGTGTACATTTGCCACCTATAGTTTTGATTGTATTACCGATAATATATAATTATTAATTGTAATATATCTTAACTGTTTTCGTTAAAGATTTTGCAACATGTGTATTCCATGGATTTGAAAAGAAAAAAAGCATTTCGCTATTTGTTATACATTGCCAGTACCATTTCAGGTATATTACTTTCAGTCATAGCCTGTCACCATGCCAAATGGCAAGAAGGTGTATTTGAAGCTGTGGGATATCGCTCCCAAAAATCACTCATAGATACTACCTTTAACCGACTGTTTGATCATCAGCTCTCTGAAAATCTGGCTGACATGCAATGTCCCGGGTTGGCAGTCCTGGTAATACATAAAGATCAGGTTGTATTTGAAAAACTGTATGGTAAAAAGTCTACCGCATCCAATGAAAAGATAGATGCTTCATCTGTATTCCGAATAGGCTCCGTTTCAAAAGGGTTTGCAGGCATATTAGCCGCAATCCTGATCGACAAAAAAGTAATAGAACTTGAAGATCCATTGGTTTTATACATTCCGGAGCTCACGATACAGGCCAAATCAAAAGACCGGATATTAAGAGTAAAGCATATACTTTCTCATTCTTCCGGGCTGACTGAGCACGCGTATTCCAATCTCGTGGATGACAACCATGATATGGAAACCATTGTGAATTATCTCAACCGTTTAACTCCAAGAGATTCTACCGGAAAAACATATGCTTATCAGAATGCTGCCTTTGGACTGATTGAAAAGGTAATTGAAAATGCGACAGGTATGACTTATGCTGAAGCGCTTGATTTTTATATATTTTCTCCCCTTGGCATGTGCAATACCAGCTGTACCTATAATGCCTTATGTGCTTCCGAAAATGTATGTTCGGGGCATAAATTCGGAGGTTCAAAAAATGGGTTTGTTCCTATGGTTTTCAAACCGCACTATTATAATGTCGTTTCTGCTGGTGGTATAAATGCTCCTCTGGAAGATATGAAAAAATGGTTGCATGCGGTGATGGGGTATAATCCTGACGTGATTTCTCCGAATGCACGAAATATTGCTTTTTCAGCCTATGTGAATACTTCTGATGACGATCGTTATTTCAATCACTGGCCCGGATTTTCAGACAGTCATTACGGCCTGGGATGGAGACTGATCACCACTAAAAACAATAATCTGGTTTATCATGGAGGTCTGGTTAATGGTTTCAGAACAGAGATTGCCTTTGACAGAGATAAAGATATCGGGGTAGTTTTTTTATTTAATTCCCTGTGCGGTTACAGTAGCAAAGCAGTTCATCAGTTTTTCGATTTATGGAATATCTATTACGGCCCCTCTACGCAGGAACAGGATTTTCTTTGACAAAGGACAAGTTGCCAGATGAATAAATTAATATAGCGCCTGGATAGCTTTGTGACAATTACATGGACAAATTATATACCCTCCATTTCAAACGAAAGGGTTTCCCATTCCAGCATTTTGTTATCCAGTGTGTCCTGAAGGCTTTTATATTTTTTATTGGTTTCCATAAAATGCGGATCTGTGTAATAATTTGGATCTGACAATTTCATTTCCAGTAAGGCGATTTCATTTTCCAATTTACCAATTTCACGTTCCACGGCCTGTAATTGTTTTTTAATTTTACGGGCTTCTTCAGAATCGATCTTTTTTACTGCCGTTTCTATTCTGGGATCATCCGCTGCTGTTGATTTCTGTAACTCTACAGACCGCATGTTGTCCATTTTTTTCTTATCCAGGAAATATTCTATATCTCCCAGATATTCTTTTGTATTTCCATCTTTAAATTCTATCACTTTGTCAGTCAGTCCTGACAGAAATTCCCTGTCATGGGAAATAACCAAAAGTGTACCTCCATACTCTTTTAGTGCATTTTTCAATATTTCTTTGCTGTATATATCCAGGTGGTTTGTGGGTTCATCCAGAATCAGAAAATTACATGGCTTCATGATCAAGGAAGCCATGGCGAGTCTTGCGCGTTCCCCACCCGATAAAACAGATACTTTTTTTTCTGCATCATCGCCCGAAAAAAGGAATGATCCAAGGATGTTTCTTATTCTGGATCTCATTTCTTCCGGTGCCCTGTCTTCCATCACCTGCATTACTGTGCTTTTCAGATCCAGCAATTCGGATTGATTTTGGGCATAATACGACAAATGCATGTTTGACCCTTCTTCCACTTTACCTGAAGTTGGCGGGAGTAATCTGGCTATAATTTTAGCCATGGTAGTTTTACCCTGACCATTCTGACCAACAAAAGCGACACGATCACCTCTTTCAATAGTAATATTAATGTGACTAAAAACCTTTTTTTCTCCAAAGGACTTAGCTACGTCGACAGCGCGAATGACATCTCTTCCAGACCGGGGCACCTCTGCAAACCTGATGTGCATGGATTTAGTCACTTCAGTTGGTATTTCGATCCGTTCTACTTTATCCAGTTGTTTTTGCATGCTCTGGGCCATTTTGGTTTTAGTGGCTTTAGCCATAAAACGATTGATGGTTTTTTCTTTCTGCGCGATATCCTTTTGCTGATTTTCATAAGCAGCCAGTTGAATGATCTTTTGCTTTTCCTTTTCTTCCAGAAATTTGCTGTACTTTAGTTTATAGTCTATAATACCGCCAAGCTCAACTTCAATGATTCTGTTACATACATTTTCCAAAAACTGAATATCGTGAGAAATTACGATCACTGTGCCCGGGTATTCAATCAGATAATTTTCCAGCCAGATGATTGATTCGATATCCAGGTGATTTGTAGGTTCATCCAGCATGAGTAAATCCGGTTTCCGAAGCAGCAGTTTTGCAAGTTCAATACGCATTTTCCAGCCACCACTAAACTCAGAAACGGTTCTGTCAAAATCGGAATCTGTAAACCCAAGTCCTTTTAATATTTTAATGGTTTCAATTTCAAGCGATGATAGATTAAAGTGTTCGAGTCTGCCTGAAATAGTAGCCAGTGATTCGAGCAAACGGCTGTAGGATTCACTTTCGTAATCTTCTCTGGTAGCTATTTCTACATTCAATGCATCGAGTTGTGTCTGTAATTCCAAAGCCTCTTCGTGACAGGACATGGTCTCATTCATCACAGTAAGCGATTCATTGAGTTCAAACTCCTGGCGCAAATAACCAACGGTCGTTTTAGAAGGAAACTCCAGTACGCCATCGTCGGGTTTCGACTGTCCGGCAATAATTTTAAGTAATGTCGATTTTCCAGCTCCATTCCGACCGATCAATCCAATCCGCTCTTTGGGTGATATCATAAAACTGATCTCATCCAAGAGGATTCGTTCTCCATATTTAACTGATATATCTCTGACGTAGTACATGTATTATTAAAAATTTAAATGATTAGCAGGCTTTATAATATTTAAAGCCGCAAAAAGAAACCATGTCAAGCACAATAAATAAAAGTCTGAACATGTTTGGCGATCGTTGCCTCAATTCAGGCTCACCGCATCGGGCATCTGTGCAATGACGGTAAACGTATTCCCTTTATTGTGAAGGACGGTTTGCCATAAAACAAAAGGTCTTATTCTGAACAGGTAATTGGCATCCATTTCGTCAATGAGCCAGGAAGCTTCTTTCATTTCTTCTTCCAGTTGCCCTTTTGTCCACCCGCTGTATCCAACAAAAAATTTAATATTGTTGTCTTTAATCACGCCATTTTCCATCAGAAATTTAAGTTTTTCAAAATCTCCGCCCCAGTATACGCCCGGGCAAACCTCCAAGCTATTGTCCAGCATATCTCCCACATTATGGAGATAATGAACGCTATCGACGGAAACCGGGCCACCGATATGCACCGGGGCATCTGAATCAGGAAAATCAGCTATCAGCTCATGTATTTTGATATCCAGCGGTTTATTTAGAATAAAACCTGTAGTGCCATGATAGGCATGCTCACAGATCAGAATAACAGATCTTTTAAAATTAGGATCAAGCATAAAAGGTTCAGCGACCAATAAGTTACCGGCTTTTATATCCATATATTACAGTGTTTCAGTTTCGGCAGTGCGATCTACCTTTTTAATTAAACCTGAAAGTACCTTACCGCTTCCTCCCACTTCAACAAACCTGGTAATGCCATCTGCCAGCAGATTTTCCACAGTCTGGGTCCACTTTACAGCGCCTGTTAGTTGGGCAATCAGATTATCCTTGATTTTCTCCGGATCAGTTTCGGCCCTTCCTGTTACGTTTTGGTATACTGCACAAGAGGGTGCATTAAATGTGGTATTCCGAATTGCTTTTTCGAGTTCTTTTCGGGCGGGTTCCATTAGAGGACTATGAAAAGCACCCCCTACTTCGAGTTTTACTGCCCTTTTAGCTCCGGCTTCTGTCAATTTCTCCATGCCTGTAGCCACGCCATTCAAAGAACCGGATATTACCAATTGGCCCGGGCAATTGTAATTTGCCGCTACTACTACATCCTCAATATCTTTACAGATATTTTCTACCACTTCATTTTCAAGGCCTAAAATTGCCGCCATGGTGCCAGGTACTGCCTCACAAGCAGCCTGCATGGCCATTGCTCTTGCATAAACCAGCCGGAGGCCGTCTTCAAAGCTCAATGTTCCATTGGCTACCAAGGCAGAAAACTCACCCAGTGAATGACCTGCCACGGCATCCGGGGCATAGGTGGATTTGGCTTTTAATGTGGCTATTGCATGCACAAAAAGAGCAGGTTGCGTCACTTTTGTTTCTTTTAATTCTTCTGCAGAACCATAAAACATGATTTCTGAAAGTTTAAATCCCAAAATTTCATCTGCAGTTAAAAAAATTGACCTGGCCTCTTCACTGGTTTCAAACAAATTTAATCCCATTCCTTCAAACTGGGCACCCTGACCGGGAAAAACGAATGCTGTCATACTTTATTTCAGTTTTGCCGTAATTAAACTTAAAAATTCATTTCTGGTTTCCATATTTTTGAACGCTCCAGTAAAAGCGGAAGTCGTTGTGGATGAATTCTGCTTTTGCACCCCGCGCATCATCATACACATGTGTGCCGCTTCGATCACAATAGCCACACCATGCGGCTTTAATGCGTCATCTATGGCGTGTAAAATTTCATGGGTCAGTCGTTCCTGAACCTGCAGCCTTCGGGCAAACACATCGATCACTCTTGGGATTTTGCTTAAGCCGACTACATATCCATTCGGGATGTATGCTACGTGTGCTTTTCCGAAAAAAGGTAAAAGATGGTGTTCGCATAAAGAATATAGTTCTATATCTTTCACCACGACCATTTCATTATAATCTTCTTTAAATAAAGCTGATTTTATTATTTCAGAAGGGTCCTGCTGATAACCCTGAGTCAAAAACTGCAATGCTTTAGCAGCCCGTTCCGGTGTTTTTGACAGCCCTTCGCGTGTTGGGTCTTCACCAATTAAGGTGATTAATTGCTCGTAACCGGAACGAAGATTTTCCGTAACGGCCGTGTCGTAATTATCCTGTTTTTTATACCCCATTCTTTTTATTTTTCGCCGTAATACTCGGCATATATTGTGTCTGTTTCCTGAAGTTTTATACAATGCAGGCTGCATCCCTGAATATGTGGTTCCAATTGATCCCATATCAGGACTGCCATATTTTCTGTTGTGGGCATCATTCCTTCGGGTAAAAAATCAGTATCCAGGTTCAGATTGGAATGATCCAGTTTATCTGTAATCACTTCCCTGATGATTTTACTGAGCTTTTTTGCATCATGAACAAATCCAATCACAGGGTCGGGGGTTCCTTTCACTGTAACAAAAAGCGAATAGTTGTGCCCGTGCCAATTTTTGTTGGCACATTTACCAAAAAAAGCGTAATTCTCCTCTTCAGTCCAGGAATTGATCCAAAGTTTATGTGCTGCATTAAACTTTTCTATCCGGGTCAAATAAACAATTGCCATAATTCATTATCAAATGAGGTGCAAAGGTACAATAAAAATGATATAATATGGTTAGGGACACCCTACACATTTATCTTCAAATCTGCCTTAAAAATAATAATCAATGCTATTAAAATACCAAGTCTGTCTCTATCTTTGGTGCAAATCTCAAAAATAAAATAGAAAGGCTTCCTATTTTAAAACCGGCCATAATGGTATCAATCCTATGTTATTTACCAAATAATACGACATATTACATTGATTTACTGATATATATAATTAATCAATATTTATATATTATTATTTGAATATTTTGTATTTTTTATTACTGAGATAAGCCCCCATATTTGTATCATGAATGGAAGCAAAATATAGCTTCAACATTAACTGGTTAAAGAATCAGTCAGAAAATTCGGATATGTTTATGGGATTAAAAACAAAAACGAACTGTGGGTTGATTTTCAAATAAAAGACAGGAGGTCAACCCGCATGTTCGCCAACCGGATTTACAAATAAGGATTGAGTTTTAGTTATTATAAAGAGATGTTATTATCAGGCTTGAGAAACCTGATAATAAAAAGTTTTGGTAAATGTTTATGAGATCGCAAG
>WBZS01000259.1_pt1 | contig 86274 bp, 79 predicted proteins | sample 5204201 | NCBI WGS metagenome assembly WBZS01 (sample SAMN12344357, study PRJNA552823) | activated sludge metagenome | biome: Activated sludge suspended growth; feature: Nitrification reactor; material: Wastewater; isolation source: activated sludge from nitrification reactor of wastewater...
CCAGTCCCAACGCGGTAAGGCCGGCAATCAGTGGCAGAACAAACCTTGATGCCTTCACTCGTCCTCCATTTGTGACGCGTTCTCGACCGGGCGAAACCAGCCGACTTTGGGCTGATCCTACCCCGACAGTTCCGTCACAGGGGCGGCAACAGATCACCATCTGCTAACGATCGGCATCGCCTCAGAGAACGCGAACCACCTCATTGAAGTGACACGCCGAGGCGTGATCGGCCGGTCCGGCGACCGACAGCAGTTCCGGAACCTCGTTGATGCACTTCGCCTGATCGGCGGCGCCGAGGGTCAGGAACTTCGGGCAACGGGTGCGGAACTTGCAGCCGGACGGCGGGTCCGCCGGGCTGGGCAGATCGCCCTGCAGCAGGATGCGCCGCCGCGAACGCTCGGCGTTCGGATCGGGCAGCGGGATCGCGGACAGCAGAGCCTGCGTGTACGGGTGCGAAGGGCGGGTGTAGACGTGGTCGACATCGCCGACCTCAACCAGCTTGCCCAGGTACATCACCGCCACGCGGGAGGCGATGTGCCGGATCACCGCCAGGTCGTGCGCGACGAACAGGTAGGCCAGGCCGAGTTCCAGCTGCAGTTCCTGCAGCAGGTTGATCACGCCGGCCTGGATGGAGACGTCGAGCGCCGAGACCGGCTCATCCAGCACCAGCAGCCTCGGCTTCAGGGCCAGCGCCCGGGCGATCCCGATCCGCTGCCGCTGGCCACCGGAGAAGTGCGCCGGATAGCGGCTCGCATGATCGGGCTGCAGACCCACCAAGGTGAGCAGTTCCCTCACCCGCGCCTCCATGTCGGCCTTGCTGAAGCCGTGTACGCCCATCGGTTCGGCGATGATGTCGAAGATCGGCATCCGCGGGTCGAGCGAAGCCATCGGATCCTGGAACACCACCTGCAGGTCACGGCGCAGCGCCTTGCGGTCGGCGCGGGTGAGCTTGGCGGTGTCCTTGCCGAGCACCACGACCCGGCCCTCGGTGGGGCGGACCAGGTTGAGCACCTCGAGCAGTGTCGTCGACTTGCCGCAGCCCGATTCGCCGACCAGGCCCAGGGTCTCCCCCGCTCTGAGTTCGAGATCGATGCCGTCCACCGCGTAGACCGTGCCGACGCGACGGCGGTAGATGGCGCCCTTCATCAGCGGGTAGTGCCGCTTGAACCCGGTCAGTTCCAGGACCGTCTCGCGCTTCTCCCTGGGCACCCGCTCGAGGGCGGACGCCGGCAGCTCGGGCACCGGGAAGATGTCGGCGTGACCCAGGTGGCCCTGCTCGATCGTCGCCACCCGGTGGCAGGCCGCGGTGTGGGCGATGCTGGTGGTCGGCACCAGTTCGGGCTCGGTCGAACGACAGATGTCGATCGCCATCGGGCAGCGCGGCACGAACGGGCATCCGGGAGGCAGGTTCACCACCGACGGCGGGCTGCCCTCCAGCGTCGGCAGCGCACTGTCTGCTTCCTGATCGAGCCGCGGAACTGTGCCGAGCAGGCCGATCGTGTACGGCATCCGCGGACGGTAGAAGATGTCGTCCACGCTGCCCTGCTCCACCGGACGGCCGGCGTACATCACGGTGACCCGGTCGGACATCCCGGCCACCACGCCCAGGTCGTGGGTGATCATCAGCACGGCGGCGCCGGTCTCGACCTGCGCACGCTTGAGCACCTCCAGCACCTGCGCCTGGATGGTGACGTCGAGCGCGGTGGTCGGCTCGTCGGCGATGATCACGTCCGGGTCGTTCGCGATCGCCATCGCGATCATCGCCCGCTGCCGCATGCCGCCGGAGAACTCGAACGGGAACGACTTGACCCGCTGCTGGGGGTTCGGGATGCCCACCAGTTCCAGCAGTTCGACTGCGCGCTTGGTGGCGGCCGACGTGCTGACGTCGTAGTGGGCCTGGATCGCCTCCACCAACTGGTCGCCGATCGTGTAGACCGGGGTGAGCGCCGACAGCGGGTCCTGGAAGATCATCGCCAGTCCGTCGCCGCGGATCTTCGACATGTCCTTGTCACTGCGTCCGAGCAACTCCGTGCCGTGCAGCTTGACCGAGCCGGTGATCCTCGCCGACTCCGGATGCAGTCCCATGATCGCCAGCGAGGTGACCGACTTGCCCGAACCGGATTCGCCCACGATCGCCATCGTCTCGCCGGCGGCGAGCTCGAAGCTCAAACCTCGCACGGCCTGCACCGGGCCCGCCTCGCTGGGGAAGGTGACGTGCAGATCCTGCACGCTGAGCACCGGGCCGCCGGCATTGGTCCGGGGAGCCTTCTGGACCAACGACTTGGCTCTCATGCCTGACCTCCCGAAGCGGACGCGGGATCGAGGGCATCGCGCAGGCCGTCACCGATTCCGTTGACGCACAACACCAGGAACACCAGGACGGCGGAGGGCCCGAGGAACACCCACGGGTAGGTCGTCGCCATCGTCGCGCCCTCGCCGATCAGCGTGCCGAGCGAGGTGTCGGGTGCCTGGACACCGAAGCCGAAGAACGAGAGGCCGGTTTCGGCGAGGATCGCGTAGCCGACACCGAGGGTCGCGTCGATGATCAGCAGCGACGACACGTTGGGCAGGATGTGCCGGACGATCGTCTTCGGGGCGGACAGACCCATGAACTTCGCGGCCAGCACATACTCCCGCTCCTTGACCGAGAGCGTGAGCGACCGCACCACCCGGGCCGACAACGGCCAGGCGAAGAGTGCCAACAGCACCACCAGGATCATCCACGAGGCGTCACCCTCGGGGGCCCCGCGGGTCAGCACTGCGATCACCAGGAAGCTCGGGACGACCAGCATCAGATCGACGATCCAGAGCATGGTCTTCTCGTACCAGCCACCCAGGTAGGCCACCGAGGCACCCACCATGGCGGCGATCGAGGTCGAAATCACTGCCACCAGGAGGCCGATGATCAGCGACTTGCCCAGACCCCTGATGGTCAGCGCCAGCACGTCACGGCCCGCCTGGGTCGTCCCTAACAGGTGGGAAGAACTCGGTCCCGTCAGATAGTTGTAGGAGTCGATGTCGTCGAACTTCCAATAGAACAGGTAGGGCCCGGCCACCGCCAGGAAGACCAGGAAGATGAGGCCAACTGCCCCGACCAGCGCCGTCTTGTTGCGCAGGAAGCGACGCCAGATCAGCTGACCCCGGGTCAGCCGCTTCGCCGGCTTCTGATCGGTTCCGGCCGCCTGCAGCGTACTCATCTCACCCCAGCCTCACCCGCGGATCGAGGATCGCGACCATGATGTCGGACAGGATGGCGCCGACCAGCACGCACACCCCCGCGAAGGCGGTGACCGCCACCGCGCCGTTGACGTCATAGCCGGTGATCGTGTCGACCGCGTACATGCCGATCCCTTGGAAGTTGAACACCCGTTCGGTGTAGGTCGCGCCGGTGAACAGGGTCGCGACCGTGAAGGCGATGTAGGTGCCGGTCGGAATGAGCGCCGTGCGCAGGGCGTGCTTCATGACCGCCTTAGACCGCGGCAAACCCTTCGCCCGGGCCGTCCGGACATAGTCGGCACCGAGCGAGTCGAGCATCAGATTGCGTTGGATCCGGCTCATCGCCGCGGCACCGAGGGCCATCAGCACCACCGTGGGTAAGAACAGGTGCTGGAGGCGGTCAACCAACTCGGCCATTGGATAATCGCCCACTTCGCCCGTCTCGCCGATGAACTCGAAGAGCCGGGTGCCGGTGAGTTCGTTGAAGCGGATCGCCAGAATCTGCGAGACGTAGCCGATCACGAAGGCGGGGGTGGAGATCAGCAGCAGCGAGATCACCGTCACCGTGCGGTCGGAAAGGCTGTACTGCCTGGTCGCCGTCCAGGCACCAAAGGCGACCCCGAGGGCGATGCCGAGCAGAGAGCCGACCAGCAGCAGCCGCAGGCTGATCCACATCTTGATGCCGATCTGCTCGGCCACGTCGACGCCGAAGGGCGAGTAGCCCCAGTTGCCGTGCAGCACCCCGCCCAGCCAGGTCAGGTAGCGGTCCCAGATCGGCACCTGGTCGCTCAGGTTGTACTGCCGCAATTGCGCCTCGATGTCCTCCGGCGGAATCGGCGGCTGCCGCAGGGCGAACAGCTTGCGGGGATCCATGGCGCTGGCCGCGAGAAAGTAAGTCATCGATACCGCGACGAAAAGCAGCAGCACGTAGTTGATCAACCGCTTCACCACGTAGCCAATCACGTGACTCCCCTCGACGGTGTCTGGGGCACAACATAGCGCGTCCGCGGTAGCCCGAGTAGGAGTTTGAGGACGTGCGCGAGGCCGGCTGCCTCAGCGGCGATTGATGACCACTGTGCCGAGCGCCAGATCGTTCAATGCCCGTCGCTCGGCACCGATCACCACGGTCGGCAACACCAGGCAGATCATCGCCTGCCGGGCGATCGCCCGCCACACTCCGATCGGCCGGCCGTCCAGCCGGGCCACGCCGATTCGCGCCAGGATGTGCCCGAAGCTGCCGCCGGCGAGAGCGGTCAACACCGCGGACTGCACGAAAAAGACGGTGAGGATCATCCAGCTACGCCAGTCCGGCTCACGCAGCACCCCCGTGCCGAACAGGATCACCGCGAGAGCCATGGAGGCCGCCCAGTCGATGATCAGCGCGGCGATCCGCGACCGCCAGCTCGCCAGGGCGCCGCGTCCCGACTCGGGCAGCCCGAGCGATTGCCCGGGGTACCGCTCGGCCTCGTCCACGGCTTCGTTGCTCACCCGGGTCAGTCTAGGCCCCGGTCCCGGGAGGGTTTTCGGCAGCTCGGAGGCCGGCCGGCCCGCGTCCGACACGCCCATGCTGAGGCGGCCGTAACGTCGCTGAAACACTTGTGCAATCGTGCGGAAACGCGATCTTCTTAGGGTGACCGCGTTCCGAGTCCCTCAATTCCATCGGAGGAAAGATGTTCCAGAGCGCTGACGATCTGCTGGCCTACGTGAAGGACGAAGGCGTCGAGACGATCGACGTTCGGTTCTGCGATCTGCCCGGCGTCATGCAGCACTTCACGGTTCCGGCGGGTTCCTTCGGACCCGAGGTGTTCGAGGACGGCCTCGCCTTCGACGGCTCCTCCATCCGGGGCTTCCAGAAGATCCATGAGTCGGACATGGCTTTGCTCCCCGACCCGACCACCGCCTTCATCGACCCGTTCCGCCGCTCCAAGACGCTGGCGCTGAGCTTCTTCGTGCACGACCCACTGACCAAGGAGCCGTACAGCCGCGACCCGCGCAACATCGCCCGCAAGGCCGAGTCCTACCTGAAGTCGACCGGCATCGGCGACACCGCGTTCTTCGCGCCCGAGGCCGAGTTCTACATCTTCGACTCGGTCCGCTTCGAGACCAAGCAGAACGCCAGCTACTACTACATCGATTCCGAGGCCGGCGCCTGGAACAGCGGCAGTGAATCCGACGGCGACGGCCGTCCCAACCGTGGCTACAAGGTGAAGTACAAGGGCGGCTACTTCCCGGTTGCTCCCGTCGACCACTTCACCGACCTGCGCGACGACATGGTCCGCAACCTGGAGAACGTCGGCCTGACGGTCGAGCGCGCGCACCACGAGGTGGGCACCGCGGGCCAGGCCGAGATCAACTACCGCTTCAACAGCATGCTGGCCGCGGCCGACGAGGTGATGAAGTTCAAGTACATCATCCGCAACACCGCCTGGGAGTCCGGCAAGACCGTCACCTTCATGCCGAAGCCGATCTTCGGTGACAACGGCTCGGGCATGCACGTGCACCAGTCGATCTGGAACGACGGCGTCCCGCTGTTCTACGACGAGAACGGCTACGGCCAGCTCTCCGACATGGCGCGGCACTACATCGGCGGCCTGCTGCACCACGCGCCGTCCCTGCTGGCATTCACCAACCCCACCGCCAACAGCTACCACCGCCTGGTGCCGGGCTTCGAGGCGCCGGTGAACCTGGTCTACTCGGCCCGTAACCGATCGGCCTGTATCCGCATCCCGATCACGGGTTCGAACCCGAAGGCCAAGCGCATCGAGTTCCGCTGCCCCGACCCGTCGTCGAACCCGTACCTGGCGTTCGCCGCCTGTCTGCTGGCCGGCCTGGACGGCATCCAGAACAAGATCGAGCCGCCCGCCCCGGTCGACAAGGACCTCTACGAGCTGCCCCCGGACGAGCACGCCCAGATCAACCAGGTGCCGGGCACCCTCAGCGAGGTGCTGGACAAGCTCGAGGCCGATCACGACTTCCTGCTCGCCGGCGACGTGTTCACCTCGGATCTGATCGAGACCTGGATCGAGATGAAGCGCGCCGACGTGGACGCCCTGCGGCTGCGTCCGCACCCGCACGAGTTCGAGATGTATTTCGATCTGTGACATTCGGCGGGGCTGAAACCCGCACGCTCACGTAGGTTCGCAAGGCCGGCCCACCGCCCGGTGGGCCGGCCTGCTGCGTACCTGCTCAGTCTGAGCCGGCACGGCCGTGGACCACTCCATGGCCGCGAGATTGCGTCCGATCCGCGCACTCTCTCGCCTCAGCCTCCGTGAACAACACCTGATCGGACGTAGTCTCGCGACCATGATCCGGGTCAGGGCGGGCAACGTCCCCCGGATGCCTCCGCACGAAGGACGTCACCCATGAGCCATCCACGACGCTATGCCGATGACGACCCCTACCTGGCCCAGGTGCGCCGGATCTGTCTGGCCCTGCCGGAGGCGTCCGAGAAGGAGTCTCACGGGCACCCGAACTTCTACACCAAGAAGGTGTTCGCCGTGTTCGGCGGGGTCGTCAAGGGGGACCACGACAGCGATCGCTGGTCTCAGTCGGTGCTGGTGCTGCCCAACCTGCTGACCCGTGAGACGGCCCTGAACGACGACCGCTTCTTCGTGCCCGCCTACTACGGGCCGTACGGCTGGATCGGCTTGGACTTCCGGGCGGCCGAGGTCGACTGGGACGAGGTGACCGAGCTGGTCGAGGAGTCCTATCGCAACACGGCACCGGCCCGGCTGGTCCGGCTGCTGCCGTGACACCCTCTCCGGAGTACCGGCCGCTGGCCGACCAACTGGATGTCGCCGAACTTGTAGTCCCGGCCTGGGTGACCGAGGTGGCGAGCGGGACGTCGGCGCACGCGGTGTGGCGCAACGAACTCGGCGGCGTCACCTACTCAGTCGAAAACGGCCGGCGCTACCTGAAAGCGCAGTCGGCCGATACCGGGTGGGACCTGGATGCCGAAGTGTCCCGACTGGCCTGGGTGACCGGCTTCGTGCCGGCACCGCGCGTGCTGGCGTCCGGCCAGCGAGAGGATCTGCGTTGGCTGCTCACCGCGGGACTGCCCGGACGCTCGGCCGTCCAGCGGCCCTGGATCGACCGCGCGGCGACCACTGTGCCCGCGCTGGGCCGGGCGCTGCGCCGGTTTCACGACCGGGTGCCCACGGCGTCCTGCCCGTTCAGCTGGTCGGTGGCCGATCGGGTGACCCGGTTCGGGCTTCCCGCCGCGTTGGTGGACGACGCGCCGGCCCTGGACCCCGTGGTCTGCCACGGCGATGCCTGCAATCCGAATTTCCTGGTCGGCGCCGAGGGCGAGGGGTGCGGCTACGTCGACCTGGGAAATCTGGGAGTCGGCGACCGCTGGGCCGATTTGGCTCCGGCCCTGATGAGCCTCGGCTGGAACTACGGAACCGGTTGGGAACGGGCCTTCCTGAACGCCTACGGCATCGATCCGGACCCGGCCAAGCAGGCCTTCTACACGCAGCTCTGGAACGCCGAGGACGAGCCACCTACCGGGCAAACCCCTGCCTAACTAGTTCTGGCCTCCCGTCGACGGGAGGCCAGAACCAGTTAGGGAGGGCCTAGTGAGCGCGGGGTTCGGGTTCGGACGAACGCGACTCACGAACTCAGCCGGACCAGGTTGCCCCAGGGGTCGTCGAGTTCCACCGCGGCGCCGTCGTCGCGGATCGGGACGCCGTGGTCGCGCAGCCGGATGGCCGCCCGGGCAACCTGGTCGGCGTCCGGCAGTGCGATGTCCACCCGGCCGAGCCCAAGTGCGGGCGCTCGCAGACCGGTGCCGGCGCTGCGCCAGGTGTTCATTGCCATGTGATGGTGGTAGCCACCGGCCGAGACGAACACGGCGCCCGGCGTCTCCGCGGTGAGTTCGAAGCCGAGCAGGTCGGTGTAGAAGTGCTTGGCGGCGGCGGCGTCCCCGACCTTCAGATGGACGTGTCCGACCGTGCCCTCCAGCCCGTCCAGGACGCCGCGTCGATCGGGAGCGGTGGAGAGAAGTTCGCGTCCGGCGTCGGTGAGGTGAGCGCCGATGAAGCCGTTCGGATCGAGCGGCAGTGTGTCCATCACAACGCTGCCCCGCTGCCAACTCCACTGGGCGCGCGGACGGTCCCAGTACAGCTCTACGCCGTTGCCCTCCGGGTCGTCGAGATAGAACGCCTGGGACACCAGATGGTCAGCTGCGCCGGTGTACAGCTGAGGGGCGCGCACCGCCACCGATGCCATGGTCGCCGCCAGCGAGGCGCGGTCCGCATGCAGCAGCGCGGTGTGAAACAATCCCGCGCTGCGTCGTTCACCCTTCGGCAGCTCAGGGCGGTGCCGCAGCGTCACCAGCGTCTCGGCGCCCCGCCCCAGATCGACCTCGGACGGTCGCTGCGCCAGCACGTCGAGCAACAACACGTCGCGATAGAACCTGGTCAGCGCGTCCAGGTCGGCCACGTCCAGGCTCACCCGCGCCATCCGGGTATCTGCCGGCAACAACTCGATCACGCGCACCTCGCTTTTCTGACCCATCAACAACCTCGCTTATCGGTTTGTTCCAGCCCATGCGACGGGTCGTACACTCCCCCGGGTGACCTCGGCCGGAACGAATGTGGAGAGCCCCAAGACCCGTGCCCTGATAGTGATCGGGATCGTTCTGCTCTCGCTCAACCTGCGACCGGCGGCGGTCTCGGTGGGGCCGGTGCTCGCCGACGTCACCGACAGCCTGCGGTTGACCGGCGTCGAAGCGGGGCTGCTCACCTCGCTGCCGGTGATCGCGTTCGCGGGATTCGGCGCCCTCACCCCCCGGTTGTCGCACCTGATCGGACCGCATCGACTGACCCTGATCGCGCTGCTGGCGGCCACCGTCGGCCTCTTCGGACGCAGCCTGGTCGGCGATGCCTGGCTGTTCCTGTTGCTGTCGCTCGTGGCGCTGTCGGGCATGGCCGCGGCGAACGTACTGCTGCCGTCCCTTGTGAAACGCCATTTCCCCGACCGGGTCGGCCTGATGACCGCGGTCTACTCGACGACGATGACCATCGCGTTGACCACCGCCTCCGTCTTCACAGTGCCGACGCCTACGGTGGCTGGCGGACCGGCCTGGCCAGTTGGGGCCTGTTCGCCGTCGTCGCCACCGTCGCCTGGGCCGGGCTGGCCGCTCAGGATCGTGCGGACGGCGAGGCCGGGCCGCCGGCGATCAGCATGGGCGCGATCGCGCGCACGCGGCTGGGCTGGACGATGGCGGTCTTCTTCGGGCTGCAGTCGCTGCAGGCCTATGCCGTGTTCGGATGGTTTCCGAGCCTGTACCGCTCCGCCGGGTTCAGCCCCACCGAGGCGGGCGTGATGCTGGGCGTCATCACCGGGGTCAGCATTCCGCTCTCGTTCATCGTTCCGGCCCTGACCGCCCGGCCACGTGCCCAGCTGCCGGTGCTGTTCACCCTGGGCGGCTGCTACGTGGCCGGCTACCTCGGCCTGCTCCTCGCCCCGGCCCGGGCCGGCCTGCTGTGGGCCGCCCTGGTCGGCATCGGCACCAGCACCTTCCCAATGGTGCTGACACTGATCGGCCTGCGTTCGCGGACAGCGGCCGGCACCGCCGCACTGTCGGGCTTCACCCAATCGGTCGGCTACCTCATCGCCGCGCCGGGGCCGCTGCTGATCGGGCTGTTGCACGACCTCACCGGCTCGTGGACGGCGCCGCTGCTCGCACTGATGGCGATCGCCGTCGCGCTGGTCTGGACGGGCACGATGATCAGCCGCCCGGACGCCGTCGAGGACCACCTGCCCGGCTGAGATCCGTGCCGCAAATGCGGACGTCCAGCGTCCTCGATGATGGACGCGCCATGGTGTCGGGTGTGAGACGCTGCCGCACCTTCCCGGCTCACTTTTCATCGCACAGGATAGGGCATCCCCTACAGTGAGCCGATAACCCAAAGAACTAGCTGCAATACCCACCCTGATCAAGGAGTCCTCGATGACGAAGATCCTGCTGTCCTGTACCGCGGCCGCGCTGGCTTTGACTGCTTGCAGCGCAGGTCCGACCAATGAGGTCAAGGGAGACAACACCGGCCCGGCAGCAACATCAACCGCCGCACCGACAGAGTCCGCGACCCCTGACGATGGCAGCATCACGGCGACCGTCAAGGTCTCCACCTCAGGCAAGGCGACGGTCACCTGGGGGACCGGTTCCGGAACATCGCAGGACGAGATCAAGAAGGGCACCTGGACCAAGAAGCTCAAGCTGGACACTTTCGATGTGGCAACCGTCAGCGTGGTCGGCATGGACTTCTCGCAGTCCGTGACTGTCAAATGCGAAATTCTGCTCAACGGTGTTTCGAAGACGAAGAACTCCGCGAAGGGCAAGCTGGCCTCGGCAAGCTGCACGACCAACACAACCAAGTAGTCCGCCGAGCTGCCCGGACGCCGACCCCGCACCACGTCCGCGTCCGGCCCGGATGGGCGGCAGATGGTCGACGACCAGTAGCATTCCGCCATGGCCGGCCAGCATTCACGTCCGCGCTGGCACTACTCCCCGCAGCACATGTGGATGAACGACCCCAACGGGCTCATCTTCAACGCCGGCACCTGGCACATGTTCTACCAGTCCAACCCCTCCGGGAACGTCTGGGGCAACCTCTCCTGGGGTCATGCGACGTCGTCGGATCTGCTGCACTGGACCGAGCACCAGGTGGCGCTGTGGCACACCGAGACCGAGCAGATCTTCTCGGGCAGCTGCGTGTTCGACGCAACCAACTCCTCAGGGCTGGGGACGGCCGACTGGCCCCCGCTGATCGCCGTCTACACCGCCGCCTACCGGCCCGGCAGCGAACTGGAAGGCCGGCAGGCGCAGGCGCTCGCCTACAGCCTGGACGGCGGCAGCCATTGGACGGCCTACCCGAGAAACCCGGTGCTCGATCGGTCCTCGACCGACTTTCGAGACCCCAAGGTTTTCCGGCACGACGACGGCTGGGTGATGGTCGCCGTCGAAGCCGAGCAGCGCCAGGTGGTGATCTACCGCTCGACCAATCTGATCGACTGGACCCACGCGTCCACTTTCGGGCCCGCGCACGCGGCCGCCGGCGTCTGGGAATGTCCGGACCTGTTCGAGTTGCCGGTCGCCAACGAGGCCAGCAGCAAATGGGTGCTCCTGGTGAACATCAATCCGGGCGGCGTCGCCGGCGGAAGCGGCTGCCAGTACTTCGTCGGTGCGTTCGACGGCCACACCTTCACCCCCGACGCGATCGTCGGAGTGTCCACCGATCCCACGCTCGGGCTCGACGATCCGCTGCTGCGGGCCTACGACTGGTTGGACTTCGGCCGGGACTGCTACGCCGTGACGTCCTTCGCCGATGTCCCGGACGGCCGGCGCATCGCGCTGGGTTGGATGAACAACTGGGACTACGCCATCGATGTGCCGCTCACCGGCGGACGCAGCATCATGACCGTTCCGCGCGAACTCGACCTGCTCAAGGTCGGTGGCCGATACCTGGTGCGGCAACGCCCGATCCGCGAACTTCCGGACGCAGCACTGGAGCGCCACACGCTGGCCGACGGTGACCGGATACGCGTGCGCGGAGTGGCGCTGGAGTATCACAACGGCGTCCTCAGCCTGGACCGCCGAGGTGTCGGGAGGGCCGACTTCCACGAGGGATTCGGCTCTCGGCAGTGGGCCGAGATCCCGGAACGGCCCTCCAGCGTCACCGTCGAGATCTTGCTCGACACCTGCTCGATCGAGGTGTTCGCGGCGTCCGGGGTCGTGGTGATCAGCGACCTCGTCTTCTTCTAACGCCCGAACTCCAGCGCTCGGGCCTCAGCCTCCCGGGTGAAGCGCTGTCAGCCGCGCGCGGCATACTGCCGGCATGGCCACGATCATGTTCGTTCACGCCCACCCCGATGACGAGGGCACGCTCACCGCCGGGTCGATGATCCGGGCGGCCGAGGAGGGCCATCGGGTGATCGTGGTGTTCGCCACGCACGGCGAGCACGGCGAGGTGCCGGACGACCTCGGCCCGGACGAGACGCTGGCCCAACGCCGCATGGCGGAGGCGCACCGCGCCGCCGAACTGGCCGGCGTCGCGCGCGTCCACTGGCTGGGCTATCGAGACTCGGGGATGGCCGGCTGGGAGCAGAACCACCACCCCCACAGCTTGTTGCGGGCACCCGCGGACGAGGCCGCCGGACGGCTCGTCGAACTGATCGCGCGCGAGCGGCCCGACATCCTGGTGGGCTACGACTGGCACGGCAACTACGGCCACCCCGATCACGTGCGGGTGCACCAGGTGGTCCGTCGGGCGGCCGAAGCCGCCGATCCGCGTCCGCGGCTGTTCGAGGCGACGATGAACCGGGACCGGCTGCGCCAACAGTTCCAGGCGGCCCAGGCGTCCGGCGTGCCCGATGCCGACGGTTTCGACCCCGACCGGCCGATGAACGACGGCAACCCGCTGGGCACGCCCGAGGCCGAGATCAACCTGCAGGTCGATGTCAGTGGCCAGGTGGTGCGGCGCCGCGAGGTGATGGCCTGCCACGCCAGCCAGGTCACCGACATACAGGGCTGGCTGGAACTGCCCCTCGAAGCCTATGCCGCCGTGTTCGACACCGAGCACTATCTGGAGGTCGGCAGCTCCGACCCGATGCGGACCGGCTGGTTTTTCTAAACCGGGTGATGTCGGCCATGTGGCGATTCGCCGGCATTTGATACACGGTAACCACCACAGTTTTTCGGGCGGGAAATCCTGTGGTTTCCCCGGTCCCGGCCGGGGGACCCGACTTCCTAGGGTGAATCCGTCGACACCAGGGCCCGTCGATATGTCCACCCCAGGAATCTTGTGAGGAGTTATCACATGCGAGGAATGAGCTTGAAGCGAGGGCTCGCCATGGCCGGTATCGCCGGCATCGCGCTCGGCGCCACCCTCTTGGCGAATCCCGTTTCCGCCCGTGCGGAGTTGCCGGCCAAGCCGACTGCGCCCGCCACCGTCACCCACAGCAACAACCTCTCGAGGGCCGTCACCAAGCTGATGAAGGGCAGCGGCGTGAACGCCGAGGCCAAGGCTCTCGAGGCCTACTGGACGCCGGCCCGGATGCGGGCGGCCAAGTCCATGGACCGCAGCGCCACGATCACCCGCAGCGGCAAGGCGCCGAAGCAGCAGTCGCGGCAGCGGATGTTCCACCCCGAGGGGGCTTCGGGCAGCGTCGGACCCGCGGTCACGAAGTCGGCCCCTAAGGCCGCCGCGCGGCCGAACACCAAGCAGGCTCAGGCCTACTATCCGAACCTGCCGTACAACCATCCGGTCGCCCGCACCAACGGCAAGGTCTTCTTCACCCGCGGTGGTGTGAACTACGTCTGCTCGGCGTCGATCGTCAACAGTGAGGGCAAGAGCCTGGTCTGGACCGCCGGTCACTGCCTCGCCGACTACAAGGTGTGGTCGACGAACGTGTCGTTCGTCCCGTCGTACTCCAACAACTGGCGTCCGTACGGCACCTGGTACGCACGCAACCTGACCACCACCTCGGCGTGGTTCTACAACCGGTCGTTCAAAGACGATGTCGGCGCGGCGACCATGAACCGCAACTACGGCTACCGGATCGCCGACTACCTCGGCGCTCAGGGGATCATGTGGAACCAGACGGCCAACTACACGGCTGCTGCGTTCGGCTACCCGGCCGCGCCCCCGTACAACGGTGCGTACCTGGTGCGGGCCGACGGCTACACCTACAACGCGGGCAACGGCACGATCTACATGTACTCCGGCCTGACCGGCGGCTCCTCAGGCGGCCCCTGGTACCGCAACTTCGACGGCAGCTGGGGCTACGTCAACGGGCACAACGACTTCATCTACACCAGTTCGCCGGCGTGGATGTACAGCCCGTACTACGGCAACCAGGTCGCCAGCCTCTACAACGCGGTCCGCTACCAGAGCAGCTGACCCACCACCACCGCCACCCCCGGACGGCGCCGATCGGCCTTCTTTGGCCGATCGGCGCCGGCCCGCGCCTGGGGCTCAGCCCTGCTCAACCGCCGGCGGGTGCGTGGGTCGATGCGCCCGGACCTCCTGCGTCGCGGCCCTGGGCGATCACCCGGACCAACTGGACCCGCCGCCTGACCTGCAGCTTGCGATAGATGTTGGAAAGGTGGAACTCGATTGTCCGCACACTCAGGAACAGCGCGGACGCCAGTTGCTGATTGGTGAGTCCATCGGCGGCGAGTTCCGCGACCCGCAACTCCTGAGCGGTCAGCGCGGTCAGGTCCCGGCGTCCGGTGCCGCCCACGGCCGGCCCGGACGTCGCCGCGGACTCGGCGTGTCCGGCCGGGGCCGCCGCCGGCCCCGGCACCAGGTCGAATGCGCGGGCGTACCAGTTCACCGCTCCCAGCGCGTCGAACGCTGCGGCGCCGGCCATGATCGTGCGGCGCGCGTCGGCCGATCCCTGATCGCGCAGCACCTCCCCCAGCAGCATCAGCCCGCGCGCCTCCTCGATGCGCAGCCCGGCCTCGCGCGCGACGTCGACGGCGGCGATCAGGTAGGTGACGGCGTCCGCCGGGTCGTTCGCGAGCAGGCCATGCGCGCGAGCCAGCGCCGACCGCAGCGCCGGAGGCGAGCCTTGCTGATCCCGCTCGGCCAGCAACCGCCGGGCCTCGGCCCGCGAACCGGTCCGTGCCAGCGACTCGACCAGGTCGCCCGGTCCCGGCAGCACGGCATCCTCCGCCATCGGCACCCGCGGGGTGCCTTCGAGATGCCCCAGCGCCGTGGCCGGATCGCCCTGTGACAGGCTCAGGAATCCGGCGATGGTCGACGCCTGGATGAGCAGCGAAGCGTCCTGGGCGGCCCGGGCCCACGCCCTGGCTTCATCGAGGTGCAGGTGACAATCGTGCGCGCGTCCGGCGACCGCCTCCGCACGAGCCAACGCCAGCAACGCCCGGGGCACGACCGCGTTCGCCTCGACCACCCGGGCCAGATCGAGCGCCTCCTGCGCGGCCGACAGCCCGCCGACCACCCGTCCGGACGCCAACCGCAGACCGGACAGCGCGACCAGCCGTGCCGGCAGCATCCCGGCGGCGGCGCGGCGGCGGGATGCGTCCACGGCGACTTCGAGCTGAGTGAGCGCCTCCGGGGTGTGACCGCTCCAAGCAGCCACCCAGGCCGTCGGCAGGGCGGGGTCCGCCGTCAGCTCACCGATGTCGGGCAATGCCCGGCCGGCCCGAGCCGTGGAATCCGGCGATCGGCTATCCGTCAGCACGCCGACGAGGCCGGCGATCGCGTCGCCGACCGCTCCGGTGGTGCCGAGTTCGCGCGCGATGACCACGGCAGTACGGGCCAACCCCAACTCGCCGCTCGCGACGCTGATCGACGCCGACCGCATGTACCGCAGGGCGGCGCCGTCCGGGTCGGTCATCGCCGTGTCGGACGCCAGCCGCAGCAAGGTGTCGCGCGCCGTCAGCGGGCTGCCCGACAGTGCCTCGGCCTCCACCCGCAGATCGCTGATCCGGGCGCGCTCTCCGGGAGTCCGGGCGAGCGTCTCGCCGGCACCGAGCTGTTCGTCGGCCTCGGCCAGACAACCAGCGGCCTGCAGCCGTCCGATACCTCGCAGCAAGCGGCGCAACCGTTCGGACCTGCCGGTGGTGAGCGCGGCGGCACTCACCAGCAGCCGTCCAGCGGCGACGACCTCGATGCCCGGGTCCTCCGCCGCGTCCTCGATCTCGCCGGCCAGCCCATCGTCACAGCCGTCCGCAGCGGCGATGCGATGCCGCAGCTGGCGGACGATGGCGGCTGGCTGGGTGCCGACCGTGAACCCGGCCGCCAGCGTGTGCAACCGGCGCAGCCGGGCGGGCGCCAGGCCGGCCAGCAGCGCCGGGCCGAGGAGGGGGTGCGAGAGGCGCCATTGGCCGGCCTGACGCCACAGCAGGCCGGCAGTTTCCAGCTCGACCCTGACCGCGTCGGTGCAGGTCGCCGGCAGCGGACCCTCGCCGTCGTCCAGGCACACGGCAAGCTCCTCGGCGGCCTCGCGCGCAGCCCGGGACAAGGCCGCCAACTCGGGGTGGAACAGCTCCCCCAGCCGCGCATGGTTGCCGCCGTCCCCGCCGGTCGGAAGGGGCGGCATGCCGGACGCGATCACCTGTAACGCGAGCGGGTTGCCTCCGACTCGGCGCACGACGTCGTCCGCGGTCGGCCACGATGACCGGACGCCCGCATCTCGTCCGAGCAGCTGGACGATCTCCTCATCGGTGAGCCGATCGAGCAGGATCCCGGGCAGCCCGCCCAGGGCTGCCGGCAGCTGCCGCGGTTGACCCGGCCCGTACCGCACCCCGAGCAACAGGACCACCGCGCGTCCGCCGATCCGGCGGCCCAGCTGGCCAAGCACCTCAAGGCTGAGTTCGTCCAGCCACTGCGCGTCGTCGACGGCGATCAGGATCGGCCGTCCGCGGTCCAGCAGGCCGAGCATGAACGCGGCGAGGTCGGCTGCGCGACCCGCCCGCGATTCCGTCGGGGACGGGGGTGCGAGCAGGCCCTCCGGGAACGCCGACCCCAGCTGTCGCGCCAGTTCCACCAGTGCAATCCCTGGAGTCGGCTGGTCGCGCACGTGCCCGGCGACCTGCGTCTCCCGGAATCGGCCGCTCGCCGACGCGGCCGCCCAGTTGAGCAGCGCGGTTCGGCCGATGCCCGGCACCCCGGCCACCACCAGCGCCTGGCCCCGGCCCCGGACGGCCAGGTCGAGGCAGTGCCCGATGCGGTCGACGATCGCCTGCCGGCTGGGCGGCCACGACTCAGGTGCGAGCCATGGGGCATTGGTACCCAACCCGATGGCGGGCATCTCGGGACCTGGCATTCTTCGGATATTCCTTCGGGGTGACGAGTGGACTGCCGGTGCCTCGTCAGAAATGCCGCTCAGCGAATCCTTGGTCACGAAAATCGCTGGCTCGCATTTGACTAGGCAGGGTCCCGCAGACCACTACGGCAGCACATGTTACACGTGGCAAGTAGTGCGGCCCAGTACGCAATTCTCCGCCTTTTACCTAACGGAGATAAGAAATCATTGGCGTCGGATTTGCTATCTCGGGTCGTGCCGGCGAGGAGGACCGCGCCGGCGCGCGACCCGCCATCGGTCGTGGCCGGACACGATCCCCCCACGCGAGACAATCCGGGGTATGACCGACACCCAATGGCCGACCCTTCCACTGCCGTCCGACGCCGATCAGCCGGGCCCCGAGCCGGGCAGCACCCAGTACACGGTGCTGGTGGAAGAGACCACCGGCTCGGGCGAATCGATGCGCTGGCTGGGTTCCCGAGCCACCGGGAAGACTTGGCTGGATCGGGCCGAGGCGAGGCGTGCCGCGGAGCGGTTCGCCCGGACCTACGCGCCGAGGCATCCGATGTCCGAGCAACAGCGCGATGTGTATCGGGTGAGCCCGGACCACTACCTCACCGTGGTCAAGGGAGCGACCAAGACGTTCGCCTTCCGGACGACGGTCGCGGAGCCGCTGAACTGATCACGCCCCGCCACCGGCCGGCTGACGGCTCAGATCGGCAACTTGCGGAAGATCGGGGTCGGGATGTGGCGCAGCACCATCATCACGTATCGGAAAGCCGGCGGCACCCAGATGAGTTCTTTGCCGTCGGCGACGGCGGCGACGATCTGCTGGGCCACGTCCTCCTTATTGACCGTGAGCGGCGCTTCCTTCACGTGCGCCGACATCCGGGTGCGGACCTGGCCGGGGCGGACCACCAGCACTTTCGGGCCGAGACCGACGAGCGCTTGGCCGAGGTTGAGGTAGAAGGCGTCCAGGCCGGCCTTGGTCGAGCCGTAGACGAAGTTGGAGCGCCGCACCTTCTCGCCGGCGACAGTGCTCATCGCCACGATCTGGCCGTGGCCCTGGGCCTTGAACCGCTCGCCGAGCAGGACGCCGACGCTGACCGCGCCGGTGTAGTTGATGTTGCAGATGGCGACGGCCTTGGCCTGGTCCTGCCAGAGTTCCTCGGCGTCGCCGAGCAGGCCGAACGCAACCATGGCCAGGTCGATGTCACCGCCGGCGAAGGCAGCGTCGATGGCGACCGGGTGCGAGCCGAAGTCGGCGGCGTCGAAGTCGACCACGTCGACCGCGGTCGCGCCCTGGGCCTTGAGTGAGTCGACGGACGCCTCAATGCCCGGATCGCCCGGCATGCAGGCCAGCACCACGCGCAGCGGCTGCCGGCGCAGGTACTCGCTGACCACGGCCAGACCGATCTCGGACGTACCTCCCAGCAGCAGGATGGACTGCGGGTTGCCGACGGCGTCGAACATGGAATCTCCCTCTGGTTACGGCGAACGGTAGTGGCGGGTCAGAGCAGGTCGAGGCGGCGGGCCATGTCCGAGGCGAACACGCCGTCGGGGTCGATGGCCCGCCGGGTCGCGACCCAGCCGTCGATCCCGGGGTACATGGCGTGGAAGGTGGCGGCGGTGGTGCGCGAATCCTTCGCGGTGTAGAGCCGTCCGCCGAACTCGAGGATGCGGGCGTCCAGGCCGGCCAGGAACTCGTGCAGGCCGCGCTTGATCGGGAAGTCGACGCAGACGTTCCAGCCGGCCATCGGGTAGCTCAGCGGCGCCCGGTTGCCCTCGCCGAACAGCTTGAACACGTTCAGGAACGAGTAGTGCCCGGAGCGCTGGATGTCACCGATGATCGCCTTGAACTCGTCCACCGCGGACGGCGGCACGACGAACTGGTACTGCAGGAAGCCGGCCGGACCGTAGGCCCGGTTCCACTCGCTGAACATGTCCAGCGGATGGTAGAAGCCGGTGAGGGTCTGGATCTTGTTGGTGTAGCTGCCCGCCTTGGCGTACCAGGCGGTACCCAGCGCGGTGAACGAGAGCTTGTTGGCCAGGCCGTTGGGGAACAGGTCGGGCAGTTCGAACAGCGGCTTGGCGTTGAACGCCAGCGGGTCGGCGGCCAGCTTCGGCGCGTACTCCTGCAGCTGTGCCAGGGTGGCCAGGTTGCCCCGGGACAGCGCGGCCCGGCCCAGCTTCGGCGGCGCCGAGATGGCGTCGAACCAGGCCGAGCTGTAGTCGTAGCGCGATTCGGAGCCGTCGGAATGGACGGCGATGGTCTCGTCCAGGCTGTGGGTGACGATGCCGTCGGCGAGGAAGTAGGCGGTTTCAGTGCGGGTCATCAGCAGCCGCACCCGCAGGATGATGCCGGTCAGTCCGATGCCCCCGACGGTCGCCCAGAACAGGGTGCCGTCCGGGTCGTCGGCGGAGCCCGCCGGGGTGAGGGTGAGGACGCGTCCGTCGGCGACCAGCAGGTCGAGCGAGACGACGTGGTCGCCGAACGAGCCGGCCGAATGATGATTCTTGCCGTGGACGTCGCAGCCGATCGCCCCGCCGATGGTGACCTGCCGGGTGCCGGGCAGCACCGGCACCCAGAGCCCGTGCGGCAGCGCGGCGCGCATCAGGGCGTCCAGACTGACGCCGGCGTCGAGGTCCACGATCGCCGATTCGGGATCGATGGAGTGGATGGTGGTCAGCCCGGTCATGTCGACCACCAGGCCGCCGGTGTTCTGTGCAACATCGCCGTAGGAGCGGCCCAGACCGCGCGCGACGATGCCGCGCTTGAGGTGCGAGGGGCGTCCGGCGTTGTGGTCGGCGACGGCGGCCACCGCGGCCTGCACCTGCTCGGCTGAACTCGGCCGCAGCACGTGGGCTAGGCCGGGCGCGGTGCGGCCCCAGCCGGCGAGGATTTCGGTGGACGTGGGGAGGTCGATGGTTGAACTGGACATCGGGGGGAGTCTATCGGGCACGCCCCGGCAGGCCGCCGGCAACCGACCGGGCCCGGAGGCCGACCGGGCCGATCTCATCGCGGGCCGGTCAGCTCCCGGGTCAGCAGCAGCGCCAGTCCGGTGCGGTCGCGCTGTCCGAGCTTGCGAAGCAGCGCCGAGACGTGGTTCTTCACGGTGCCCTCCGCCAGGTGCAACCGGGCAGCGATCTCGGTGTTGGTGGCGCCGGTGGCCACCAGCTGCGCCACCTGGAGTTCGGTGGCGGTCAGCGCGGCCAGCGGACCGGCGTCCGGACGGGGTCGACTGAGCGCCGAGCGGGCCACCCGCGGGTCGATCACCAGGCCGCCGGCGACCACCTGGCGGATGGTCTCGCCGAGGGTCTCCACCGAGCAGTCCTTGAGCAGGAAGCCGGCCGCGCCGCCCTCGACGGCGCCGCGCACGAGTTCCTCGTCGTCGAAGGTGGTGAGCAGCACCACCGGCAGCCCCGGATGCCTGCGGGCGCAGGCCGCGACCAGGCCGAGGCCGTCCAGGCCGGGCATCCGGGCGTCGGTGAGCACCACGTCCGGGGTGGTCGCGGCGATCACCGTCAGTGCCTCGTGTCCGTCGCCCGCCTCGCCGACCACCTCGATGCCGTCGTCGGTGCCGAGCAGCATGCTCAGCCCGCGGCGCAGCAACTGCTGGTCGTCCACCACCACGACCCGGATCCGCTCGGTCATGCCGGCTCCGCCCCGAGCGGGAACTCGGCGACGACGTCCAGACCGCCGAGCCGTCCGGGATGGCGCAGCCGCAGGGTGCCGCCCAGTTCCCGGGCCCGCTCGGTGAGCCCGCGCAGCCCGAAGCCGGGCTCCGGCTGCCGGATGACTGTGCCGTTGTCGCTGACCACCAGGCGCAACCGCTCGGCGTCGCGGTCCAGGGCGCAGACCACCCGATCAGCCGTGGTGTGCCGCAGCACATTGGTCAGCCCCTCCTGGATCAGCCGGTAGGCGAACAGCGCCCGGGGCCGGTCGAGTCGTCCGAGTTCCGGGGCGAGATCCACGCTGACATCGAGACCGGTGCCGCGGAAGACGTCCGCGACGGCCTCGAACGCCTGCGGGTCGGTGAGTTCCTCGAGCCGGGCCGGGTGGAGTGCACGCACCCACAGCCGCATGTCTGCCAGCGCCTGCTTCGTCATCGCGGAGGCGTTCACCACCTCTTTCCAAGCGGCGTCCGGGTCGCTGTCGCGGACCCGTCCGGCGAACTCCAGCGACATCGAGATCAGCGTCAGCTGGTGGCCGAGTCCGTCGTGCAGTTCGGCGGCCGCGCGAGCACGCTCCTGCGCCAGCACCAGGTCGCGGGAGGCGTCCATCGCCTCGGTGAGCTGGGCATTGGCGGCGACCAGTTCGCGATGCTGCTGGTCGAACGCCCGCAGCACACCACCGAAGATCAGGATGATCGCGAACAGTGCGGCGTTCGCCAGCGACTGCAGCAGCACCGGGGGCCATTCGCCCCGGTAGCCGTCGTGCAGCAGGGCGACCAGCACCGCGATCATCAGCGCCGCCACGACGCAGCCCGTCCACAGCCCCCAGTCGACGACCAGCACGATGAGCGCCGCGAACAGCAGCGGCAGCCCCAGGTTGTCGCCGAAGGTGACGACGCCGATGCCGCACAGGGCCAGCACCAGCGAGGCGGCCTTGGCGAACCGGTCGGCCATCCGGAACCGCCAGGCCGCCGCGGCCGCGGCCACCAACAGCAGGATCGCCACCGCGTTGCCGGGCTCGTCCGGCGCCCGCAGCACGACCGAGCCGAGGGCCGACAGCAGGCTCGCGGCGAACATCAGGTTCAGCAGCCGGCGCACGCGGTCGACGACGGTGCGCGGACGAGGCATGGCAGCACCCTAGAGTGCGGGACGCCGCTGCACCCGTGACCGTGGTCATGGGTGCCCGTGACCGGACGCCGCCCCGACGGGTGACCCCGGCCGGTTCCGGGAGCCCGGCCGGCTCCATAGCGTCGGGGCATGACCAGCACCCCTGACATCGACACCGGCGCCGTCTCCACTGTCCCGACCGGCCGCGCACCGCTACCCACGCCCGCCGTGGGCTGGCCCGGCGTCCTGCTGCGGGCGCTGCTCGCCCTGATCGCCACCCTGGCCAGCTACCTGCTGCTGCTGGTGCTGCCGTCCGTCCCGGGCCTTGACCCGGCGCCGGACGCGATCGCCGGCAACTGGGGGCTGGCGGTGCTCAAGCAGAGCGTGCCGATCCTCACCGTCCCCGTGCTCTCGATCGTGTTCATCGCCCTGCTGACCCGGTTCGTCGACCGGCGGCCGCTGCGAGTGACTGGGCTGACCCTGGACGCCCGCACCGTCCCGGCGCTGCTGCTGGGCACCGCTATCAGCCTCGTGGTGGTCGTTCCGGCCAGTGTGCTGTTCACCCGGCTGCAACTGACCGCGGCCCCTGCCGGCTACGGCAACCAGCCGCTCTGGGTGGTGGTGGCCGGCAGCCTGCTGCTCGGCTACGCCATGCAAGGGGCCACCGAGGAGTTCATCTGGCGCGGTTGGCTGACCCAGTCGATCGGCGGCACCCCATGGCGGCAGGCGACCATCGCCGCCGTGGCGTTCGGCCTGATCCACATCGTCTCCAACGGTGGGCACGCGGTGTGGTGGCAGGGTGCGATCTACATGATCGCGGCCGGCAGCTTCGGGTTCGCCGCCGCCGCGCTCTACTTCGCCACCGGCTCGCTGTGGGCGGCCGTCGGCATCCACGGCGGACTGCACCTGGGCAACATGCTGGCCAGCCTGCTGGGCGGTGGCGAGGGCTGGCCGCTGGAGATCTTCCAGACCGCGGTCTACCTGCTCATCGGCGCGGCGATCCTGCGCCGGGTGCCGTCCGCGTCCGTCTGAAACAGCGCGTCAGCCGCAGATCGCCTTCCTGGCCTGGGCCGGGTCGACCGGAATGCGCAGCATGGTCAGCTTGGGCGCCAGCATCACATTGCCGAGGAAGCGTTGCACGGTGAGCGGCTCCGAGATGGCCTCGATCAGGGCTGGAATGTCACCGCAGGCCAGCGTCGCCCGGGCGTCATTGAGCGCCTTGTCACCGGGATGGACGTCGGAGGCGGTGTACCGCGCCATGGCCCACACCACCGGCTTGTAGGCATGACCCACCCGGTACTCGGCGTCCGGCGGCAGCACCAGCCGCGAGCCGATCGGATCACCCAGCGACGGCGGGTCGATCATCGTGACGTCGAGGCCGGCACCGACGCCGGCGATGCCGAGCGAGTTGATCACCACGTAGACGCCCTCGCCGTCGTAGGTGGGCAGCTTGTCGCCGGGCCTCATGATGTCGACGAAATAGGAGCGGCCCGCGGCCAGGTCCTTCGCGGCCCGCTGGGTGAGCTGGTAGCCGACGTCCGCCGACCAATTCTCGGCGATGACCATCGCACCCGGACGGTCCGGCACGAACTTCGCGTAGTAGCTGCGCTCGTCGACGATCATCCCGTTCCACAGCACCGGACGCAGGACGAGGCCGGCCACCAACGCCCAGACCATGGTCAGGACCGCGAGCACCCGAGTCCATGCGGCGCCGCCGACCACTGCGACCGGGGCGAAGAGCAGGACGGTGGCGGGCAGCAGGAAGCGGGCGTGCATAAAGTCGCCGCCCACCGAGATCACGAAGCCGGTGTGGGCCGCCGCGGCCAGTAGCGGCCCCAGCCACAGGGCGGCCAGGCCGCCGTCGCGCTCGCGTCCGGCGGTGGCGAGCCCGGCGATGTAGAGCGCCAGCGCGATCGCGACCGGAATGTAGAGGTGGTAGGTCATCACATAGTCGCCGAGGTAGCGCAGGCCCTGCTCGACGGACGCGTTCGCCTTGGCCAGCGCAGTGTTGGGCACCAGCGAGGCGTAGTAGCCCATCCGGAAGATCTCGTAGCCGACCGGGATCGCCAGGGCCAGGCCGGCAGCACCCAACCAGCCACCGACCCGGCGTTCGGATTGGCACAGCAGCATGATGCCGAACACCAGGCTGACCAGCGCCAGGTCGGGCCGGATCAGCACCCCGAGGCCGATCAGGACGGCGACCGGCCACGGCCGCCAGGCCGGCAGCGGGTTGCGCGGGCGGTTCGCCCAACGCCTGGACAACGCCCAGAAGCAGGCGGCGATCCAGCAGAAGGTGAGCGATGTCTCCAGCCCTGAGGTGCCGAAATCCCAGAACGGGGTCAGGCCGGCCAGGGCGGCGGTGCCGAGTGGCAGCACGACGTTGCTGCGCGCCGGGACCAGATGGAGTGCGCCCAGCCCGAGCAGGATCATCGCCAGCGTGATGAAGCCGGTGCCCAGCCACACCATCACCTCGCCCACCTCGGCCCAGGGTGCGATCAGCTTGCCCACGGTGACGAAGCCCAGCCACAACGTGGAGGTGCCGACCTCGACGCGTTCGTTGAGGTTGTAGGTGGGGCCGTTGCCGGCGACCAACTGCAGCACCACCCGGACGTTGATGAAGCCGTCGTCGGAGACCCAGCGACGCAGCCATGTCTGCACGCCGACCACGGCGGCAGGCAGCAGGATCGACAACGCCACCCAGAGACGTCTGGCGGAGGAGGCTGCGGCCACGGGTTCCCCTTTCGATCGGCGTCCATCATGACAGCCGGGTCCGACACTGCCCGCGTCCCTCGCCGGTCGAACCGGCTGCCCGGCTCCGGTGGCCACCCAATGCTCGCCGAACTGCGTGGGGCCCGCCGAGTTCAGCGAGCCCCACGTAGTTCGGCGAGCGGGGGGTTGCCGGGACTACGGTGAGGCCATGGACGTCCTGCTGCTCGGCACCGGAGCTTCGGACGGCGTCCCCAACGCCTGGTGCACCTGCCCCACCTGCACCGAGGCTCGGACGTCCGGCGCGATCCGGACCAACACGTCCGTGATTGTCGATGACGTCTTGCTGCTCGACTGCGGACCGGAGGCACCCCGGCAGGCGCAACGCTCCGGACGCGCCCTCGACGGCGTCCGGACGGTGCTGCTCACGCATGCCCACGACGACCATCTCAATCCGTCGTTCCTGATGCACCGCGGCTGGGTGAGCCAGCAGGCGCTGCAGGTGGTCGGACCCGCCCCGGCGATCGGCCGTTGCGTCGACTGGTTGGCTCCCGATCAGCAGGCGATCACCCTGACCGCCGTCACCGCCGGCGACGAGTTCAGCCTGGACGGCTACCGGGTGCTGGTGCTGCCCGCCACCCACTACGCGCTGGGCGAGGCGGTCTTGTATGCGATCGAGCACGACGGACGCCGCCTGCTGTACGCCACCGACACCGGTCCGTGGAAGCCGGCCGCGCTGGAGCTACTGGTGGGGTGGAGGTTTAACTTGGTGCTGCTGGAGGAGACGTTCGGCGACGCCGTCCCACCCGGTGAGGGGCACCACACTTTCGCCAGTTTCGGCGCCGCGCTGGAGGATCTGCGAGGAATCGGCGCGGTCGACGACACGACCCGGGTGGTCGCGATTCACCTCGGTCATGACAACCCGCCGCTGGGGGAGCTGACCGGACGCCTGGCCGGGATCGGCGCGGAGGTGCATCCGGATCTGACGCTGCTGAGGATCTGAGCCAGCTCCAGAGTCGGCACGTGGCTCTTCGGCAGCCCCTTCTTCCCACTCTTTCCCTCGGAGGAAGCGCTGATCCTTCACGTCATCCTGGGCCCTCAGGCGGGAGATCCCGGATCAAGTCCGGGATGACGCTTGAATGGCTTTGATCAGCGCATCCCTAAGCGATCCTCCGGGCCTCGGCCTCGGAGGCCGTCGATCGCGCGATCCACCACTGCTGACAGGAAACATCACTACTTTCGGGAAATATGCCGAAAGCAGTGGGCACAACCCGAAAGCTGTGATCGATCGCGCGATCGACGCACCCCCGGAGGCCCCGCTCAGCCCGAACAGATTGCGCCGCGGCGGTGGGCGGGACGTGGCCAGGGAGCACCCCCGTCCCGTGGCATCAACCAACGAGTTTGAACACTTTTCATACAGAGTGCCCATCCTGAGGACGTGCTACCTGCGGAGTTGAGACAGCGTGCGCTGTTCAGCATCGATGACGCCCGAGCTTGCGGTGTCGCACCGATCGTCCTGCAACGCGCTCTGGCCGACGGCACGGTGGTCCGCCTCAAGCGTGGCTGGTACACGTCGCAGGCGCTGCGCCATGCGAGCGATCGGCATCGGCTTCGGGTGCAGGCAGAACTCCGCGATCATCCCGGCACCATCGCCAGCCACCACTCGGCCGCGGTGCAACTTGGTCTGCCACTGCACCGCCCCGACTGGACGCGCGTGCACCTGATGCGGATCGGACCGGGGTCTGCGCAGAGTCGTCCCACTGTCGTGATCCATCAACGAGTCGGCGAAATATCGGGTGTGGATCCCGCCCTGGTGGTCGCACAAACGGCGCTGGGCTGCCCGGTTTCGGGTCTGATGGCAGCCGATCACGCGCTTCGGACCAGCCGGATACTCCTCAGCGATGTGGAGCGGTGGTCCGCGCAGTTGGACAACCACGTCGGACACTGCCATCTGCCCGTCGTCCTCCGGCTGGCTAACAAGCTCAGGGAGTCGCCGCTGGAGTCCCGCGCGGCAATCATCTTCGATCGATGGGGTTGGCAGCTCGATCCTCAGTTCGAGGTACCCGGCACGCCCTATCGCGCCGACGCGCGGCTGCGCGGCACGGGGGTGCTGATCGAGTGCGACGGGTTGGGAAAGTACGATGAACCCGGCTCGGAGCAGCGTGAAAAGGTGCGCGAGGACGACATCCGAGCGCTCGACTGGGAGGTCGTGCGGGTCACTTCCGATCTACTGGATCAAAGAACCGCACTGCTCCACCGGGTCAAGGCTGCCATCGCGCGGTCCGCGCGACGCTGAAGCGGCAACCCCGAACTGAGCGACGGCCGGCCGCGCTAGGACGACGTCCACTCGCATCGCCGCGCGGATGCGGTAACTGCACCAACGGCCGCAGCCCCGGACCGGTGGGCATCCGCCGCGGGCGTTTCTGCTCGCCGACCGACGCCGTCGATCGCGCTATCGACCACTGCTGACAGGGACCACCACTGCTTTCGGGAAATATGCCGAAAGCAGTGAAACACGCCGAAAGCTGTGGTCGATCGCGCGATCGACTCACCCCGGACGTCGGATCAGCCATGAGAGTCGGCCCGAATCCAGGTCGCCGCGGGAGAGCCCCAGCCCAAGAACCCCAGCCGGAGACCCGAAGCGCCGGCCGAGGCGGCAACGCGAAGCCGTGATCCACTAGCAGTGGGAGCGACCTTCCCCGGCTACTCCAACCCCCAGAAGACGTGGTCCATCACCAACCGGGCCCGCCGGGTGCGACGTCGGTACTCGTCCAGGAAGACGCTGGATTCGCCCTTGTCGTAGCCCAGCAGCTGGGCCACGGCGGACGCCTCGCGCGGGTCGGTCGGGATCGTGTCGGAGGCCCGTCCCCGCAACAGCATGATCGCGTTGCGGATGCCGCTCGCCATCGTCCAGGCGTCGCGCAGGGCGGCAGCCTCCTCGTCCGGAATCAGGTCCGCCTCCTCGGCCGCGGCCAGCGCCGTCAGTGTGGACGTCGTGCGCAGCTGCGGCAGCCGGTCGCCGTGCTGCAGCTGCAGCAACTGGACGGCCCACTCCACGTCGGTGAGTCCGCCCGGGCCGAGTTTGGTGTTGCGCAACGGATCGCTGCCGCGCGGGATCCGCTCCACCTCCATCCGGGCCTTGAGCTTGCGAATCTCGTGCACCTGCTGCCGGGCCATGCCGCCGGCGGGGTAACGCACCTTGTCGATCGCCTGCAGCAGCGCCGTCGACAGCTCCGCATCGCCCGCACCATGGGCCGCCCGCTGCAACGCCTGCGCCTCCCAGGTGGACGACCACCGCTCGTAGTAGGCGACACACGACGACAGCGAGCGCACCATCGGGCCGCCCTTGCCCTCCGGGCGCAGATCGACGTCGATATCGAGGGCCGGGTCGGGACCCGCCTTGGACAACACCGCCCGCAGCTCCGAAACCACCTGGGTGGCGATCTTCACCGCGTCCGGGCGGTCGGAATCCTCGATCACGAAGATCGCGTCGGCGTCCGAGGCGTAGGAGAGTTCGGCTCCACCCCAACGGCCAAGTGCGATCACCGCGATACGCGGAGACCAGTCGAAGCCACGCCGGACCACTTCGAGCGCGGCATCGATGGTCGCGCTGAACAACTCCGACAAACCGATCCCGACGGCATTCAGGTCGATCAGGCCGAGCAGGTCGGCCATCGCGATCCGGAGCAGTTCGCGGCGCCGGACGGCCCGGACGTGCTGCACGGCGACACTCAGTTCGGAATGTCGTTTCACCGAGGCCCGCATCTCGGCGAGGATCTCGGCCCGTCCCCGCGGGCGCAGGGACTCCGCGTCGGCCAGCATGCCCACCGACTGCGGGGCTCGCATCATCAGATCGACGGTGTAGCGGCTGGAGGACAGGATCTTGGCCAGCCGCTCGGCCATCACGTCGCCGTCCCGCAGCGCCCGCAGGTACCAATGAGTGCGGCCCATCGCCTCCGACACCTGCCGGAAGGCCAGTAGCGCATGGTCGGGGTTGGGTCCGGCGGTGAACCAGCCGAGCATCGCCGGCAGCAGTTGTCGTTGGATCTCCGCCTGCCGGCTGAGTCCCTGCGACAGCGCCTCGATGTGCCGCAACGCCGCCTTGGGGTCGGCGTAGCCGAGCGCTCGCAGCCGCACCTCGGCGCCGTGACTGGTCAGCCGGACGGCCTCGGACGGGATCCGCGCCACCGCCTCCAACAGCGGGGAGTAGAACATCCGCTGCTGCAGGCCGAGCACTCGACGGGTGGCGTCGCGCCAGCGGGTGCGCAGCTCGTCGGCGTCCGCCAGACCGACACCTCTGGCCAGCCGGCGCACGCTCAGCTCGTCGGTCGGCATCAGGTGGGTGCGGCGCATCTTCTCCATCTGGATTCGGTGCTCCAGCAGGCGCATCAGCCGATAGGCGGCGTCCAGGTCCTTACCGTCACTGCGTCCGACGTAGCCGAACTCGATCAGCTTCGCCAGCGCCGGCAAAGTCCCCCGCTGCCGGACGCGGTCATCGGCGCGTCCGTGCACCAGCTGGATGAGCTGGACGCTGAACTCGACGTCGCGCAGGCCGCCGGCGCCGAGCTTGATCTCCCGGTCGGCCTCGCGCGCGGGGAGCAGCGACACCACCCGGCGGCGCATCGCCTGGGTTTCGGAGACGAACTGGTCGTTCTCGGCGACGTGCCAGACCAACGGCGCGACCATCTCGACGAAGTCGCTAGCCAGTCGCAGGTCGCCGGCCATCGGCCGGGCCTTCAGCATCGCCTGGAACTCCCAGTTCTTGGCCCACTTCTCGTAATAGGTCGCGTGCGATGCCAGGGTGCGCACCAGCGGCCCGGCTTTCCCTTCGGGGCGCAGTGCGGCGTCGATCTGCCAGATCGTGCCCGCCGCGGTGTGCGCCGAACACACCCGGGTCAGCGCGCCCACCAGTTTGGTCGCGACCGTCACCGCCTGACCGGTTTCACACACGGGTTCACCGGACTCGTCCAACGCCGCTTCGGCGACGTAGAGCACGTCGACATCGCTGACGTAGTTCAGTTCCTGTCCGCCGGTCTTGCCGAGCGCCACGATGCCCAGCCGGGTGCATTCCCAGCCCGGCACCTCGCCACGGGCCAGCGCGAGCGCCGTCTCGACCGTCGCATCGGCCAGATCCGCGAGTTCGCCGGCGACCTCCGGCAGCGCCTCGAGCGCATCGTCGGCCGTCAGATCCGCAGCCGCGATCCGCAGCACCTCGCGGCGGTAGGCGCGCCGCAGCTCGTCGGAACGAGCCGGGTCGGCGACCGGTGCGGCGGCGTCCGGATCGGCGCCGACGGCGGTCAGCAGCGTGCGGCGCAGGGTGGCGGCGTCACGGCGTCCGGGCGGTTCGGCGAGCACGTCGACGTCGGCGGGGTGCGCGCCGAGATGCTGGTTGAGCGCGACACTGGCACCGAGCACGCTGATCAGCCGCCGCGCCCAATCCCGGTCGGCGCACAATGCCGTCAGCAGGTCGGAGCGCTCGCCGGTCACCCGTTGCAGGCCGTTGATCGCGAGGTCGGGGTCCGCGCCGGCCAGGATGTCGGCCACCAGGTGGTCGCAGGTGTCGCCCAAGCCGTCGTACCAGCCGTCCAGGATCGCCGCAGCTCGATGCGGATCCCCGAAACCGAGACGCGCCAGGTTGCCCTCGGCGGTCGAGATGCGGCTCATAGCGGCGATGTTATCGTCGGGCACGTGCCGTCCCGCTCCGTTCGCCGCGCCAAACAGGAACTCGACTGGACCGAGCTGGACGAGATCGCCGCCGACGACGTCCCGGACGCCGCCCGCCTCGCCCGCGCCGTGCGGACGCTCTGCGCCAGGATCGCCGCCGACCACCCGGGTCGGACGGTCGAGTTGCGGGTTCCGCCGTACGCCGCCGTCCAACTCGCCCTGGACGACGGCAGTACCCACCGCCGCGGCACCCCGCCGAACGTCGTGGAGATCGACGGCATCACGCTGCTCGCACTGGCCACCGGGCGGCTCAGCTGGGCGGACGGCCGGGCTGCGCACAGCGTCCGGGCCAGCGGGGCGCACAGCGACCTGTCCGCCCTGTTCCCGCTCCCCCGCACCGCCGCTTCGTAGGGCCCTGCCTAACTAGTTCAGGCCTCCCGTCGACGGGAGGCCTCAACTAGTTAGGCAGGGGTGTTTCTGGGCTGACTAGGCCGGACGGGTGGCTCGGGCCGGCTCAGAGCGAGGGCAGCGAGGTCCGCAGCTCCCAGGGGGTCACCTGGGCTCGGTAGGACTCGTACTCGGCTCGCTTGTTGCGCAGCACGAAGTCGAAGACGTGCTCGCCGAGGGTCTCGGCGGCCAGTTCGGAGTTCTCCATCAGGGTGATCGCGGTGTCCAACGAACGGGGCAGCGGCTTGATCCCGAGCGCTTGGCGCTGCCGTTCGGTGAGCGACCAGACGTCGTCCTCGGCGCCCTCGGGCAGCTCGTAGTCGTTCTCGATCCCGGCCAGGCCGGCGCTCAGGACCAGCGCGTAGGCCAGGTACGGGTTGGCCGCGGAATCGATCGAGCGCAGCTCGACCCGGGCCGAGGCACCCTTGGACGGCTTGTACATCGGCACCCGGACCAACGCCGACCGATTGTTCTGACCCCAGCAGATGTAGCGCGGCGCCTCGGACCCGCCGACCAGTCGCTTGTAGGAGTTCACCCACTGGTTGGTGACGGCGGCGATCTCGGCGGCGTGCCGCAACAGTCCGGCGATGAACTGCCGCCCGATCTTGGAAAGGTGATATTCGGCGGAGGCGTCGTAGAAGGCGTTGCTGTCGCCCTCGAACAGCGATAGGTGGGTGTGCATACCCGAGCCCGGCTCGTTCTCCAGCGGCTTCGGCATGAAGGACGCGAACATGTTCTGCATGGCGGCGACCTCTTTGATCACCACCCGGAAGGTCATGATGTTGTCGGCCATGGTGAGCGCGTCGGCGTAGCGCAGGTCGATCTCCTGCTGGCCCGGCCCGCCTTCGTGGTGGCTGAACTCGACCGAGATGCCCATCTGCTCGAGCAGGGTGATGGCGTGCCGGCGGAAGTCGGTGCCGGCGTTCGTGGTGGTGTGGTCGAAGTAGCCGGACCGGTCGACCGGAATCGGCGCTTCCCCCGGAACCAGCGGCTGCTTGAACAGGTAGAACTCGATCTCGGGGTGGGTGTAGAACGTGAAGCCCATGTCGGCCGCCTTGCGCAACGCCCGCTTGAGCACGTAGCGCGGATCGGCGAAGGCGGGCGAGCCGTCGGGCAGCCGGATGTCGCAGAACATCCGCGCCGTGCCCTGGGTGGTGCCCCGCCAGGGCAGCAGCTGGAAGGTGGCCGGGTCGGGGTGCGCCACCATGTCGGCCTCATAGACGCGAGTGAAGCCCTGGATCGCCGAGCCGTCGAAGCCGATTCCCTCGACGAAGGCACCTTCGAGTTCGGCGGGCGCGATCGCCACCGACTTCAGGAAACCCAGCACGTCGGTGAACCAGAGCCGGACGAAGCGGACGTCGCGCTCCTCCATGGCGCGCAGCACGAACTCGGTCTGCTTATCCATGGCGGCTAGTCTGCCGCCCGTTGTGTTTCAGTTGGGTTACATCCGTCAGATGGCTCACGAGCCGCCCTCGTACTCCTCGTCCTCGCGATCCCACTGCTGGTTGCGCTGCTCCACCTTCTCAAGCGCGTGCGCCGCTTCGTCGCGGCTCGGATATGGCCCGAGCCGGTCCTCGGCTTTGCAGCCCTCGTACGGTTCCACCGCATGATCCTTCAGGCACCAATACCAACCGTCGTCGCTCACCGTGGGCCCCCTTGTCGCTCGGATGCCCCCACTATGATCGCGCCCGTGACCGCGATCAAGCCCTACCCGCAGACACCCCAGCGCAGGGTGCCCGCCGGGATCGGCCGACCTCACTACGTGGGACGACCCGCGCCCGACCGCTACCGGGGCTCCGACGTCCAGACTGCCGACGTGATCGAGCGGATGCGGGTCGCCGGCCGGCTGGCCGCCCGGGCGATGCAGGTCGCCGCCGACGCGATCGCCCCGGGCGTCACCACCGACGAACTCGACCGGGTCGCCCACGAGTTCCTATGCGACAACGGTGCGTACCCGTCCACGCTGGGCTACCGGGGGTACCCGAAGTCGGTCTGCACCTCGGTCAACGAGGTGATCTGTCACGGCATCCCCGACACCCGTCCGCTCGAGGACGGCGACCTGGTGAAGATCGACGTCACAGCCTTCGTGGACGGCGTCCACGGCGACAACTGCGGCACCTTCTTCTGCGGCGAGGTCGACCAGGCGTCCCGCGACCTCACCGAGCGCACCCGTGAGGCGCTCAACCGCGCCATCAGGGCCGTCCGTCCGGGGCGTCAGGTCAATGTCATCGGACGCGTCATCGAGGCCTACGCGAAGCGCTTCGGTTACGGCGTGGTCCGCGACTACACCGGCCACGGCGTCCATACCTCGTTCCACTCCGGGCTGGTCATTCCGCACTACGACGAGCCGTCGCTGACCACCGTGATCCAGCCGGGCATGACGTTCACCATCGAGCCGATGCTCACCCTGGGCGACTACCGCTCGCACCTGTGGGACGACGGCTGGACGGTGGTCACCAACGACCGCAGCCGCTGTGCCCAGTTCGAGCATTCGCTGGTGGTCACCACCGACGGCGCCGAGGTGCTCACCCTGCCCTGACCTCGCCCCGACACCACGGCGGGCAAGATGGTCAGCAGTCGATAAGGAGGCCGGGATGGCGCAACCGGGCTGGTATCCCGATCCGGGCGGACAGCAGGGCATGTTCCGCTATTGGGACGGGTCCGCGTGGACCCAGCAGCTCTCCGCGAACCCGGGCGGCACGCCGTCCGGGCCGGGCGGTCGCAATTCAGCGGCGGTCTGGGCGATCATCGCGGGCGTCGTGGTGCTGGCGCTGATCGCGGCGTTCGCCCTGCCCTCCCTGTTCGGCGGAGGTCCGTCGGCGTCCGCGAGCCGATCCGTGCCACCGGCACCGACCGTCTCGGCCTGGGACGAGAACAGCAGCCCGACTCCCACGCCGAGCCGGACGCCGACCCCGACGCCGTCGCGCACGCCGACCCCGACACCCCCGGAAACCAGCCTGCCCTGCCCGCGCTACGACCAGGCGGTGGTCAACGGGCGTCTTTACGGGGGTGGCCTCAGCGTGCCGGTGATCCGCGACTCGCGCTGGAGCGTCGACGCCGTCCGGACCATTCCCTGGGCGGTCTGCGCCACGGGACTTCTGCGCCAGATCACCGAGAAGTGGGTGAGCGAGATCATCCTGGCCGGCATCCAGCCCCACTCGATGGTCGGTTCGCTCAAGGATCAAGCGACCGCGATCGCCGACGATTCGGTGGGCCGCTTCTACGACCGCAACAGGGCGCGGCTGGTGATCAAGAGCAGCAACGCGGTCAAGCTCGGGGGCCTGAACGCCTGGGAACTGCGCTACGAGGTGTGGATCGACTACCTCGGTTCCATCGTCGGCGACAACGTCAACGTGATCGTGGTGCAGCACACCGATGGCTCGCGCAGCGCTCTGCTGACCTTCGCCACCATCGGCGACACCGAAACTCAGCGTCAGCTCGACGCGAGTCGCAATGCCGTGCAGGTGGAGAAGCGCTGATCCCGGCCGGATCCATCGGCTCAGCCACTCGGGATTGAATTCGTCGAACCGGGATTGGACGTGGTCCCGACAGGTCGGACCGGCGGCGCCTCACAGCATGGAACGATTCTCATCCTCTATAGTCTCCATCGGAGTCCGGCGCGGGAGGATGACGGATGAGCGACCCATACGCGGCGACCGCGGGCGCCTACGACCTGCTGAACACACCCTGGCGAGCCGCCCAGGTCGAGGCGCTGGAGCAGCTGCGTCCGTGGCTGCGTCCCGACACCGGTCCGATACTGGACGTGGGCGCCGGGAGCGGGCTGAACACCGCCTGGGTACTGCAGAACTTCCCCGACGCGCGGGTGCTCGCGCTCGAACCCAGCCCCGCGATGCGGGCGCTGAGCCTGTCCCGGATCGCCGGCCACCCCGACTGGCTTGGCCGGGCCACCCTGCGGCCCGAGGACTTCTTCGCCGCCCCGCTGCCCCCACGGATCGGCGGAGCGATCCTGCTGGGCGTCCTGGGTCACTTCGACGCCGGCGAGCGGGCGGCCGTGTTCGCCGAACTCGCCGATCGGCTGCCGGACGGCGGGGCGGCGCTGATCGACCTGCAGCAACCCGAGCGTCCGGAGTCCGTCCCGGCCGCCACCATGGCCAGCCGTCGGGTCGGCGAGCTGGAATACCGGCTGATCGGCGAGGCGACACCGCTGGGCGGGGACCGGCTGCGCTGGCGGATGACGTACCTCAGCCTGGAAGGCGAGCGGGTGCTCACCGAGGAGACCGCGGAGCACGTCTACCACCACCCTGATCCTGCGACCGTGACCGCCGAGGCGGCATCGGTCGGTCTCCGCGCGGAGCGCCTGGACGACACCACCTACTGGCTGCTTCGCCCGGGCTAGGACGGCGACGATCAACGCCACCACCCGTGGTTGAGCCGGTCTTGCGGGGCTGGGCTTGGCGGGCCACCGTCAGCATGGTTGGGTCGGGCTCTACCATCGGCAGCTCAGTGCTTTGTCAACGGCTCGATGCCCAGATCCAGGGTCGGCCGATCAGGGTCGCTGAGGTGAGCGACAGGCCGGCCAGCACCAGCCAGGGCGCCGCGGCTGCGGGCTGGGGCATCGCGGCGCCGCCCGGCAACGCTCCGACGCCGGCATGGCCGAGCAGCACGGCCACTCCGCCGAAGCTGGCCAGCAGCCCGAAGTAGGAACCGGTCGGCCGGGTGCCGGCAAACCCGCTCACCTCGCCGAGCGCGGTGGGAAGGGCGAACAGGTGACCCACCGCCAACAGGGTCACCGCGGTGAATACCGGCAGCAGCGCATGGCCGGGCAGGGGCGCGATCGGGGCGCAGATCGCCAGCACCAGGAACCCGGCGGCCCTTGACAGGTATCCGATGCGAAGTGCCGTCCACGGCGCCAGGCGGCCAGACCAGCGGGCGATCGGGAGTTGCAGCGTCACGGTGAGGATCGAGACCCAGGTGAACACCAGTCCCAGCACGACCGGCCCCGCACCCACCCGGCGCAGTTCGACGGGAAAGGACAGATGGAGCCGGTTGTAGGCCGGCAGGTCGACACAGTGCAGCGCAGCGAAGGCGATGAACCGGCGATCCGACAAGGCAGAATGACCACGGGCTCGACGCACCGTCGACCGGGGGCGCACAGCGTCCGGGTCGGCGGGCAGCCTTCAACCCAAGAGAACAGCGAGCACCGCGAACAGCCCGGCACCCACTGCGGCGACGACGGCGAAGCCCCAGCCGAGCAGCAGCGCACCCACCAGCGGACCGATCGCGGCACCGGTCTCACCGGCCACGGTCAGCCGAGCGAAGAGGCTCACCTTCGCGCCGGTGGCGCGTCCCCGCTCGACGCGCGCGACCAGGGTGTTCAGCGCCGGCGAGAACATCGCGCCGCCGAGACCGGTGAGGACGGTGCCGACGACGAACCAGCCCAGCGCCGGCTCGTCCGGCAACAGGGACGCGAGAGCGTGAGAAAGCCGGCCCGCACGCCGCAGCCCCCAGGATGACCGTCTTCGCGCCGAGCCGGTCGGCCAGCATGCCACCGATCAGGAACATGCCCTGCTGAGCGAACGTCCGGACGCCCAGGACGACACCGACGGCCGCCCCGCCCAGCGCGAAGTCGTCGGTGAGGATCACCGCGATGAACGGCACCACCGCGTAGAACCCGACGTTGAACAAGCAGCTGCGTCCCGAGCAGCGTGCCACCGGCGGCACCGCGCCCCGCCGGGCGAGGGGAAGCAATTTGGAGACCCATGCTTGCCTATTCAATAATGAGATTCATTACTTGTTATCCTATCGGACGCCGCTCGGCCGCTCGACAACCGCACGCGGAACGGCCGCGGCCAGGACCACCTGCGCGGCGGCCCGGGACGTCCGAACGAAGGGAGCGAGCGATGGTGGCGAACAGGCTCCCGGTGATCGCGCTCACCGGCTACCTGGGCGCCGGCAAGACCACCCTGCTCAACCACCTGTTGCGCGCCCCAGGCTCCCGGATCGGTGTCGTGGTCAACGACTTCGGCGCGATCAACGTCGACGCCGCACTGGTCTGTGGACAGGTCGACGAGCCGGCCTCGATCGCCGGCGGCTGCCTGTGCTGCCTGCCCGACGCCGGAGGCCTGGACGGCGCGCTGGAGAAGCTGGCCGATCCGCGGCGTGGACTGGACGCCGTCGTGGTGGAGGCCAGCGGGATCGCCGAACCGGTGGCGTTGGCTCGGCTGCTGCGGTTCAGCGGGGTGGACCTGGTCCGTCCGGGTGGCCTGGTGGACGTGATCAACGCCGCCGACCACTTCGAAACGGTCGATCGCGGCGGGCCCCCGCTGGCCCGCTACGCCGCCGCGACGCTGACCGTGATCAACAAGGTCGACCAGGTACCGGCGTCCGAGCGCGCCGAACGGCTGGACCGGATCGCCGCCCGGGTGCGGGCGGGCAACCCGCGTGCGCACCTGGTGGTGACGACCAACGGGCGCATCGATCCGTTGCTGGTCTTCGACCCGGCCGGTGGGTCCGCGTCCGAACGGCAACCGGAACTGGACCTCAGCCCCCCGGCCCCCGCCCCCGCGCATCCGCACATCCATGCGGACGCGGTGACGGTGGCTGCAGCGAACCCGGTCGACCCGGCCCGGCTGCTGCGGCTGCTCGAGGAGCCGCCGGCCGAGGTCTACCGGCTCAAGGGCGGCGTCCGGGTGGCCACCGCGGGTGCCCCGCGGCGTCACGTGGTCAATCTGGTGGGCCGGCAGATCCACGTCACCGACGGCGCCCCGGCCTCCGTGCCGGATGCCTTGGTGGCGATCGGCATGCACCTGGACCGCGGCGCCGTCCGAGCCCGCCTGGAGGACGCGCTCGCTCCCGCCGATTCTCGTCCGAGCGCAGCGGCACTACGCCGGCTGCTGCGCTATCGCCGGCTCAGCGCCTAGCACGCCATGACCGAACCGACGCTGCCGAACCTGAGCACGAGCGCCAGCTACCCGGGCTACCTCAGCGCTCGGATCGCCGAATGAAGCGGCAATGTGATGAGCCTGGTGGCGCTGCCGGTGCCGATCGACCAACTGACCGGCAGCGCAGCCCTGACCGGGCCCGGCGATGAGTGTCCGCCGGATCGACCGGTTGGACCGGCTCACGCCGGTCGAGGACTGAGCCAGGAGCGCCGACCGATACGGAGCGGTACGGAGGGACGGTTCTTTTCGTACCGCTGGACGCCTATTCCGGTACGAAAAGAACCGTCCCTCCGTACCGCTCGATCGCGCGATCAGTGGCGAGTAGGCGTATGACCAGGCTCAACCCGCAAGCGTCGGCAAGCGAAGCCCTTTGCCGACGCACACAGGCTCAAGCCTCGACAGCCTCGACCAACGACGATCAGAGCTTTCCTACCGCGCGATCAGGTCGACGCTCCGGTAGTGGGTCCGGACGCGGACCGGATCACGGTCAGCAGCCGATGGCCACGGACGGCGGCGTGGGCACCGATGTAGAAGTCGGGCAATGGGAGCGACGCGCGCCTCCGGTACGCCAGGAAGGCCTTGCCTGCGAGGAAACCCGCCTCGAAAGGCAGCGGTTCGCGGACGAAGTCCGCCGACGCAAGACGGCATCGAGATCCTCGATGCGTGCGAACCCCGTCGACGCCTGGGCGCCGCCGCAGGTGGCTCATCGGTGTGGTTCACCCCGCTGGAGACGAGCGCCCGGGACGGCGTCATTCGGCGCCCGATTTCGGCGTCGCCGCGTATTGCAGCCGTTCCACCGTCACCCCGGTCCGCCCCAACACCTCTCGTTCGCTGACGCCGGTGGCAGCAGCCAACTCCATCGCCAGCAGGCGGGCCACGGTGGCCAGGCCGATCACGACTTGGCCACCGTCGGCTTCATAGCGCACGGCCCGGGCGAGCGCCGCCTCCGGGTCGCGCGTGGACCGCGTCCAGGCGGACAACACCCGTAGCCCGGCCCGGATGCAGCGGTACTGGGCGTCGCTCACCCAACGCTGATCGGCGCTCATCGGCGATGCCGCTCAGGCCACCGAGGCCGCGTAGATCGACTCGCTCGTGGCCGCCAGCGTGGCGTCGAACTCGCCGTCGCTCTGCTGCGCGGTCAGACCGTCGAGCAGGGCGCGGCTGAAGCTGGCGATCAGGCCGGGGTTGCGGGCCAGCCGCTCGTTCGCCTCGTCGCGGCCATAACCGCCGGACAGCGCGACCACCCGGGCCACGTTCGGGTGCTCGATCAGGTCGGCGTAGAAGCCGTCGACGGTCGGGATGGACAACTTCAGCGCGATCTTCTGCTCCCCCAGGCCGTCCAGCCGGGTCCGGATCGCTGCCTTCAGCAGGCCCTCGGCCTCGGTCTTGTCGGGAGCGCCGATGTTCACCTCGGGTTCCAGAATCGGCATCAGCCCGGCGTCCAGCACCTGGCGGCCGACCGCGAACTGCTGGTCGACGATCGCGTCGATGCCGGCGGCGTTCCCGGCGTGGATCACCGAGCGCTCCTTGGTGCCGAAGACGCCTAGGCCGCGCGCCTTGGCGAGCAGTTCGTCCAGGCCTGGAATGTCGCGCATCAGTTGGACGTCGTCGGCCTGGTCGGCCAGTCCTTTGTCGATCTTGACGAACGGAATGATGCCCTTGCGCTGCCACAGGTAGCCGGCCACGCCCTCGCCGTCGATCTGCCGGTCCAGGGTGGCCTCGAACAGGATCGCGCCGAGGATCCTGTCGCTGGTGAAGGCGGCGCTGGTGATGATGCGGGCACGAGCGGCCTGGATCAGGTCGTACATCTCGGCGTCGGTGGAGTAGGCAGACTCATCGATGCCGTACGACTTCAGCGCCTTCGGGGTGCTGCCGCCGCTCTGGTCGAGGGCGGCGATGAAGCCGTCGCCGGTCTCGAAGCGGGCGAGCATCTGCGGATCGGACATGAACAGCTCCTTGGTCGGCTCTCACCGGCTCGGTCGTGGGGTCTGGATTCAGATTAGTCCAATAGCAAGTGATTCTCATTCTCTTCTGAGATTTTGCCGGGCATCCCGTAGGGCCCCGGCCGGATCAGTGCATGTGCCGGTGATACGAGTCCGGGAAGTGCGGATGCGTGTGGGTGACCGCCCCGTGGACGTGCTCGTGACGGTGCCAGGCTCCGCGCATCACCGGCTCGGCATGCGGATGATCGTGATGGCCGTCGTCATGGCGGTGCCAATGGTCGTGCCGCACCGGCTCATGGGTGTGTTCGTGCTCGTGCCGTTCGCTCAGGTGCAGCCACACCCCCAGCGCCATCAATGCGGCCGCCACCAACAGCGGAACAGTCAGCGGATCCCCGAGTGCGAGCGCCACGAGTGCCCCGAAGAACGGGGCCACCGAGAAATAGGCACCGGCTCGGGCTGTTCCCAGCTGCCGCAGCGCCACGATGAACAACACCAGGCTGACTCCGTAGGCCACCAGCCCGACACCCATCGCGGCGAGCACGCTCGCCGCCTGCGGCATGGTCGCGCCGAGCAGGAAGGCCAGCACCAGGTTGACCGGCCCGGCCACAGCGCCCTTGACGGCCGCGAGCCAGGTGGCATCGGCGAGGGCGACCTTACGGGTCAGGTTGTTGTCGATACCCCAGCAGAGGCAGGCACCGAGCACGGCCAGCGCCGACCAGCCCGAACCGAACTCGGCACCTCCGGCCGGGACGGCGAGCACGACGGCGCCGCCGACAATGGCCGCCATGCCCAACGCGATCCGCCGGTCGACGTTCTCGCGGAACACGAACCAGGCCAGCAGCGCGGTGAACACTCCTTCCGCGTTCAGCAGCAGCGAAGCACCCGAGGCGGGCATGCCGGCCAGTCCGGCCATCAGCAGCACCGGGCCGAGCAGCCCGCCGAACAGGACAGCGCCCGCGAGCGGCAGCCGCTCCTCCGGGGTGAGCCGGACCCGCGGCAGGCGCCGAACCATCCGGTAGAGACCGAGACCAAGGCCCGACCCGGCGTACAACAGGCCCGCCAACAGCCAGGGAGACATCTCACCCAGCAGCAGCTTCGCGGCCGGCGTGCCGGCGCCGAACAGCACGGCGGAGGCAATTCCCGCCTGAACGCCCGCGTTGCGGAAGATACCGGAACTCACTCCCCGATGCTCTCCCCCAAGCCGCCGGGTGGCAAGCATCGGAGGACGCGCGGCTGCGGAACTCAGCGATCAGTTGGTCCTTTCGGCGTCGCGTCCCGTATCAGGCAATGCAGTGGGACAGCGCCCATTGCCGATCAACAGCCAGTGCCGGCACGTCTTCGTCGCGGCTGATCAGCAGTAGACCGAAAGACGCCCCGCGGAGGATTACGGTCGTGGGTGAGACCGGCGCGCCGCCACCGCCACTGCGGGGGCGAGGCCTGAACTACAGTGGCGTCATGGGGGATCCGACGTCAGACCTGGACCTGCTGCTTCAGCACGCGGCTTACACTGACGAGGAAATTCCCGAGTGCTTTTGGCCCAGCGCGTCACAGTTGAAGACGATGGCTGTAGCCGACCTACCGGAAGATGCGATCCTATCTGTGCAATTGGCCGGCGCTTTTGGTGATCTGCCAGGCGATGGCGTAGAGGCGCGCCTCTACGGCAGCAGGGAAAGTCTCAAGGTGTTAGTAACTCACGAGCCACCTACCTCGGACGGCCTCCCGGATCATCTCACGCCGAGCGGCTACCTACGCCTCCTGGCCAACCAAGTCGCGGTGGCCCCATCGGGACGCGCCCGCGTTTCCTACTTGGACGCCGAAGCGAACTATCCCGGCTGGCTCGCGGAGTACGCCATTGATGTTGAGGGCCGAACCCTCTACGACCTGGGCTCGCAAGGACATGGGATCGCACACGGCATCGAGTCGTCGTTAGGCGACAAGCTCGCCCACCTCAACGACGTATTCAAGGGCTTAGCAGCGTCCGGCCGACTCGTCACCATTGCCGACCTCGAGCGGGTCGATCGCGCCACCACAATCCGCGAGAAGGGAGTGGCGCTTGAAGACCTCATCGCTGATCTCTTCGTCTCTTTGGGCGGCCTGCGGCTGGACCCTCGCCACGGCCGCAATAGACGCACCGGCAATGCTGAGATCGATCATGTCTTCCAGACTCTCGGGCACCCGACCTGGGCCCGTGATTCTCCCCTCGTTCTCACCGAGTGTAAGAATTGGTCTGGCGCGGTTGAACGCTGCACCCTGGACGGACTCGAGACCAAGATTCGCGACCGCAGTGGCCAATGCAAGGTCGCAGTATTCATATCGTGGGCAGGCTTCAGCAGAGGCTTCAACAACCAACTGATCCGTGCCTCGCGTGAGCAGTATCTGATCCTTACCATGGACGGAGAAGGGCTCCGTCAATCGATCGAGAGGGGCGATTTCCGCGCCTACTTCGACGCTCGTTATCAAGAGGCAATCGGGCGCTGAGCCCGACATGGCGCCACAGCGCTGATCATCGATCGCCACGACGCCATAGGTCCTTCGACCAGTGGGGTGAATCAGTCGTGTGCGGCGAGCTGCCAGCCGGCGGCGTCCACCCGCTCGGCCCAGTAGCCGGCGTAGGCGCCACCGGCGGCGAGCAACTCGGTGTGGGTTCCGGACTCGCGGATGCCGCCCTGTTCGTTGAGCATCACGATCTGATCGGCGGTCATGATCGTCTGCAGCCGATGCACAACGACGATCAGCGTCCGGTCGGACCGGATGGCGTCGATGGCCTCGCCAATGGCGATCTCGTTGCCGATGTCGAGGGCGGCGGTGGCTTCGTCGAGCAGCACGATCGGGGCGTCCTTGAGCAGCGCGCGAGCGATCGAGACCCGCTGGCGCTCGCCGCCGGACAGGTTCGAGCCGGCCTCCCCGACCCGGGCGTCCCAGCCGCCGGGGAGGCGTCCGGCGATCTCGTCGACCCGGGCCCGGGTGGCGGCAGCGATCACCTGGTCGCGCGGCAGGTCGGGCTTGCCGATCCAGACGTTGTTCAGGATCGTGTCATCGAACAGGTACACGTCCTGGAACACCAGCGCGACCGCCGCCTCGACAACGGTCGTGCCGAGTTCGGGCAGCGGCTCCCCGCCGATCGAGACGGTGCCTGCCTCGGGGTCGTAGAACCGGGCGATCAGTTTGGTGATGGTCGTCTTCCCCGAGCCGGACGGCCCGACGATCGCGGTCATCCGGCCTGCGGGAGCGACGAAGGAGAGATCGCGCAGCACGGGGTCTCCGCCGTAGCCGAAGGTGACGCGGTCGAAGCCGATCCCCCAGTCGGCGGGCTCTCCGGGGGTGGCCGGTTCGGGCAGCGCGGGCACCGCGGCGAGGGCGTCCAGCTGATCGATCGTCGTCCGGGCGACCGCGACGCCGCCACCGAGGTCACCGGCCTGCACGATCGGCTCGTTGAACCTGGCACCCAGCACGAGGAGTCCGATCAGGGTCGCGACGTCGATGCTGCCGCCGAGGGCGAGGAACGCACCGAGCACCAGCACGACCGTCAGCGACAACTGCACGATGCCTGCGAAGGTGGCGATGCCGACGCCTCCGGTGACGAGCATGCCGTGGTAGACGTGATGCTGGCGCTGCAGTGCCTGCTCGACGAGCCGGTCCGCGATGGAACGGTCGCCGGCGGTGCGCAACGCCGGCTGGGCTCGGGCGAACTCGATCACCCGGTTGGACGCGTCGGCGACTGCTGCGGCGTGCTCGGCGTCACCCTTGCCGATCTGACCGCTCAGCCGTCGGTAGGCCACGACCAGCACCGGCACCATCAGCGTCATGGCGAGGGCGAGGCGCCAGTCGAAGAACCACATGCCGATCAGCACCACGCCCGGCGTGATGAAGCCGGTCAGGATCTGCCGCAGGATCGCGTACGGCATGTTCGAGACGAACATCGCCCCTTGTGTCGCGATCCCAGTGATCAGGCCGGAGCGATCGGGACCGAACCACGCGACCGGTAGTTCGACCAGCCGTTCGCCGAGCCGGGTGATCAGCGAGTCGAGCACCGCGCCGCTCGCCCGCATGCCCAGCTGGCTGGCGCACCAGGCGGTGAGCACATATAGCACCGCGACGACCGCGATACCGATCAGCCAGCGCCCGGCCGTGGCGCCGTCGCGCGCGAAGAGGGCCCGCAGCAGCGGCACCAGCATCAGAAAGGCGATGCCCTGCAACACCGCGGTGACCACGACGAACGCGAGTTCGGCGAAGACCAACCGCCGCGCCTGTGGCCAGCAGTAGTTCAGCATCCGACGGATCACGACGCGGCTCCTTCGGGAAGGGAACGGGCATGGTTGCGCTGGTAGTCGGCCCACATGCCCGCATACCGGCCGCCGGCAGCGACCAGGTCGGCGTGGGTGCCCCGTTCGACGACCCGGCCTTCGTGAAGGACGAGGATCTGGTCGACCTCGGTGACGGTGTGCAGGCGGTGCGCGATCACCAGCACCGTCCGTCCGGTGGCCAGCGTGCTCAGCGCCCGTTGGATGGCGGCCTCGGAGTCGGGGTCGGCGAACGCCGTGGCCTCGTCGAGCACCAGGATCGGGGCGCTCGCCAGCAGCGCGCGGGCGATCGTCACCCGCTGCGCCTCGCCTCCGGAGAGGTTCGCGTCCTCGCCGACGACCGAGTCGTAGCCGCGGTCGAAGCGCAGGATCCGCTCGTGGATCTGCGCTGCCCGCGCGGCAGCTTCGACCTCGGCGTCGGTGGCGTCCGGACGGGTGAGCCGGATGTTGTCACGCAGGCTGGCCCGCAGCAGCTGGACGTCCTGGAAGACGAAACCGACCTCCCGGTACAGCTCCGATCCGGCGATCTGACGGACATCGGCGCCACCGAGAGCGACCCGTCCGGCGTCGACATCGTAGAACCGCGGCACCAGCTTCGCCAGCGTCGACTTGCCCGAACCGGAGGCCCCCACCAGTGCCGTCACCGTTTCCGGCGCACACGCCGCGCCGACGTCGTGCAGGACGCGGTGGTCGGGGTCGTAGCCGAACGACACACCCTCGCAGGCGATGTCGCCACCGACCGGGCTGCGCGGCTGATCGGGCTGGGCGACGGGCGGCAGTGCGAAAAAGGCGGCCAGGGAGGCCTGCGCCTTTGCGGCGTTGCGCAGGAACTGTCCCAACGATCCGAATTTCATCAGCGGCGCGGTCAGGCCGAGACCCAACAACAACCCCGGGAGCACGTCGATCGGGGTCGCGGCGCCGCCCGACACCAGCCAGTAACCGGCGGCGAGCAGCCAGACCAGCACCACCACGGGCGAGGTGAGCACCTCGCTGATCGTGAAGGCGACGGCGGTCTCCGCCGTCCATTCGCCGACGAAGCGGACGTAGCGAGCGGTCGCGTCCCGGTAGCGGCGGTGGCTGCGGCCGAGCTGGCCGAAGCGCTTGACCACCGCGATGCCCTGGACGAACTCGACTGTCGCACCGGCCAGCGCCACGGTCGCCGCGTCGTACTGCTGGTACTTCTCTCCGCTGCCCCGCATCAGCACCGGGAACAGAATCATCGTGAGCACAAGCGGCACCAGCGCTGCCAGCGCCATCTGCCACTGGACGACGAACAGGTAGATCAGGCCGATCAGCGGCACGGCGATCGCCGTCATCAGGTCCTGAATGGTGTGTGCCACCAGTTGGTGCAGCGACGTGACATCGCTCTCGACCAGCTTGCGCACGGTGCCCGAGGAGCGCTGGTCGAACCAGCCCAGCGGCAACCGCTGCAGATGCCGGACGATCCGCTGCCGCAGCGACAGCTGCAGCCGTCCGTCGGCGAAGTGCCCGACGGCCCCGGCGGCGAAGGCCGTTCCTGCGCTGACGAACAGGGCGATCACCGCGACGGTCACGATGGCCCCCACCCGGCCCGCATCGATCGGTCCACCGTCGATCGCGGGCAGCAAGGTCCGCGCCAACTCCACGATCGCGATGAACGGCACGACGCTGCTCGCCGCCCCGATCAGGCTCAGCGTGATGATCGCGGCAAGACTCTCCCGCACCGGCGCGAAGAACGACTCGTTCGGTCCTTGGCCCATCCCGTCCATCCCCCCGCCGACTGAATTGAGAATCATTATCTTCCGATACTGTGAACACTGTTCTAATCCGTCCGCGAGACGAGATCAAGACGTTGGTCGAGATCCACCACCCGTTGGTAGAGCTTGTCGAGACCGGACGAGGGGTTCGACAAGCTCAACCAGCGGGGGGTCGACACGCTCAACCAGCGGAGACGGAGCCAGCAGGAAGGAGATCCGGTGAGTGACACCATCACCGCGCCATTCCATGTCGGCCTGACACCGGACCGCGTGGTCGATGCCGCTGCGGAGCTGACCCGCGAATCACATCTGATGAGCTGGTCGCTCCGCGACCTGGCCGGACGGCTCGGCGTGGCGCCATCGGTGATCTACCACCACGTCGGCGGGAAGGACCTGCTCTGCCGCCGAGTCGTGGAACGCGTCCTCGTCCGGATCGAACTCCCGGATCTGGAACTGCCCTGGCAGGACTGGTTCCGGACGCTGCTCCACTCCGTGCAGCCGCTCGCCGCCGAATACCCGGGCGCGGCGAAGTGGATGCTGATGCACGGCCCGACCATTCCCGCCGTGCTGCCCGTGCTCGAGGCCGGAATGGCGATCCTGCGCCGCGCCGGCTTCGGCGACCGCACCGAACTCGCCTACGCGGTGCTGCTCAACAGCGCCATGCTGACCATCTCGATGAGTGACGATCGCCTGCAGCACGAGGGGGACGGCCCTCGCGACCACGCGACGATGATGACCGAGTTCCGGCAGCTGCCGACCGCCTCGGACGACGTCCGCGCGATGGGACGCGACTTCCTGCGTCCGTTCGCCGAGGGCGGCGAGACAGCGGCCCGGATGCGGATCGCGTACTACCACTTCACCATCGACACCACCATCGCCGGGTTGGCGTCCACCCTGACCGGAGGTACCGCACAGTGACCGCCACAGATCCGACCACCACCGCGCGTCCGCAGATCGGGCTGCTACTCAGCTCTGTGCTGCTGGTCTACCTCGGTCAGATGACGCTCAACCCGATCATCGCGCCGCTGTCCCGTGAGGTCGGGCTGGCGGAATGGCAGATCGGCGTCACGATCAGCGCCGCCGCGGTCATGCTGGTGCTGACCAGCCAGTCGTGGGGACGCCGCTCGCAGGCCTGGGGCCGCAAGCCGGTGCTGGTCGCCGCGTTCGCGCTTGCCACCGCCACGATGACGGCGTTCGCCCTGGTCGCCTGGTTGGGCATGACCGGCGTGCTGACCGGCACCGCGCTGTTCGTGCTGTTCGTGGTGTTGCGCGGCGTCGGCTTCGGCTCCGCGCTCGCCGCCGTCCCGCCGACCGCGCAGGCCTACATCGCCGACGTCACCCGCGATGAGCAGACCCGGGTGAAGGGCATGGCCGGCATCGGGGCCGTGCAGGGCGTGGCGATGATCGGCGGCTCGGTGCTCGGCGGGGTCCTGGCCGCGTTCGGTCTGATCGTCCCGCTGATCGCTGTGCCGGTGTTGTTGGCGATCGGGCTGGTGCTGCTGGGCCTCCGGCTCCGTCGTGAGACGCACACCGAACTCGTCGAGCAACCGCCGCGGATCAGCCCGCTGGACGCGCGAGTGTGGCCGTTCCTGCTGGCCGGCTTCGGCATGTTCACCGCGCTCGGATTCATCCAGGTCATCACCGGGTTCATCGTCCAGGACCGGCTCGGCCTCGACGCGCAGACCACCGGCGTGGTCACCGGCGGCGCATTGCTGGCAGCCGGCGTGGGCATGGTGGTGGCGCAGGGCATGGTCGTGCCGCGCAGCGGTTGGGCGTCGCAGAAGCTGCTGCGGGTGGGCACGGTCGTCGCGCTCGTCGGCTTCGCCGCCCTGATTCCGGACGCCGGCCCTGCGGTGCTGTTCGCCGCGATCCTGCTGATCGGGTTGGGGCTCGGCGTCGCCATGCCCGGGTACACCGCCGGTCCATCGTTGCTGATGCGGCGCGAGGAGCAGGGCGGCCTCGCCGGCTTGATCGGTGCCACCAACGGGCTCACCTTCGTGATCGCCCCCACCCTGGGCACCGTGCTGTACGGAGTCTGGCCGCTGCTGCCGATCATCCTCGGCACGGTGGTGATGGCTATCGTGGCGGCGTTCGTCCTGCTGCATCCACGGTTCCGGCGTGGCCGGTGAGTACCTGCTGCAGGGTACGTCTGGTCAAACGTCAACTGCCCGACGAACGAACCGAAGCACGGTTGGCTGACGATCGACGTGCCGCCAATCACGCCCAGCCGAAGTGCTTTGCGACTGCGGCGATGACGCGATCGCACTCTTCCCACTCAGTGCCCGTCAGAGGAGAGACATCGTTGTAGGCAGCGAGGAATACTTTACGAGCCGCTGGCGGTGTTGGCTGCCAATCGTGATACCGGGTACCTAGGAGCACCGCGGAGCGTGCAAGCTCGTCGGGCCGAGTGCGGTAGGACGCCTCATCGAAGTCAAGGACTGCTGTGATCCGGTCGCCGTAGAGGATGTTCGCAGACCGGAAGTCCCCATGCACGAGCTGCTGACCCTCCTGGGGTCGACCGCCAGAGAATTCCTTGGGGTAGGCCGCCAGCGAACGATGCAGCGCTGCGAGCATTCGACCCGCAGCTTCGACCTGTTCCTCATCGTCCACATCAACCAGGTCGCCGCCGATGGCCGGGTAGAGACCGAGGGAGTAACCATCCCGGTCGAGGCGTAGCTGCCCGCTCCTGGTGGCAAGAGGAACCGCCACGGGTACACCTTCGCGGTGAAGCCACGCAATGAGTTCGTCGATCTCAGCAAGTCGTCCGAACAGTGTCGGATCGACGGCGCACTTGGCGATGAGACTTCTGCCGTCGACGTTGAGCCATGCCAGCAGCTTGCTCGCACTGATGACAAGGCGCTCGCAACTCTCGACACGAAGACCCCAGGCATCGCACAGCACATCTTTGAACCACGCAGCGGCGCAATCTCCGCTCACGAAGCCGAATCGCGAGGCGAGAGCGGCAGCCGAGTCGACCGATTCCCACAGCATCTCTAGTCGGGGTCGATGGGTCATGCTCGAAGTAAACACTGGTGACTGCGCACTCGCGTCAGCGAAGCCGCCGCAGTGACCAATGCCCCCGAGGCATTGAGCCACAGGCTGATGCCCATCGTTTCGGATCGGCCACCCGCGGCTGACGAGGGTGGATCGGATCTCGTCGAGGGATCTCCTCATCGTTGGTCAAGCTCGTCGAGACCCGTTTCAAGCCAGGGTCTCGACAAGCTCAACCGGCGAGGACGGCTACTCAGTGCTCGTCGTAGTGATCGCCATGGACGGCGTGGCGATGGCCATCGTGCACGTAGTCGACGTGGTCGCCGTGCTGCACGGAGTCGTGACCGCAGTCGTCGCCGTGGGCGTGATCGGCCGGAGCGTGCTCGGCGACCTCCTCGTGCTCGTCGTAGTGATCCTCGTGCGCGGCGTGGCGGTGGCCGTCGTGCAGGTAGTCGACATGATCGCCGTGCTGCACCTCCTGATGGCCGCAATCGGTGCCGTGGACGTGGTCGGCCTGGGTGTGCTCAGCCGTGTCGTGCTGGGTGGTCATGAAGGCTCCCTTCCTGGAGTTCAGTCGTCCGCCTCTGGGTCGAGAACGGGTTCCTGGACGTGGGCGAGGGCGTCCGCGATGACGTGCGTGACGTGCCGGTCGGCAAGGCGGTAGGTAACCTCCTTGCCGGAACGGCTGGCGGCCACCAGGCCGCCTTGACGCAGCGTGCGCAGATGCTGGGAAACCAGCGGCTGCGAAAGTCCCGTTGCTGCGGTCAGCGCCCCCACGGTTCGCGGCTCCTCACCGATCAGCCTGAGCAACAGCAACCGCGACTCGTTGCCGAGCACCTTGAACAGTTGTGCCGCCGCAGCCAGACCGGCTTCCGCGTCCATGGACTCCATGTCACCACACTTATTAGAAGATTGCAATATGTTTATATTTGAGAGCCGTTTTCATCATCACCTGCAGCGAATGGTAGTGACGTCGCCGCCGGGCGGGCCGGATCTTCAACCCTGGCCCCGCCGGCGGCAATCCATTGCCCGGCACTCCGCAAGTCAGTCACCAGCAAACCGGCTGCCCACCGGAGAGATCGCCGCGCGGCAACCTGCGCATGGACAACTCTTGACGACGCGTGAACACGGCGGTTAGGTGAGGACACTCGGGCACCGCCGCCCCGGATACCCCATCCGACCAGGAGTGATCATGACCACCGACCAGCTTCCCCCCGTCAGCCTCACGCCCGAGCAGATCACCAAACACGAGCGCCGCTGGACGCCGGCGCGGATCGCCATCTGGGTGACCATCGCGCTGCTGGGCGGGACGGCGTGGCTGATGATCGCGCTGGTCCGCGGCGAGACGATCAACGCGATCTGGTTCGTCTTCGCCGCGGTCTGCACCTACTTCATCGGCTACCGGTTCTACGCGACCTACATCGAGAAGAACATCACCAAACCCGACGACACCCGGGCGACTCCGGCCGAGTACCTGGAGAACGGGCAGGACTACATGCCCACCGATCGCCGGGTGCTCTACGGCCACCACTTCGCCGCCATCGCCGGCGCCGGACCGCTGGTCGGGCCGGTATTGGCAGCCCAGATGGGGTACCTGCCCGGGACGATCTGGATCATCGTCGGCGTCGTCCTGGCCGGCGCCGTCCAGGACTACCTGGTGCTGTTCTTCTCGATGCGCCGGGGCGGACGCTCGCTGGGCCAGATGGCGCGCGATGAACTCGGCGTCGTCGGCGGCACCGCCGCCCTGCTCGCGACGCTGACCATCATGATCATCATCGTCGCCATCCTGGCGCTGGTCGTGGTCAACGCCCTCGGCGAGAGCGTCTGGGGTGTGTTCTCGGTCGGCATGACGATCCCGATCGCGCTGTTCATGGGGGTCTACCTGCGCTATCTGCGGCCCGGGAAGGTGACCGAAGTCTCGATCATCGGTTTCGTGTTGCTGATCGCGGTGATCGTCGCCGGCGGCTGGGTCTCCAAGACCGACTGGGGACAGCACTACCTGCACCTGGATCGCCCGATGCTCGCCTGGTTCGTCATCATCTACGGGTTCATCGCGGCCGTCCTGCCGGTGTGGCTGCTGTTGGCCCCGCGCGACTACCTGTCCACCTTCATGAAGGTCGGCACCATCGTGATGCTGGCGGCCGCGATCGTGATCGTCCGGCCCGAGATCACGGTGCCGGCGGTCAGCGAGTTCGCCGGACGGACCGACTCGCCGGTGGTGCCGGGCGCACTGTTCCCATTCCTGTTCGTCACCATCGCCTGCGGCGCACTCTCCGGCTTCCACGCCCTGATCTCGTCGGGCACCACGCCGAAACTGATCGAGAAGGAACGGCAGACGAAGCTGATCGGCTACGGCGGCATGCTGATGGAGTCCTTCGTGGCGATCATGGCGCTGGTCGCCGCCATTTCCATCGACCGCGGCATCTACTTCGCCATGAACGCCTCCGCGGCCGTCACCCAGGGCACCGTCGAGGGTGCCGTCCAGTTCGTCAACAGCCTCGGCCTCGCCGGTGTCCACGTCACGCCCGAGGTGCTCGAGTCGACGGCGCAGGCGGTGGGCGAGCACTCCATCGTCTCCCGAACCGGAGGAGCCCCGACGCTCGCCGTGGGTCTGGCCACGATCATGCACCACCTCATTCCGGGAGAGGGGATGATGAGCTTCTGGTACCACTTCGCGATCATGTTCGAGGCGCTGTTCATTCTCACCGCCGTGGACGCCGGCACCCGGGTGGCGCGGTTCATGCTGCAGGACTCGCTCGGCAACTTCCTGCCGAAGTTCAAGGACACCTCGTGGCGGCTGGGAGCCTGGTTGGCGACGGCCATCATGGTCGGCGGCTGGGGCGCGATTCTGATCATGGGCGTGACCGATCCACTCGGCGGCATCAACACCCTGTTCCCGCTGTTCGGCATCGCCAATCAGTTGCTTGCCGCGATCGCGCTGGCGGTCTGCCTGGCGATCGCCGCCCGCACCGGACGCAAGGCGCTGTGGGTGATCGTGCTGCCGCTGGCGTTCACCTCGGTGATCACCATCTATGCCTCGATGGAAAAGATCTTCAGCAACGTGCCGGCCATCGGCTACTGGGCGCAGCACCGGGCCTACGCCGACGCGCTGGCGGCCGGCAAGACCAGCCTGGGCAGCGCCAAAACGGTGGCTGCGATGGAGGCGGTCGTGAGGAACACCTTCATCCAGGGCACTTTGTCGATCATCTTTGTCAGCCTGGCCATCATCGTGATCGTGACCGCGCTGATCGCCACCGCCCGGACGCTGCGCCACGGCAGCGGGGAGAGCACCGAAGATCCTGCTGTGCCGTCCAAGATCTACGCACCGGCCGGCATGCTCACCTCGGAGGACGAGAAGGCCCTGGAGGCGGAATGGGCCGCGTACCACGCCGAGCACCCGCCGCTGGTCAGGCGCGGACACCACTGAGTCCGATGGCCGACACCCACGCATCCTTCCACTCCGGCCGAGCCTCTGTCGGACCGGACGCCGGCTGGTGGGCGCACGTCCGCTGGTTCGTCAACGGGTTGACCGGCCAGAACGCCTATCGGGCGTATCTGGCCCATCACGCCCGCAGCGGCTGCGCCTCGCCGCCGATGTCCGAGCGGGAGTACTGGCGGCGTCGCAGTGACTGGCAGGACCGGAACCCCCAGGGGCGGTGCTGCTGACAGGTTCTGGACAGCCTCGAGCCAGGGCAGCGCCAGGTGGGGCGGGAATGGTCGAACTCACACATCACCGAGTCCGAGGAGTTCTCATCGTGTCCCGTTCGACCAAAGTCGCCGTCGCCTCGACCGCCGTCGGCCTGCTCGCCCTGGGTGGCGGCCTCAGCATCGCCGGCCAGGCGTCCGCCGACCCGACCACCTCTCCCTCGTCCGGCCCGTCCGCGTCGTCCACTCCGGGCACCGGCAAGGACGGCCACCGCGGCGGACCCGGACGCGGCCCCCGCGACTCCGACCTGGCCCAGAAGCTGGCCGAGAAGCTCGGCGTCGACCAGGCCAAGGTCACCGAGGCCCTGCAAGCCGTCCGCGAGGCGAACAAGCCGACCTCGCCGCCCACCGCCGGCGCCAGCCCGTCCGAACGACCGGACCCGGCGACCCGCGACGCGGCGCTGGCCAAGCAACTCGCCGACAAGCTCGGTGTCACGGAGGCCAACGTGACGAAGGCACTGGAAGAGATCCGCGCCGAACGGCAAACCGAGCGGGCCGCCGCGCTCAAGAGCCGGCTGGACGAGGCCGTCAAGGCCGGGACGCTCACTCAGGCCGAGGCCGACGCGGTCACCAAAGCCGTGGAGAAGGGGGTGATCGGCGGCCGCTGAGGCCGCGACCCACGGCAGCCGACGGGCGAAGGGGACGAGTCGGCCTGTAAGCCGGATTCTGTGGCCCGGAGGCCGGTGATCATCCATCTGCGACCGCCGTCACCGGCGGCCTTCGCCCGAAGGCGTGCAACCTACCCGGACGCCTCGCGCGGGCAGCGCTCGGACGGCGTCCGCGGGCCCGTCCGAAGACGGGCCCTTCTTGGTCTTGCTCCGGGTGGGGTTTGCCGAGCCACCCCAGTCACCTGGGGTGCTGGTGGTCTCTTACACCGCCGTTTCACCCTTACCGCCGTCGCCGGCGGCGGTCTGTTCTCTGTGGCACTTTCCCGCGGGTCACCCCGGGTGGGCGTTACCCACCACCCTGCCCTGTGGAGTCCGGACTTTCCTCAGCTTTCGCCGCGATCACCCGGCCGACTCGTCCGACCCCATGGTAGGGCTCGCAACGCCCGCCGACGACCACAGGACAAGCGCCATCGCAGCCGGCGGCGGCCAGGTGGCCGGCTCCGGTCCCAGGATGAGCAGATCCTCATCTGAGCATCACTGGGGTCTCACCGACGCTCGATGGAGTGCTGCACCATAGGCGGGCCAACCGGCTCGCTCCCCCGATCAGAGGAGACGTCATGTCCGACCCCACCTTCATCCGGCGGATCAGCCGCTGGGCAGTCCTGCCGGCCGCGATCGGCCTGGGCTTCGGCCTGAGCGCCTTCACGGCACCGACCGCCGAGGCCGCCACCTACTACTGCAACGGCTATCGGGCGACCATCGTCGGCACCAGCGGCGCCGACGACATTGAGGGCACCAGCGGCCGGGACGTCATCGTCGGGCTGGCCGGCAATGACGACATCGACGGCAACGGCGGCGACGACATCATCTGTGCCGGCTCCGGCCATGACGAGGTCGACGGCGGCTCCGGCAACGACTACATCAACGGCGGCTCGGGCCATGACGAACTCGAGGGTGGCCGTGGCAACGACCGGATCCACGGATCGTCCGGGAACGACCACATCGAGGGCGAGAGCGGCAACGACAGGCTCTACGGCGGCTCGGGCCACGACCTCGTCGAGGGTGGCTCCGGCAAGGACAAGGTGAGCGGCGGTTCCGGCAGGGACACCGTCAAGCAGGGCAACGCCAGCGACCGCGAAGAGGACCGCTGGGAGGACCGTTACGGCTACGACGACTGACGGTCGGCAGCCGCCGACACGGTCGCCGCGCCGCCGCGTCCGTGTCGAACGTACGCAATATTGCCCAGACTCAAACTGCTCCCCGCAGCGTCCTCAGGCGAGCCATCAACGTTGATGACCCGCCTGGGAAGGGGTTCTGCAATGGCACATCGTTCGATACAGACGCGTCTCTTGGCGTGTTCAGCAGTTGTTCTCGGCTCCGCGCTGGGGTTTCCGGGGGCCGCATCAGCCGGCCCACCGTCGCCGAAGCCCGAGCCACCGAAGATCATCACCACGGATGCGGCAGCGACGACGGCGTCCGCTGCCGCAAAGGTCGCCACCAAGGCCGTCGCGGTGTCGGCCGGCAGTAGTCACACCTGCGCGCTGACGACGAAGGGCAAGGCGATCTGTTGGGGCTACAACTCCAGCGGCCAGTTGGGGAACAACACCAGGACCGACTCTTCGACCCCCGTGGGCGTCCACGGGCTGAGCAAAGGGGCGAAGTCGATCACAAGCGGCGCCTACCACACCTGCGCAGTAACGACGAAGGGCAAGGTGCTGTGCTGGGGTTACAACGGATATGGCGAGCTGGGCAACGGCACGACGACGAGTTCGACCAGGCCGACCGCGGTCGTCCGCCTCGGGAAGGTCAAGACCGTATCCGGCGGCCTCCGCTTCACCTGCGCATTGACCACGACCAGCAAGGTCTTCTGCTGGGGCTTCAACGGGACCGGACAACTCGGAATCGGCACCACCGCCAGTTCATCCGCCCCGGTGGCGGTCCGCGGACTGGGCAAGGCAAAGGCGATCACGGCCGGCGGGGACCATGCCTGCGCGCTGACCACGAAAGGCAAGGCGATGTGTTGGGGCTTCAACGACTATGGCCAACTGGGAGACAACACGGCGACCACTTCGCTTCTCCCCGTGCCCGTGTACGGCTCGGCGGCAAAAGCCAAGATGGTCTCAGCCAGCTACAACACGACCTGCGCGGTCACCACGAAGGGCGCGGCGAAGTGCTGGGGCTACAACGGCTACGGCCAGCTCGGGAACAACACGACGGCCTACTCTTCGAAGCCGGTCAGCGTCTCCGGCCTCAGCAGGAACGTCACCTCGGTCAAGGCGTCCTACTCGCATACCTGCGCGGTCACGACCAAGGGCGCAGTGAGGTGCTGGGGCGCCAACGACGGCGGCCAACTCGGAGACAACACCGTCAAGCAGCGACTCACACCGGTAGGCGTCTACAACCTCGACCGGACGACCGGGGTGAGTCTGGGCAGCGCACACACCTGCGTCCGCACGGCGAAGCGAGCCGTCAAGTGTTGGGGCTACAACGACGCGGGCCAGCTGGGCAATGGGACCGCCAGGAACTCTGTGAAACCGGTCAGGGTGCGCGGGTTCTGAGATTCCTGCGCTCGGTCAGCGTCGCGCGCCGTCCCCGGCTTCGACAGAGCCGGGGACGGTGCGCAACACGCGGGCGGGCGAGCCGACCACCACCGTGTTCGCCGGAACGTCCCTGGTGACCACGGACGCGGCGGCGACGACCGCTCCGTCGCCCACCGTGACGCCGGGCAGGATCGTGGCGTTCGAGCCGATCCAGGCGTCGTCGCCGATGACCACCGGCGCGGGCACGACGTCCGCGCGCCGGGCCGGGTCGAGGTCGTGATTCAGGGTCGCAATGACGACGTTGTGCCCGATGAGGGCACCGTCCCCGATCGTCAGGCCACCCTGATCCTGGAACTTGCAGCCCATGTTGATGAAGACATTGCACCCGATCCTGGTGTTGCGGCCGAAGTCGGTGTGGAACGGCGGAAAGAGCGTCACCGTGTCGTCGACCGGCTCCCCCGTCAGCCGAGCGAGCAGCGCCCGCACTCCGGCCTCATCGTGGTAGCTCCCATTGAGTTCGGCGGTGATCCGCAACGCCAGCTGCGCCGCCCGGTGCATGACGCCGAACAGTGGCGAGCCGCTGGGAATGATACGGCCGGCCCGCAGTTCGGCGAGCAGATCGTCGATCGTCAGCTCGCCTGGCATGCGAGGAACCCTACCGGGGCCGGCAGCGGTCGGCCCTGCCGCACAACGGACGGCCGGACCGGCTCAGCGGCCTCCCCGAAAGGCCGGCCGAGGGATCCGGCCGTTCCGAAGCGTCCAGTGCTCTCCCTGCTGCAGACGGGACGCCACCGCGCGCTCGAGACGGGTCGTCCGGGGCAGCCGGGCCGGATCGTAGGGCGGACGCCGGGCGAAGGTGAAGTAGACGGCGTCGTCGTCACCGCGTTCGGTCTGGCCGTCGAGTGTCCAGCGCTGCTGGAACGCCGCGATGTTGGAGCCGGGCAGCGCCGCGGCAAGCTCGGGCGCCAGCAGCCAGCTGCGACACCAGAAATGTGTCGCCGGGCGTTCGGGGAAGTGCTCCGCGTAGAAGCGGGTGGCCCGCGCGAAGGAATCGTCCACCGCGTCCGGGCTGAGCGCACCGGATCGTGACTCCTGGTCCGAGCCGCGGCGCGGAATATGAGTCGACAGCACCCACTCGCCGCCGGGAAGCGGCTGCACATTGAACTGCAGGCGTCCCAGCCGGGCGAACCCGCCGGCCCACACGGTCCGAAGCCAGCCCTGGTTGTGCAAGCCGAACCGTCCGTAGGTCAGCCGGTGCACCCAGACCTGCTGGCCGAGGTCCGACAGATTGCGCCACGCGTGCGCCTCGCGGACGCCGCAGCCGAGCTGATAGGCGACGACCTCGGGCGCGGTGACGAGCAGCGCCAGCATCGGGATCGCCCCGGCATCGGGTCCGTCTGGCAGACCGGCCCAGGGATCCGGCCCGTCGACCGAAAGCCGTCCGATTCCGGCTCGTAGCAGTTCGGCACGACCGACCAGTTCCGCCGACCGGTCGGGGTCGGCCAGGAGGTTCGCCGTGAGTTCCTCAAGGTCGAGCAGATCCTGTTCGCTGAACCCCAGACGACCCGCGTCCGTCACCACGCGGCGGAGATCAGTGCTCACTCGGCCACCCTAGGCACGTGCGTCGGGGCCGCCACCACTGCGGGGTCGATTCGGACTCGCCGCCGCGCTACAAGGCCGACAGCCTGGCCGCACCACGGTAGGCAGGGCATGGTCCACGATCACTGCGCTTCGGGTCCGTGAATCAACTGACTGACCGAGAAGACGGCGCCACCGGGATCGGCCAGTGTGGCCGACCGGAACGGGAGGCCCGGCACCTCTGCCGGCGCGGCGAGCACCGACCCTCCAGCCGCTACAGCCTCGGCTGCCGCGGCTTCGGCGTCCGCGATCCAGAAGTCCACGTCCCAGCGGGCGGCGCCCGGCCCCTCGACCCCGACCGCGACCACGTCGCGCGGGACAGGTTGGCTGGGCTCGCCGCCGACGTAGCCGGGCAGCTGCCACAGGCTGCTGCCGCCGAACTGCTCCCGCTGCCAGCCGAACACTTCGCCGTAGAAGCCGTCGACCGCGGTCAGATCGGGCGCAGTCAACGAACTCATCGACCACGCGCTCGGCTCGTTGACCAATTCGGCGCCCTGTCGCTCGACCGGCTGGGTGGCGCACAGCACCGCCCCGGCCGGGTCGGCCAGCACCACCAACCGCGACGCCGGCGACAGGTCCATCGGACCGGCCAACACCCGTCCGCCGGCCCGCTCGGCCCGACTCGCCGCCTCCGTCACGTCGTCCACCCGGACTTCGGTCATCCATGCCGGGACGACGTCGCTGCCGGCCGCCGCAGTGGGGCCGATGCCGGCCACCTCGCGGCCACGCAGCCGGGCCAATGCGTAGCCGCCGCCGTCCTCGAACTCCCAGCCGAAAACTCGCCGGTAGAAGGCGACCGCCTCATCGACGTCGTTGGCCAGACAGGTCACCCAGTTGGGCACCCCGTGGGGGTAACTCGATCGTTCGCTCATGACTTCAGGTTAGACCTGATACTAGGTTTTTCCAAGTAGTTGCTTGGATTGTACGATCTGACTGTGGCGAAACGGACCTACGACGACTCCTGCGGCATCGCCCGTGCCCTCGACCTGGTCGGCGATCGATGGAGCTTGCTGGTCGTCCGCGAGCTACTGCTGGGGCCCAAGCGCTACACCGATCTGCAGGCGGCCCTGCGCCGGATCGCACCCGATGTCCTGACGCAACGGCTGCGGGACCTGGAGGCGGGCGGACTGGCCGAGCGCACGGAACTCACCGGTCCCGGACGGGCACGGGTGTATCAGCTGACCGATCATGGTCGCGAACTGCAGCCCGTGCTGCTCGCGCTGGGCCGATTCGGCAGCCGGCTGCCACTGCCTGAACAGCCCGAGGAACTTAGCCCGGACGCCTTCGCCGTCGCCCTGCTGACGGTGTTCCAGCCCGCGCGGGCGGCCGGTGTGACGGTTCGGGTCGGGCTGAGGCTGGGTGTTGAGCGCTTCATCGTGGCCCTCGACGAGGGACGGCTGGCGGTCAGCCGTGACGCCGACGGTGAGCCTGACGCTTACCTGGACGCGACCCCGGGAGTGCTGACCCAGGTGCTGTGGCACGGTCTCGGACTCACCGACGCCGAGGCGTCCGGCGACCTGCGGATCAGTGGCGATCGCGCCGCGATCGAGGCGTTTCTCGGCGTCTTCGCCGCCCGGCTCGCCCCGTCGACCGTTGGTTGAGCTACATCGAAACCTGTGGAGCAGCCAGTTGGTTGAGCTTGTCGAAACCGGTCGTGGACGCCGCCCCCAGGGTCTCGACAAGCTCGACCAACGAGAGTCCGACCAACGACAAAGCCCGAACGACAAGCCTCACTCAGCGAAGGCACGGAACTCGACCCGCCCGCTGACCAGGTCGGCAGCCACCAGGGTGGCGGTGATCTCGGTGCCCAATCGCAGCCGGCGTCCGCCCTTCACCCGGGCCTCCACGGCCGGGTCACGCAGTTGCAACCGTCCGGCGGTGCGCTCCGGGTCGACGTCGATCAGCAGTCCGCTGAACTCGTGCCCGATTCCGGGCGCCAGCACCATCGCCTCGACCAGATCGATGATGCCCCGCTCGTAGCGGCTGGCCCGGCGCGACGACGCCTCCATCTCGGAGGGCAGCTCCTCCAGTGCGGCCAGCACCCAGTCGGGGACCGGACGGCGCGCGCACACCGCGATGCACACCTCGCCGGCGTAGCGGTCGACGAGGCGCCGCAGCGGCGCCGTCACATGCGCGTAGGGCGCGGCGATCGCGGCGTGCTCCACCCCGTGCTGCGGCGCCCCATCGACGAACGCGTCGTAGCCCGCCCCCCGGAACAGCATCGTGCAGGCGTTCAGCATCGCCGCCTCACGGGGGACTGCGGCGTCCAGGCTGCGGACGAACTCCGGATAGCCGACCCGCTGTTTCCAGGAGATGCCCAGGCCCTGCGCGGTGCGGCGCAGCCGGTCAATCGCATGGTCCTCGGCGGGCGGCAGGGTGCGCAGGATGCCGACGCCGGCGTCCAGCATCATCCGGGCGGCCACCATGCCGGTGAGCAGCGAGATCTGCGCGTTCCAGCCCTCGCAGGGCAGGTTCGTCCGGTACTCCAGCGTCCAGGTGCCGTCTGCGGCGACGTGCACCTCCTGCTCGGGCACGCCGAGGCTGACGCCCCCGCGGGCTGCCTCGGCCGCTTCGCGCAGCCGTCCAACCTCGGCCAGCAACGCCAGCACGTCCTCGGCCGTTCCGCCGTCCAGCAGCCGCTGCACCTCGTCGTAGGAGTATCGACGCCGGCTGCGTACGCGTGCCCGCGCGACGGTGGACGCCGTCGGCTCGCCGGCCGCGTCGAGCCGGATCTCCCAGACCAAGGCGGGGCGCACCGCGTCCGGCAGCAGGCTGGCCGCTCCCTCGCTGAGCACCGGCGGATGCAGTGGCGTCCGCCGGGTCGGCGCGTACAGGGTCTCGACGCGCTGATGACACTCCGCATCGATCGGCCCGCCCGGCGCCACGAACGCCGCAACGTCCGCGATCGCGTAACGGACCAGGTAACCGTCGGCGTCGCGTCCGATGTGCACCGCCTGATCGAGGTCCATCGAGCCCTCCGGATCGATGGTCACGAACGGCACCTCGGTCAGGTCGCGCTCGGGTAGCCGGACATCCGCGGCCGCCCGCTCGGCCGCGGCCAGCACCTCGCCGTCGAACTCGTCCGGGACCCCCAGCGACTCCCTCAGCTGGGCCAGCCCCTCCCGCAACGGTGCGGGCACCTCGTCGAGGAAAGCAATCTCGCGGCCGGGCATCAGTGACCTCCGTTCGCCATCGGGCTCACCCTAGTGCCGACCACGCCGCACCCAAGCACCCAGCGCTCGCCGAACGCTTTCGGGCTCGCTGAGTTCGGCAAGCGCTAGATGGTCAGGCGAGCGTTGGGGCAGTCGGCGGACGCTCGGTGCGAGCGAGGCACTCAGGAGGCGGAGTTCGCCGAGCCGATCGCGCTCGGCGACTTCAGCATGCCCACCGAGGCACGAATGGCCGCAGTGATCGCGGTGATCGGTGCATCGGAGCGCTCCAACACAGCGGCCCAGACCGGCACCAATTCGTCCTCGTAGATGTGCGCGTGGCCGGCGGGCGTGTCCAGGCTGGTCAGCATGTCAGTGGCGATCTGGAACCAGGTCACCAGCGGCCACCAGCGCAGCGATGGGTTGACATCGCTCCCGGCCCGTTCGCGCATCCAGTCGGGTTCCCGCCAGGCAAGCTCCCCGGTGAAGCGGCACATCGGATCCGACGCGTGCTGCACGTACACCACCCGGGGGCTCCGCCATTCGCCGAGCGCACGTCCGTAGGCGTCCGCGACCAACTCGGTCGGCTTGGTGACGAAACGGATGTGCAGGCCGTTGTCGATCACCGGCGTGATCTCGGGCGACCCGCGCATGCGCCGCTGGGTCAGATCGCCCGCGATCTCGGTGAACCCGGGGGTACCGATCCAGACCGCCCCGTCGACCCTGGCGAGCATGTCGTCAGCGTCGACGAACGCCCCGTGACCGCCGTAGGCACCCAGCGACTCACCGCTCACGTACACCTTCGGACGCCGGTCGCCGGGCAGGTCGCGGATGGCCTCGTCCAGCGCTGTGAACAACGCCCGCGCGCACGCCCGCGGCGTCTCCGCGTCGGCCAGGTAGACGAAAGCGCTGGCCAGCCTCGAGTACTGCACCGACACCGTCGCACAGTCGCCGCCGGTCAGGTACTCGACCGCCTGGACGGAGAACTCGTCGACCCAACCGCGCCCGGCTGGAGTGTCGATGACGAGGGTGGAGCGCTCGAGCGCCCCAGTGCGCCGGACCTCTGCCATGGCGAGTTCGACCGCAGCCTCGACACCACCGTCACCCAAGGCCGCATAGACCCGGATCGGTTCCATCGCGGGTTCGCCCAGGATCGCCGCGATGCCGTCGGCGGTCGGGCCACAGGAGGTGAAGATCTGACCGCGCCGACCCAGCGCGTCCCAGGACTGGGCCGAGCCCGCGGAGCCGCTGCGGGTCGGCAGTTGCGGCGCTTGCAGGTTCCGGGGACGCCGCCGGTCCATCTTGTCGGCCTGTCGCGAGATCCGCTCGAGCGCCTGATGGAAGACCATCCTGTTGACCATCCGCAGCACAACGATCGCTATCGCCAGCGCACCCGCGATCGACAGCACGGACGGCAGGAACAGGTCGAGGCCGCTGCTCACCCAGGTGGTGAAGATCACCAGCAGCCGGACCACCAACATCAGCAGCACCATGGTGGCCAGCGCCACCGCGGTCGCGGCGATATCGGTCCAGGCCGCCTGCTCGGACATGCCCACCAGCCGGGCGGTCTCGCGATGCGCGCGCACCGACCACCACCAGCCGACGACCACCACGACCCCGCCGAGCACCGTCAGGATCCAGAACCCGCCCGGGAGATGCCAACTGACCTGAACCTCGAGGTCGAGGAGGCGCAGCACGGCATCCACGGTCATCTCGAGCAGGAAACCGACCAGGTAGCCGACAGCGGCGCTGACACCGCCGACCAGGCCCTGCCACAGCCACCGCCGCGGCAGCAGGCTGGGGGCGAAGCTGACCAGGAACATCGCCAGTCCCAGGACGATGCCGACCCCTGACCAGGCGCCCATCGGGACTCCTCTCGCCGGTTCCGGATCACCCTAGCCCCTCGGCCCGCGTCGCCCGCCGATCACGATTCGGTGTCGCCGGACGGCGGGGTCAGTGCCGGATGATCCGCCGCTCGATCGCGGCGGCCACCGCGCCCGCCCGGGTGTCCACGCCGAGCTTGGCGTAGATGTGCGACAGGTGAGACTTCACCGTGGCCTCTGACACGAACAACTCCCGGGCAAGCTCCCTATTCCCCAGCCCGCGGGCCAGCAGTTCGAGCACCTCGACCTCGCGTTCGGTGATGGTGATCGCTCCGGGTGTGGCCCGGCGCACCAGGGTGGCCGCCACCGACGGCGCCAGCACCGTCTCGCCGCGCGCCGTGGCGCGGATGCCGGCGAAGAGTTCCTCAGGCGGCGCGTCCTTGAGCAGGTAGCCGCGGGCACCCGCCTCCAGGGCGCGCAGAATGTCCGACTCGGTGTCGTAGGTGGTCAGCACCAGCACCTCGGGTGGTTCCGGCAGGGCTCGCAGCGCCGCGGTCGCCTCGGCACCGCCGGGTCCGGCCGTGCCGAGGCTCAGGTCCATCAGCACCACCTCGGGACGTTCCGCCGCGACCAGGCTCAGCGCCTGGCTCAGCCCGTCCGCCTCGCCGACCACGCTCAGGTCGGGCTGGCCGGCGAGCAGGGCGCGCAGCCCGGCCCGCACCACCGGATGGTCGTCGACCAGCACGATCCGGATCATCGGCTACTCCTTCCGGGCACCGGGGCGGGGAAGCAGACCGACACCGTGGTGCCGTCGCCGGGCGCGCTCTCCACGGCGGCCCAGCCGCCCAGGTCCTCGGCGCGGGTCCGGATGCCGGCCAGGCCGCGGCCCCGACTCCCGGAGGGCCGGACGGCGTCGGGAACGAATCCCCGTCCGTCATCGCGGACGTCGAGCAGCACGGCGTCCGGCTGATAGGTGAGGGTGACCACCGCCCGGCTCGCTGCGGCGTGCTCGACCACATTGGCCAGCGCACCACGAGCCGTCCGCACCAGGGCGGCAGCGATGTCGGACGGCACCGGCACCGGTTGGCCGTGCACCCGCGCGGCGACGTCCAGACCGGCCGTGGTCTCGGCCAACCGCCGCAACGCGGTCGGCAGCGCCGCGCCGCTGGCGTCGTCGGCGAGTTCGGCCGGCGCCAGGTCACGGACGACGCGGCGCACCTCGTCCAAGCCGTCACGCGCGGTCGCCGACGCCGTCCGGACGTGGTCGCGGGCGGCGGCCGGCTGGACCTCCCAGGCCTGCTCGGCGGCTTGGAGCAGCAGGTTGATGCTGGAGAGCCCCTGCCCCACCGAGTCGTGGATCTCGCGCGACAGCCGGGTCCGCTCGGCGAGCGCGCCGCTGCGGTGTTGCTCCTGCGCTAGGTCATCCTGCGCTTCGACGAGTTGCTCCAGCACCTGCTGGCGAGCCCGCGACTCGCGCTCGAGCGCGCGGTAGGCGAGAACCGTGAGCAGCGCCACCCCGATCGGGCCGACGATCTGTACCGGGTCGATTCCGTCGGTGATCCGCGCCCACGACACGGTCAGCACCACGGTCATCGCCAGCACGACGCTGACCGCCCAACCGAACGGCAGCACCTGCAGCACGGCGAACGCCACCGGCACCGCGCACCAGGCGAAGGACGGCGCCACCACGGTGAGCCCGGCCCACAGCGCCACCATCGCCACCGCCCAGGCCGTCGGCCACCAGTTGCTGCCGCGCAGCAACCCCCGGGTCGCGTAGGCGACGCCGAGCGCCAGCGCAGCGGTGAGCACGCCCCCGCTGGGCGCGCCGAAACCGTGCCGATCCAGGTAGCGCGCGGCGCAGGTGATCAGCAGCACCACCAGGACGACCAGCAGCCACCGATCGAGCCGTCCGGCCGGTGCGAGGATGCCGTGCTCGCCCGGTCTGGGCGCGAGGGAGCTGCGGTCGGACATGACCGTCCAGCCTAGGTGAGCGATCGGTGTCGGGGCATCAGCCGATCGGCTATCCGGCGGCACCCGATTGCCCGACGTCCCGTCGCCGTCCTCGCCGCACAGTGGAAGCGTCAGATCCCCGGACTCAGGAGAGCCCCATGAACCGCACCACGATCGTCGCGTCCCTGACCGCCGTCGCGCTCGGCGCGACGCTCGCCACCGGCGCCGCGCCGGCGTCCGCGCATTCCGGCCGCGACCACGGCCACCAGCATGGCCACGGCCGGCCCGCGACCTACTTGCTGCAGGGCGACCCGGTCAGCGCCGACCCGGCCGGTTCCAAATTCGAGGGCATCGGCGCCGATCAGCGGCGTGGCCGGTTCTATGTGAGCGAGGTGACCGGCGGTGAGATCCATCGTGGCTGGGCCGGACGGGCGCAGACCGAGCAGTGGCTGGCCGGCGACGGCACCGACGGCCGCTTCACCGCCCGCGGCATCACGGTCGACGCCCAGGGCCGGGTCTACATCGCCGGCGGACCGAACGGGATCGGCACCGGCCGTCCGGACCTGTGGGTGTACGACGCGCGCGGCAAGCTGCTGGCCGCGCTCCGCGCCCCCGGCGAGGACGTCTTCCTCAACGACGTCGCAATCGGCCCGGACGGCGCCGCCTACTTCACCAACTCCAACGATCCGCAGATCTTCCGGGTGGCACCGGGCCGCGGCGGCTGGCGGGCGACCCTGTGGGCGGACGCCTCGGACCGGATCGAGCGGCTGCCCGGCTTCAACCTCGGCGGCATCGTGCTGAGCGCCGATCGCAGCGCCTTCGTGGTGGCTCAGGGCAACACCGGCAAGCTGTGGCGGTTCGCGACCCGCAGCGGCGCCGCGCGCGAGGTGCGCACCGACGGCGCCGACCTGGTCGACGCCGACGGTCTGGTCCGGCAGGGCAGCCGGCTGACCGTGGTGCGCAACTTCTCCCGGATGATCGCCACCCTGCGGCTGACCCGCGACGGCCGCACGGCGGTGCTGCTCGGCCAGCGGGCCAGCTCCCCCGACCGGGTGCTGACCACGGCCAAGGTGCTGGACGGCAGAATCCTCTACGTGGACAGCAAATTCGACGAGCCGGTGGCGTCCGGCCCGTACCAGGTCATCACGGACCCGACCCGATGAGGTTCCGCCCCGGCCTGGCGGTGCTTCCGCTTGCGCTCTTCCTCGGAGCTTGCGCGGGCGGGACGGAGCCGGGCTCGGTGCCGCCGGAACCCGGCGCGGTGGCGACGCCGGGTCCGAGCGGCGACACCCGATCACCCGCCGATCCGGACGCCGCGCTGCTGAGGGCGGCCGCGGACGGTGACGCCGAGGCGGTCGCGGTGGCGCTGCGGGCCGGTGCCGACATCGAGACCCGGGATTCGCACCGTCGCACCGCGCTGCTGCTGGCCAGCGCCAACGACGCGGTCGAGGTGGCGCGGGTTCTGGTCGCGCACGGCGCCGACCCGGATGCCCTCGACGACCGGCACGACACGCCCTGGCTGGTCACCGGGGTGACCGGCAGCGTGGCGATGCTCGAGGTGCTGCTGCCGGCGAAACCGCACCTGACCATCCGCAACCGGTTCGGCGGGCTCTCCCCGATTCCGGCCAGCGAACGCGGCCACGTCGAATACCTGCGCCGGGTGGTGCGGACCGACGTCAATCTCGACCACGTCAACGATCTGGGCTGGACGGCGCTCCTCGAGGCGGTGATCCTCGGCGACGGCGGCCCCCGCCACCAGGAGGTGGTGCGAATCCTGCTCGCCGCCGGTGTGGACCGCACCATCCCGGACGCCTCCGGGGTGACCGCACTGCAGCACGCCGAGCGCCTCGGCTACTCCGAGATCGCCGCCCTGCTACGAGCCTGACCCGACCCCACCCACCGTTGGTCGAGCTTGTCGAGACCCTCCCCGCCCGCTGGTCGAGCTTGTCGAGACCCTCCCCGGCCGCTGGTCGAGCTTGTCGAGACCCTCCCCGGCCGCTGGTCGAGCTTGTCGAGACCCCGACCTAGGCTGACCTCCATGAAGCCCGCCAAAGATGTGAACACCGCCGCCGTCACCGCAGTCGGACTGATCGGCGGCTGGCTGACGGCCCGCGAGTCCGGAATTCGCCCGTTGGGCGGCGTGCTGCTGGGCGTCGCCGGCGCCTGGGCCGCCCGCACCTGGTACGCCCGGCACGGCTGGGCCGCCGCGGCCGGCCTGTCGGCGCTGTACGTGGGCGCGTTCGGGCTGTCGCACCCGCTGGCGAAGCGGATCGGCGCTTGGCCGTCCGTTCTCGCCGTCACCGCGGTCGCCTCCGGCACCGCCTACCTGGCCTCGGACGCCGACAAGGAGTAGCCCCGCCGAGATCCCCGGGTGTCAGCCGGGCTGGGCGCCCGCCATCTCGGCCAGCTTCGCCACTCGTTTGGCGCGGAGCGTGCCGGGCGCGTACTTGAGCGTCCAGGTGTCGTTCTCGACCAGGTCGACGGCGTGCGGGTCGGCGGCCGGGGCGTCCGGACGGCTGGAGATGCGCTGCACCACCGAGCGGAAGTAGTAGTGGAAGAACAGCCGGTTGAACTCGGTGAAGTAGATGTCGGCGACCCGGCGGTCGCCGCGGATGATCACCATGTTCTCGTCGTTCTCCAGGGTGGACGCCCGGGAGAAGTTGGCCGAGCCGGTCACAACGATCGGATCGGCGCCGAGCGGGTCACAGAGGGCGAATTTGTCGTGGATGAACGCCACGTGCACGTTGAGTCCGAGTTCGCGGGTGGTGGTTTCGGCCACCCAGCGGCCCAGCGGATGGTCCAGCTCGGCGCCCCAGGCCTGGTAGACGTTGCGACTGGCGTCCAGTTGGACGGTGGCTTTGCCGCGGGTCTCCAGCAGGAAGAACCGCAGCGGTCCGTCCGGGGTGCCGGCGCCGGCGGCGTCCGCGATCTCCTGAGCGATGCCGAAGGCGAAGGTGGCGCAGACCAGTGAGGTGGCGTCGCCGCCGATCAGCCGGGCGTACAGCTGCAGCGCGCCGAGATCGGGCCGCGGGCTGAACACCGGCGTGATCCCGGACGGCACCCCGGCCCGGTCGGTGGGTGCTGGGCTGAGCGTCGCCACCTCGGCTTTGAAGGCCGCCTTGCGGCTGCGCTTCTCGGACGCCGAGTCGTCGCGGCGTCCGCCCGGATCGCCGGCCAGTAGTTCCCAGTAGGCGGTGTACGCCCTTGCCGTGGCCGCGTCAGTGATCAGCTGGCCGACGTTCGACTGGCCGTGCACACCGCCCATGGTCAGGTTGGTGGAACCGGTCCAGACCTGCTCCGGGGCACCGACGCGGGCCAGCACCAGGAATTTGTTGTGCGCGATCGCGGAGACCCGGGCCTCACGCGGCACGATCGTCCCGCCGGGAAAGCCGGCGGCTGCGATCGCGGCCACAGTGGCCGTCCGCGGGCCACCGTCGACATCTTTGAAATCAACCACCAGCCGGACGTCCACGCCTCGCCCGGCAGCGGCCACCAACTCGTCCAGCACCGGACGGTAGCTGAACTCGTAGAAGGCGCCGTGCAGCGAATCGCCCGGCCCGGCCGAACGGATGAAGCCGAGCAGCACGTCGTCCAGGTCGCGGCTGAGCCAGTCCAGCGCGGCCTGGCGGCGTTCGGGCGTGGGCTGCTGGTCGGGCGACTTGCCGCCGAACTGGCGCTGATAGGCCTGGCTGGATGCCACCCCGCGGTTGAACACCACGTCGTGAGTCCCGCCGTGCAGCGGCTCGGTGCGAATGGTGAGGGTGATCGGCTGGTTACGCCGCGGCTTGGCCGGCGTCCCACGCATCGGGTGGAAGCGGTAGGTGTAGCTGGTGTCCGGACGCAGCGTGAAGTCGTCCCAGACCAGCGCCTGGATGGGGTGGGTGTAGGTGGACACCTCGTCGTCCGGCTGCGGATCGGGCACCAGCGACCGGAACACCTTGAAGCCACGCAGCCACAGGAACGGCCCACCCTCGGCGGCCCGCTCGACACAGAACCCGAGCAGCCCCTTGCGGGCGAACTCGGTGGCCGTCAGCGCGAACGAGATGCTGTTCACACCGCAGACGGCATAGGCCCGGATACCCCGGACCGAACGGGACCGGTATCGCATATCTCACAGTGGTTCCGGGCAGCCTCGGTGATACCTGGAGACTGGTCGACCGTGGTCGTCCTGCGTGCCGGGCACCGCCCCATCCGGGTCCGGCCCGGCAAGCACCGACAACCGCCGTCTCGGGCTCGACCGGGACTCCGCGCGGCCGACGGCCGATCGTGCAACGATCCCGGCGTCCGCCAGGACGAGGGCAGCCGGGATGACGTGGGTCCGCCGGTGCTGCCGTCAGGTTTGCGTCCGAGCTGAGGGGAACTCCGGCTCGGGCGCCTCAGCCTCCGCCGGAGCGGACGTCGTCCGACGGGCAGGGTCGGCGTCCTCGATGCTCGGACGAGGCCGATCCTCCGGCCCGGCGTCCTCGGGTGGCTGCTGCGGCAGCCGCGGCGCCCGCCATCACAGCCCGGATTCGGCGGTGCGGACCAGGATCCGGTTGCACTCCTCGCAGCGCAGCACCTCATCGGGCGCGGCGGTCCGGTACCGGTTCAGGTCGGCGGCGGTCGCCTCCAACTGACAGCCGGAGCAGCGCCGACGGATCAGGGCGGCGGCGCCGGAGCCGCTCTTGGCCCGGATCCGGTCGTACAGGTCGAGCAGGTCGGTGGGGAGTTCCGTGGCGATACCCGTCCGTTCGGTGTTCCGTTCGGCCAGGTCGCCGTCGAGGACGCCGAGCTGTTCATCCCGGGACGCCAACAGCGCCCGCAGTTCGGTCTCACCCTCGGCGCGGGCGGCGACGACCTGGTCGCGGGCGGTCGTCGCCTCATCGAGGCGCTCCATCAGTTCCAGTTCGACGTCCTCGAGGTCGCTGATCCGGCGCTTGAGGTGCGCGATCTCGTCCAGCAGCGCATTCAGCTGTTTCGGGTCGGTCACCGCGCCGGAGTTGACCCGCTGCTGGTCGCGCTCGAGACGCTCCCGGACCGGCACCAGATCGGCCTCGGCCTTGGCGACGTCCAACTCGAGATCGCTGACCGCGGTGTTCGCGGCGATCAACTGCTCGCCCTGACGGCGCCGCGCCTGCTGCTTCTCGGCGATCTGGGTGAGTTCGGGGAGCGAGCGCCGGCGATGCTCCAGTTGGGCGATGGCGGTATCGATGGACTGCAACGCCAGCAGCCTCGATTGAGCGGTGGCAGCAGCCTGCATGGAATACCTCCTGGAGTTGTGGGCTCGACTCTAGTGGACGGTCGGCGATGGACGTCCGGGCTCCCCAACTCGGCACGGACACGGTTAGATGGCCGCATGACACTCCTCTACCTCGTCCGTCACGGCCAGACCCCGTGGACGGTGTCCGGCCAGCACACGTCCTACACCGACCTCGACCTGACTCCACAGGGCGAGGAGCAGGCCAAGGCCCTGCGTTCGAAGATCGATCCGAGCGAATTCGGCCTGGTCCTGACCAGTCCCCGGAAGCGGGCCCAGCGGACGGCCGAACTGGCCGGCTTCACCGACTACGAGGTGACCGATGACCTGCAGGAGTGGAACTACGGCGATTACGAGGGCAAGACCTCGATCGAGATCCGCGAGAAGTACCACCCGGGCTGGCGGCTGTGGTTCAACGGGGTTCCCAACGGTGAGACCTCCGACCAGGTCCGCGAGCGACTCAGCCGCGTCGTCCGCCGCGTCCGCGAATCTGGCGTCGACAAGGCGATCTGCTTCGGCCACGGCCACGCCTCCCGAGTGCTGGCGCTGTGCTGGCTCGACTTCCCGCTGATCTTCGGCCAAGCCTTCCCGGTCGAGGTCGCCAGCCTGTCGATCCTGGGTCGCGAGAAGGAATCCTGGGCGGTCCTGCGCTGGAACAGCTGAGTCATGACGGACGCCGCCGCCCCGGCCGGCGAGGCCGCAGACAAGCCGCTGCCCAATCGGCAAACACCGTTCTCGGAGCCGTTCAAGGCGTTCATCCCGCAGGGCTGGGCGCCGTACTCCGACGAACTCCCCGACGCGCTGCCGGCGACCGCGTTCACCGCGGCTCGCCGGGCGGCGATCAGTGCCCTGTTCCCGGGTGACCGGCTGGTCATCCCGGCCGGCGAGTTGAAAGTGCGTTCCAACGACACCGACTACCGGTTCCGGCCGCACTCGGCGTTCGCGCACCTGACCGGACTGGGCACCGACCGCGAACCCGGCGCCGTGCTGGTGCTGGAGCCGACCGACGACGGCCACGACGCCACCCTCTACTTCAAGCCGCGGGCGCCGCGCACCGATCCGGAGTTCTATGCCGATTCCCGCTACGGCGAGATGTGGGTCGGCCAGCGCGAGTCGCTGGCCGAGATGGAGGCGATCAGCGGGCTGTCCTGCGCGCCGATCAGCCGGCTCGGCGACGCGCTGGCCAAGAGCGCCGGCGTCACCCGAGTGCTGGTGGTGGCGGACGCCGACACCGCAGTGACCGCGTCCATCGAGGCGCAGCGCACCGAACTCGGCACCGAGGCAGACGCGCTGGCCGACAGCCGGCTGGCCACCGCACTGAGCGAACTCCGGCTGGTCAAGGACGACTACGAGGCGGGCGAGCTGCGGGCCGCCTGCGACGCCACCGCGGACGGCTTCGAGGCGGTCGTCGCCTCCTTGCCGGAGGCGGTACGCCGGGGTCGCGGCGAGCGTTGGGTGGAGGGAGTGTTCGGGCTGCATGCCCGGCACGCCGGCAACGCGATCGGCTACGACACAATCGCGGCGTCCGGCGACCATGCGAACACCCTGCACTGGATCGACAACGACGGCGACCTGCGGCCCGGCGACCTGCTGCTGCTGGACGCCGGGGTGGAGCTGGACACCCTCTACACCGCCGATATCACCCGCACCCTGCCGGTCTCCGGACGTTTCTCGCCGTCGCAGCGGAAGGTGTACGACGCCGTCTTGGCGGCGCAGCGGGCCGGCATCGAGGCGGCCCGTCCGGGCGCGAAATTCTCCGATGTGCACGCGGCGGCGATCCGGGTGATCGCCGAACACCTGCACAACTGGGGCCTATTGCCGGTCTCGGTCGAGGAGTCGCTCGACCCGACCACGGGCGGACACCACCGACGCTGGATGGTGCACGGCACGTCCCACCACCTGGGCATCGACGTGCACGACTGCGCGCAGGCACGCGACGAGAACTACCGCGGCGGTGTCCTGAAGCCCGGCATGGTGATCACGGTCGAGCCGGGGCTGTACTTCAAGTCGACCGATCTGCTGGTGCCCGACGAACTGCGCGGCATCGGCGTCCGGATCGAGGACGACGTGCTGATCACCGCCGACGGCTGCGAAGTGCTGTCTGCGCGGCTTCCCCGCGACGCCGATGCCGTCGAGAACTGGATGGCCACGCTTCTTCCGTGAGCCCGGACGGCGGCGTAGCATTGCTGCGGCTCCGACAAGGAGAAACGCCATGACTACTGCAACTCAGAGCAACTGGGACGCCGACTCCGGTCCGGGGACGGATTACGTGCCACCGGAGTGGACGTGGGCCCGCTACCACGCCGGGCGGCGGCTCCCGTCGGACGAGTTGGAGTGGGCGGTCGCCGCGGCCCGGGCCGGAGACGGCTACATCTGGCTCGGCCTGCACAATCCGTCGCAGCACACGATGAGCACCCTCGGCCACCATCTCGGACTGCACGAGCTCGCGATCGAGGACGCCGTGCACGGCCATCGGCGCTCGAAGCTGGAGCGTTTCCAGGAGCACCTGTTCTTCGTGGTGTCCACCGTCGCCTATCAGGAGCGGGCCAAGGACGCGCCGCCGGAGATCGTCACCACCGGCGAACTGATGGTCTTCCTCGGCGACTGGTATGTGATGACCTCCCGGCACAGCGGACCGTCGCGGATGCCTGAGGTGCGGGCGCTGGTCGAGCAGGAGTCCGAGGACATGCCGCGGGGGCCGTCCCGGGTGCTGTACGCGTGCCTGGCGGTGGCGATCGACGACTTCGAGCGCGTCGCTCAGCAGATGGAGGACGACGTCGAGGACTGCGAGCAACTGGTCTTCGGCGATCGCCGGGAGCCCGACCTGGAGCGGACCTACCAGATCAAGCGCGAGCTGATCGAGTTCCGGCGCTGCGTCGCCCCGCTCTGTGCGCCGCTGACCGCGCTGTACACCCGCGAGTTCGCTCAGATCCACGCCAACGCCAAGCCGTACTTCCGCGAACTCGCCGAGCGCGTCCAGGCCGTCCGGGAAACGGTGATGGCTCTTGAGGACCAGCTCACCAACATCCTGCAGACGGCGCTGGCCCGGGCCAGCTTCGACGACAACCGCGACATGCGGAAGATCTCGTCGGCGGTGGCGATCGTGGCCGTCCCGACCACCCTGGGCGCGATCTACGGGATGAACTTCGACAACATCCCCGAGCTGCACTGGGGCCAGGGGTATTACGTGGTGATGGCGATGAACGTGATCGGCATGACGGTCCTGTACTTCCTGTTCCGCAAATTCAAGTGGTTGTAGCGGCCCTGTCGGGCGAGCCTGTCGAGACCCCGCCGTTGGACCGAGGCGACGAGTGGCACGAAGGGACGGTTCTTTTCGGTCCACCCACCGACGATGTGGCACGAAGGGACGGTTCTCTTCGGTCCACCGCCCCCGAGCGGTTCCGCTAATGTCGCACGGGTGAGCGCACCTACGAAGACGAAGGTGGTCCTCGACGAGTCGAAGATCCCCACCCACTGGTACAACATCGTCGCCGACCTGCCGGAGGCACCGCCGCCTGCGCTGCACCCCGGCACCCGCGAGCCGCTCACCTCGGACGACCTGGCGCCGCTGTTCCCGATGGGTTTGATCGCCCAGGAGGCCAGCACCGAACGCTGGATCGAGATCCCTCAGGAGATCCGCGACATCTACCGGTTGTGGCGTCCGTCGCCGATGATCCGCGCCTGGCGGCTCGAGCAGGAACTGGGAACGACCGCTCGGATCTACTACAAGTACGAGGGCGCCTCGCCGGTCGGTTCGCACAAGACCAACTCGGCGGTCGCCCAGGCGTACTTCAACGCCCAGGCCGGACGGACCAAGCTGACCACCGAGACCGGTGCCGGGCAGTGGGGTTCGGCGCTGGCCTTCGCCTGCGACGTGTTCGACCTGGAGTGCGAGATCTGGCAGGTCCGTTCGTCGTATGAGGGCAAGCCGTACCGGCACGTGCTGATGGAGACCTTCGGCGCCACCGTGCATTCGTCGCCGTCCGAACTGACCCAAACCGGACGCGCGCTGCGCGAACGCTTCCCGGACACCACCGGCTCGCTGGGCATGGCGATCTCAGAGGCGATCGAGGTGGCCGCCGGCGACCCGAACGCGTCCTACTCGCTGGGTTCGGTGCTGAATCACGTGCTGCTGCACCAGACGGTGATCGGGCAGGAGGCGCTGCTGCAGCTGGCCGAGTTCGGCGAGGAGCAGGCGGACGTCGTCTACGGCTGTGCCGGCGGCGGCTCGAACCTGGGCGGGCTGGCGCTGCCGTTCCTGCGGGAGAACCTGGACGGCCGGACGACCACCCGGCTGGTGGCCTGCGAGCCCAAGGCGGCGCCGTCCCTGACCGAGGGCGAATACCGCTACGACTTCGGCGACACCGCGGGCATGACGCCGCTGCTGAAGATGTACACCCTCGGCCCCGACTTCGTGCCCGACCCGGTGCACGCCGGCGGCCTGCGCTACCACGGCATGGCGCCGCTGCTCAGCTTCGTCAAGCACCTCGGCCTGATGGACGCCATCAGCATCAAGCAGCGCGAGGCCTTCGCCGCCGGCGTCCTGTTCGCGAAGACCGAAGGCATCGTGCCGGCGTCGGAGTCGAACCACGCCATCGCGGGCGCCCTGCGCGAGGCGCGTCAGGCGGCCGAGGACGGCACCTCGCCGGTGATCGTGATCGGCGTCTCCGGCTCGGGCCAGCTCGACCTGCCCGCCTACTCGGAGTTCCTCGCCGGAGACATGGCCGACAGCTGAGGAAGCGCTGATCCATTCACGTCATCCCGGGCTCTCAGCCGGGAGAGATCCCGGATCAAGTCCGGGATGACGATGGAGGTGCTTAACAGCGCGTCCCCCCTCCTCACTGGCTGAGCTTGTCGAAACCCACCACAGTAAGGGATACGAATTCTGTCCTTACCTCTCTCCGCAGCGTAAGCTAGAACCCTGATTGAAAGGGTGATCATGTCGACGGCAACGCTGAGCAGCAAGGGACAACTCACCATCCCGAAGGACGTGCGCGATGATCTCGGCCTCGTCACCGGGTCCAAGGTGATGTTCGTCAAAATGTCGGACGGCCAGTACCGGATCGTGCCACGCACCGGCCGGGTCGATGATCTGATCGGCATGCTCCATGACCCCGATTCGCCGCCGCTGACTCTCGCCGAGATCGACGACGCGATCGCCGAGGGCGGTGCGGCCAGCGGCCTGCGTGGCCTGCCGGAGGGACGGCCGTGACCGAGTCGCGGTCGCGACGCATCGGAATCGACACCAACGTCCTGCTCCGCGCGCTGCTGCAGGACGACCCGGTACAGGGCCCCATCGCGGCACGGGTGTTCCGTGGCCTGACGCCCGATGCACCCGGCTTCATCACCCAGGTGAGCTTGGCCGAGACCTACTGGGTGCTGGCCCATGCCAAGCGGTTGCCGCGGGCGACCTGCCTCGCCGCGATCCGCCGGCTGGTCGAAACCGACGTCCTGGAGTTCGACGACGGCGAGGGCGTCGTCCGCGCGCTCAGCCTTGCCGAGGCCGGCGCCGATTTCGCCGACGCACTCATTCAGGGCGCCATGGAACTGTTCGCGATCGACGAGACAGTCACCTTCGACCGCGCCGCCGCCGAGCGCCTCGGCTGGACGCTCCTCGACGCCTGAAGGCCCCGCCGCCCCGTGGCGACGCCCACCGCCGGGGGCGACCGAGGCCCGTCTATACAGTGAAGCCATGGCGACCCTGGGCGTGCTGATCTCGGCCGCGATCAACGCACTGATCATCGGCTGGCTGGCCCGGCGCCTGCTGGGTACCCCGGTCGGCTGGCCGCGCACCCTGGTGCTGTCGTTGATCGTCAACGCGGCGACCGCGCCGCTGCTGACCTGGGCGCTACCCGAGCTCGGCGTCGGCCAGGTCGTCGAATGGAGTCCTGCGGCCGGTGCCGCCCTGCTGGTGATCACCCTGTTCGGCGCCTGGATGATCGCCATCGAGGTGGGCCTGCTGGCGATCGGCGAGGCGATCGTGCCGACCGGCACCCTGCCCGGCCCGGTCGAGTTGGTCCGCTCCACGCCGCAGCGCTGGCGGCGCAGCCGCCGCTACCTCACGATCCTGCGCATTCTCGCCCGGCGCGGGTTGGGTCGCTATCTGCGGCCCGGCGTCCGTGCCGGCGAAGCGGACGCCCGAACGGCCCGCGCGCTGCGTGACGCCCTGGCCGACGGCGGGGTGACCTTCGTCAAGCTGGGTCAGATGCTGGCCACCCGGCCCGACCTGCTGCCCGCGGTGTACATCAGGGAACTGTCCACGCTGCACAGCGACGTCCCGCCCGAACCGGCGGCGCGCGTCCGGACGGTGATCGAGCAGGAACTCGGAGCCTCACCGGACGAGTTGTTCACCGACTTCGACGACGAGCCGCTGGCAGCGGCGTCCGTCGGCCAGGTGCACCGCGCCACCCTGCCCGGCGGCGAGGCGGTAGTGGTCAAGGTGCAACGCCCCGCAGCGAGGGCCACGGTCACCGCCGATCTCGACATCGTCAACCGGCTGGCCCACCTGGCCGAACGCCGGACGGCGTGGGGCAAGGCGCTGGGCACCGTGGATCTGGCCGCCGGATTCGCCCGCTCGCTCGACGAGGAACTCGACTACCGGGTGGAGTTGCGCAATCTGGTGGCCTGCGGCTCGGGCTCGATCGTGGTGCCGTCCCCACATCCGGCCAGTTCAGCGGCCCGGGTGCTGACCATGGACGCACTGGACGGCGTCCCGCTGTCGCGCGCGGCCGCAGAACTGGACGCGCTCGACACCGAAACCCGTCGGCGCCTCGCCGAGGAACTGCTGCTCGCCGTCCTACAACAGCTGCTGGTGACCGGCATCTTCCACGCCGACCTGCACGGCGGCAACGTGATGCTGTTGCGCGACGGACGGCTGGCGCTGCTCGACTTCGGCTCCGTCGGACGGATCGACGCCACCGCCCGCACCTCGCTCGCGTTGCTGCTGCTCGCGCTCGACCGGCAGGACGGCGCGGCCGCCACGTCCGCGCTGTGCGACCTGCTGATTGCGCCGTCCGACCTGGACGAGCGCGCCCTGGAACGCGAGGTGGCTGAGCTGGTCATGCGATTCGCTGGCGGGCTGCCGCTGAACGACATGATCGTCGACCTGTTCGAGACGGTGATCCGGCACGGCCTGCGGGTGCCCGGGCAGATCGCCGCCGCCTTCCGGGCGCTCGGAGCCGTGGAGGGCACGCTGCGGCTACTCGACCCGCACCTCGACCTGGTCGCGGTAACCCGCACCCTCACCCCGCAGCTCACCTCGAACGGCCTGGCGCTGCCCGGCAACGACGGGGTCAAGGACCTGATCGCCGCCAACCTGCCCGCACTGCAGCGACTCCCCCGTCGGCTGGTCGGCATCGCCGAGCGCTTGGAGGCCGGCACGCTGGCCGTCCGCGTCAGCAGCTTCGGCGAGGCCGGCGAGCGGCGTTTCCTGACCGGGCTGCTGCATCAGATCGTGCTGGTGGTGCTCGCGGCGACGGCCGCCGCCTGCGGGGTGGCACTCACTCTGAGCGAACTCGGTCCGCAGCTGACCCCGGTGCTCCGGCTGTCCACCTTCGGCGGGCTCACCCTGCTGCTGTTCGCATTCGTGCTCGGCTGCAGGGCACTCGTCGTGGTATTCCGCGGACGCGAAACCTGAGGAAGGGACTAGAACGCGAGGTTGCGCGCCACGGCAAACGCCACGGCGATCGCTCCGATCACCACCCACCACAGCCCCGGACGCCCCCGCAACGACCGCGGCGGGCGAACCGCCGGGCCACCCAGCGCCTCGACCGTCCACAACAGCCCCAGCACGATCAGCCCCGCCAACCCGACGACCACGAACGGGTTCGCCAGCCACGCACCGGTCAGGTCGCCATGAAGCAGCGCGATGCCCACGTGGGTGCCGCCGCACAGCGGGCACAGCGTGCCGGTCAGCGCTCGCCACGGGCACGCAATCCCCGCGCCCGTGGTCGCGGCGACTGCGCTCAGGCCGAGCCCGACCGCGCCGAAGATGCCGAGCGAACGCAGGCCTCGCCGAGCGTCGAAGGCACGAGCGGTGCACGTTTCGAGAGACACGCCGTGATTATCTCAACTCATATGGACAGCCGCCGCAGCGCTGCGCCGTCGTCGCCGTAGGATCAAGCGCACCTGATCTCAACCCAGGAGAAGCACGTGAGCAACCAGACGTGGAACAACGACCCCGATAAGCCCAAGGACTCCGGCGACGGCCAAGACTCGGGTCCCTACTCGGCTCCCGGCGACAACGTGCCCGATCAAGGCACCCCGGGCGCCGGTTACACCCCGCCCGGCTGGGAGGCCCCGACCTCCCCGACACCGAGCGGATCCAGCGGTTCGGACGCCCCGTCCGGCGGCTACCAGCCGCCCAGCTGGGAGCCCGGCCAAGCCTCGAGCGGCAGCGGTGCGGACGCCCCGACCTCCCCCACACCCAGCGGCACCGGCGATTCCAACGCCTCGCAGGGCGGCTACACCGCGCCCGGTTACGGGCAGGGCTACTCGGCACCCAGCGGCGCCGAAGCTCAAGGTGGCTACAGCGCGCCCGGGTACGGGCAGGGCTACTCGGCACCCAGTGGCGCCGACCCCAGCCAGCCGGGCTATGGCCAGGCACCCGGCACGCCCGACCAGTCCTTCGGTCAGACGCCGTCCTACGGCGCCCCGACTCAGGGCGGGTACGACCCCAACGCCGGCGGCAACTATGGCCAGAGCCCGTACGGCGGCGCTCCGCAGGGCGGCTACGACCCGAACACCGGCGCCGCCTACGGCGCCGCACCGCAGGGCGGCTACGGCGCACCCAGCCCATACGGCGGCGGCTACCAGCCCAACCCCTACGCGCCGTCCGGTCCGATCCTGGCGACCTGGGGCCGGCGAGCGATCGGCGGACTGATCGACTTCGTCGCCCCCGCCATCGCGATCAGCATCATCATCAACATCGTGATGCCGAACGGCGGCTACGGCGCCACCATCCTGTCCACCTTGCTGGCCGTCGGATGGTGGGTGTACAACACCGGATACCGCGTCGCCACCACGGGCTACTCGTTCGGGCACAAGATCGGCAAGGTGCGCGTGGTCATGGAGGACACCGGTCAGACCCCGCCGCAGAACACCGCCATGCTGCGGGCCGTGGCGCACCTGCTCGATGAGCTCGTCTGTTTCCTGGGCTTCCTGTTCCCGATCTGGGACTCCAAGAAGCAGACCTTCGCCGACAAGATCGCCAAGACCGTGGTGATCGACGAGCAGAACACCCAGCGCTAGACGCTGCTGCAACAGCAATGGGCCGCCCCGCTGGGGGCGGCCCATGCGTGCTTCCCGGGCCCTGGTGCGGCAGCGACCCGTGGGTGGAACCCGGCCGCGGTCTGCGGTACGTCCCTGCGCACCAGGAGCCCGCGGCGCGGTGCGAGGGGAATGTCCCCTCGCTCAATGGTGGGTGCCCGGGGCGTGAAACAGCAACCGATCCTCGAGCCGTCCCGCCTCGTCCGCCTCGACTCAGTGTCAGATCGGTCGCCGGTGGACGAGGCCGGACGCCACGGGCGAGTGTGGAGTCGCTGGCCAGGGCCGCGCTGAGATCAGTTGTCGCCACGCGAGGCCGGGCCGCGAGTCGCAACCCGCACGCAGTTGTCGCCGCACGGGGTTCGGAGTCGCGGGCCAGGAAGGCGCTGCGGTCAGTTGTCGCCGCGCGGCGTGCGTCCGTCCTGCTCGGACGGCTCGGGCTGCGGCGCGCGTCCGATGCCCTCGTCCGCGCCGTACTCGCCGTAGGGACGCGGCGTGGAACCGGGCTCCGGGGTCTGCGCGGACGCGGCCTCGGGCGCCGACGGCTGAACCGGCTGATCGGACGGCGCCGGCGGGTTCGGATAGGACTGACCGGCATACGGCTGGACCTGTCCCGGCTGGCTGAACTGCTGAGCGGTTGGCTGAGCCGGGTAGGCGTGGCCCGGGTACTGCTGCGCCGCAGGTTGGTTCGGGTACGGGGCCGCTCCCTGAGCGGGATAGCCAACGGCGCTCTGCCCCGCATACTGCTGCCCGGCCTGCCACTGCTGCGGGGCACGATTCGGGTCGAAGGCGGCGGCGCGGGCACCGGGCATGGTGGCAAGGAGTTCGCGGGCCTGGCCGGCCACCTTGTGCTCGCACAGCAACTCATACCGGGCGGCCACCGTCTGGCTGATCGAGTTGAAGTCACGCTTGCCGCGCGACGCGGCGTACCCGATCGCGGAGAAGGCGACACCGATCACGATGCCGATCAGCAGCGCCCCCGGAAGCAGCACGAACGGGTTGGCCTGCGGTTGCAGAAACCACAGGATGAAGGTCACCATCAGGCCGGTCGACAGGCCGCTCTGCAGCCCACGGACGAGCACCGTGCCCCAGTTGCGGCGTCCGGTCACCCGCTCGACCGACTTCAGGTCGGTGCCCACGATGGCGATGTTCTGCACCGCGAACTTGGCGTCGGCGAGGAAGTCCACCGCAGCCTGCGCCTGTACGTAGCTGTCGTAGACCCCCACCGACTGCGGGTATTCCAGTTCGAACAACGAACTGAGTCGGGGGTTGGGCTGGGTCATCGGGTTCCTTCCATTCGCCGACCGGGTGCTCGCGCGCCAGTATCGGCACACACCTTCCCCATTGTGAGCGCTGGCGCACGAGAAGTCATTCCCGGACGCCCGCGCCGGTCCGGCATGCCGGTTCGTCGAATCGATCGAACTCGGCACCGACAGCGGTGCCCGAGCGTGATCGATTCAGCCGACCGGGGTGAGGTTGAGCGTCCGCCCGGCCAGCGAGCGCCGGCGTTCCGCCAGGGTGCGGGCCAGTCCGGCGAGCGCCCGGGAGGCCGGCTTCGCGGCGTCCGCCACCACCACGGGGAAACCGTCGTCGCCGCCGATCCGCACCGCCGGGTCCAGCGGTACCTCGGTCAGCAGCGGGATGTCGTAGCCCAGCCGGGTGGTGAGGGTGTTCGCCACCTCCGCGCCGCCCCCGGAGCCGAAGACGTCCACCCGATGCGCGCTGCCGCAATGCGGGCAATCGACGTCCAGGTAACTCATGTTCTCGACCACGCCGATCACCTTCTGCTCGAGCATCGACGCCATCGTGCCGGCGCGCTCGGCCACCTCGGCGGCGGCCTGTTGCGGCGTCGTCACCACCAGCACCTCGGCGTTCGGCAGCTTCTGGCCAAGTGACAGGGCGACGTCACCGGTGCCGGGCGGCAGGTCGAGCAGCAAAAAGTCCAGGTCGCCCCAGAACACGTCCGAGAGCAGCTGGTGCAGAGCCCGGTCCAGGATCGGGCCGCGCCAGGCGATCACCTGATCGCGGCTGGCCTTCAGCATGCCCATCGAGATCACCTTCAGCCCCATGGTGGGAACCGGCAGGATCATGCCGTCCAGCGAGGTGGGCGAGGCGTCCGCCACCCCCAGCATCTGCGGAATCGAGTGGCCGTAGATGTCTGCGTCCAGCACCCCGACCGATTTGCCCTGCTCGGCCAGCGCCATCGCCAGGTTCACCGTGACCGACGACTTGCCGACGCCGCCCTTGCCGGAGGCGACCAGGATCACCTGGGTGAGATTGTTGGCCTCGGCGAAAGGGATGGCGCGTTCGGCGATGCCGCCCCGGAGCTGACGCTTCATCTCGGCGCGCTGCTCATCGGTCATCGCGCCCAGCGTCAGGTTGATGCCGCAGACACCGGGCACCGAGGTCACCGCCGCGGTGACGTCGTGCTCGATGGTGCTCTTCATCGGACAGCCCGGAATGGTCAGCAGCACGGTGAGCGACACCACGTCGTCCTCGTCGACGCTCAGCGACTCCAGCATGCCCAGCTCGGTGATCGGGCGCTTGATCTCGGGGTCCACCACCCCGTCCAGCGCCTCGCGGACGGCGGCGAGCAGTTCGTTATCGGGCATGAGAAGAACCCTACTCCGGGGCCGGCGGGCTCCCGTCCGGGTATCGCGCTCAGCGCAGTGCGACAGCCCCCCGATCTCGTCGTACCGCAGCCGGGCTCGGCGGTCGCGGAATCCATCGCGAAGTCGTGGGACCTCCCGGTTTCAGCGCGCTTGGGGTGAGCCGTCCCGGCCGGACGGACGTCCTGGGTCGCGACCGGACGGACGGCCCGAGTCGCGCCCGCTGGCCCGCCCGGACTCCCGGTGCGAGCCGCGAGGCCCGTCCTCGGCGTCCTCACCCTTGTCCAGCTCGTCGAGCAGGTCACGCAGTTCGCCCCGGATGAAGTCACGGGTGGCCAGATCTCCGATCCGCATCCGCATCGCGGCGATCTCGCGGGCCAGGAAGTCGGTATCGGCGCGGGCCTGGGCGGCCACCTCGCGGTCATGCTCCAGGCTGACCCGCTCGCGCGCCTCCTGCCGGTTCTGCGCGAGCAGGATCAGCGGTGCCGCATAGGACGCCTGCAGCGACAGCAGCAGAGTGAGGAAGATGAACGGGAACTTGTCGACGATCCAGTCCTCGGGGGCGAGCACGTTCCAGGCGATCCAGGCGACGATCAACACCGTCATCCAGATCAGGAAGCTCGCCGTGCCCATGAACCGCGCGAAACCCTCGGCGAAACTGCCGAACACCTCCGAGTCCATCCGCACGCGGGGCAGCCACCGCCGCTCCCGCCCCGGAGTGTTGAGCCGATCGCTAGCCGACATCGCTCACCCCTGCCTGCAGTTGGTCCAGCTGAATGCCGCGCCAGTCATTGGGCAGGATGTGGTCGAGCACATCGTCCACCGTGACCGCGCCCAGCAGCCTGCCCTCGGGGTCCACCACTGGAGCGCAGACCAAGTCGTAAGTGGCGAAGTACCGCGACACGACGGCGATGTCGGAACTCGGAGTGAGCGGCCTGATCCCCTTGTCCACCAGGGATGCGGCCAGCGTCGAGGGCGGCTCGCGGAGCAGGCGCTGAATGTGCACCCCGCCCAGGAAGCGTCCGGTGGGGGTGTCCAGGGGCGTCCGGCAGACGAAGGCCAGACAGGCCAGCGCCGGCGTCAGCTCCTCGTTGCGCATCATCGCCAGCGCGTCGGCCACGGTCGCGTCCGGGGCGAGGATCACCGGCTCGGGCGTCATCAAGCCACCGGCGGTGGCGGCATCGTAGCTGAGCAGTGAGCGGACGTCCTCGGCCTCTTCGGGCTCCATCCGCTCCAGGATGTCCTCGGCCACCTCGGGCGCCAGTTCGGCGATCAGGTCGGCGGCATCGTCGGGATCCATCTCTTCCAGGACGTCCGCGGCCCGCTCGACCTCCAGCGACTGAATGACCTCGACCTGCTCGTCCTCGGGCAACTCCTCCAGCGCCTCGGCCAGCAACTCGTCGTCCATCGCGTTGACGACCTCGGCCCGGCGCTGCGGATCCATGTCGTGCAACTCGCGGGCCACGTCGGCCGGCTTCATCTCCTGCAGCTCGGCGAGGATCTGTTCCGAGCCGCGGCCCGTGATCAGCGCGAAGTCGGGCACCTCGTCCCAGTCCACGATGGTGATGTGCGGCTTCGCGAACGGACGCCGCCGGGACTGGTCGCGCAACGCCACCTCGGACAGCTGCCAATCGCGCTGGCGGGCCTGCCGGATGGCCAGGTCGTAGATCGTGAACGGCTGCGGGTTGCCGCGTCGGAAGACGGTGCGGTCGAACAGATCGTCGATGGCCAGATTCTCCTGCTCACGCGGCTCGAACCGGCGGGTGTTGACCACGCCCGAGATGATCACCTGGTTGGGGTCGATCGAATGCACGCGCTCCATCGGGAAGAAGATCCGGCGCAGCGCGAACAACTCCACGACCAAGCCCTTCACCCGCGGCGCCCGTTTGCCCGGACGGTTCTGGAGGACCACATCGCGCACCTTGCCCACCTGGTCGCCGCTGGCGTCCAGCAGCGGAAGTCCCTTGATTCGGGACACGAAGATCGACGAGCTGGTCACCCTGGGAGGGTAGCGCTTCGCTCCCGCGGTGCGACTTAGGCTTACCTCGTGGCACGGACTCGCGGCGGCCTCAGAACGGGCTGGCAGGCCACGGTCATTGGCGCTGCCCACGACCTGCTTCGTCGCACCGCGGATCTGGAAGCTGCCGCCCCGGCTCGTGGTGCTCGGCGCGGGCGGCCTAGGGGCACTCATGCTCGGCTGAGCCGGCGCGACTGAGATCAGGTGGCCTCGGCGTCGAACGGCGGCAGCGGACGTTCGGCCGCGGGCGGCGCGTCCTCGGCCTCCGCCGCCGGCTCCGGGGTGGCTGCGATCGCGTCGTCCAGGCTGGTCCGCGCGCCCCGCATCTCGGTAGCCACCGAGTCGAGTTCGGCGGTCGCGTCCGGTCCCAGATGCTTGGCGACGAACGCCTTCGGGTTCAGGTCGGAAAGCTGCAGATTCGCGTATTCGGGCCCCAGTTCCTCGCGCAGCCGGCCTTGGGCGTCGTTCGCGATGCGTCGGATGTAGTGCAGCACCCGGGCCGTCTTCCGAGCCAGCTCGGGCAGCTTCTCCGGCCCGAACAGGACGATGGCCAACACGAGCAGCACGACGATCTCGCTCGCGTTGAAATCCATGGCTCACAGGGTAATGCGAACTGCCGGCGCGACCATTCCCGGCCACGGACGCCGCGCCTCCCCACCCGCTCGCCGAACTACTTGGCGCTCGCTGAGCTCAGCGGTGATTAGTTCGGCGAGCGATCCGTGTCAGAGACCGGCGGCGTCCAGCAGCGCGACGAACGCAGCCTGCTGGTCGGACGAGGCCGCCAGCAGCGGGCCGCGCAGCACGGCCGGGTTGAAGCCGCGCGCCTCGAGCCCGGCCTTCACCAGCATGCAGCCCTGGGTGGCGAACACCCCGGTGAACACCGGCAGCAGCGCGGCGTTGTCGACGATCGCGCCGGCCAGATCGCCGGCAAGGAACTTCTCGATCATCGCCTTCGCGCGAGCGCCGGTGAAGTGCGTCGAGGTGCCGACCACGCCGACGGCGCCGACGGCGAGCAGCGGCAGGGTGAGTGCGTCGTCGCCGGAGTAGTAGTGCAGGCCGGTTGCGGCGATCACCGCGGCCGAGGCGACCAGATCGCCCTTGGCGTCCTTGACCGCGACGATCCGCGGATGGGCGGCCAGCTCGACCAGCGTGGACGTCTGGATCGGGACGCCGGCCCGGTGCGGAATGTCGTACAGCATCACCGGCAGCTCGGTGGCGTCCGCGACCGTCCGGAAGTGGGCCGCCACGGCGTCCTGCGGAGGTTTGGAGTAGTACGGCGTCACCACCAGCAGACCGGACGCCCCGGCGTCCGCCGCCTGCCGGGCAAGTCGGACGGTGTGCCGGGTGTCGTTGGTTCCGATGCCGGCGACGACCTGGGCCCGGTCACCGATCTCATCGACCACCGCCGCGATCAACTCGGCCTTCTCGGCGTCCGTGGTGGTCGGCGACTCGCCGGTTGTGCCGTTGATCACCAGGGCGTCATTGCGCTGCTCGTCCACCAGGTAGGCGGCCAGCTTCCGGGCCTCCGCCAGATTGACCGCACCATCGGCATCGAACGGTGTGACCATCGCGGTGAGCAGGCGGCCGAAGACAGGCTGGGACATGCCGGCAGTGTAACGGCGTCCCACTCAGGGCGCCCGTACCCGCGCGCCCCGGCAGGGCTTCGATAGGCTGACCGTCGTGAGTCCTGCATCGCGCTCGGCCGCCAAGGCTGCCACCCCGTCCCCGTCCTGGGCGTTCTCGGAGTCGTTCGTTCCCGACGACGACACCATGCGACTGGCCCGCGCGGCCAGCCGCCAGCTGGCCCTGACGCCGGCCAGCCAGGGGGTCACCTCGGCGTTGACCTTCTTCGCCCGGCTGATCAACGCGCGGGCGGTGGTCGAGATCGGCACCGGGGCCGGCGTCTCCGGGCTGGCGCTGATCCGGGGCATGGCCTCCGACGGCATCCTCACCTCGATCGACCTGGAGACCGAGCACCAAGTGGCCGCGCGGCAGATCTTCGCCGCCGAGGGCATCCCGCCGCGGCGTGCCCGGCTGATCGCCGGCTCGGCACTCAACGTGCTGCCCAAGCTGAGTGACGGCGCCTACGACATGGTGATGGTCGACGGCGACCCGCTCGAGTTCGTCGAGTACGTCGACCAGTCGCAGCGGCTGCTGCGCAGCGGCGGCCTGCTGGTGCTGCATCACGCCCTGTGGAAGGGCCTGCTCGCCGAGGAATCCAACGAGGACGACGAGACGCTGATCATTCGCGAAGCACTGCAGGCCGTGCACGACATGGAGGGTTTCACCGCCACCCTGCTGCCCGTCGGCGACGGCCTCCTGGTCGCCGTCAAGGCCTGAGTCCTCCACTCCGGGTCCGCCCCTTCCCTACCCCCTAGACCCCTGCCTAACTAGTTCCGGCCTCCCGTCGACGGGAGGCCAGCACTAGTTACTTCGACCTGAAAAAGCTGGGTGCTTGTGGTGGGTGTGTCGGCGGGTGAATACGGGTTTGGCAAGGGAGAATGGTCCCGACCCCTTGGGCTAGAAGGGATTGGGACCATTCATGTTGCGTACCGTAGCTGATCAGCCGTCGTTGTGGGACGCGGTCCTGCCCGATGAGTTGCGCCGGTTGCCTGCTGAGCTGGCCCGGGTCGACGCTGTGCTGGACGATCCGGTGTTCTTCGAACCGTTCGAGTCGTTCTTCCATGCCCGGCTGGGTCGCCCCTCGACACCGGTCGAGACCTATCTGCGGATGATGTTCCTCAAGTACCGGTACCGGTTGAGCTTCGAGTCGGTGTGCGAGCAGGTGTCGGACTCGATCAGCTGGCGCCGGTTCTGCCGGATCAGCATCGACGCCAGGGTGCCGGATCCGACCACGTTGATGAAGCTGACTACCCGGTGCGGCTCGACGTTGACCGATGCGTTGAACGAAGCGTTGATCGTCAAAGCGGCCGCCGCTGGCCTGGTCCGGGTCGACAAGGTGCGTGCGGACACCACGGTGGTGGAGGCGAATGTGGCCTATCCGACCGATTCGGGGCTGCTGGCGAAAGCGGTCAACCGGATCGTGGCGACCGGACGACGGATCAGGGCCGCGGGCGGTGCGGTCCGCACCAAGTTGCGTGACCGGTCCAGGGCGGTCGGGCAGCGAGCGCACGAGTTGAACGAGCCTGTCAAGTTTTTTGTGTAAGGGAGCGGCGCTCGGTTTCTAGAGGTAGGGCTGGATTCGGTCGGGGTAGGCGAGCGCGAGTTGCGCGAGTGCTTGCTTCCAGTTCGTGGTGATCTGGCCCT
>WBZS01000260.1_pt1 | contig 86099 bp, 77 predicted proteins | sample 5204201 | NCBI WGS metagenome assembly WBZS01 (sample SAMN12344357, study PRJNA552823) | activated sludge metagenome | biome: Activated sludge suspended growth; feature: Nitrification reactor; material: Wastewater; isolation source: activated sludge from nitrification reactor of wastewater...
GGACCACCTGGCTCCATTCCGAGCCGACGAGCGAATCGTGTGTCATCCCACCGATGAATCACACCCGATTCCGCCGCACAAGCCGCCTTATCTTAGCGCGCATGGGGACTGGTCCCCTGGACCCCTCAGGTCAGGGTGAGCGTGATTTGTCGGCGGCGCGCACTTCGTTCCAAAGGGCGTCCATTTCGGACAGCGAGGACTGAGCCGGCGCGCGGCCGTGCTCGGCGAGGCGCGCCTCGATGTAGCGGAAGCGGCGGGTGAACTTCTCGTTGGCCGCGCGCAAGGCGGCTTCAGGGTCGATCTTCAGGTGCCGCGCCACGTTGGCCATCACGAACAGCACGTCGCCCATCTCCTCGGCGATGCGCGCCCGCTGCGCGGCGTCGCGGGCCGCTCCGTCGGGGGGCGCATGCAGCGGTGTGGCGCCCCCGCGCGGATCGGCGGCGATGGCCACTTCGGCCAGTTCGGCGATCTCTTCCTGCATCTTGTCGAACACCGGCCCCAGCGATGGCCAGTCGAAACCGACGCGCGCGGCTTTGTCCTGCAACTTGACGGCGCGTGTGAGCGCCGGCAGCGGCAACGGCACGTCGTCGAGCAGTCCCTTGCGGTCGGTCGAAGTGGGCAGCAGTGCGGCCGTGTCGGCTCCCGTGGCGCCAGTGGCGCCAGAGCCGCGATCGGCGACGGCCGCCGCGATGCGGGCCCGTTCGGCCGCCTTGGCAGCTTTTTCCTCGGCCTTGATGCGGTCCCACATGCCGGCGACGGCACCGGCCGTGCGCTGCACTTCGTCGCCGAACACGTGTGGGTGGCGGCGGATCATCTTCGACGTCACCGCCTCGACCACGTCGGGAAATGCGAAGGCGCCGGCCTCGTCGGCCATCTGGGCGTGATAGACGACCTGCAACAACAGATCGCCCAGTTCATCCTTGAGGTCGGCGAGATCGCCGCGCGCGATGGCGTCGGCCACCTCGTAGGCCTCCTCGATGGTGTAGGGCGCGATGGTGCCGAAGTCCTGCTCCAGGTCCCAGGGGCAGCCCGTCACGGGCGTGCGCAGCGCGGCCATGATCTCGATAAGGCGGGTGATGTCGCGGGACGGCTGCATACTGGGGCCTCGTGGGAGCGGGGATGTGGTCGCGCCGCTGGCGCGAGTGGGCTACCGCCCACACCCGTTTGGAGGCACACCCTCCAAACCTCCCGTCTTTTGTCACAAAACAGGGTGGGTTTGGGAGGTCTCCTCCCAAACGGGTGTGGGCCCGTGGCCCACGCGCGCCGCAGGCGCGCTCCACCACCACGTCAACGCGAGAGGCAGCAGCCATCCGAGCCACGCCACGCAGCCATAGATGGGCTCGAACGGCAGCCGCTCGGCCACCACCACCGCCGTCGTCAGCCGCACCCAGATGGCGCCTGACGCCACCGCCGTCATGGCCAGCATCAATCGCGCGTGGCGTGCCCGGTCGCGCCGCCTGATCGCGACGACGCCGGCCACCAGCAGCACCAGCCACACCACGCCCTGGGCCAGGAAGCCCAGGCGCGCCGCCAGCACGCTGTCACTCATGACGGCGACGGGAAACGACGACAGCGCGCCGGCCAGTACCGCCCCCGCCGCGAGGCGCCCGAGCGGCCTGTGCCAGCGCGGTCGCCGGCGCAGCAGGATGACGGCCGGCAGCAGGGCCAGCGCTAGCCCAGAGGCCAGCATATGGACGCGGAACGTCACCGGCAGGCGCTCGTCGACGACGAACAGGTTGAACGGCAACGCGAGGGCGCCCGCACCCTCGGCAATGGCGACGAACGCCGTCGGCAGTACGAGGCCCAGCGTAGCGACGAGGCCCAGCGCCAGCAGCGTCGTCGGCACCTGGGCGCCGGGGCTTGCCCCGTCCGAGGTCGGCCGCGATCCCGACACAAATCCGCCTGCCGCCCGTGGTGCCCTGCGCGCGTTGGACATATGAGTTTCCCGAAGGGAGCAGCCAATGTTTCGCAAAGTCGTGACACGCATCCTCGGCAGTGTTTGTGTCGCCGCCGCGGCGGCGCTGCCGCTGGCGGCCGAAGCCGGATCGGCCGATGCGGGCGCCAGCCAGGGCGACGTGGCGCTCGCCACCGCGCCCACGGCCTTGAGCGACATCTCCGGCCGCTGGGAGGGTCGCTTCCGCGCCTATGGTGCCCGCCGCGCTGCATGCACGGGCGAGGACTGCAACAAGCTGACGCTCGACGTTGCGCGCTGCGGCGAGACGTGGTGTGGCGTCGTCGTCGACAAGGATGGCGGTTGCGGTGTCACGGCGCTGCGCGCGGCCGGCCCGAAGGCCGCCGAGGCCGACGAACTCGCCTTCGAGGGCACGCTGAAGCTCGCCGAGGGCACCGAGCCCTATACGGTGCGTGTCTCGGGGCAGGCCAAGCTGGATGACGAGCCGACGACGCTGTGGGTCATCGGCGATACCGGCGGAGAGCTGCGCCTGTTTCGCCGCTCGTTCCCGTTTGAAGCCCGGCTGACGCGCCAGGGCGAGCCCACCTGCAAGGGCGAGGCGAAGACCTCGTGACCCGGCGCGATCGGCGCGGCGGCTGGCGGCAGGGCAATCTGCCGCGGAGCGCTTGAGCCAAATCATCGTCCCCGTTCGGCGACGCCCTACTCTTCTCCTCAAAGTGGAGGAGCGCCGATGGTTACCCGATATGCAGCCGTGCTCGCCACCGTCGCGACGCTCATGGCGTTTCCAGTCGCCGCGCAGAACACCGCCTCGGTCGTACATGCCTCGGTCCAGTCGATCGGCTCCACTGGCTGCCCCAAGGGGTACGAGCAGGCCCGGGCCAGCGGTGGCCCCGTCTGTGCCTCCTGTCGCAACGGAACGTTGATGACGCACCCCTTGTCCAGCAATCCTGTCTGCGTGTCCTGCGCCCGCGGCTCGCCGAACTGGCATGCGCAGAACCAGGGCTTCGTCTGTCGCTGACGGCGCGACGTCCGTCTTGCCCTCGTGCGCAGCATCGTGCCTAATACCTCCGACCGCGCCATGGGTATCAGGGGGCGCGGCCCGGCTGCCGTGCGCGCGCGCCCCGGGCGTGCGTGGGGCAGTTGCTGGCGAGGGGGGGGCTTGGGCGGGCCGTGTTCATCGTGCGCATTCTGGTCAACGCGCTGATCATGGCGGCGGAGATTGCCGCCGTCGCCGGTTTGGCTTGGCTCGGATACAACCATCCCTACGTGTTCGCCGCGCTGACGGTGACGGCGAGCTTCGCGCTTGGCGCCGTGCTGGAGCAGGCGCGCTTCACCATGGAGCTGCCGTTCTTCTTCGAGAAGGTCGGCTGGCTGCGCAAGGCGATCTACGCCGTGCTGGCGGCCGTCGAGGCGCTGGTGAAGGGCCTGCTCGCCGGCCTGGTGGCGCTGCTGACGTTCTCCGGCACCGATACCGATCGCCGCTACTGGATCGCCATCGCCTTCGCGCTCACCGTATGGCTCGGCGCCACCCTGCTGCGGCGCCTCGCCATCAGTTTCGACGCCCGTGCCTCGCGCTGGGGCTACTACCGCCTCGCCGTACCGCTGGGGCTCGCCTTCAGCATCGGGCTCGCGGTGCTGACCGCGTTCGGGCTCGTCAAGTCGCCCGACGTGTGGGAACTCGGCCGCCACCTGCTGCTCGAGCTGCCGTCGAAGCCCGACCTGCCGCAGCTCTCGGAGGCGCTGTTCAAGCTCAAGCTGTTCTTCGACGGGCTGGTGGTGGCGATCCTCGGCAAGCTGATGCCGCAATCGTGGGCGGAGACGATCGGCATCGTCGTCAGCGTCAACACGCTGACCGGCTTCGTCGCCGCCGTCTACGCCGTCGTCATCGCCGAAGCCGTGCTCAAGCTCGAGGATTGGAACGGCTGAATGCGGCTGGCTGCGATGGCGCGCAAGATCCTCGCTGGTGTCCTCGGGCTCGTGCTGACGGTCGCCGCTGGCGTCGCGTGGTATGGCCTTGTCGTCCCCGGGCGCTCGTTCAGCGGGGCATTGCCTGACCTCTCGGCGGCGGAGCGGCGGTTGGCCAGTGCGCTGGAGACGCACGTCCGGGCCATCGCAAGCGCCCCCCACAATGCGCGACATCCGAACGAACTCGAACATGCCGCGCGCTACATCGAGGCCGTGCTCAAGGCCAGCGGCTATGAACCCGATATCCAGGCCTATGAGATCGCCGGGCAATCGTTCCGCAATCTCATCGCCAGCATCGCGCCGCTTGTCGACCATCCGCTGAACCAGACGGTTGTCATCGGCGCGCACTACGACAGTTTTTACGACGCGCCCGGAGCCAACGACAACGGCACTGGAACCGCAGCGGTATTGGAATTGGCGCGCCTGCTGTTCGATAACAGGCCGGCAAACGTGCGCATCCGCTTCGTGCTGTTCGTCAACGAGGAGCCGCCATTTTTTCAGACCGGAGCCATGGGCAGCGTGCGCTATGCGGAACTGCTCGCCCAGCGCAATGAGCGCGTCAAAGCCATGCTGTCGCTGGAGACCATCGGCTTCTTCTCCGACGAGGCCGGCAGCCAGCAGTATCCGACGCCGTTGCGCCCCTTCTTCCCTGGTAAAGGCAACTTCATCGCCTTCGTCGGCATGCCGGGATCGCGTACTCTGCTGCACGAGGCCGTGGGATCATTTCGACGCCATACGTCGTTCCCTACGGTCGGCGGCATCGCGCCCGGCATCATTCCCGGCATCGGCTGGTCGGATCATTGGGCGTTCGCGCAGAGGGAATTCCTTCCCTCATGATCACGGATACGGCGGTGTTTCGCTATCCGCACTATCACATGTCGACGGATACGCCCGACAAGGTGGACTATGGCCGCCTGGCGCGGGTAACGGCGGGACTGGCGCGCGTCATTCGCGACATTGCTCGGTGATGCGCACGGGATGCGCCAAGTCATGCGCGCTGCCGCGCAGCGAAAACAGTGACGGCGAGGCCGCTCATGACCATGACGGTCCAGACAGGGCGGCGCGCGCCCGACGAGGCGAAGGGCATTTCGGCTCCCATGCCTGTTGCGTCGACGCAGGAGCGTGGTCGTACTATGGAGCCCCTTCGGTCCCGGAGCGCACCCATGTCGTCAGATGCAGCAACGTCGTCGCCAGAGTTTGCGCTGGTCTATTCGACCTATCCGAGCCTTGCGGAGGCCGAGCGCATCGGCGGCGACCTGGTCGACCTCAGGCTGGCGGCGTGCGTCAACATCCTCCCCGGCATGGTCTCGATCTATGTCTGGGAGGGTAGGCGCACGCGGGACGGCGAGGTGGCCATGATCGCCAAGACGACGGCGGCGCTGACGGCGGCCGTCGTCGCCGCCATCCGCGAGCGCCACCCCTATGCCACACCGGCCGTTCTGGTGCTGCCGGTCTCGGGCGGCTCGTCGGTGTTCCTGGATTGGATCAAGGCCCAGACCGAGTCCCGGTCCACGACATAGACCGAGGACGGGGGCCGCCCCTGGGGCCGCCCCCGCGGTGAGGCTGGTGCGCGCGAGCATCGCCTCCGGAGCCGTGGGCGGCGGCGCGTCATCCATCGACCCGAGAGGGCCCTGGACCGGCCTTGCGGCGCTCGCCTGCCGGAGCGCCTGCGCAACGCCGCTATCGCCAGCGTCGCCGGACGCGCGGTTCAGCAGGTAGGCGAGTGGCCGGCCGGGATCGCGCCTGCGCGTGCCGCCCGCTGCGCCGAGACCTAGTTGTTGCCTGACGTTGCAGCCGGAACGGCGCTATCGAGCACGTTGGTCTTGTAGTTGAGGGCGCCGAGATACTTCCACTCGAAGCGCAGCATGATGCTGCGATCTGCAACCAGATCGCGCGCCGGGTCGGTGATATAGGTGTCGGTATAGGTGGCGGTGAGGACGAAGCACTCGTCCGCGTACTTGATCTGCACCATGTCCGTCAGCGGGTCGCCCTTGTCGAGGTCGAAGCGCACGCTGCCGAGCAGGCTCCAGCGATCGGTCAGCTTGAGGCCGAGGGTGCCGGTGATTTCCTGCTGGGTATCGTACAGTCCGATGCCCGAATTGGCCGCGGCATAGGTGTAGACGACGCTGGCAGATACGGGGCCGTAGTTGATGGCAGCCGCCAGATCCTCACGCTGCAGCGAGAAGTCGGTCTCGTTGAAGCGGGTCTGGGACATGATCTTGAACACGTCGGTCGGCGCCAGATAGGCACCCAGAACGTAATCGGACCGGCGCGTACCGAGGCCGGAATAGGGCGAGTAGGAATACGCGGTCGCGTCCTTCACCGTGCCGTCGGCATTGTAGGCGTCCGGCGAAAGCCCAGGGCTGGCGTAGACGTTCTGCCCCATCAGGTGCGTGCTCTGGCCCGCCAGCACGCGTGCGTACGGCCCCTGCGGCGACTGGAAGGTGTACTGCAGGCCGTAATTGACGCGGGTGCCCGTCTCCAGGCGATCGTAGCCGGAGAACTTCTGCGGCTCGAACAGGTTGGTGTCGTCGAACACGAGGCTCTTGGCGTCCTCGTTGGGCAGACGCTTCTGATCGACGGTGCCCTGTCGCGCGATGACTTGTCCGATCGGCTCGACCGTATGGGCGCCGCCCGGCCCGTTGGCGATCCAGGGATAGGAGACCGTGACGCCGCCGGTGGCGAGACCGCGCGCAATGGTCTCGTCCTTGATCGGCTGGCCGGTCTGCGGATCGACGAAGTTGTCGACCTTGTACACGTCGCCACGCAGCGAGGCGAACGGCGTGTAGCTGATGCCGATGCTGTCGGTCATGCGCCGGCGCCAGTTCAACTCGGTGATGGCGCGCTGCACGCTCTGCGTCTGGGAGTGATTGACGGCGTCCGAGCGCGAGAAGCTCAGGGCATTGGATTTCCAGCCCAGCTCGCCGCCGAGCACGGGATTGGCGAAGATGTAGTTGTAGTCGATGATCGGATGCACCATCGACTCGGACTCGTTGGTGCTGTCCAGCAGCAGGCCGCCGAAATGATAGAGGCGGGTGCTGAAGTAATTCCGATCCGACTGACCGACGAGATAGGCCTGGTTGACGCGATCCGTCTGCAGCACGCTGTCCAGGTGATAGAAGCGGCGGAACGTATCGTCGGACTCCAGCGTCACGTCCCAGCCGAAGCGCCACCAGCTCGACAGCGAGAAGCGGCCGCGCGTCTGCAGGCTGCCGCGGAAGCCATCGGTCGCGCGCGCTTCGCGCGTGGCGCCGTTGGTGTCCTCGAAATTCAGGTTGCCCTGGTCGATGCCGGCAAGGCTGACGGTGTATTCGCCGTTCCAGATCTTCTGCCGCCAGTCGCCCTGCAGCAGCACACCCTGCTTGCTGAAATAGCGCGGGTGGAAGGTGAAATCGTAACTCGGCGCGAGGGCGACGTAGTACGGGATCTCGACGCTGTAGCCGAGCGCGCTCGACGAGCCGAAGCTCGGCGGCAGGAAGCCGGTCTTGCGCTTGGTCGACGGGTCGGCGTGCTGGAAGTAGGGCAGGTAGACCAGCGGCTGGCCGAACATCTCGAACGCCGCATCCTGGTAGGTGATGGTGCCGGCCGTCTGGTCGTGCACGACGCTGGCGGCGCTGACGCACCACAGCGGCGGCATGCCGCCTTCGGTCTTGCACGGCGTGAAGCGGCCGTTGGTGAACTCCGTCACGTTGCCTTCGCGGCGCGAGGCGCGCTCGGCGATGAGCTTGGTGTGATCCTTGGTTTCCATCTGCAGCGATTGCACGAAGCCGTCGCGGAAGTCGTCGGTCAGCGTGTAACGGTCGGCCCGGGTGACGTTGCCGTTGGCGTCCTTCAGGGCCACATTGCCGATGGCGGTGAGCGTGCCGGCGGTCTGATCGTAGATGATCTCGTCCGCGGTCAGGATATTGTTGTTGTAGTAGATTTCGACGTTGCCACGGGCCACCACGCGGTTGCCCTTGCTGTCGTAGGTGAGCTGGTCACCCTGCAGTTGCAGGGGCTGCGACTTGTCGACCTTCTGCTTCGGTCCGAACAGCCCACCGGGTGTCTTGGCGAACGAGGAGGCAGGGCCGCCGCCGCTCGGCAGCGTCGGATCCTGGGCGCGGGCAGCGGGAATGCCGGGCAGGGCCGCGGCCAGCACCAGCGCGACGAGCCCCAGGGCGGTGAGCGCTGACGACGCACGAGAGTGACGGCCGCCCGCTGTCGCAGCCACAACGGCGCGGCAGGCTTCCCCCGTCCTTCCACACGTCTGCGGTTGCAACGCAACCCGCATACTCAGCCGTCCTCCGCGTGCAGCAACACTGTCATCGAGATCGAGAGCACGAGAACGACCGGCAGCCACACCGCCACCCATGGCGGTATCAAGCCGGCAACCCCGATTTGTCGAGATACTTCCGCGAACAGGAAGAACCCAAAGCCCCCGATCAACCCCGCCAGGACCATAGTCTGTATCCCACCCGAGCGGAAGGACCGCAATGACACAGTGGCGGCCAAAAAAACCATGGCGATACAGAGCAGCGGGCGCGACAGCAGGATCTCGTACTGGATGCGCAGGCGGGCACCGGAAAGCTTCGCCTTTTCCGCTACTTCGATGAGCCCCGGCAACTCCCAGAAGGTCAGCGAGAGGACCGAGCCCAGCGCATCCTGGACGCGTTCCGGCGTGAGGTAGGTCGAGACGATGTAGGTCTCGAATTTTTCCGGCTCGCGATCCTGCCGCGCCACCCAGGCCTCGCGCAGCAACCAGTGGCCGTCACGCAGCTCGGCGCTGGCCGCGTCGATGCGCTCGGAAAAGTGCCCGGCGGGGTCGAAGGCGAACACCGAAATGCCGGTCAGCAGCAGGCCGCCGCGCGAGGCGGCCAGGGCGCCGATGATCGACTGGCCGTCGGCCCCGTCCTGGCGCAGCCAGGACAGACCGCCATCCTGGCGCAGGATGTTGGTTTCCTTTGCGAATACGATGGCGAACTGACGCTCCGCCTCGGCGCGGGCGGTGGCCGCCAGCGGATTGAACACCATGGTCGCGAAGGCGCCGAGCAGACCGGCGCAGACGATGCCGGGGCGCAGGAACTGCCACACCGACATGCCGCTGGCCCGCATTACGGCCAGCTCACTCTTGCGGTTGAGGCCGAGCAGAGCTGCGATCGATCCGACCAGAACGGTGAAGGCCAGCAGGAACTCGGTGTAGGCCGGCAACCGCAGCAGGGCGATGAGCGCCAACTGCGCCGCCGAAACCTTCCCGAGCTTGCCCGACTGCCGCAGCAACTCCACGAAATCGATCATGAAAACGAGCAGCGCCAACAGCACGAAGGTGCCCAGGATGGCGACCAGGAAACGGCCAGCGATGTAGCGGCGAAGGCGGCGCGGCGCGATCATGCGTCAGGCTCCGCCGGCAGGCCGGCCGACGGCGCGGCGGAACGGCGACGACAGGGTGGCCCAGATGGCGGCGGCGGCGTCCTCGGCTTGTTCGGCGATACGCCAGCGGCTGCGCGGACGCGCGGAACGGATCATGACCATGACGGCCAGGGCGATAGCCGTGGCGGGAATTGCGTACAAAACAGGAACCCAGCCCGCGCTGACGGCGACCAGATTGATCACCGCCAGGGCGGCGCCACGCGCCAGCGTCGACAGCAGGAAGCCGGCCACCATGCGTTGCGATCGGTTCTGCCGCGTGCTCTGCGCCTGGCCGACGGCGGCCAGCGCCAGCATGACGAAGACGATGGGGTAGAGCGGGCTCGACAGCCGCTCATGCAACTCGGCGCGGAACAGGCCGGGCTGCGATCGGAAGTAATCGCCGTTAGGATCCGGGTACAGGAGTTCGTCGAGATACCGCTCGCGTGGTTTGAGATCGTCGCCTTTGATCTCCTTCTGCTCGAAGCGATTGAGGTCGACGACGTAGCGGTCGAAGGCAATGATCTGCGACGGCTCGGTGCCGCTCGTGCGGCGCACGATGTGGCCTTCGCTCATGACCAGGAAAATGCTGGGCGGCTGCTTCACGATCACGCCACGCTCGGCGAGGTAGGACTGTGTCTGCTTCTTGTCGCGCGAGTCGTGCACCATGAGGCCACGCAGCTCCCCATTGAGGGATCGCTCGCGGATGTGGAAGGTGAGGCTCTGCTCGGGGCTCGAGAAGCGTCCGGGCTGGATGACCTGGGTGAGCAGGTCGGCGCGCATCTGCAACGTGTATTCGCGCAGCAGCCTGAGGCTCCACGGCATGCCGACGTGATTGACGAACGCGACGCCGGCCGAGACCAGGAGCGCCAGCACGATCAACGGCCTGGCGACATTGGCGATCGTTGCTCCGGCGGCCGTCAGCACGATCAGCTCGCTGTCGCCGTTGAGGCGGCTCAGCACCTGGATGGCTGCGATGAGGAGGGCGAAGGGCGCCACCACCGCCATCAGGTTGGGCAGCGCCAGCGTCGTCATCTTGATCAGCATCCAGGCATCCTGGCCCTCGGATGTGACGACGTTCAACTGGCGCAGTGCCAGCGCGATCCAGACGATGCCCGTCAGCGACGACAGGATCATCAGCAGCGAGCCGGCCGCCTGCCGGAACACGTATCTGAAGATGATCGACATCGACGGCAGCCGGCCTCGCGGGACTTTATGGGTTCGACGCTTTCAGACCGGGATGCAGCGGTGAGACGCGGGGCCCCATCGCCGGGCAGAGCCGTAGCGCGACGCCGACGGCCTGCCTGCCACCTGGACCACGACGGCGGCCGCGCCAGCTATAATCGCCCGCGGCGCGATTTGTCCCGGTTTCCGCTGCCACAGTGGCCAAATTTCGGCTGGCGGCACTCATCACCCGGCGGTGCCGCGGCCGCACACGCAGAGTTGCGCCGCCTGCCGGCCGGAGCCGCCTTGCGCTTTGCAGGCCGCCCGATATGGTGCCGGGGTTCCCATTGGCCTTCGGCCGCCCAGTGCCGGCCGGTTTTCCGGTCGTCTGCCGCTCGGGCGTCGTATGGTCGTATGGCTGCCCGGGCTGGGCCAGGTCCGGCCGCCCCGGCGCCAACGCCGACCGCGATCGTAACCACCCCCGCCCCCTTTAGACCCTTTAGAGATCCCACCCTCGCCCTGGAGCCTCCCGCACGATGTCCGCCCGCCTCGAGATCAGCTTTGCCGCGCTCGCCGACCCGCCCGAAGCCACCTGCGTCGCCCTTGCGGCCCAGGACCTGGCTTACGGTGCTCGCCTCAAGGACCTCGACGCGAAGTCCGGCGGGGCCGTCACCAAGGCGCTGGGCGCGGCCGAGTTCAAGGGGCGGGCGCGTGCGGCCGTCGAGGTGCTGGCGCCGGCCAAGATCGACGTCCAGCGCTTGATCGTGCTCGGCATCGGTCGTACGGCGGACCTCGTCGAGAACGACTGGGCCAACATCGGCGGGCAGGCGCTGGGCCAGATCGCGGCGCGCAAGGTGTCGGCCGCCAGCATTCTCGTCGAGGCCGATGGTTTCGGCGCCGCCGCCCCGGCCGAAGCCGCCGCGCTGATCGCCTTCGGCGCCCTGCTGCGCAACTACAGCTTCAGCAAGTACCTCACCAAGCGCGGTGCCAGCGCCGACAACGGCGAGGCGGGCACGCCGGCCGACGGCCTGACGCGCCTCGTCATCCAGTGCGCCGACCCGGACAAGGCACGCGCCGCCTTCGTGCGTCACCGCGCCGTAGCCAACGGCATCATCATGGCCCGCGATCTCGTCAACGAGCCGGCCAACATGCTCGGCCCGGTCGAGTTCGCCGAGCGCGTCAAGGAGTTGGAAAGCGTCGGCGTCGAGGTGGAAATCCTCGACGTGCCGGCACTGGAAGCCCTCAAGATGAACTGCCTGCTGGCGGTCGGACAGGGGAGCGTCAGGCCCTCCCGCGTCTGCGTCATGCAGTGGCACGGCGCCAAATCGAAACGGACGAAGCCCGTCTGCTTCGTCGGCAAGGGCGTGGTGTTCGACACCGGCGGCATCTCCATCAAGCCGGCGCAGGGCATGGAGGACATGAAGGGCGACATGGGCGGCGCCGCCTGCGTCACCGGCCTGATGCGCGCGCTGGCCGAGCGCAAGGCCAACGTCAACGCCGTCGGCATCATCGGCTGCGTCGAGAACATGCCGTCGGGCAGCGCCACGAGGCCCGGCGACATTGTCACCACCATGTCGGGCCAAACGGTCGAGATCCTCAACACCGACGCCGAGGGCCGCCTCGTGCTGGCCGATGCGCTCTGGTACGCCCAGGAGCGCTTCAAGCCCAAGTTCGTCATCGATCTCGCGACGCTGACCGGCGCCATCATGGTGGCGCTCGGCAAGGAGTACGCCGGGCTCTACGCCAACGACGAGAAGCTTGCCGCCGAGTTGCTGGACGCCTCCAAGGCGACGGGCGAGAAGGTCTGGCGCATGCCGCTCGACAAGGCCTACGACAAGCTCATCGACAGCAAGAACGCCGACATGAAGAACATCGGTGGGCGCTGGGCGGGGGCCTGCACGGCGGCCCAGTTCATCCAGCGCTTCATCAAGGACACGCCCTGGGCGCATCTCGATGTCGCCGGCACCGCGATGGACGCCACCCGCAACGACATCAACCAGAGCTGGGGCGCCGGCTGGGGCGTGCGGCTGCTCGACCGTCTCGTCGCCGACAAGCACGAGAAGGGCTGAGGCCTGCGGTTCGCCCGGCAATGGCTGCGCCGTTCCAGGCAATGGCGCAGCTATCCCTTTGACGCACCCATGACCCACGCTACGGCTTTTCCATAATATTTATTACGCGAACGACGTCGGCGCCACCCGGCTGTTGCAGGACTGTCGGTTTCGGCGTTCCAGAAGTCGGTTTCAAGGTCCGAGCAAATCGTCCCGATCTCGCCCGTGCAAACGCTTCGCCCCCGCGGGCGCCCTCCTCTGCAACTGCGTCCGCGGCACTATATCCGGCCTCGTCGCGTGATCCACCAAAGCGCCTAACGAATGGCTTGTTCGATCAACGCTGCCAATGCCGCAAGCCCCGAAAATGCTATGAGCATAGACGAAGCTCCCATTTGGTCATGGCAGCCGAACTCGCCATGCGGGGCCACAACGCTGGAACACGCTGATGCAATCGGATCCGCTCCTCAGTATGAATATTGTCACACGCACAACGACCTGGCTCGGGCTTCGCTCCTGGTTTGCTCCGTTTGCCATATCCTTCCTGTTCGTCGATCAGTCCGGACAGTTTGTTGTGCCGCAGACGCTCTTCAAGTCCCTGATGGTGGTGGTTTTCGGTGGTTTTGGGACTGCTCTGCTCGTCCGCGCATTCCAGGCGGTGACACCTACGCTGCGCTCGGGATTGGCTCTGGGCTGCTATTGGCTGGCGCTCAACCTCGCCCTTGATCTTGTCGTGTTGGTTCCGCTGATCAAGATGCCGGTGTCCACCTATTTCTACGACATCGGTCTGCGCTATTTGCTGATCCCCATTATCAGCACGGCCATCGGAACGGTTGCTCAACGCGTCAGAACGAGTGGGACACAGGCTGATCGCCCATCAACGGTCGTCTCGCAACACTGACCGGCGCGGAACGACGATCGATCGGCCGCGAGCACGGTTGCCAAAACGGCTGCCAGTAAGCATGGTCCTATCGACAGCTGGTGTTCTCCGTTCTGAACCGGAACAACAGGGATGGTCGCGTCATGCGGCGAGACCTTGTCTTCTCGCGCCGTCAACGGACCCACGATGCCCCTCACCCACGTCCTGCTGGCGCTGCTCGTGGTGGCGATCTGGGGCACCAACTTCGTGGTCATGCGCTTGGGCCTCGATACCTGGCCGCCGCTGCTGTTCGTCGCCCTCCGCTTCGCGCTCTCGGCCCTGCCGGCCGTATTCCTGCCCTGGCCGAAGGCGCCGTTCGGGCTCATCGCCACGTATGGCCTGTGCATCGGCGTAGGCCAGTTCGGTCTGATGGTTTACGCCATGCAGAACGACATCACCCCCGGGCTCGCCTCGCTCGTGGTCCAGGTGCAGGCGTTCTTCACCATCGCGCTGTCGGCGTTGCTGCACCGTGAGGCCGTGAAGCGCGAGCATGTCGCCGGCCTGCTTCTGGCCGCGTCTGGCATCGGGCTCATCGCCTGGCAGTCGGGCGCGCTCGGCGGTGCCGTTGCCGGCGGGGCGACACAGGCCGGACGGGCCGGCACCGTGACCGGGCTCGGGATCGGGCTCGTGCTGCTGGCGGCGGTGAGCTGGAGCGCGGGCAACGTCGTCATCAAGCGCATCGGTCGCATCGACGTCTTGCCGCTGATCGCCTGGTCGAGCGTGTTCCCGGCCGTGGCGCTGGTGGTGCTCTCGCTCCTGCTGGAAGGCCCGCAGCGCATGGGCTCGGCATTCGCCGCCGCGGGCACGGTGGCGTGGAGCGCCGCCATCTGGCAGGCCACCGCCAACACACTGTTCGGCTACGGCATCTGGAGCTGGCTGCTGGCGCGTCACCCGGCTGTGCAGATCGCGCCCATGCCGCTCCTGGTGCCGGTGTTCGGCATGGCGACCTCGGCCATCGTACTCGCGGAACCGCTGCAGTGGTGGAAGATCGTCGCCGCCGTCATGGTCATGAGCGGCCTCGCCGTCACTGTTTTCGCTGCGCGGCAGCGCGCATGACTTGGCGCATTCCGTGCGCATCAGCGAGCGATTTTCGCGAATGACGCGCGCGAGTCCCGCCATTACCCGCGCCAGCGGCACCCGCTGGCGCGTCTCCGACGTTCGGCTTGTCCGGCACCACTGCGGTTGTGCCGGCCACACTTTCGCGGCATGGTACCGGCGCGCGCAGCTGCGTCGCGCTTGCCGCCCAACCGTCATCTGCGCGCGACCAGAGCCAGCATGTCATCCAACAGCCGAACGTTCGAGCGCATCGCCTTCGTCTCCAGCGACGTGCCGGAGGCGCGCGAGGCCCGTGAGCGGCTGGTGGCGCGCTATGGCGACGCTCCGCTCGACGAGGCCGACGCCATCGTGGCGCTGGGCGGCGACGGCCTCATGCTGCAGACGCTGCACAAGACCATGAACGACCGCGTGCCGATCTACGGCATGAACCGCGGCTCGGTCGGCTTCCTGATGAACGAATACCACGACGACAACCTGGTCGAACGCCTCGCGGCCGCCGAGGTCGCGGTCATCCACCCGCTCAGCATGCTGGCGACGGACGCGTCCGGCAAGCGTCACAAGGCGCTGGCCATCAACGAGGTCTCGCTGTTTCGCCAGATCCACCAGGCGGCCAAGCTGCGCATCAGCGTCGACGGCCGCGTGCGCCTCGACGAGCTGATCTGCGATGGCGTGCTGGTCGCCACGCCGGCAGGGTCGACGGCCTACAACCTGTCGGCCTATGGGCCGATCGTACCGATCAACGCCAACCTGCTGGCGCTCACGCCCATCAGCCCGTTCCGTCCGCGGCGCTGGCGCGGCGCGCTGCTGCCCAACCAGGCGCGCATCACGGTCTCGGTGCTGGAGCCGGAGAAGCGGCCGGTCAGCGCGGTGGCCGATCATTTCGAGGTGCGCAAGATCGTCGCCGTCGAGATCGCGCAGGCCAGCGACATCGACCTGTTCATGATGTTCGACCCCGGGCATTCGCTCGACGAGCGCGTGCTGGCGGAGCAGTTCCGCTATTGATCGGTTGATCTGACCGCCGCTCCGGTCCGCTCCGCTCCGGTCCGCTTCGGTGCGAACACCCGTATGCCGTCCCTCTCCCTGCCGAGGCTGGTTGCCGGCGCCGGGCGTCATCCGGCGCCGCGTGGGGAGCGCGGCGGCACGCTGCCCTTGCCTTGCAGCAGCACTGCGGAATCGATCGCCTGCGGTGTTGCCGCATCCACGATGTTGCTGAGCGAAGCGGTGACGGGTGCCGGCGGCGGACGGCCCTCGGCCGATGGCGGTGCCGAACCCTGGCTGACGCCCCCCGCGGCCGTTGCCGCGTCGGAACCGCCGGCGCGCGGCTTGCGCATGCCGGCGAGCGCGCGGCGCATGCGCGACCACACGGTCGTTCGCGTACCGAGATCGACCGGCGTGGCGCCCAGCGCTTCCGCATCGCGACGACGCGCCTTGCGCATGGTGATCTGGCGGTCGTGGAAGTCAGCCATGCGCGGCCGATGCGCGACGCTGATGACGGCCGTGTCGACCAGATGGTGGCGGAACAGCTCCATCATCTGCTCCTCGTTGGCCTCGTCGAGGGCGCTGGTCGCCTCGTCGAGAATGGCGATGGTGGGCTTCTGCAGCAGCAGGCGGGCGAAGGCGAGGCGCTGCTGCTCGCCGCCCGACAGCAGCTTGTCCCACGCCGCCGACTGGTCGATGCGGGGCGCCAGCTCGTCCAGGTTGACGAGGCGCAGCGCCTCCAGGATCGCCTCGTTGGAGAACGTGCCCGGTGGATCGGGATAGCTGACGGCGGCGCGCAGGGTGCCGATCGGCAGATACGGCCGCTGCGGCTGGAACATGACGCGGGCATCGCGCGGCAGCCTGATCTCGCCCGTTCCCCACGGCCAGAGGCCGGCGACCGCGCGCAGCAGCGTGCTCTTGCCGGTGCCCGACGGGCCCATCACCAGCACCATCTCGCCGGGCGCGATGGCGAAGTTGGCGTCGGTGATGAGCGTGCGGCCGTTGTGGATGCGCACCGAGACACGGTCGAAGTGCAGGTGGTCGTCGGCGCTCGTGCCCAGCCGGATGCGGTTGGGGTCATCCTCGCTCGCCGCCGAGACCGCGATGAAAGCCGACAGCTCGCCGATGCGCGAGGCGGAGGCATACCATTCGGCGAGGCGCGAATAGTTGGAGGAGAGCCAGTTCAGCGCGCCCTGCACGGTGCCGAAGGCCGCCGCCGTCTGCATGACGACGCCGAGCGTCACCTGCCCGGCGAGATACTTGGGCATCATCAGCAGCATCGGCACCACGGGTGCGGCGAGGCCATGCGCCAGCGTCACCCATGAGAGGTTGAGCCAGCCGACGATGTAGCCGTTCCAGCGCGCCACCACCTCGCCGAGCGAGGCGTTGAGCGATGCCGTCTCGCTCGCCTCGCCGCGAATGAGCGCGATGCTCTCGGCGTTCTCGCGCACGCGGGTCAGCTCATAGCGGAACTGCGCCTCGGCTTCGCTCTTCTGCCGGATGCGCTCGGCGTAGGAGCGGCCGATCAGCAGCATGAAGGCGGACACGACGCCGGCGTAGATCACCGCCGCGAAGACCATGAAGCCCGGGATGTGCCAGCCGCCGAAGTCGAGCGCGCCGCCCACCGTCCACAGGATGCCGGCGAAGGTGACGAGCGTCACCAGCGACGAGAAGAAGCCGTAGACGAGATCGACGATCGGCTCGACCGTCAGGCGCACGTCCTCGGCGAGGCGATGCTCGACCGCGAAGTCGGCGCCCTGCATCAGGCCCATGCGATAGAAGGCCTGACCGGCCATCCAGTCGCCCATCAGTTTCGCCGTCATGCTCTGGCGCCAGTAGAGCATGAGGAACTGGCGGCAGTAGCTGGCCCCGTTGGAGACCACGAGCGAGAGGACGACGAGCCCCAGGAACATCAGCGCCGCGTGCTGGATCTGGTCGAGCTTCTTGCCCTCGATGCCGTCGTAGAAGAAGCGGTTCCACTTGTTGAGCGCCACCTGCATGCCGATGTCGGCCAGCGCGAAGACGACGGCGCCGCCGCCGAGCAGCAGCGCCTTGCCGCGAAAGCTGCCGACCCAGAAATCGGACGACAGCCGCGCGATGGTGCGCAGCACGCTGGTCGGTGTGTAGATCGCCATGGGCTCCCCCGGAAAAGACGCGACGCCGGGCACGGCGACGGCCGACCACGACGCCGGGCGCGACAGCCGTCACGCCCGCTCCCCGAAGCGGCGATCATCGACCTGAGTTGCGCCCGGCGCAACGGGAGAGGCGCAGCGAGCTGCCCCCTCCCGCCCCCTCTCTCCTCGAGGGAGAGGCAGGCAGGGTGCTGTTACCGCCCGAGCTCTTCCTTCACCTTGGCGGCCAGCTGCGGCAGCGAGAACGGCTTGGGCAGGAACGCGAACTTGGCGTTGTCGCCGACCGCGGCCTTGAAGTTCTCGTTCGGATAGCCTGAGACGAAGATGAACTTCAGGTCCGGATTGTCCTTGCGCAGCTCCTTCAGCAGCGTCGGGCCATCCATCTCCGGCATGACCACGTCGCTGACCACGATGTCGACCTGTCCCTTGTGGGCGGCCATCACCTCGAGCGCCTCGCGCCCGTCTGAGGCTTCCAGAACCTCGTAGCCGCGGCCCTTCAGCGCACGCACGGCGAACGAGCGCACGAGGTCCTCGTCCTCCACCAGCAGGACGCGGCCCGAGCCCGTGATGTCGGCGGCCGGCACCTCCTTGGCGCGCGCGGCCTTGGCCGCCTGCAGCTCCTCGGGCTCGACGTGGATGCGCGGCAGGTAGAGGCGGAACGTGGTGCCCTTGCCGGGCGTGCTGTCGGGATAGATGTAGCCGCCGCACTGCTTCAGCGTGCCCATCACGGACGCGAGCCCGAGCCCGGTGCCCTTGCCGACCGCCTTGGTGGTGAAATACGGCTCGAAGATGCGCTTCATCACCTCGGGCGGCATGCCGGTGCCGGTGTCCGAGACCTCGATGGCCACGTACTCCCCGACCGTCATGCCGTCGAGGTCGAGCTTCTGGCTGTCGCGCTCCGAAACGTTGTAGGTGCGGATCGACAAGGTACCGCCCTCGGGCATGGCATCGCGGGCATTGACGGCGAGGTTGAGGATCGCCTGCTCCATCTCGACCTTGTCGGTCTTGACGTGCCAGATATCGCGGCCGTTGGCGACCTTGAGCTCGATGGTCTCGCCGATGGCGCGCTTGATGAAGGGCGCGAAGTCGGTCACCACCTCGTCGAGCAGCAGCGGCTCGACCTGCAGCGTGCGCTGGCGCGACATGGCCAGCAGCTTGGCCACGATCTCGGCTGCGCGCACGGCACTCTTCTTGATGTTCATCAGGTCCTTGTGCGCCGGGTCGGAGGCGCGATGCTGCTGCAGCAGCATGTCCGAGAAACCGATGATCGCCGTCAGCATGTTGTTGAAGTCGTGCGCGATGCCGCCGACCAGCTTGCCGATGGCATCCATCTTCTGGCTCTGCGCGAACTTGGCGGCGAGAGCCTTCTCCTCGGTGGCGTCGACGACATAGACGAGGGCCGCCTCGCGGGCGTTGGGCGAGCGCGCGAATGGGTGCAGGAAGACGCGGCGCACGTACTCGCCCTTCGGTCCGAAGGTGATCTCGACAGGCGCCGGCGGCACGCGACCGGCCAGGGCCTCGGCCAGTGCCGCGTCGAGCGCCTTGCGCGTTTCGGCTGTCGCCTGCCGGCACAGCACTTCGGCCACCGCGCGATCTATGCCGCTGGTGTCGTCGAGGATCATGCGGGCAAAGCCAGCATTGGCGGAGGCGATGACGCCTTCGGCCGAGACGGTGGCGATGCCGAACGGCGCCGACTGGAAGAAGCGGGCGAAACGGACGTCCAGCCCGGCCGAGGGTGTCGCTTCCTCGGCCTCGGCACGGTCGAGCACGGCCAGCACGAGGCGCTCGTCCGGCCCCGCCTCGCCGTGCAGCGACGGCACCAGACGGACCGGCTTCAGGCGGCCATCGGCGCGCTTGATGTCGAGATCGAGGCCGGACGCGGCAGCGCCTTCCCGGCGCGCCTGGGCCCACAGCAGCGGCACGGCATCGGCCGCCAGCATGTGCTCGATGCGCTGCGGCGCGGCAGCACGGACGTCTGGCCGCTGACCGGACGATGCCACCACGCCGAGCATGGCGAGAAGGCGCTCACTGACGCCCTGAACCGTTCCATCGGCGGAAACGGTGACCAGGCCGACGGCGGAACGCTCGTAGTCGGTGAGGCGAGCCTGCAGCTCCGCCACGGCCGCGGCCTGCCGTGACCGCTCGGCCGAGACATCGCTGACCTGCCACAAGGTGCCGCGATCCTGCCCCGGCAGCGTGACGGGGCGCACCGAGACGCGCAGCAGGCGCTCGGCGGCAGCGTCGGTCTTCTCAGCGCCATGCTTGCCGACGGACGGTGGCGCCAGTTCCTCGGACGCGCTATCGCCACGGGCGGCGGCGCGCAGAAGGCGATAGGCGGGCTCCGAGGCGCCCGGGATACCGGCCAGGATGGCCTCGATGCTGGCGGCCCGCTGGCGCACAGCCCCACCCAGCATGCGGGCCGCGGCCTCGTTGGCATAGGCGAGCGAACCGTCCGCTCGGGTCAGGATCAGCGCATCCGCGATCTGGTCGGCGGCCGAGGCGACGATCTCGCCGACGTTGGCCTGCTCGCCTAGGCGGACGTGGCCGGCGGCCAGCGCCAACATGAAGAACAGGCCGAGCATGGCCAGGGCAGCCAGCACTGTCAGCAGCAGCGGGTCGGATGAGCGGCTGGCCAGCAAGGCCAGCACGGCCATGCCGGCAGCGCCGAGGACGGACAGGATGGGGAGCAGGCCTGCACCCGCAGGGTCCACCCCGCCGGGTTGCCCCGCGGCGGCCGGGGCCGCGCGCGTCGTGCTATCGCTCATGGCGGCGGAGACTAGCTGATTCGGAACAAGAGCGGCCTTGGGCGCCTGCATTTACTGACACTCGTAACAACGACTGAACCCTACGCGTGAACCCTGGGCCGGCTTCGCCGCCGTGCGGCCACCCTGGCACGCACACGCGCGGCAGACGGTAGCTCCGAGAACGGACCTTGGGGCCTGGAGAGCAGCCCGGTCGATCACCCGTGGATCACAAGGCAAGACTTCGATCATTAGGGTTAAAATGCTCTGAAGTCCGCGCTATAGGTCTGTCCCGGGAGACGTCGCGACGCCCGCGCGCGGGAGCAAAGGTCCGTTTCCAGCGCGGCTGGCTCTGGTGCGATGGCGGACCGGCACGCTCGATGGTCGCCCGCGGCGCCTGCCACGCGGTTGCCGCATGCCGGCGGCAGACAACGGCCGGCGGACACCAGCGGCACGGCGCACGGCCGTCGTGAGGCGTCCACACGGGGCCCGTGCGGCGCCGAGACCTTGGGCGCCGAGACCTTGGGTTGCACGAGCGTCACGAGGCCGAGGGGCGGCGTGTCGCAGGCCGCTAGACCCGGAACGAATTTCGGAAAGGCACGGGGACCATGCTGCAGTATCTCTTCTACGCCCTGCTCGCGGCCGCCGCCGCAGGCGCCATCTACGTCGGCGTGCTGTTCGTCCAGGGCTATCTCAACGGCACGCCGCCCGGCTCGGTGCTGTTCGGGCCGAAGCCCGAGCGCCGCCTCGACGTCGTCGAGCAATCGAGCCTGGACGGCCGGCGCCGCCTCGTGCTCATAAGGCGCGACGAGGTCGAGCATCTGATCATGACCGGCGGCCCGGTCGACATCGTCATCGAGACCAACATCAAGCCGCAGCGCGTGCGCAGCTCGGAGCCGGTGGAGGCACCGAACGCCGTCTACGCCCGAGCGCCGCGCGGACTGGGCCAGCCCGCGGGCGACAGCTGAGGCCGGTCGGCACGGCCGCGCGGTCGCGAAGGTTGCATCGCCACCGCTTTGACTGCCGGCCGGGCGAGGTCTCGGCGCCGCGCCCGGCGCGGCGGCTGGCTCCCCGCCGCTTCCAAGCCTCTGCCGGTTCACGCCCCCTCAAAGGCACTCTCCGAGGTCCCATGCTCCACGTCGCTTCCCGCCTGATCGTATCGCTGCTGATGCTGAGCGCGGTTGCGGCCGCCCCGGCGCGCACCGAGCCGGCGGGACCGACCAATCCATCGGCAGCGCAGCAGGCCACGCCGGCCCTGACCGCGCCCCCCGCCCTGGCCGTGCGCCCGCAGGCGCAGCCGGGCGTCCCGCCAGCCCCCCCTGCGCCGGGGGCTCCCGCCATAGCGCAGGCCGCGCCTCCGCCGGCAGGACCGGCCGCTGCCGCGCCGCTGGGACCGGTTCCACTGGCGGCTGCGCCGCCCGCCGCCACGGTGCCACAGGCGGCCCCCGCCGCCACGGTGCAACCGCCGCCCGCTGCCCCGGCTCCTGCGCCGACGCCAGCCGCCGGCGGGCCGGCCCCCGCCGCCGAGCCGGCCCCGCCGCAGGCCTCGCCGCTCGCGCCCGAAATCAACGACAGCGTGCGCGGGCTGGTCGTCACCATGGAGAATGCCGAGAAGGCGCTCGGCCGCATGAAGGACCTCGGCGACGACATCGGCCGCCTGCGCAACGAGGTCGAGCACGTCATCGCCAAGACCACCGAGGTTGCCGACGGCCTGCGGCCGCGCCGCGACGAGGTCAAGCGCCAGATCGAGAAGCTGGGGCCGGCGCCCGGCAAGGATGCTCCGCCGGAGGACGCCGGCATCGCCGGCGAGCGCGCGCGGCTCAACGCCGAGGCGACGGCGCTGGATGGCGCCATCAAGACCCTCGAGCTGACCTGGGTCCGCGCCCGCCAGACCATCGACAAGATCACCGACCTGCGCCTCGCCATCTTCACCAAGAGCCTGATGGAGCGCATGGCCAGCCCGCTGCTGCCGGGCATGTGGAGCGATGCCATTCGCGACATCCCGCAGACGGCGCGCCTGATCGGCTATATCGGCAGCGACTGGCTGTCCTCGCTGCGTCGGCATCCGGTCGCCGTGCCTCTGCTGCTCGGCGCGGCGGTCGGCCTTTACCTGTTCGCCAAGCTGCTGGTTCGCCGCCTGACGCGCCACCGCCGCCCCGGCAACGTCGAAGCGCCCTCCTTCTTCGCGCGCACCGCCACGGCGTCGTGGATGGCGCCTGTTCGCGCGCTGCCGGCCATCGTCACCGGCCTGCTCGTCTATTCCGGTCTCGATGCGCTCGGCCTGCTCTACTACCCGAGCGTTTCCATTGCCGGCGCCGTGCTGCGCTCGGTCGTCATCTTCGCCGCCGTGGCGGCGTTGATCCGCACCGCCCTGGCGCCGGCCGAAGCGCGCCAGCGGCTGGTCTCGCTGTCCGACCGCAGCGCGCGGCGCCTGTCACGCTTCCTCACCGCCATGGCCGCAGTCTACGCCGCCGATCTGGCCATGACGTCCATCGGGCGTGCCCTCTACCTGCCGCTGTCGATGAGTGTGCTGCAATCGCTCGTCACCGCCGTCACGCTGTCGGCATTGCTGATCGGCCTGCTGCTGACGCCGTTCGAGGCCTACGGCGCCCCCGTCGGCGCCACCCCGCCGCGCGACCGGCCGCGCTGGATCAAGCTGCCGCTCGGGCTGGCGGCACTCGCCATCATCGTCGCCTGCGCGCTGGGCTACGTCGCGCTCGGTCGCTTCGCAGCCCAGCAGCTGGTCATGACCGGCGTCGTCGGTCTCGTGCTGTTCCTCCTGCACACCGCCATCCGCTCGCTGACGCAGCAGGCCGAAAGCGCCACCGCGCTCGGCGGCATTCTCGAGAGCCGCTTCGGCATCGACGCGCCGCGGCGCCACCAGCTGGCGCGCCTCGGCGAGGCGGCGCTGACGGTGGCGCTCGGCCTGCTCGCCCTGCCCGTGTTGCTGCTGCAGTGGGGCTTTTCGGGCGCCGAGATCAAGGACTGGGTGCAGGCAGCGATCTTCGGCTTCGAGATCGGCCACTTCCGCATCTCGCTCGCCCGCATCCTGCTCGGCATCGTGCTGTTCACGGTGCTGCTGTTCCTGACCCGCGTCGTGCAGCGCTGGCTGCGCGAGACGGTCCTGGCGCCACCGCGCATGGAGCAGGGCCTCGCCAACTCCATCGACACCATGGTCGGCTACGCCGGCACCATCGTCGCGGCGCTGGTCGCCATCTCGTACGCCGGGATCGACATCACCAACCTCGCCATCCTGGCCGGCGCGCTCTCGGTCGGCATCGGCTTCGGCCTGCAGTCGATCGTGAACAATTTCGTCTCCGGCCTGATCCTGCTGTTCGAGCGGCCGGTGAAGGTCGGCGACTGGATCGTGGTCAAGGACAACGAGGGCTACGTGCGCCGCATCTCGGTGCGCTCGACCGAGATCGAGACCTTCGACCGCGCCAGCGTCATCGTACCCAACTCGGAGCTGATCACCGGCGTGGTCAAGAACTGGACGCACAGGAATTCGCTCGGCCGCGTCGTGGTCAAGGTGCGCACCACCTACAAGGTCGACCCGGAGGCCGTGCGCCAGACCCTGCTGCGGGTCGCCGAGCACAGTCCGCACATCCTGCAACACCCCGAGCCCAGCGCCGTGCTGGACAATCTCGGCGATCAGGCGCTGGAGTTCTCGCTGCGGGCCCACGTCGCCGACATCACCAAGGCCGCCGACGTGCAGACCGAACTGCGCGAGCAGATCCTGGACGCCTTCCGCGCCGCCGGCATTCCCATTCCGTTCGGCGGCGCCGATGCCTCGTCGCGACCGGCCGCAGCGGGTGGGCGCACCCGGGTGCGCGTCAGGGTCCGCGCGCCCTACCGGGCCGATCCCGACCACGTCATCACGGTCCTGCAGGGCGCGGCGAGCGGCATCCCCGGGCTGGTGGCGACGCCGCCCCCCCAGGTGCGCTTCGACGAGTTGGGCGACCGTGGCCTCGAGCTGTCGGTGGTTGGTCTCGCCGAGGCCGGCTCCGATGCCGGTACGGTCGAGAGCGAGCTGCGGCGCGCCATCCTGCGCGCCATGGCGGGCGCGGGCATCGAGATCCCTTATGCCCAGCACGACGTGCATCTGCGCGACCTGGATACCGTGCGTGCGCTGATCACCCGTGTGGCGGACGAGCGCGCCCGCGCCCGCCAGGAGGCCGCCCAGGATGCCAGCGCGGCGGCGGGCACGCCGCCGGCGAAAGACGCGTGACGGCCCCACGCCTCGCAGGGTCGTGAGGCGTGCGGCTGGTGAGGCCCAAGGACGTGGGGCCATGCTGGTGAGGCCCAGCCCCGCGCGGTGCGCCCTTCCCTGGGGCCAGACGGTGCAGGCGAGACGGTGCAGGGATGTCACACCCACCCATCACAGTTCAGCTCGCGTTAAGATGCTGTGGCGGTGACAATTCCGAGTTGGCAGGATGCTGACGTCGTCCGGCTCGGAGATTCGATCGTGCCCCCTCACCTGACACGTTGTTTTTCGGCGTTGCATGCCGCGCGCTGGCTGCATGCGCTCGGCGCGCTGGTGTGCGTGTGTGCGACGACGGTGGAGGTCCAGGCGCAGGCCCTCGACATCGTGCAGCCCGAGGTCTCGAAGGGCGAAAGCGAGCTTCGGTCGGTCAACGTCTTCAACGGCCGCTATGCACCGGGTACGGCCGGCGTGCCACGCACGACCCATGAGTTGAGCTATGCGCACTCGCCGACCGACTGGATCAACCTGACGCTTCACCTCGAGTTCGACGATGTGCTTGTCGACGGTTGGCGCGCCGATCACGTCGGCCTCGAGACCCTGGTGCCGCTGCTGCGCGCCAGTGAGGCTGCCGGAGGCCTCGCCGTTTCCTGGTACACGACGCTGCAGCTGTCGACCGACCCGCTGTCGACGAATTCGCTCGTGTTCGGTCCCATCGCCAAGCTGTCGGCTCCGGGCGGCAAGGCTTGGCTGACGGTGAACCCCTACATCGAGGACCAGTTCGGCCGCAATTCGGGACCCGGCCTCAACATCCTGTATGGATGGCAGGGGCGCTGGCGGCTCAACGAGCGCTGGGCCATCGGCGTCGACGGGTTCGGCAAACTGCCCGATTTCACCCACGGGCCAGCGCTGGCCGAGCAGGACCACCGCGTCGGCCCGGCACTGGCGACCGAGGTCAAGGTCGCCGGCGATCGCAGCATCACGGTCGATACCGCGCTGCTGGTGGGCCTGACCGAGGCGGCACCCGAACTGTCGCTGAAGTTCAACGTCGGCGCGCCATTCTGATCTCGTCCCACGCCGCCGCACCCCGATTGCGTTAGCTGACGGCGCCGCGCGCCCGTCCGCCCGCGCGCCCGTGGCTCTTGCTGGCGGCGCGACCGACGGGCTTGCCGCTGCCGCGTTCCGCGCCTAAACAGCCCGGCAACACCAAGCTTGCTATTTGAGGAGGCGGCATGCGCACGCGCATCACCGAGGACGTGAAGACCGCGATGAAGGCCGGAGACAAGCAGCGCCTCGCCACGCTGCGGCTTATCACGGCCGCCATCAAATCCGCTGACATCGACGCCGAGATGCATGGCAAGGCAGCGCTGTCGGACGCTGATCTGGTCGGCGTCCTCGCCAAGATGATCAAGCAGCGCCGCGATTCCATCGAGCAGTTCACCAAGGGCAACCGCAAGGATCTGGCCGACCTCGAAGCCGCCGAGATCGTCGTCATCGAGGCCTATCTGCCGAAGCAGATGGGCGCGGCGGACGTCGAGGCGGCCATCAAGGCGGCCATCGCTGCGACCGGCGCGGCCGGGCCGAAGGACATGGGCAAGGTCATGGCGGTGCTCAAGGAAAAGCATGCCGGGCAGATGGATTTCGGCAAGGCCAGCGGGGCCGTGAAAGCCCTGCTCCAGTAAGAGCGAGGCAGCGGTCCCTCCACCGGGCGGCGCTGCTCCGTGCGGATCCTCGCCGCCCCCCAAGCGCCAACGCCGGGGGAGGCGGGCGCTGCTGGTCCCGTCCGCTTCCGAGTTGGCGGGCGCGGGGGACCGCATCGCCATCAGGCTCGCAGCAAAGCGATTGCGCGCCTGCTGCTGCGATGTCGCCATAGCTTGGCGTCGCAACGCACCAGACGCACGCAATTTTCCCGAAAGTCGGCGACTCACGGCGAGGAATCGCAAAAATATTTCTGTGCAAACCTGCGCTTCTGAGCTTGCCTCGCCTACGACTTTGGTCGATAAATGTGAAATCCAGTCCATTACATGTTTCGGCGTTGCTTATCCCGTACCGTGGAGTTGCCCGGATGCTTCCCCCCTTCCGAGCCTACACCCCTACCGAGTTCGCCTACGAAGTGCGCGGTTTCGGCTGGACGCGCGACGTCTGGCGCGTCGATCTCCATCACACTTGGTTTCCCACCCATGCCGATTACCGGGGCCTGGACTCCATGGAACGCATGCGTCGCTTCCATGTCTGCAATCGCGGCTTCGAGGACATCGCCCAGCACGTGACCATCGCGCCCGACGGCGTGGTGTGGTCGGGCCGCTGCTGGAACCGCACGCCGGCCAGCGTCGGCTGCGGCATGAACGTCGGTGCCTTCATGATCGAGATGGTCGGCAACTTCGACCGCGGTTTCGATCGGCTGCACGGCGCCCAGCTCGAATCGACGCTGGCCGTCATCGACGCCGTGCAGGTGCACTTTCACCTGCCGGTCTACAGTCTGCTGTTCCACCGCGAGGTGCCGCAGACCGACAAGACCTGCCCCGGCTCCGGCATCGACAAGGGCGACATGCTGCGCCTGTTGGAACGTCGCCGTCGGCGCAATGCTCCGCTGGCCGACACCGCCGTCGCAGCCGTCGCCTGAGCGACACGCGAGCGAACCCTGGTCGGCCGGCCAATCCGGCGGACAGATGGGCGTTCGATTCAGCCGGCCAATGCGGCCGGCAGAGGCGTTAGGCCGGCAGAGGCGTGATTGTGCCGGCCAATCCGGCCGGCACACGGGCGTTCGATCGTCCGGCCCGGCTCTCCCCTTACCCGCGCCGTTCCGGACTTCCTGGCCGACGTATGGGTCGGGGGCAGGCCGCTGCGGTCCGCCGGCACGGAGCGCGCGGGCTGGTGCGCCGAATGTGACACCGACGTGAAATCCGCTGGTGTGGGGCGCAGGGATCGCTTATCTTAACCCTCGCGAGTGCTCCAACAGAGCATAAGTCAAGCTAGCCCGCGTTCGGAAGCGCCCGCGAGGAGCACAACTGGCACGGGCGAGCGGCGGACGGACGTGCTCTCCTTCCCACCTGAAACCACGGAGCGCATCGAAGCGTTAAGGACACGGGCTCCGAATGTGCGGCAACTGCGGCGACGACCCTGGAATCGCCACTTTCGACGCCCATGTTATGCTCTATGGGAGCACAACGCCGACGCTAGCGCCATTGCTCCGGGCAGCTCGAGGATGAGCCGAACCGTGAGCGGGTTGGACGACGGAACGAGCAGCAGATCTGGCGAGGATGTGCCGGGGCGCTGAATAGGATGAGCGACCCGTCGGACGAAACGGCCGACCGAGGAGAGGGACCGATGAGCAAGACGACCAGCGCCGGCCCGACCGGCAAGAAGCCCGCCCCGCGCCGGCCGGTTCCGCGGGGTGCCGATCAGCCATGGACTGCCGCCCCGGGCCAGGTCGAGATGTCGGTGGTCGAGCCGCGCCCCCAGGCCGAGCGTGACGCGGCGGAGGCCGCCGTCGCCGCCGCCTGCGGCAAGCCCGCCGTCGCCCCCGGCGTCCCGCGCCCGGAGCTGGAGAAATTCTCGCCCGCCTTGCAGCGCGAGATGGCGCCGCTCTACGAGCGCGTGAAACACATCGTGACGCCGATGGAGTGGGTGCATTACGCGCCGCTGGTCAAGGCCATCAACGCGCTGAAGACCAAGCGCAACGCGGCCATTCTCGCCCACAACTACATGACGCCGGAAATCTTCCACTGCGTCGGCGACATCCGTGGCGACAGCCTGCAGCTGGCCAAGGAGGCCGCGCGCACCAAGGCCGACGTGATCGTGCAGGCCGGCGTGCACTTCATGGCCGAGACCTCGAAGCTGCTTTGCCCCGACAAGACGGTGCTGATCCCCGATCCGCTGGCCGGCTGCTCGCTCGCCTCCTCCATCACGGCCGCGGACGTGCGCCTGCTGCGGGACGCCTATCCCGGCGTGCCGATCGTCACCTACGTCAACACCAGCGCCGCCGTGAAGGCGGAATGCGACATCTGCTGCACATCGTCGAACGCGGTGAAGGTGGTCGAGAGCCTTGGCAGCCCGCGCGTGCTGTTGATCCCGGACCAGTACCTCGCCAAGTACGTGGCGACGAAAACCAAGGTGCAGATCATCGCCTGGAAGGGCGCCTGCGAGGTGCACGAGCGCTTCACGGGCGAGGAACTCGCCGCCTATCGCGTGGGCGAGCCGGGCATCAAGATCATCGCCCACCCCGAGTGCCCGCCCGACGTCATCAAGGAGGCCGATTTCACCGGCTCCACCGCGGCCATGATCGACTGGGTGAAGACCAAGCGGCCGAAGAAGGTGGTGCTCGTCACCGAGTGCTCCATGGCCTCCAACGTCGCGGCCGAAGCCCCCGATGTGGACTTCGTGCGGCCGTGCAATCTGTGCCCGCACATGAAACGCATCAGCCTGGAGAAGATCTACGACAGCCTCGTCCATATGCAGTTCGAGGTGAAGGTCGACCCGGCCGTGGCCGCGCGTGCGCGGCGCGCCGTGGAGCGCATGGTCAATCTCGTCAGCTGATCCGAACTGCCCCTCTGCCCTCACCCCGCCCCTCTCTCCATTGCAGTGCAGGAACAGGGAGAGGGAGCCCCACGCGCCAACGCAGGACACGCGAGATGGCACACAACGACACGTCACGCCAAGCCACCGCAGCCGATGATGCCGTGGGCGCGGTCTCGGTCGGAGCCGGCGATGTCGTCATCGTCGGCGCGGGCCTTGCGGGGCTGTTCACGGCGCTGAAGCTGGCGCCGCTGCCCGTGACCGTGGTCTCGGCCGCGCCGCTCGGTCAGGGCGCCTCCAGCGTCTGGGCTCAGGGCGGCATCGCGGCGGCCGTCGGCGAGGGCGACAGCGCGGAGGCGCACGCCGCGGACACCATCACGGCGGGTGCCGGCATCGTTGACGCGCAGATCGCCCACATGGTGGCGAGCGAAGCCGGCGAGCGCATCCGCGACCTGCTGCGCTACGGCGTGCCGTTCGACCGCGATCTCGCCGGGCATTTCGTGCTGTCGCGCGAGGCGGCGCATTCGGCCAACCGCGTCGTGCGCGTATCCGGCGACCGCGCCGGGGCCGCCATCATGCAGGCGCTGATTGCCGCGGTACGCGCCACGCCGTCGATCCGCGTGCTCGAAGGCTACGAGGCCTGCGGGCTCGTCACCGAGCCGGACGAGGTCGTCGCCGGAGGCGCGCAGCGTGTCGTCGCCGGAGGCGCGCAGCGTGTCGTCGCCGAAGGCGCGCAACGCGTCGTCGCCGAAGGCGCGCAGCGCGTCGTCGCCGAAGGCGCGCAACGCGTCGTCGCCGTGCGCGTGCTCGGCCCGGCGCTCGAGCCGGACGGTTCGGATGCCGACACCACCGAGGGCCAGGTCTACGAGTTGCGTCCAACGCGGGCCGTGGTGCTGGCGACCGGCGGCGTCGGCGCCCTGTTCGCCGTCACCACCAACCCGACGTACGCCTGCGGCATCGGCATCGCCTTGGCGGCCGAGGCCGGCGCGCGCATCGCGGATGCCGAGTTCGTGCAGTTCCATCCGACCGCGCTCGACGTTGGCCGCGATCCGGCGCCGCTGGCCTCCGAGGCGCTGCGCGGCGAAGGTGCCATCCTCGTCAACACCGCCGGCGAGCGCTTCATGCTGAAGCTGCATCCGGACGCCGAACTGGCCCCGCGCGACGTGGTTGCCCGAGGCGTGTTCGCCGAGGTCGCCAGCGGGCGCGGGGCGTTCCTCGACTGCCGCAGCTCCATCGGCGCGCATTTCCCCCAAGCCTTCCCGACCGTCTACGCCTACGCCCAGGACGCCGGGCTCGATCCGGTGACGCAGCTGCTGCCGGTGGCGCCCGCCGAGCACTACCATATGGGCGGCGTCGAGACCGACGCGCGCGGCCGCACGTCGGTCGCCGGCCTATGGGCCGTCGGCGAGGTGGCGGCCACCGGGCTGCACGGCGCCAACCGGCTGGCGTCGAACTCGCTGCTGGAAGCCGTGGTGCTCGGCGCCCGCGTGGCCGCCGACATCGCGGCGCTGCCCAAAGCCAGAACGGCGGCCCGCGTCATGCTGCGACCGGCTCGCGAGGCCGGCGTGACCCCGCTCCCGCCCAGGACGCGCGTGCGGCTGATCTCCGAACTGCGCGGCGCCATGTCGAGCCTCGTCGGTGTCGTGCGTGAGCGCGACGGGCTGGAGCGCGCCCTCGCCACGGTGCGGCGCATCGGCGCCGAGGCCAAGGGCGACGTGCATCTCGCCGCCATGGCGCTGACGGCGGAGTTCGTCGCCGGCGGCGCGCTGCTGCGCGAGGAAAGCCGGGGCGGCCATTACCGGTCCGATTTCCCCGAACCGAACCCGCGGCTGGCGCACCGGTGCGCGCGAACCCTCGCCGATCTGCGCGCCGCAACCAAGCCGAAGGCCGCGGTGCGCAAGGCGGCCAGCGTCAGGCATGTCTTGCATGCACATTAGCCGCTGACGCGCAAAGGGCGATCCGCCGCTCTTGTTTCCCGCCGTACCCCCAGGTTGCCGTTCCCCCTCCAGCCGAAAAGACGGGTGGTCTGGCGGGTGTCCCGCCAGCGGAGCGCGAGGCGGGCCTCGCTCGCGCAGCGACTGGCCGCCCTCAACTCAACCAAAGCTCTCCCCCATGCCCCAGCCCCCCTCGCTGCTCGTCACCTCCGGCCTGCCGGCTCCCCTCGTCGCCCGCGCCGTTGCGGAGGCCCTGGCGGAAGACCTCGGCCTCGCCGGCGACATCACCACCGAGTCCACGGTGCTGCCCGACGCCCGCGCCAAGGCGGTGCTCGCCGCGCGCAAGGCCGGCGTCGCCTCGGGGCTCGCGGTCGCGGAAGCCGCATTCAAGGCGCTGGACTCGGATGTGCGCTTCGTCGCCGCGGTGCAGGACGGCGCGCCCTTGGCGCCCGGCACCGTGCTCGCCCGCATCGAGGGCAACGCACGCGCCGTGCTGACGGCCGAACGCGTGGCGCTCAACTACATGGGCCGCATGTCGGGCATCGCCACACTGACGCGCGCCTATGTGGACCGCATCGCGGGGACACGCGCCAGCATCGTCGACACGCGCAAGACGACCCCGGGCCTGCGCGCCTTCGAGAAATATGCCGTGCGCTGCGGCGGCGGACGCAACCACCGCGTCGGCCTGTTCGATGCCGTGCTGATCAAGGACAACCACATCGTCGCCGCCGGCTCGCTGTCCGGCGCCGTCGAACGGGCGCGAGCCCGCGCCGGTCATATGCTCAAGATCGAGGTGGAGGTGGACACCCTGGTGCAGCTGGAGGAGGCGCTGCGCTTCGACATCGACGCCGTGCTGCTCGACAACATGAGCCCGGCCGAGCTGAAGACGGCGGTGGCCATCGTGGGCAAGGCCCGCGCCAAGGGCGGCCGCACCGTCATCACCGAAGCCTCGGGCGGCGTCAACCTGGAGACGGTGCGCGCCATCGCGGAGAGCGGCGTCGACCTGATCTCGGTCGGTGCCTTGACGCACTCGGCCCCGGTGCTCGACCTCGGGCTCGATTTCCTGGCGTAGCGGTCAGGCGCGCCGTTATACCGGCCGGCGAAAACCTGACCTTCCCTTGCGCCGGCCCAGGGGCCACGGGCCCCCGCCGCGAGCGGCGGAACCGCGCGAATTCCTGATGCGCGGAGCGTCTGGAATTCGTGCGCAGGGTATTATGCAGCCCCCGCGCGCCGGGCTTTCAGCGCTGGGTCGGCTCGTCGGCGTCACCGAACGCCGACAGCGACAGCGCGGTCAGGTCGATCTTGACGTGATCCTGTGACACCAGGCCGGGCTGGCGCTGGGTCACTGTGGCGGCCTCGGCCGGCTTCGCCGCGGCGACGACAGCCTCCCTGCCGAGCAGCCGCGAGGCGGCCACCGCCAGGGGCTCCAGGCCGACAGCCTGCACCTGTGCGCTCGCCGCCGGCAAGGCCGCGAGGGCCAGGACGCCCCCCGCTGTGCGCAGGACGCGGGCGGAGCGGGCCTGGACGCTGGACTGGGTGAACGACGACGACATGGCGCTACGCTCCTCGGGCGGCTCACGATCGACGGCACGAAGCCCTGGCTGGGCTTCGTCCGACGCCCACAGTCTGCCGGGAGAGGTTTAATGCGCCCTTAAGCGTCGTGCCGAAGCGGCACATGACCGTTGCCGATGGCAGCGCAACAGCCACGCCAAGTCCCGGCCACGCCAAGTCCCGGCGACAAGCGGGCTGGCGGCCGCTCCAGGTCGGACGTAGCCAGCTCAAGGCCTCGATGGCCGACATCAGGCGCCCGCGCGGCTATTCCTCGCGGTAGACGCGTTCGCGGCGCTCGTGCCGCTCCTGCGCTTCCAGCGACAGCGTGGCGATCGGGCGCGCGTCGAGCCGCTTCAGGCCGATCGGCTCGCCGGTCTCCTCGCAGTAGCCATAGGTGCCATCCTCGATGCGAGCCAGCGCGGCGTCGATCTTGGACACCAGCTTGCGCTGGCGGTCGCGGGCACGCAGTTCGAGCGCACGGTCCGTCTCGGAGGTGGCGCGATCCGCGAGATCGGCGTGCTGGGTCGAATCCTCGTGCAGCCCGACCAGCGTCTCGCGCGTCTGGCGGATGATGTCCTCCTTCCAGGCCAGCAGCTTGGCGCGGAAGTAGGCGCGCTGCCGCTCGTTCATGAACGGCTCGCTCTCGCTCGGCACATAGCCGGGCGGCAGCACGATCGGCTCCTTGACCTTGGGCTTGGCGGCTTCGGCCTGCTTCTTCGATGCGCCGGCCTCGGCCTTCTTGCTGTCACGCTTGCTCATGCATCGGCCTCGCTGAACGGGTCGCCGAGCCTCCGGTCGCCTATCACCGGCTCGCTGTCACGAGAGGTGCGACCGTAAAGGCCAATCGGCCCCTATGCCTCTAGCGTGCACGTATTTAAGAGTCGCGCCGCCTCTGTCAAGGAAGTCCGCCACTTAGCGTTGCCGTAGGGCACCAGGAGCCCGCCTCGGCAGGCCAGCGCGGCGCTTGCCCCGCCCAGTTGCGTTGCCCATAGTGACCGCGCCGGCTGGCTGCGCGGCGTCTGACGACAACCGATCTGACGGGACAGGGCGGATGAAATTCAAAGGGACACGGAATTACGTCGCGACCGACGACCTCAAGGTCGCCGTCAACGCCGCCATCACCCTGCAACGGCCGCTGCTGGTCAAGGGTGAGCCCGGCACCGGCAAGACCGTGCTCGCCCTCGAGGTGGCCAAGGCGCTGGGCACACCGATCATCGAGTGGCACATCAAGTCGACCACCAAGGCGCAGCAGGGCCTCTACGAATACGACGCCGTCTCACGTCTCAGGGACAGCCAGCTCGGCGACGAGCGCGTGAAGGACATCCGCAACTACATCAAGCGCGGCAAGCTGTGGGACGCGTTCCAGAGGGACGTCCGCCCGGTGCTGCTGATCGACGAGATCGACAAGGCCGACATCGAGTTCCCCAACGACCTGCTGCAGGAACTCGATCGCATGGAATTCTTCGTCTACGAGACGGGCGAGACGGTGAAGGCGGTGCAACGCCCGATCGTCATCATCACGTCGAACAACGAGAAGGAGCTGCCCGACGCCTTCCTGCGCCGCTGCTTCTTCCACTACATCAAGTTCCCCGATCCCGACACCATGCGCGAGATCGTCGAGGTGCACTTCCCGGGCCTCAAGGGACGCCTGGTCTCGGAAGCGCTCAAGATTTTCTACGAGCTGCGCGACGTGCCGGGCATGAAGAAGAAGCCCTCCACCTCCGAGCTGCTCGACTGGCTGAAGCTGCTCCTCAACGAGGACATCTCGCCGGAGATGCTGCGCGAGAACGATCCGCGCAAGCTCATTCCCCCGCTCGCCGGCGCCCTGCTCAAGAACGAGCAGGATGTGCATCTGTTGGAGCGCATCGCCTTCCTGGCGCGCCGCAAGGGCGAGTAAGCCGGGGTCTTCATCCGCGCCTTCCGCGCCAGTCCGCACCGCTCTTATCCGCATATCCGCACCGGGATGCTCCACCGCGCATGAACCACGACAGCTATTCCGATACCTACATCGCCGACATCCTGAACGATGCCCGCGTGTTTGCCTTCATCGGCGCCTCGGCGACCAGCAACCGCCCGAGCTACTTCGCCATGAAGTACATGCTGGGCAAGGGCTACACGGTCATCCCCGTCAACCCGGGCCTCGCCGGGCAGACCCTGCTCGGGCAGACGGCGGTGGCGAGCATCGACGACCTCGTCGCCCCGGTCGACGCCATCGACATCTTCCGCAACGCAGAGGCCGCCATGGAGCTGACGCGCCGCGCCATCGCGCTGAAGGACAAGCTCGCTCTCAAGGTGGTCTGGATGCAGCTCGGCGTACGCAACGACGAGGCGGCGCGGCTGGCCGAAGCGGCGGGCCTCAAGGTGGTCATGAACCGCTGCCCGAAGATCGAATATGGCCGACTGTCCGGCGAGATCGGCTGGGCCGGCGTCAACTCGGGCCGCATCTCGAGCGTCCGGCCGAAGCTGGCGGCGCGCGGCGTGCAGAGCCAGATCATCGCGCCCGGCAAGCGCCCCTCGTAGGGGCGCGGCCGGCACGCTGGCGCTGGCGTGAAGCGGAGCGTCCCTCCGTGGGCCGGGTGCGCCTTCGGCCCAGGACGCCCACATTGCCGCAGCCCGGGGCGTGGGCCCCATCCGCGATAGGCGCCAGCAACAGACGTCAGCGGCCTTAAATGTCAGCGGCCCTTGCGATCCGCGCCGGCCGGGGCGGGCGCGGCCGCATCGGCGCGGCGATCGGCCGGGATGCCCCCTGGCGGCGGGGCCGGCGGCACGAACTCCGCCGTCTTGCACGAGCAGCCCTGGACCAGCTCCTTGCGGTAGCGGAAGGCCGTCTTCAGGCGCGTATAAGGCTCCTGGCTCTTGAACGCCGTCATCTGGTCCACGGCGCCGCCAGGATTCTGGTAGTAGTACATTTCCACGGGCGCCGCGCACTTCGACTGGCAGGCATCGGCGTCGCGCTGGAAATGGGTCGGCGTGGTCGAGAAACTGATCGGGAAATAGTAGCCGTCGCACAGGCGCACGCAGACCGTGCGATAGGTGGCATACGGGAGACTGCCGAAGCCGCCGGCCGAGCCCCCTGGCGCCGATTCCTCGTCCGCCCAGATCGACGAACCGCCGCCACCTTCGCGCTTGCGCGCCTCTTGCGCATAGCCGGGGCCGCAGTTGTTGCGCGCCAATTCGCGGATGATCTCATCCTGATAGGAACGGCCGGACGACCCCAGGATCTGCTGCCTCTGCGCCTCCAGGTCGGACATCTGCCGGCGCGACTGCTCGACCTGCCCATTGAGGCCGATGCAGGCCTGCGTGCGGCGCAACGTCTTGGAGAACAGGAAGTATTCGTAACAGTCGGACTTCTCGAGGTTCTGCTGGGCGGTGCGCAGCGCCTTGTCGGCCTGGCGGATGTCGTTCTCGATGCGCGGCAGCTGTTCGCGCGGGTTGCCGCGCTGGGTTTCCTGAGACAGACGCTGCTCGAGTTGCGTACACACGGACGGCCGCGTCTGCGACCAGTTGACGGCGGGGGCACCCTGCGAAGGCGCACCGGCGGCGGGAGGCGCGGGCACCGGCGGCGGACGATGCACGGGCTCGCGCGGCACCGGGGCCGGCTTGGGCTGATCGCTCCATGGCCAGTTGAAGAGCTGAGCACGGACGTCCGGCGTGCCGAGGCCGGGCACGCCGAGCAGGCCGATCGCCAGGGCCAAGACGCCACGCCGCCACGCCGTCGGCGCGGGGCCTGCGCCACGGATCGTCTGCCGTCTGCCGGCGTTCTGGCGTCCTGCTGTCATCACCCCTCGTCTCGGGCACCACGTCTCGGGCACCCACGTCTCGGGCACCACGTCTCGGGCACCACGTCCCGGCAGCGTCCCGGCAGCCCGCCGGGCCCGGCCCAGGGGCCGAAACCGGATCAGGCCCGCGCAAATCACTGATCCGCCGCGACTATGCTCTCGCAGGCTCTAGAGGGTCAATTGGGAGCAAATGCGGCACTCCGCAACGGGCGTGGCTTTCCACAGCAATGCCGGTGCCATCCTGCCGTTCGGGCGCTCTGGGGGGCTAGCGCGATCTCCCCATCTGCCCTGAGCCGCGGCGGGCGGCCAGAGTGCCCGGCCGAGGCAGTGCTTGACGGCCCGCGGCCGGGCCAGCATAACGGCCGCCATGCAGACCCAGTCCCACGTCGCCGGGCCACACCTTCGCGCGAAGGTCGCCGCCGGATGCATCATTGCCGCTTGCATGACGCGCTAGCCCCATAAAGCCGGCGCACGGGCTGCTCTTTGCCTCCCTTCCAAAGACAGAGAACAGCCGGCGGCCTCGTCCAGGGGCTAGGCTCCGAGCGGGGCATGCGCGCCTGCCCGCACGACAACGCCCAATCCCTCGAGGGGGTCACTTTGGCTCAACGATCCGCGCCGTCACCCGAGCTCAGGCTCTACAATACCCTGACCCGAGCCAAGGAGCCGTTCCGGCCGCTCGACCCGGCCAACGTGCGCATGTACGTCTGCGGGCCGACCGTCTACGACTACGCCCACATCGGCAATGCGCGCCCCGTCATCGTCTTCGACGTGCTCTATCGCCTGCTGCGCCACGCCTATGGCGCCAGCCACGTCACGTACGCGCGCAACATCACCGACGTCGATGACAAGATCAACGCCCGCGCGGTGGTCGACTACCCGAAGCTCGAGCCACTGGCGGCCATCGCCGAGCTGACGCGCAAGACCGCCGAACAGTTCCACCAGGACATCGCCGCCCTCGGCGTGCTTCCCCCCACCATCGAGCCGCGCGCCACCGGCCACATCAAGGAGATGGGCGCGCTGTGCGAGGCGCTGGTGGCCAAAGGCCACGCCTACGTGGCGCAAGGCCATGTGCTGTTCCATGTGCCGAGCATGAAGGACTACGGCCGCCTGTCGGGCCGCTCGCTGGAGGAGATGGAGGCAGGCGCCCGCGTCGAGGTGGCGCCCTACAAGAAGGACGCCATGGACTTCGTGCTGTGGAAGCCGTCGAAGCCGGGCGAGCCCGCGTGGCCGAGCCCCTGCGGCATCGCGGAACCGGGGCGCCCCGGCTGGCATATCGAGTGCTCGGCCATGGCGGGCAAGCATCTCGGCCAGGTGTTCGACATCCACGGCGGCGGCATCGACCTCGTCTTCCCCCACCACGAGAACGAGGTGGCGCAGAGCCGCTGCGCGCATGGCACCGGCGCCATGGCGCAGGTGTGGATGCACAACGGCTTCCTGCAGGTGGAAGGCGAGAAGATGTCGAAATCGCTCGGCAACTTCATCACCATCAACGAGCTGCTGGCGACACCCAGGTTCGGCAACCAGCCCTGGCATGGCCGTGTCGTGCGCCTTGCCATGCTCGGCACGCATTATCGCCAGCCCATCGACTGGACCGTCGACCGCCTCGTGCAGGCCCGCGCCGCGCTGGGCGATTTCGCTGACCTCGTGCACGGCGTCAAGGCGGCCGAGGCGCCGAACGCCGAATTCGTGGCCGCACTGGCCGACGACCTCAACACGCCGTCCGCCATGTCGATCATCCATGGGCTCGCCAAGTCCGCGCGGCGCAACAGCGATACGGCGCCCGTGCTGAAGGCCTCGCTGCAGTTCCTCGGGGTTTACGGCGACGAGGCGCGCGGCGACTTCGCGGTCGGCAAGCCGGCGGTCAGCATCGACGCGGCCAAGGTCGAGGCGCTGGTCGCGGCCCGCCTCGCCGCCCGCCGCAACCGCGACTTCAAGGAGGCCGACCGGCTCCGCGACGAGCTGGCCGGCCTCGGCGTCGTGCTGAAGGACGCCAAGGACAAGGCCACCGGCGAGGTCGTCACAACCTGGGAAGTGGCAAGGTGAGCGCCGCCTACCCGCTGCGGCCCTGGCTGCCGGCCGATACGATGGCGCTGCGCGAGCTGTTCGCGGCGTCGATCGAGGAGCTGTGCCAGGACGACTACGACGAGGACCAGCGCGCCGCCTGGGCCGGGATGGCAGAGGATGCGCAGGCGTTCGCCAAGCGGCTCGCTGCGGCGCTGACACTGGTCGTCCACGTCGAGGGCGAGCACCTGGGCTTCGCCAGCCTCAAGGACAACACGACGATCGACATGCTCTACGTGCATCCCTTCTATGCCGGCGAGGGCATCGGCTCGGCGCTGTGCGAGGCGCTGGAAAAGCTCGCCGGTGCACGCGGCGCCCAAGCGGTCACGGTTGATGCCAGCGATACGGCGCAGATGTTCTTCGAGGGCCGCGGTTACGCCGCCGTCCGCCGCAACTCCGTGCCGGTCGGCGACCAGTGGCTGTCCAACACGACGATGAGCAAACCGCTGCAGCCCGCCAGCCCGAAGGCGACGCCATGACCAAGGCTCCGACGACGAAGGCGACGACCAGCCCAGTTCCCGCGGCCAGGGCATCCGCGCCGGCGCCGGCCAAGGAGCGCCTCTACCTCTACGACACGACGCTGCGTGACGGCGCGCAGACGACGGGCGTCGATTTCGGACTGGAGGACAAGCGCCGCATCGCCGCCGTGCTCGACGAGATGGGGATCGATTACGTCGAAGGCGGCTATCCCGGCGCCAACGCCACCGACACCGAGTTCTTCGCCACGCGACCCGGCTTGAAGCGCGCCCGCTTCTCGGCCTTCGGCATGACCAAGCGCGCTGGGCGTTCCGTGTCGAACGATGCCGGACTGCAAGCCGTACTGCGCTCGGCCGCCGACGACATCTGCCTCGTCGCCAAGTCGTGGGACTATCACGTCCGCGTCGCGCTCGGCATCAGCAACGAGGAGAACCTCGAAAGCGTCGCCGACAGCGTCAAGGCCATCATCGCCTCCGGCAATGCTCGCGAGGCCATGATCGACTGCGAGCACTTCTTCGACGGCTACAAGGGCAACCGCGACTACGCACTCGCCGTCGCACGCACCGCCTACGAGGCCGGCGCCCGCTGGGTCGTGCTGTGCGACACCAACGGCGGCACGCTGCCGCACGAGGTCGAAGCCATCGTCACCGACGTGGCGCGCCACATCCCGGCCGCGCACCTCGGCATCCACACCCACAACGACACCGAGAACGCGGTCGCCAACTCGCTGGCCGCCATCCGCGCCGGCTGCCGCCAGGTGCAGGGAACGCTGAACGGCCTCGGCGAGCGCTGCGGCAATGCCAACCTCACCTCGATCATCCCGACGCTGCTGTTGAAGAGCGAATTCGCCAACCGCTTCGAGACCGGCATCACGCCCGAGCGCCTGCGCCATCTGACCCATGCGAGCCGCGTGCTGGATGAAATCCTGAACCGTGCCCCGTTCCGGCACGCCCCCTATGTCGGCGAGGCGGCCTTCGCCACCAAGGCCGGCATCCACGCCTCGGCCATCCTGAAGGATCCGCACACCTACGAGCACGTGGCGCCCGAAAGCGTCGGCAACCAGCGCCGCCTGCTGGTCTCGCAGCAGGCCGGCAAGTCCAACATCGTCGATGCGCTGGAGCGCGTCGGCCTTGCCGAGTTCAAGGACAGTCCGCGCATTGCCTCGCTGCTCGACGAGGTCAAGCAGAAGGAGGCGCAGGGCTACTCCTACGAGCAGGCGGAAGCCTCCTTCGAGCTGCTGGCGCGGCGCCACCTCGCCGACGTGCCGAAATACTTCTCGGTCGACAGCTTCTCCGTCGTCGTGCAGCGCCGCTATAACGCCCGGGGCGAGCAGATCACCGTCTCCAAGGCTGACGTGAAGCTCTACGTCAACGGCGACGAGGAGCCGCTGTGGACGGTTGCCGAGGGCAACGGGCCGGTGAATGCGCTGGATCGCGCGCTGCGCAAGGACCTCGGTCGCTACAGTGCCAACATCCGCGGCGTGGAGCTCGTCGACTACAAGGTGCGCATCCTGACCGGCGGCACCGAAGCCGTCACGCGCGTGCTGGTGGAAAGCCTCGACACCGAGACGGGCAAGCGCTGGCTCACCGTCGGCGTCTCGCCCAACATCATCGACGCCAGCTTCGAGGCGCTGCTCGATTCGATCAACTACAAGCTGCTCTCCGACAAGGCCGGCGTCGCGCATGCCTGAGGCGCCGCGCGCTGCATTGGTGCGGTTGGAGAGCCGGTGAGGCAGCCGGTCGCGACGGCCGTGCGCAAGCGGTTCGGCGGCTGCGGTCAAACAAGCTGGCAAATATTTCGTTGCCATGCGATCGCCGCTGAAACGGTTCGCGCCGTCATTCCGACATTGGGCATGAAAAACGCGCGACTTGCTTCAAATTTTAGCGAATTCAGGGGGCCATTTTTCAATGCTTCCGTGGTGAGCTGTAACGAGCTGCGGCCCCCCCGGACAGTCGTTCGGACCTGACCCGCCACAGCTTGATGATCGGTTCAGCGCAAACGGCAGGCAGGCCATGGTCGGTTCCAATCGCGGTGCAGTTGCGGCGGCGTGGCGCATGTTCTCGCGCGCCAGGGGCGGCAACGTGGGGGTGGTGTTCGGCATGCTCTCGGTGCCGATCCTGATGTGTGCCGGCGGCGCCGTCGACTACCACTTGGCGCACCAGACGCAGACGACGATGCAGAAGGCCACCGACGCGGCCATCCTCGCCGCCATGTCGGCGCGCAGCCTGACCGATGCCCAGCGCGCCCAGCAGGCCGCCGCCATCTTTGCCACCAACGTCGCATCGTCCCCGATCGCGTCGAAGATCACGCCGCAGGTCAACGTCGCCCAAGGCGCCGGCGCTATCGTCGCCCAGGTCGCCATGCCGACCACGCTGCTGCGCGTTGTCGGCATCACGGACATCCCGATCAAGGTCCAGTCGCGCGCCCGGTCGTTCGGCAAGAAGATCGAGATGGCGCTGATGACCGACGTCACCGGCTCGATGTCGGAAGCGACCGGTGGCGCGGTCAAACTCGACGGCTTGAAGCTCGCCGCCCGCGATCTGCTCGACATCATCCTGCCCGACGATGCGCCGCCCGAGGCCGCGCGCGTGGCCCTGATCCCGTTCGCCAACTACGTCAATGCCGGCCCCCTGGCGCCCGAGGTCACCAGCCTGTCGCCGACGCGCATCAACAGCGGCAAGACCGAGTATCTGATCCCCTGCGTTACGGAGCGCACGGGCAAGGACGCCGCCACCGATGCGGCCCCGGCACCGGCGAGCTGGATTGGCGCCGCGGCGCCCGGCAAGTCCTCCGGCAATTACGGCGCCGAGGGCGTCTGCAACCGCTCCAACGGCGGCAGCGGCAGCGGCAACAACAATTTGCTGCCCGCCGTGATGGGCCTCACGGAGAGCAAGTCCGCGCTGCTGGCAACCATCGATTCCTACACGCCCTCGGGCTCGACGGCCGGCCATCTCGGCACCGCCTGGGCGTGGTATGCGCTGTCGCCGAACTGGAACAGCATCTGGAAGCTGGATCGCGCCATCACCAGCTACACCGACCCCGGCACGGCCAAGGTCGCCGTGCTGATGACCGACGGCGAGTACAACACGCAGTACTCCAACACGGCTTCGGCTCAGCAGGCGCTGGACCTGTGCACGGGCATGAAGAGCGCCGGCATCACGGTCTATACCGTCGGCTTCGGCATGAGCACGGCCAACGCGACCGACATCGCCGCCATGGCCACGCTCGGCCAGTGCGCCACCAGCAAGGATACCTTCTTCGTCGCCTACGACGGCGAGGCCCTGCGCAAGGTGTTCACGGAGATCGGCGGCAAGATCAGCTCGCAAAGCGCCGTGCTGACCGACTGATGCCACCGGGCTGAATTTTCGGCCACGGGTCGGATACTGTGTCCCGCCAGCGACAACCAACCGGGAGTGCGGCCATTCGGCTCGCGCTCCCGATCTGTTTTCCCCGGCATCCTCAGGCGGCCGACCTTGCCCGCCGTCATCCACGCGGCTTATGCAGGGAAACACGGCCGGATCGGATTCGCGGGGACATGAGACGCTTCCCGCGGGCCGCCGCCGCTAGGTGCCAGCCTGCCGGGAATGCCTCAGCTTGTTCCTCGCCATTGCCCTTCTTGTCGCCGCGACGGTCGCTTTCGCGATCATCCGCCTCGGTCCGCACATGGGCCAGGGCCGGGTGATCTTCGACGGCACGCCCGACCTGCCGGCGCCGTTCGGCTACCGCATGGCCTGGCTCGCGGTGCGCTCGCGTGATCCCAAGGCGGTGATGGAGGCGCTCGGCGTCGCCGCCGCCACCCCGGCCAACTGGAACTCCGGCATCGGCACCGTGTATGACGACGATCTCGGTGAAGCCCACATCTACATCTCGCCGCCGGTCAACGGCTGGGTCTTCGTGGTCGGGCTGTCGCTGCCCTATCCGGCCAGCGCCGCCTTCGCCGACAAGTTCACGCCGCTGATGGTGTCGCTCGGCCGCCGCTTCGCCGAGGTGCAGTATTACTTCTCCTACCCGATGATCGATTTCTTCGCCTGGGCGCGCCTGATCGACGGTCGCCTCGTGCGCGCATTCGCCATCGGCGACGAAGGCGTGGTGCTGAACAAGGGCCGCACGACGCCGGAGGAGCGCGGGCTCGGCCTCAAGCTGTTCGAGCTGCGCGGCGTGCGCGGCCGCAAGGGCGACGCCGGCGCCGAGTTGATCCTGCACCCGACGGAAGAGCATGTGCTGCGCCTGGCCCAGCGCTGGAGCATCGACCCGACCAGGCTCGACCAGATGGGCGTTGCGCCCGCCCTCGGATACATCGCAGCCGCGCCCGCCGCCTGGCGCCCCGAGCGGCTGCGCAAGACCGCCTGAAGCGCGCCCCCCCCGCGACATCGGCGCCGCTCCCCCTGGACGGCAGCGCGCCGACCGCGCCACAGTGCCTGCGACGCCGTCCGGCGCCCCGCTGCTGCACAAGTGCCGCTCCCCACAATGGTATCAGCCATGCCCAAGCTCGACGACAGCCGCCCGTTCATCCCTGTCCGCATCGCCGTGCTGACCATGTCGGACACGCGCAGCCTCGCCGACGACAAGTCCGGCAACGTGCTGGCCGAGATGATCGCCGAGGCCGGGCATCAGGTGGTGGACCGGGCGCTGGTCAAGGACGACGTGAGCGCCATCCGCGCCCGGGTCGAGAGCTGGATCGCCGACCCGGCCGTCGACGTCGTCATTACCACGGGCGGCACCGGCTTCACCGGCCGCGACGTGACGCCGGAGGCCGTGAAGCCGTTGTTCGAGAAGGAGATCGAGGGCTTCTCGGTCGTTTTCCACATGCTGTCGTACCAGAAGATCGAGACTTCGACGATCCAGTCGCGGGCCTGCGGCGGGGTCGCCCGCGGCACCTACATCTTCTGCCTGCCGGGCTCGCCCGGGGCCTGCAAGGATGCCTGGCACGGCATCCTGAAGTGGCAGCTCGACAACCGCCATCGCCCCTGCAATTTCGTCGAGATCATGCCCCGCCTGGAGGAGCACCGGAAGGGGTGACGGGCCACGGGTGGCCGCACGGGGAGCCGCATGGGGACTGGCAAACGCCGCCCCCGATTGTTACATTGTTGCGATGAGCAAGAAGCCGATCACAACCACCAGCTTCACCTCGCTCGCCACAACCGGCAGGGCGAAAGCGGCGTTTGGGACCGTTGTCGTCAGCGGCGCTGCTCCGGACAGCGATGTCGTGCGGCGCAATATCGGGCTTGGGACCGAGGCTTTGGCGCGGGTCGGCAAGAAGCTCCTGAAGCCGGGCGTCGCGATCCGCGCCAAGAAGGATGTTCCCCAGTATGCCGCGGCGGAAGGCGAGCCCGGCGTCTTCATTCGCCGCTTGAACGGCAGGATCGAGCGCGGGCGTTTGCACAACGGCGTCTTCAAGGTGCTCGAGTGAGCGCAACGGTCGGCGGCACCACTCTCCGCCGGGCCGTTGTCGAGGTCCTCGAAACGCAGCGCGCGACCCGCAAGCCACTGGCGATCATCCTCGCCGGACACAATGGCTCCGGCAAGTCGACCATGTGGCGGCAACGGCTCTCGCCACAGCTGCAGATGCCGCTGATCAATGCCGACCGCATGATGCTGTCCATTCTGCCCGAACCGGGCGGCGACGGCGCTTTGCCGGCATGGGCGCAAGGCTTGCGCGACACCAATCGCGGCTGGATGAAGGTGGCCCAGCAGGGCGTGCAGGCGTTCGTCGCTCACGCCATGCTGGAAAAGGTTCCCTTTGCGATGGAGACCGTCTTTTCCTACTGGGACGAGCAGCCCGACGGGACGGTTCGGTCCAAGCTCGATCTGGTTCGCGACATGCAGCGCGCCGGCTATTTCGTTCTGCTGTTCTTCGTCGGGCTGTCGAACGCGGACCTCTCGATCCTGCGGGTGCAGACGCGTGTCGCCGAGCATGGCCACGATGTCCCTCAGGCTCAGTTGAACTCCCGCTTTCCGAGAACGCAGCGCGCCATCCGGGCGGCGGCCGGCGTCACGGATGCGGCGATCTTTACAGACAACAGCCGCGATCCGAAGCTTGCCTTCACGGTCTGTCGGGTGCAATTGCGCGACCGTCAGCTGTTCGATCTGCGACGGGCTCGCGAACCGGTCCCTCAGGCCATCGCCGAATGGCTGAATGTGGTGTGTCCGGGATACGCATGAGGTCTTTGGCTAGGGGTAGATCCGCGCGATGCGCTCCACCGGCACGCGCAGGAAATAGGCCCACAGGCACATCTGGTTGCGCAGCGAGCGCCGCAGGTACCCGTCGCGCCGGTAGCGCACGGCGCTGGTGACGCCCGGCGTGCGCAGCAGCGTCAGACGCCGCCGGCCCAGGCGTCGCACGATGTCGACATCCTCCATCAGCGGCATCGGCTTGTAACCGCCGATATCGGCATAGAGAGCACGCGGCATCAGCAGCCCCTGGTCACCGTAGGGCAGCCGCAGTGCAAGGCACCGCAAACGCACCAATGTTTCGAGAACGCGGGGCGCGAAGCCGGTGTCGTCCAGCGCGAACTGGAAGGCGGCCGCCGAAGCGGGCCGCCGGCCGCTGTCGACGCGCTCGATGAAGGCCCCCACCTCGCGCTCCCAGCCGGGGTCGAGCACCGTGTCGGCATGCAGGAACAGCAGCCACGGGAAACGCGCGCGCCGGGCGCCCTCGGCGAGCTGCGCGCCCCGCCCGGCCCTGGCTTCGATCACTTCGGCCCCGGTGGCCTCGGCAAGCTTCAAGGTGCGATCGCTCGAGCCACCGTCGACGATGACGACCTCGCGCACCAGCCCGTCGACCACGCCCGGCACGAGCGCGGTGAGCGTGGCGGCAAGGCTCGCCTCGGCATTCAGGGTCGGGATGACAACCGTGATCATGGTGTCCCGTGTCTGGCATGACCGAGCCCCCGCCGCCAAGGGAACATTGGTGCAGCGCGGCCGCAGCGACAGTCGCAGATGCAGCGATCGACAGTCTATGTTCTTGCTTTGTTTCGCTTGGTGTTGTAGGTGTTGCGAGACAGAAAACAGCGAAATGGCCCCATGACCTCTCGCATGCCAGCCCCCCCGACCCAGCAACGGCAGACGGTGAGCGACCGGCGCCGCGGGCGCGGCGCGTGCTCCAATGCAACCGGGCGGTTCGAGACCGAGGTGCGCGAGGACTTCGACGACGGCTGGGAGGGCTTGGCCGAGTTGGCGCCGTTCAAGACCACGGTGCGCGACGAGGTGGCGCGCACCATCATCTCGCGCAACGACAGTCCCGACATCTCGTTCGACCAGTCGATCAATCCGTATCGCGGCTGCGAGCACGGCTGCATCTACTGTTACGCGCGGCCGACGCACTGCTACCACGGCCACTCGGCGGGCCTCGACTTCGAGACCCAGCTCTATGCCAAGCCCGACGCCGCGCGGCTGCTGGAGCGGGAGCTGGCTAATCCACGCTATGTGCCGAAGACGATCGCGCTCGGCACCAATACCGACCCCTATCAACCCATCGAGCGGCAGCGGCGGCTGACGCGCGACATCCTGGAGGTGCTGGCCAGGGCACGCCATCCCGTCGGCATCATCACCAAGTCGGCGCTCGTCGTGCGTGATATCGACATCCTCGCCCCCATGGCGGAGCAGGGGCTCGTGAAGGTCGCACTGTCGGTCACGTCGCTCGACGCGCGGCTGTCGCGGCGCATGGAGCCGCGCGCCTCCTCCCCTGCGCGCCGCCTCGACGCCCTGCGCCGGTTGACGGAGGCCGGCGTCCCCACAGCCGTGATGATTGCGCCCGTGATTCCGGCGCTGAATGATGCCGAAATCGAGGCCATCCTGGCGCAGGCGGCGGCGGCCGGTGTCCGCGAGGCCGGCTATATCCTGCTGCGGCTGCCGCTGGAGATCAAAATGCTGTTCCGCGAGTGGCTGGCGGCCGAATGGCCCGACCGCGCCGGGCGCATCCTCAAGCTCATGCAGTCGATGCACGGCGGCCAGGACTACCGCGCCGAGTTCGACCTGCGCCAGCGCGGCTCCGGACCCTACGCCGCGCAGATCGGCCAGCGCTTCCGCCTCGCGGCCGACCGGCTCGGGCTCAACCGTGCGCGGCACCGATTGCGATGCGATCTGTTCCAGAGACCGGTACCGCCCGGCGGCCAGATGGCGCTCCTGTTGTAGCGCCGCCCTGGCCAGAGGCTGCCGCCGTCGGCGCGCGCGGCCGCCTGGTGCGGCCAGTGCCCCCCCGAGCGGGGCGGTTAACGGCCTGCCAACCCGGCGCATGGCATGTTGAAAGAACGCGCACCCGCGCGGACACGGCCGTGGCGCCTACCGTATGCCCAAGTCCATCGTCAGCCAGCCCTACCTCGACAACCACATCGCACCGATGTGGGAGGTCGATGCTGCCGCGACACACGGCGGCGCGCGAGGTTTGCGCCTCGGCCACGAGCGCTTCCCGCTGGCGGATGTCGCCAGCTTCACCTGCGAGGCGCGCGAGACGCGGCACCGTCTCGGTCGTGTCACCGCCATGTTGGTGTTCGCCGCCTTCGCGGCCTGCATCCTGATCGGTGTGCTCGAATTCGGCCTGCGGGCGCGGCTGCTGCTGGCCGTCGCCATCCTCTGCTGCGTCGCGCTGATGGCGCTGCAGGACACCCTCCTGCAGAGCCGCTCCCGCATCACTGGTTTCAACGTCCGCCTGCGCGATGGTCGCAGCGTCACCTTCTCGACCCACAGCGATGCCGAGGCGCTGGCCTTGCGCGCGGTGTTGCGCGGAGCGCAGGGGCAAGCCGGGCGCGCCGGCTGAACAGCAACCGCAGCGGCTGCGAGGCCCGCGGATCGCGCCCGAAGCGTGCCACAAGGGCAAATTCCGGCTTGAAGGCGCGGGACGGACGGCTACAGTCCGCGCCCATGATGTCAGCATCCAGTCCGTCACAGCCGCCCCAATCGCCCCCGGTCGTCCGCTTCGCGCCGAGCCCGACCGGCCGCCTGCACGTCGGCAACATCCGACCGGCCGTGCTCAACTGGCTGTTCGCGCGGCGCCACGGCGGCACGTTCATCCTGCGCCTCGATGACACGGATGCCGTGCGCTCGCGGGAAGACTACGCCGACGCCATCCGCACCGATCTCGCCTGGCTCGGGTTGACCTGGGTCCGCGAGGAGCGGCAGTCGGCGCGCACGGCGCGCTATGGCGAGATTGCGGACGCGCTGCGCGCCGCCGGCTGGCTGTACCCCTGCTACGAGAGCGAGGACGAACTCGACCGGCGCCGCAAGCGTCAGCTGGCGCGCGGGCTGCCGCCCATCTACGACCGCGCCGGTCTCAGGCTCACCGAGGGCGAGCGCGCCCGATTGCAGGCCGAGGGCCGCCGCCCGCACTGGCGTTTCCGCCTCGCCAATACCGAAGCCGGGACGGGGCTCGACCCGCAGCCGACGCTGGTGTCCTGGAACGACCTCATTCGCGGCGACCAGGTGGTCGACATCGGCTCGCTGTCGGACCCGGTGCTGATCCGCGAGGACGGCACCTGCCTCTACACGTTCACCAGCGTGGTCGACGACGTCGACTTCGGCATCACGCATGTCGTGCGTGGCGAGGATCACGTCACCAACACCGGCGTCCAGATCGCCTTGTTCGACGCGCTCGGGGCGACGCCACCGGTGTTCGCGCACCACAGCCTGCTGATCGGCTCGGACGGGCACGCGCTGTCGAAGCGGCTCGAGTCGCTGTCGATCGAGGGCTTGCGCGCGCGCGGCCTGGAGCCGGAGGCGATCGTCACCCATGCGGCGCTGATCGGCACCTCGGACGCCATCCAGCCGAAGGCGGACATCGATGTCCTCGCTGCCGGCTTCGAGTTCGGCAAGGTCTCGATGGCGCCCGCGCGCTTCGACGAGACGGAGCTGAAGACGCTGAACGCCCGCATCCTGCATGCGTTGCCCTATGCTCGTGTCGCCGACCGGCTCGCTGCCATGGGCATTCCAGCCGGCCCGGATCCGGGCGGCGGCGCGGCATTCTGGAGCGCCGTGCACGGCAACTGCTCCGTACTGGCCGACGCGCAGGCGTGGTGGCGCGTGGTCGCGGGCCCGATCGCGCCGGTGATCGAGGACGCAGCCTTCACGGCTGCGGCGGCGCAGCTGCTGCCGCCCGAGCCGTGGGATGCGGCGACCTGGGGGCAGTGGACGACGGCCGTGAAGGCGGCGACGGGAGCGAAAGGGCGTGCGCTGTTCCACCCCCTGCGGCTGGCCTTGACGGCGCGCGAGGATGGCCCCGAATTGAAGGCGCTGCTGCCGTTGATCGGCCGCGCCCGCGCGGCTGCCCGTCTCGCAGGTCAGGCCGCATAGACCGCCCGCGCGGGCGCCGTCGATGCGGCGCCCGGTACGCCAGGTCTGGGCAGGGGTTTTCTCCCGGCACGGCTCCGGCGTTGATCACGACGGGCTGGTCTCGGCATGCCAATTGGCCTCGAAGCCCAGAATCGCCGATGCCCTTCCTGGTGGGACGCTCCCTTTGCTGCCGCGCAGGCGCACGACCGTCTCGCTTCGTTCGATCTGCTCGAGGTCCAGTCCGCCGGCATTCGTTAGTGTCGCCACCATGGCCTCGGCTGCGGTGATGCCAGCCAGGGTTTGCCTGACGAGGAAGCGGAACGGCCCGGTATCGCCGCTACGCTTTTCCAACTCGACCAACTCGGCATCGCCGCCGAATCTGGCCTGCAACGGCGGCCAATGCGTCTCCATGAGCTGGCGCTTGGTCGAGGTCTGCACGTGCATGTGCCAATCGACGACCAATGACCCTTGTGGGGGTGCCGCCGCGATCAGCGGCACTTTGAATGACCGCTTGGACCGTTCGCCGTTTCGGAGAATGCAGCCCGGCCGGATGCCGAAGCCGGTATCGGCACGGATTACGACCAAGATCGAGGTCAGGCTGGAAAACGGCAGTGGCGAAGCATCGACGGCGGCGGCCGGCCGATCCCAGATCAGCTCGAGGACTTCATCGCTTTCGTTCGGCGCTGTCAGCAGACGCCATCGCGGAGCGACGCGAAAGGCGGCATCCAGCGTGTCCGCCACGATGTCGAACGTGCTGCCGGCGCACGCGAAGCGCCAAGCCTCTGCGCGCAGCTCATGGCTCGGCAGCCCGCTCGGCCAAAGAACTTCTCGGCTGATGCCGACGAGCTTGGCCGGACGCCCGATCGCATCCTTGAGGCGGTCCCAGTACAGCCTGCGGAAGGGCACGCGGCCGGGCAGGTCGGTGTAGATGCTCCAGTAGACGGCATAAGCCTTGCCATGCAGCGGAGCTGCCACCGACTTTGCCTTATGCCGAGCGCTCATCCGCGACTCACGCCACCAAGTCCGGCGGCGTCGCTTCTTTCGCCAGCGCGGCCAGCGCCTCGTCGAGGCCCAGCACGGTCTGCTGGTCGGAGCCGAGGCGGCGGATCGAGACCTTGCCTTCCTCGGCCTCGCGTTTGCCGACGACCAGGATGACCGGCACCTTCTGCAGCGAGTGCTCGCGCACCTTGAGGTTGATCTTCTCGTTCCTGAGATCGGTGTCGACGCGCAGGCCGGCAGCCTTGGCCTTCTCGGCCACCTCGCGGGCATACGGGTTGGCATCCGAGACGATCGGCGCCACCACGACCTGCAGCGGAGCGAGCCAGAGCGGGAAGTGGCCGGCGAAGTTCTCGATCAGGATGCCGGTGAAGCGCTCGAGACTGCCGAACATGGCGCGGTGGATCATCACCGGCGTCTTCTTCGCCGAGTGCTCGTCGATGTAGAAGGCGCCGAGTCGCCCGGCGAGATTGAAATCGACCTGCGTCGTGCCGCACTGCCAGTCGCGGCCGATGGCGTCCTTGAGCACATACTCGAGCTTCGGCCCGTAGAACGCGCCCTCGCCCGGTTGCAGCGCGGTTTTCACACGGCCGTTGGAGCGGCGCTTGACCTCGTCGAGCACGTCGGAGAGCGCCTTCTCCGCCTTGTCCCAGAGGTCGTCGGCGCCGACGCGCTTCTCGGGCCGCGTCGACAGCTTGATGAAGATGTCCTCGAAGCCGAAGTCCTTGTAGATCGACAGCATCAGATCGTTGATCTTGAGGCACTCCTCCATGATCTGATCTTCGGTGATGAAGATGTGCGCGTCGTCCTGCGTGAAGTGGCGCACGCGCAGCATGCCGTGCAGGGCTCCGCTCGGCTCGTAGCGGTGCACCTTGCCGAACTCGGCGATCTTGAGCGGCAGGTCGCGGTAGCTCTTGAGGCCGTGCTTGAAGATCTGCACGTGGCCGGGGCAGTTCATCGGCTTGCAGCAGAACACGCGCTCGTCCGGCAGCGTGGTCGTGAACATGTTCTCGCCGTAGTTCTCCCAGTGGCCGGAGAGCTCCCAGAAGTGCTTCTCCATCATGTCGGGCGAATTGACCTCGACATAGCCGGCCCTCTGTTGCGCGCGGCGCATGTAGGCGATCAGCGTCTGGAACAGCGTCCATCCCTTGGGGTGCCAGAACACGGAGCCCGGCGCTTCCTCCTGGAAGTGGAACAGGTCCATCTCGCGGCCGAGCTTGCGGTGGTCGCGCTTCTCGGCTTCCTCGATCTGCTTCAGGTAGGCGTCGAGTTCGGCCTGCTCCGCGAACGCCGTGCCGTAGATGCGCTGCAGCTGCGGCTTGGTCGAGTCACCACGCCAGTAGGCGCCGGCGAACTTCTGCAGCTTGAACGCCTTGCCGATCTGGCCCGTCGAGGTCATGTGCGGACCGCGGCAGAGATCGAACCACGCGCCCTGCTTGTAGATCTTGAGATCCTGGCCCTCGGGGATGGCGTCGACGAGCTCGACCTTGAAGGTCTCGCCCATGCCTGCGAACGTCTCCTTGGCCTTGTCGCGCGACCACACCTCCTTCGTGAACGGCGCATTCCTGGCGATGATCTCGCTCATCTTCTTTTCGATCTTCGGAATGTCGTCGGGCTGGAACGGCTCCTTCTTGGCGAAGTCGTAGTAGAAGCCGTTCTCGATGACCGGGCCGATGGTCACCTGCGTGCCCGGCCACAGCGACTGCACGGCCTCTGCCATGACGTGCGCGGCGTCGTGGCGGATCAGCTCCAGCGCGGGAGCGTCCGTGCGCGAGACGAAGTTGATCTTCGCGTCCCGGGTGATGGGGTCGGCAAGGTCGGTCAGCACGCCGTCGAGCTGCATGGCCACCGTGCGCTTGGCCAGCGAGGGCGAGATGCCCTTGGCGATGTCGAGCCCGGTCGTGCCGGACGGCACCGTTTTCGTCTTGCCGTCCGGGAACGTGATGGTGACTGCGGCTGCCGACATGTGACGCGCTCTCCCTCTCTCACTCGCTGCGAACCACGCAGGTAAGGTCAGGAGCGCTTCTCCGGCGCGTTGCAGACGTTGTCAAGTCGGCGCCATCGGCGGCGCCAACGCGGGACAAGGCTCGCCCCCCCAGCGCTCATGAGGTTTCCTACGGGACGAGGCCGAGCACGGGCGCGCGGCGGGCGCGAGCGGCGATGGCCGCGCGGATGCCGATGCTGCGGCGGGCGACCGAGCCGGTCAGCGCTGCGTCATGCGTCGGCGCGGAAAACCCCAGGCGGCGCAGGAAGCGGGCGGCGTGCTCCGGCACCGGCGCGGTCAGCGCGTCGAAGCCGAGGCTGCGAGCGTCATCCTCGACTGCGCCGACGAGATGGCGGGCGATGCCGAGGCGGGTGAACAAGGGATGCACGAAGATGCTGACGAGGCGTGCCTCGGGCGTGCCGACGGGCGAGAACGCCCAGCCGGCCGTTCCGACCAGTTCATGATGGCAGAAGGCGAGCAGGTGGCGTTCGCCGAGCAGGCGCTCGCCATAGTCCGGGCTGGCGATCTGCGCCAGAAAACCGGCCTGATCCTCCTCGTCGAGTTCGGACGCGAGGAGGCTGCGGAACGACAGGGAATGCAGGTAACGCACATTCGACAGATCATCGACCGACAGGCGGCGCACGACGAGGCTGTCGCTGAACGGGGCACGAGAATGCTGACGCATGAGACGCTCTCTACGATACGGGACGCTTGACGATACGGGACGCTTAGCGCGCGACGGGCGCGGGCACAGAACCGATGCGACGCACACAAAACGGGAGACGCGGAACGACGGAACGCGGACAGAAACGCAGAACACCACGCAGCCGCGACGCGCCAGGAAACATAGTTATGGAAACCACTTGCGTGGCTTTCCTGAGATCACGGCGACGCGAACGGCTGAACCGACCCTAACGTAGTGCAAAACGCCCGGCGGCGCTCGCCCGACGCCGCTTCGGAGCCCGGAATTCTGTGGAAAACACCCCGGCGCGACACCTTGGGGCTGGCGCAGGCAGCCTCGACCTGAACCGATTCCGCGGCGCACAAACCGAGCCCACTGACCGAGCCGACGACATGCGCCGATCCCACGATCTTGGCGCGAGCAAGGTCACGGGCCGTCGGGGACGAAAAATAAATCCTGAGTAGCCGTTCGTTGTGGGGCACACGGCGAGATCATGTGCGTTGCGGCGCCGGGCAACCCATCCGGTGCGGCGTCCTGCGGTGCGGGAAGCACATGGAGGCGCGAGCAGAATTCGCCGCCCTTGCCACCCGCGCCCTGCTCCGGCCCGGGGGCGCCGAGGCCGGTTCGGCCCCGGCGCCACTGAACCAGCGTCATTCATTGAGCGTTCATGTGCCGAAAGGCTACCTCACACGGGCTGCACCGGCATGCAGCCAGGGGAAGCCTTGCTGTTTCCGAAATTTTCAGCACATATGCCGCGCGGCGAGTTCAGGAGCCTCATAATGAAGTCCAATGCGCTGAGGTCGGTTGCGATGGATATCGACTGGTCGGCACAAACCGTACTGCCCATCGAGTTCAATGGGCGCGAGCTGGAGCTGGATGCCCGAGCCTACCAGGGCAAGGATCCGTTGGCCCAGGCCATGGCCCTGATCCACAAGGTCGAGGGCACCACCGCGACGGTTCCGGTCGTGCGCGTCCATTCGGGCTGCGTCACCGGCGACATTTTCCATTCCCTGCGCTGCGACTGCTACCAGCAGCTGCAGGCGGCGATGAAGCGCATCGTCGATGAGCCGCTCGGCGTGCTCATCTACCTGCCCTATCATGAGGGCCGCGGCATCGGCCTGCTCAACAAGATCCGCGCCTATGCGCTGCAGGATCAGGGCGTCGACACGGTGGATGCCAACGTGCAGATCGGCGCGCCGATCGACGCGCGTGACTACGATCTGGCCGCCGACATCCTGTTCGACCTCGGCTACCCTGAAATCCGGCTGTTGACCAACAACCCGGCCAAGGTGGACGCGCTGCGCAAGGAAGGCATCAAGGTCGCCGAGCAGCTGTCCGTCATCACCAAGCCGAGCATCTATAACAAGCGCTACCTCGAGACGAAGCGCCTGCGCATGGCGCACAAGCTCTGAGCGCCTGATTTCGCGAGCAACGCTTCCCGCATCTCAAACCGGCCCGACCGGCAACGCGCGCCCTTGTGTCAGCTGACGCACGGCGCGCGTTTTTTTGTTCACGCCGCGCTAACCTTAACGCGATTTTAACCGGGGTTAGCGCACTCTAAAGCCATGCCGGGCGCGACGGGGCGATAAGCCTCAAAACGGCGAAAAGCCTCTCAAGACAACAAGCCCGGTGTTGGAAGGAAGCGAAGTCCCAAGTCAACCAAGGAAGGTTTTGCGTATGTCTGATCTCGTTCTGCGTGCCATCGGACAACTTGTCTGCCTCTCGACCGTCGGCATCTTCGTCCTCACCATGAGCCTTGTCACGCTCTCCACCGATGTGACCAGCGCCCACATGACCAGCGCCTCCGCCTGTCGCGGCCACCACTGCCCCGCGCTTGCTCCCGAACCCTTACGCTCCTCGATCGATGCTCAGCACCTGAAGGCCATCGCCGCGCATCTGTGGGGTGATGTCCGAGGCTGAGCCTGCCTGATCGCCCGAGCCGGCGACCGTCACGCTGCCGGCACGACCCGACACGGGACCCATCGGCTCTCCTGGCTTCCCGCCGGCCGTCGACACCCAAAACGATCTCCGGTCGCCGTCCCACTTCGCCTCTGCTCGGGGTGAACGGTTTCGCTCGCCTGGAACACCGCGCAAACGCCGACCGCACGCGCCCGCCGCGAGGCCGCTTTCGATACCTTGGCCTCGCCCCTAGCAGCACTTCGGCCATTGAGGAGGATATCGCCCGCGAGGGCTTCTTCATCACGAAGGGTCACGTCTCCCCAACCACCAGACGTCCACTTTCCAGTCATTCTCCAACCCTGGCACGCGACGTCTCCTACCCCTATTGCCCTGTCTCTCGCCTGCACTAGCCACTTGCACGCGCGGGGTCCCGGTCGACGGCTCACAACGGCGACCGGGACGGTTTCCCGGGCCTGCAAACGCCAACGCGCAAGCCCTGCCCCCGCGCGCAATCCCGTTCCTCCCGGGATGCGCGCGTTTTTGTCTTGGGATCGGAAAAGTGGGAGGCCAACCGGCGCGTTCAGGCGATGACGCGACCAACCCGGCCGCATCAGGCCGCTTGCGCCTTGGCCAGCCTGTCGAGGGCCATCAGGTCGCGCAACAGCGGCTCGAGCGCCTTCAGCGGCACCATGTTCGGTCCGTCCGACGGCGCCTTGTCCGGGTCCGGGTGGGTCTCGATGAACAGCCCGGCCACGCCGACCGCCACTGCCGCCCGCGCCAGCACGGGCACGAAGCGCCGATCGCCGCCCGAGGAGGTGCCCTGCCCGCCCGGCTGCTGCACGGCATGGGTGGCATCGAAGATCACCGGCGCGCCGCTCTCGGCCATGATCGGCAAGGCGCGCATGTCGACGACCAGCGTGTTGTAGCCGAACGAGACGCCACGCTCCGTGACGAGCACGCGGGAATTTCCTGAGCCGACCACCTTGGCGACGACGTTTTTCATGTCCCAGGGAGCCAGGAACTGCCCCTTCTTGACCTTCACGACGCGCCCCGTGCGCGCGGCGGCAACCAGCAGATCGGTTTGCCGGCATAGGAAGGCCGGAATCTGCAGCACATCGACCACCTCGGCGACGGGCGCGCATTGCCCCGCCTCGTGCACATCGGTGACGCACGGCAGCCCCAGCGTGTCCCGGATCTCGGCGAAAACGGGAAGCGCCTGCTTGAAGCCGATGCCGCGCTTGCCCCCGAGCGAGGTGCGATTGGCCTTGTCGAACGACGACTTGTAGACGAGCCCGAGACCCAGCCGCGCGGCGATCTCCCGCAACGCCGCAGCCGTCTCCAGCGCGTGCGCCCGGCTCTCCATCTGGCAGGGTCCGGCCAGCACCGCGAGGGGCGCCGTCTGCGCGAACACGACACCGCCGACCTCGACGCGGGCCTGCGGGCGGCTCTGGGCTTGCTCGGTCATGTCTGTCGCTTCCGCCTGGGGGTGAGTGCACTACGTGTGGGCCGGCTTATAGCGCGCGCCATGCCTGATTGGTAAATCGCCGCGCAACACACAACGAATTATTCACGCCCTGCACGCATCATCTGAATTCGCCTGGTTTCGACTCCCATTCTTGTAGCGTTAGCGAGTGCCCATGTCCTGCGATGAACGCACGGCTCCCCCTGCCCTGACCGTCACCGACGGCGCGGCCCCCGCCAACAAGCGATTTGCCGTCCGCCGCACGTCGCGCGCCTCGGCAGTGATCCGCAGCCTCGATCGTCAGACGGCCTACAACTGCATCGTCCGCGACGCCTCCTCGACCGGCGCCCTCATCGAGCTCTACGGCGCGGGACGGCACCAGCCCGACCAGCTCCCGGCCGAGGTCATCCTGACGCTGCCGATGGAGCGCGTCGAGTACACCTGCCGTCTGGTGTGGACGCAAGGTGCCAGCGCCGGCCTGCAGTTCTCCGGACCGGCGCGGCGCATCGAGAAGAAGCAGCCGATCCGCATGATGCACCAGCAGCCGAAGAAGGCCGGCAGCATCGGCCGCCTGCTTGGCCGCGTCCGCTGATACCGGCCGGCGAAAATCCTGACCTTCCCTTGCGCCGGCCCAGGGGCCAAGGGCCCCCGCCGCGAGCGGCGGAACCGCGCGAATTCCGGATGCGCGGAGCGTCAGGAATTCGTGCGCAGGGTATGAGACGACCGCCCCGGACCGAGCCGCGCCCTGTGCTCAGCCGCACACTGCCGCCAGCCCCGCCATGGCGCAGCGCGCCCGCGCCTCCGCGATCTGCCCGAGCGATTGCAAGCGCCAGACGAGCTGCTTGCGCAGCGCCGCGGGCTTCTTCGGGCTGAGATTGTTGGCGTGCTGGCGGTAGTCGATCAGCTCCGCGTCGCTCATGAACAGGCCCCCGCTCACCGCCATGGCGATCGCCATCCAGTGGTCGTGAGCGTAGACGGAAGCAGGGAACGGCAGCAGCACATCCAGCGCACGAAGGCGCACGGCCGTGGCGCAGCCGTAGGTCTGGCCGCGCACCAGCTGGCGGCGCAGGAAGCGGCCCGGCGACTGTCGCCCGACCTGTGCCGGCCTGATGCTGCGGCCGAGCGGCGCGCCGGCGGCATCCACCAGCCGCAGCGCGTGATGCACCATCAGCACCTCGGGATCAGCCGCAAAGACGGCCAGCGTTCGCAGGACCTTGTCGGGTGCCCAACGGTCGTCCTGGTCACTGAAGAAGACGACCTCGCCGCGCGCACGCGCGGCGCAGCGCTCGAAATTGCGTACGTGTCCGAGGCGGCGCTCGTTGACCACGACCACGACGCGCGGGTCGCCGATCTGGCGCAGATAGTCCGCCGTGCCGTCGTCCGAGCGATCGTCACAGACCAGAACTTCATCGTCGGGTCCGAGCTGACCGAGGATGCTCGCCACCTGCTCTGCGATGAAGCGGCGGCCATTGCAGGTCGCCATGCACACCGACAGCCGCGGCTGCCCCTGCTGGCGGGCCATCATGCCCATGCGTAGGCCACCATGCTGTGCGTCAGCACCGGGCGCGGCTCGCCGGTGAACAGCCGCAGGTAGGCGCGCAACAGGGCGATGACCGTCTTCTGCAGGAGGCGCTGCACGGCGCGCGCGAGGCCGGCGCGCGGCGGCCAGACGGGGTGCACCTCGATGCGCGCGAAGCCCGACATGCGCAGCACCTGCTCCAGCGACCACGGTGAGAACGCCGTGCGGTGCGTGAAGTCGAACGCCTGCTGCTCGGGGCCGATGATCGGCGCCGCCGCGTTGGGCACGCCGACCACGACCACGCCGCCGGGCTTCAGGGCGAGGCGTACGGCCGTGAGCAGCGGCGGTACGGCATCGGGCGGGAAATGCTCGACGACGTGGTAGAGCAGCACCAGATCGTAGGCCTGCGCTCGCGCGGCGAGCCAGGCGGTGGCGTCCTCCACCAGCGCCGCCGTGACGCCGGGCAGGTCTCGGCAGGCGGCGATGACTTCCGGTGAGTTGTCGATGGCGTCGATCTGCCGGTATCCGCCACGATCGCGCAGCAGCCGCAATGCCTCGCCGTGCCCCGGGCCGATCTCCAGGATGCGCGCGTTCGGATCGCCCGGCAGCACGGGGGCGAGCAATTCGCCGAGCCACAGCGCCTTGCTGCCGCCGCCGCCGTGCTTCAGCGCCGGATGCGCCGAGAGGTAGCTGCGCGCCGCCGCGTCGTCGGCCCCGCCTCCAGCGAGCGGCTGGCCGGGCTGCCGAGCCCCCGCATCGCGTTCATTCGCGGTCATTCATGTCGCCCCTCGCCCTCATGCCCTGTCCGCCTTGACGCTCTCAAACCTGCGCGCCATCGCTGGCATTGGCGCCGTCGTCCAGAGCCCGCAAGCCGCGATGCAGCAGCCACCACATGCCGAGCATGTCGAGCCCCGTGCGCAGCGTCCAGGCCGCTGCGGCGCCTTCCAGACCATAGGCGCGCGTCGCCGCCGATAGTCCCAGCACGTAGGGCGCCAGCTGCGCGGTATGCCACAACCCGGTGTCGCGCGCCCGCCCCATCGCCTGCACGGCGAGAAACGGCACCTGGGCGAGCGCGTTGAGCCCGTAGCCCAACGCCAGCCAGCGGAACACGCCGACACTGCGTGCCGCGAATTCCGCCCCCATCCACAGCTCGAGCAGCGGTCGCGCCAGCAGCAGCGCCGCCAGCGTCAGCGGGACCGTGCCCAGCACGACGAGGCGGGTCGCCGAGCCGACGATGCGCCGGATGGCGGCGCCCGAGCGCGCCCCCGCCGCCTCGCCCGCGATGGCCGGCAGCGCCGCCGTGGCCACCGAGGCCGGCAGCACCACCACGCGCGAGATGGCGTCGGCCGGCACGCTGAAATAGGGCACGGCCACGGGCGACAGCAGCGCGCTGATGACGAAGCGATCGGCGTAGGTGAGGATCGGCCCGACGAGGTTCGACAGCGTGATCCAGCCGCCGTGGCCGAGCAGCGCCAAGGCGCGCTCGCGCGTGACGGCACTCCAGTCGGGCGTCACCCAGCGGGCGAGATCGCGGGCCATGGCGAGATTGGCGACCAGCCGCGCCGCCACCAGGGCGGCAACGGCGAGCGACAGGTCGGGCGTTACCAGCGCGGTGAGGGTCGGCAGCAGGAATATGGCGATGCCGAGCGGGATGCGGACCAGGTTGACGCGGCGGAAGTCCTGGAAGCCCTCCAGCCCGCCGCGCAGCGCCGAGCCGTAGACAGACAGCCAGACCCCGGCGATGAGCAGCAGCGCCGAGCGCATGGCTTCGCCCGCCACCGCCGGGCCGACGCCGAGGCGATCGAGGCCACCGCGCCACAACGCCAGCAGCAGCAGGGCTGACGCCGCGCCGCCCATCACCACCGACACCGCGCGCGCGACTGCGGTGGCCATGGCGAGGCCGCGGCGATCCTCGGCGCGCAGCAGCTCGGCGACCCAGCGCGTCAGGGCGCGGCCGATGCCGAAGTCGAACAGGCTGAACATGCCGAGCAGCGCCCAGGCGACCGACAGCAGGCCGAAGCGCTCGGCCCCCATTGTCTTGTACAGGAACGGCGTGCAGGCGAACGCGGCCACCGCCGGCAGCACGTAGCCGCCGAGGTTCCAGCCGGTATTGCGCAGCAGCGTCCGCAACATGGGTTCGCTCGACAGCCGGAGTGACAGGGGGCGAGGCTGTCCGATAGCCGCAAACACCGCCCGCGAACAAGGCCCCCGAAAACGGTCCAGAGCCTCGAGCCCCCGCCATTGATCGCGATCGGCCCGGCCGCAGCCATCCGTCCGAGGTGCCCGGGACCCGGCCCGCGCCCCCCCTCCCACGGTGGCGACAGTGCCTTGCCGCAGGCGCCAAATCGTGTATAAGCGGCGCGTCACCCGTTCCGGCCGAAGGCTGAACGGGAGGTCGTTGCTTGCTCGAGGCCATCGCGGCCGGGGCAGCTACGGCAGGGCGGCCCACCCGCCCGTCTCCCGGTGTCTTCGCTCTTCTGGGTCGATTCCTCTAGGGCCTTCCTCCCGCTTGCCCGACGCGCCTTGCCGCGTCCGGCCGGCGTCAGCGGCCTGAAAGGGGCTTTGCGCCGGAATGGACAATCGCTGGAGCCTTGTGCAGCACGAGCCGGAGACGGCGCCCGTGTTGCATGCGGCTCTGTTTGGACAGAGGAAAGGCAACGCATGCCGCTTTACGAGCATGTCTTCCTGGCGCGCCAGGACGTCTCCGGCCAGCAGGTCGAGGCGCTGACGAAGCAGTTCTCCGACGTCATCACCGAGGGTGGTGGCAAGGTCGGCAAGACCGAATACTGGGGCCTCAAGGGCCTCGCCTTCAAGATGAAGAAGAGCCGCAAGGCGCACTACGCTCTCATGAACATCGACGCTCCCCCGGCCGCCGTGGCCGAGATGGAGCGCCGCATGAGCCTCAACACCGACATCATCCGCTTCATCACCGTCAAGGTCGAAGCTCACGAGACCGAGCCGTCGGCCATGATGCGCAAGTCGGATCGTGACGAGCGCGGCGAGCGTGGCGAGCGCGGCGGCTTCCGTGGCGGCCGCGAGGGCGGCGGCGGGTTCCGTGGCGGCGACCGTGGTCCGCGTGGCGATCGTCCGCCGCGTGGCGACCGCGAGGGCGGCGGCGGCGGCGGTGGCGGCGGCTTCCGCGGCGACCGCGAAGGCGGCTCGACCTTCCGCGCGCGTCCTCCGCGTGAGGGCGGTTTCGGCGGCGGTGGTGGTGGCGACCGTGGCGGCGATCGTCCGCCGCGCCCGCCGCGTCCCCCGCGCGACAGCAACCCTGGCACCGGATCGGAGGGCTAACCCATGGCTGAAGCAGCTGCTGCCGGCGCCGCGCCGCGCCGTCCGTTCCACCGTCGCCGCAAGACGTGCCCGTTCTCGGGCGCCAATGCACCGAAGATCGACTACAAGGACGTGCGCCTGCTCGGCCGCTACGTGTCCGAGCGCGGCAAGATCGTGCCCTCGCGCATCACGGCCGTCTCGGCCAAGAAGCAGCGCGAGCTGGCCCGGGCCATCAAGCGTGCCCGCTTTCTGGGTCTGCTGCCCTACGTTCTGAAGTGAGGTTCTAGGGACTAGGGATGAGGGATTGCGGACCTTATAGAGTTCCCCCTCGTTCCCTAGTCCCTAAAACCTAATCCCTCTCTCAAGGTTGGGACGCCCGTGGGCGCGTGAGCCCGCAAGCGTCTCTAACCGCGTCAAACGCGGGACAGCTCGAATGCCTATGGCGCTCCTTCTCGGCCTCGGGGCCGGACTGGTCTCGGCGGTCGTGTTCGCTTCGGCGACGACCGGACCAGCGGCCATGCGCCTGCTGCTGTTCTTCATCACAGCGCTGCCGATCTATATCGTCGGGCTGGCGCTCGGCTGGCGGGCCGCGCTTGCCGCCACGGCTTCCGGTCTCGTCGCGCTGTCGCTCATCGCCAGCCCCGGCACGGGGCTGATGTTCGCCGCCACCGAAGGGCTGCCGGCCGTCGTGCTGGTCTACCTCGCCACGCTCTACCGCTCGAGCGGCCCTGTCCCGGGGCCCGGCGGCGACATCGAGTGGTATCCGGTCGGACGCATCGTGCTGTGGAGCGCCGTCATCGGCGCCGTGCTGGCCGTCATCACCATGCTCAGGATCGGTGGCGACCGTGAGGCGCTGCTCGCCGGCCTCAAGACCATGATCGGCAGCATCGTCAAGAAGGAGGTGTCGGCCTCCGGCCTGCCCGTTCCGCTCGCCGATGCCGACCTGACGCGCCTCGCCGAAACCGTGATCGCCCTGCTGCCGGCGTTCTCCGCCGCGTCCTGGATGGGCGGCCACCTGCTCAACCTGTGGCTGGGCGCCCGCGTGACGCGTGCGTCCGGGCATCTGGTGCGGCCGTGGGCCGACCTCGCCGCCTTCCACCTGCCGCCGATGCTGCCGCTGGCCTTGGGCCTCGCCACCGCCGCCTCGTTCGCCGACGGCAACCTCGGCCTCGTCGCCAGCGCCTACTCCGGCGGCCTGTTCTTCGCCTACACGCTGCTCGGGCTCGCCATCGTGCACTACACCACGCGCGGCAAGCCGTGGCGTCCGTTCGCGCTGTCGACGCTCTATGCCGGCATCGTCGTGCTCAGCGCCGCCTTGCCGCTGGCGCTGACCCTGGTCGGCCTGTTCGACAGCATCCGGCCGCTGCGCCGCCTGCCGTCCGGTGTCGGTCCGCCCCCCGGCGCGCCACGTCCCCCCGATCCGCCGACCGGGATCGTCTAGCCCCCGGCTCGCCCCACGGGCCCCGGATGTCCCGAACGGTGCACTCTCCGCATCCCGCAATTCGCACACCCACAAAAGGAAAAATGCAAATGCACGTGATCCTGCTCCAGCGCATCGGCAAGCTCGGCCAGATGGGCGATGTCGTCAACGTCAAGGACGGCTACGCCCGCAACTACCTGCTGCCGCAGAAGAAGGCTCTGCGCGCAACCGAGGAGAACAAGAAGGTCTTCGAGGGCAAGCGCGCCCAGCTCGAGGCCCACAACCTGGAGGCCAAGAAGGAGGCCGAGGCGGTGGCCGAGAAGCTCAACGGCCAGACGTTCGTCTCCATCCGCACCGCCGGCGACACCGGCCAGCTGTACGGCTCGGTCTCGACGCGCGACATCGCCGAGGTCGTCACCGCCGGCGGCTTCACCGTGAACCGCAACCAGGTGGTGATGGACAAGCCGATCAAGTCGCTCGGAGTCCACGAAGCGACCATCCAGCTCCACCCCGAGGTCAACGCCACGGTGAAGCTCAACGTGGCCCGCTCGGCGGAAGAGGCCGAGCGCCAGGCGCGCGGCGAGGACGTGACGGTTGTGAAGGACGAGAAGATCGAACTCGAGACCTTCGACCCGGATGCCGTGTTCGAGGACGGCGCGGCCCCGCACGAGGCGGCTGACGGCGAGGCCGCCGACAAGGCTTGATCGCAGGGTCGGCGCGCTCAGCGCAAGACGTGCAGCGAAGGCCAGGGGCCATCGGGCCCCTGGACCCCTCACCGGCAGGCCGTGGCCATCTGGGTGCGCCGTCTGCTAAACGGGGGGCGCGAAACAGACATGTCGTCCGGCCCCCCATGCCTCAGAAGACCAACAAAGACGCTGCTGTGATTGCCCGTGCGCGCCCCGAGTGGGCGTCGGCGCGCCGCGTCGTGGTCAAGATCGGCTCAGCCCTCCTGGCCGACCGTGCCACCGGCCAGCTCAAGGCCGACTGGCTGGCGTCCCTGATGGACGACGTGGCCGCGCTGGCGCGCGCCGGCAAACAGGTGGTGCTGGTCTCGTCGGGCTCCATCGCCCTCGGCCGGCACAAGCTCGGCCTGCCCAAGGGCGCGCTGGAACTCGAGCAGAGCCAGGCCGCCGCCGCCGTCGGCCAGATCGGCCTCGCCCACGCCTACCAGGAAATGGCGCGCGCGCGCGGCATCACGGCGGCGCAGATTCTCGTTACCCTCGGCGACACGGAGGAGCGCCGCCGCTACCTCAACGCCCGTAACACCATCGAGACGCTGCTCGCCCTGAACGCGCTGCCCGTCGTCAACGAGAACGACACGGTGGCGACCGCCGAGATCAAGTACGGCGACAACGACCGCCTCTCCGCCCGCGTCGCCAGCATGGTGTCGGCCGATTGCCTGGTGCTGCTGTCGGACATCGACGGCCTCTACACGGCGCCACCCGGCTCGGGGCGCGACGCGCACCGGCTCGACGTGGTGACGGCGATCACGCCCGAGATCGAGGCCATGGCGGGCGACGCCGGCACGGAGCTGTCCAAGGGCGGCATGAAGACCAAGGTCGAGGCGGGCCGCATCGCGCTCGGCGCCGGGACCAACATGGTCATCGCGTCGGGCAAGGTCATGAATCCGCTGCGCTCGATCGCCGAGGGCGCGCCGTGCACCTGGTTCCTCGCCGCCTCCGATCCGGTGACGGCACGCAAGCGCTGGATTTCCGGCCAGCTGGAGCCGAAAGGCGTGGTCGAGGTCGACGCCGGCGCCGAGAAGGCGCTCGGCTCGGGAAAAAGCCTGCTGCCGGCCGGCGTCGCCCGCGTCGAGGGCAGCTTCGAGCGCGGCGACGCAGTGATCATCAAGGCGGCCGACGGACGCGAGCTGGGGCGTGGCCTCGTTGCCTATTCGCGCGGCGATGCCCAGATGATCATCGGCAAGAAATCGCAGGAGATCGCCGCCATCCTCGGCTTCGAGGGCCGCGACGAGCTCATCCACCGCGACGACATGGCCCTGCACAAACCGGGTTGAAAACAGGGGCGGGTCTGGGAGGGTCTCCCTCCCAGTGGGGCGTGGGGCCTAGCCCCACACACACTTGCTCAACATCTCCTATCTGGACGACTGCCATGAACAGCCCCGCGCGTCTCGACGACACCGCCACCTTGATGCAGCGCCTCGGCCGCCAAGCCCGCGACGCCGCGCGCGCGCTCGCGTTGGCGCCGACGACGGCCAAGAACGCGGCGCTCAATGCCGCGGCGGCCGAGCTGCGCAAGGCCGCGCCCGCCATCCTGGAAGCCAACGCCCGCGATATAACCGCCGCGCGCGCGGCGGACCGGCCGGCGTCCTTCATCGATCGCCTCGCGCTCGACGCCAAGCGCATCGCTGGCATCGCCCAGGGCCTCGAGGACGTCGCCGCGTTGCCCGATCCGGTCGGCGCCGTGCTGGCGGAATGGACGCGCCCCAACGGGCTGCGCTTCCAGCGCGTGCGCGTGCCGCTCGGCGTCATCGGCATCATCTACGAGAGCCGGCCCAACGTGACGGCTGACGCTGGCGCGCTGTGCCTGAAATCCGGCAACGCGGCGATCCTGCGCGGCGGTTCGGAGAGCCATCATTCGGCGCAGGCGATCCATGCCTGCCTCGTCGCCGGCTTGCGCGCGGCGGGCCTGCCCGAGGCCGCCATCCAGCTCGTGCCGACGACCGACCGCGAGGCCGTCGGCCTGATGCTGAAGGGCCTTGCCGGCAACATCGACGTCATCGTGCCGCGCGGCGGCAAAAGCCTCGTCCAGCGCGTGCAGGATGAAGCGCGCGTGCCGGTGTTCGCGCACCTGGAAGGCATCTGCCACACCTACGTCGATCGCGGCGCCGACATCGACATGGCGATCCCCGTGGTGCTCAACGCCAAGATGCGCCGCACGGGCGTGTGCGGGGCGACCGAGTGCCTGCTGGTCGACAAGAACGCCGACGACGACAACCTGACGCCGCTGGTGAAGGCGCTGCTGGAGGCGGGCTGCGAGGTCCGCGGCGACGCGGCGGCGCAGAAGGTCGACGCGCGCGTCAAGCCTGCCACGGACGAGGACTGGGGCAAGGAATACCTGGAGCCGATCATCGCCGTGAAAATGGTCGACGGTGTCGACGAGGCAATCGCGCACATCACGCGCTACGGCTCGCAGCACACCGACGCCATCATCACCGAATGCCAAGGCACGGCGGAGCGCTTCCTCGCCCGCGTCGACAGCGCGATCGTACTGTGGAACGCCTCGACCCAGTTCGCGGACGGTGGCGAGTTCGGCTTCGGCGCAGAGATCGGCATCGCCACCGGCAAGATGCACGCGCGCGGGCCCGTCGGCGTCGAGCAGCTGACCTCGTTCAAGTACGTCGTGCGCGGCGCCGGCCAGACGCGGCCGGGCTGATCCACTCCCAGCCACGAAGACGCCGGAACAGCCATCCTGTCATCATCGGGCTTGTCCCGATGATCGACCGTGCCGGCCCGGCGAATCGACGCCGCTGAAGCGCCACGCGCGCCGACGGCATCGCAAGGCTTGAAGCGAGCGGACCGAAAAAGCACGCTCATCGCCCGTTGCCCGCTGGGTCCTCGGAACACGTCCGAGGACGACATCGAACACTCGGGGCTTGGTCCGGGGATCGGGGAACCTCTGCTGGCGCGGGTCATACCGGCCGGCGAAAATCTTGACCTTGCCTTGCGCCGGCCCAGGGGCCAAGGGCCCCCGCCGCGAGCGGCGGAACCGCGCGAATTCCGGATGCGCGGAGCGTCAGGAATTCGTGCGCAGGGTATTAGAAGCCGGCCATGCGGGCGATGGAGCGGAAGAACTCGACCCACTGTGGCGCCGCCTGCATGAAGGCGGTGATCTCGCCCACCAGATCGCGCAGACGCGACTTCTGCTGCGGCGTCGGCGTGCCGGCGCGCATCAGCATTTCCAGCTCCGACAGGCGCTCCTCGATGTGGCGCGTCTCGGGCCGCCCGGCGTAGTGGCGCACGAGGGCCTCCACCTGCGGCAGCACGCCGGCATAGTCGACGTGCACCATGTGCACCTGCGTGCCGTGCTGGATGTGTCCCGTGCCGACCTGCGCCGCCGGCGAGTGGCTGAGCGTCGTCGCGTGCGTGGTGCTGTGATCGCTGTTGTGCGTTGTCGCGTTGGTCGTGTTGTAGGTTGTCTCGTGCGTGCCGAGGCGCGCCTGCGGCGAGCCGGCGATCACCTGGTTGTTGTCGCCCTGCACGATCGCGCCGGCCTGCAGGCTGTCGACGCTGGCCACGTTCAGGCTCTCGATGGTGCCGTTGGCGAAGTTGATGGTGTAGGTCGACGTCTCGTCATGCGCGTTGATCTTGTCCGACAGCACCCGGCGGACTTTTTCGAGCGTCTCGTGTGAATTGCCCTTGAACAGAGTGCGCGTGCCATCGCTGCTCGCGACGATCAGAAACGGCTCGGAGTATTGCTTCGACAGCGTCCAGATGACGAGAAGGATGACGGCACCCATCAGCCCGAACGGCCACAGCATGCCGGTGCTGGAAAACAGCGAGCCACTTTGGGTCGTGGAATTCAAGGCCCACGCGACGCAGGCGAGCGCACCGTAAAGAGGACCGGGAGGGCGTCGGGTGACGAAGGTGTCCACGGAAACGGAGGCGATATTGGGAATGCTGATCGTGCGGCCGGGCGTCAGCAGCACGCGGCGTTCGATGGTCAGCTCGCCAAACACCTCGGTCGGCGCGCCGCGCTCGTTCAATGGTACGCCGGGAATATCAGCCATCCGCCCACCCTCAACGCCACAAGGGCGCGAATGGTATCGGACCATCCGACCACCGCACAAGACACGGAATTTCAGCCTTTGGCTGACCGCGATCAAGGCGCCGGGCGGGCGAACCGGTCGCACTCCCCGCAGCGAAACCGGTACGACGCCACCCTGCCGGGACGTGCCGGGCGGTTGCGGCAGGGCTTGACGCATCGTCGTCAGGCCTGGATCGGGGGCGCTATCCTGAACGGCCCTCGGGCTCATCGCGCTCGCGCGACCTCGCAGGAGAGCCTCACCCGGCGGCGAGATAGCCGCGCATGGCGCTGACCTCGAGTTCGACCTCGGCCACGTGATGCTTGACCACGTCGCCGATCGAGATGATGCCGGTCAGCTCACCGTCCTCGACCACCGGCAGGTGGCGGAAGCGGCCCTGGGTCATCATGCCCATCATGTCCTCGAGCGTGCTCTGCTCGCGGCAGCTGACGACGTTGCGTGTCATCACGGCACCGACGGCCACGGACAGCGCCGCCGCGCCGCGCTCGGCGATGGTGCGGATGACATCGCGCTCCGAGATGATGCCGACGACCTTGCGGCCGGCATCGACGACCACGATGGCACCGATCTTGTTGGCGGCCAGCTTCGAGGAGATGTCGAGCAGCGTGTCCTCGGCCTTGGCCGTCGCCACCGCGCGTCCCTTCGCCTTCAAGATCTGAGCCACGTTCACGACGCACACCTCCCGCCCGCTGCGGCCCCAGCGCCGCGCTTTCCACCGCGCCAGAGTGCGATAACGCATGCGGCTGCGCAAGAGCGCGGCAGCCGGGCGGGATGTCCGAACCACCGGGCATCACGGCGGTGCCCGCTCCCATGACCGGATCGGCGTGCGATAATCCGCGCGCGGGTGCCCCGGCTCGGCTATAGCTGGCCTCGACCGAATCCAGGGCCGCCCGCCGTCTCGGACGACGGCGCGCGCGGCAGCTGGCGCCCGACGCGCAGATCGCGCCTGATACACGGGAACCACACGACGGGGACGCATGTCGCACAACAGCAGCCAGGACGCCGCCTTCGAGGACATCTTCTTTTCGGCCCGCGACGGCCTGCGCCTCTACGGACGCCGCTACCCGGCCCGGGGACCGACCGGCCAGCGCCGCCCCGTGCTCTGTCTCGCCGGCCTCACCCGCAATAGCCGTGACTTCCACGACGTGGCGACGGCACTGGCCATGCATCCGCAGAGCCCGCGCACCGTCTACACGCTCGACACCCGCGGTCGCGGCAGCTCCGCCCACGATCCCGATCCGCGCAACTATGTGGTGCCCATCGAGCTGCAGGACGTGTTCGATTTCTGCGCCGTCACGGGCCTGTCCGACGCCGCCTTCCTCGGCACCTCGCGCGGCGGCCTCATCACGCTGCTGCTGGCGGCAGCGCATCCGGGTCTCGTCGGCTCGGTGGTGCTGAACGACATCGGCCCCGTCATCGAGCGCGAGGGGCTCGCCCGCATCGCCGGCTACGTCGGCCGCGCGCCGCTGCCCAACTCGTGGGCCGATGCCGCCCGCATGGTGCGCGACATGAACGGGCGCCAGTTCCCGGCCGTGCCCGAGGCCGTGTGGGCGGAACTCGCCCGCCAGTTCTTCAACGACAAGAACGGCCGCCCCGCCGCCGGCTACGACGCCAACATCGCCAAGACGTTCTCGGTGCTCGACGGTCCGATGCCGGCGCTGTGGCCGCAGTTCGAGGCGCTGAAGCGCTGCCCGGTGCTGGTGCTGCGCGGCGAGCATTCCGACATCCTGTCGGCGGCGACCGTCGAGGAGATGCGGCGTCGCCATCCGGCCCTGGTGGCGCTGACCGTCAACGGCCAGGGGCACGCCCCTCTCCTGAAGGACCGGCCGACCATCGAGAACGTGCGCCGCTTCCTCGATGCCGCCGACATCGGACAGGTGGTGACCGGCATGGCCGCCGTGTAGGCCCACCGGCGCAGGGGCCCGCCGACCGCACCGGGCGCCGCGCGGGCGATGTGCGGGCGGTGCGCGGGGGGCGATCGCACGGCGTTCATCCCCCAACGGTCCGACGGGGTGCCCGTTCCGGCATGCGCAGCAGTTAACAAAGCACTTGAATTTACACAGACAATATCATGAGATGACGCAATAACATCGCCACGCCCGCGAGTTCGTCGCGGCGGCGGCAAGCCTTCGGCCGTCAGGGCCCGCAGCGGGAGCGCCCGATGCCAAATCACACGCTCACGGACGAAAACGCCGTCGTCCTGATGCCCCTCGATCCCCCGCCGCAGCCCACGGGCGGGGCGGCGCCGGCCGGGCGGCCGGCTCTTCGCGGTCGCTGGGCGCAGGCGCTGACCTATGCGGCCTATACGGCGACGACGTTCCTGTCGGCGGCGCTGCTGTTCTCCGTGCAGCCGATGTTCGCCAAGCTGGTGCTGCCGAAGCTCGGCGGCGCACCCTCGGTGTGGGCCGTGGCGCTGCTGTTCTTCCAGGGCGCGCTGCTGGCCGGCTACCTCTATGCCCACCTGCTGATGCGCTCGCTGCCGGCGCGGGGAACCGGCCTCGTGCATCTGCTGCTGGTGGCGCTGGCCGCCTTCGCCCTGCCCATTGCGCTTCCCGAGGGCGTCGGCGATCCGCCGGCCGGCGATCCGACGCTGTGGCAGCTCGAGGTGTTCACGCTCGCCGTCGGGCTGCCGTTCCTGGCCGTCGCCGCCAACGCGCCCCTGCTGCAAGCCTGGTTCGCCGACACCGGGCATCCGGCCGGGCGGGACCCGTACTTCATGTATGCGGCCTCCAATCTCGGCAGCCTGCTGGCGCTGCTGGCCTATCCGCTGCTGCTGGAGCCGGCGTTAGGCCTGCAGGCACTGTTCGAGCTGTGGGCGCTGTTGTTCTACGGGCTGCTCGGCGCGCTGGCGCTCTGCTACGCGCTGCTGCTGCTTTCGCCGGCACCGCGCCCGGCCCGGCCCGAGGCCGGCGGCCCCATCGCGCCCTCGGTGTTCGAGCCGATGCCGGCCGGCATGCCGCGCCTTGCCAGCCGGCGCCGCCCGCGCACCGTCGACCGCTGGACCTGGGTCGGCCTCGCTTTCGTGCCGGCGGCGCTGCTGACCGCCATCACCACGCACATCTCGACCGACGTCGCATCGGCACCGCTGATCTGGGTGGTGCCGCTGTCGCTCTACCTGCTGACGTTCGTGCTCGTGTTCCGCGAGCGGCCGCTGCTGCCCTGGCCGCTGCTGCTCGGCGCCCACGTGCTGGCCGTCCTGGCCACGCTGCTGCTGATGGCGCAGACGCGCAATCCGGGCTGGGTGCTGTCGAGCGCGGCCGCGGCGGCCGCCTTCCTGACCTCGGCGCTGGTTGCCCACCGCGCCCTCTACGAGGCGCGGCCGACGGCGCAGTACCTGACCGAGTTCTATTTGTGGATGTCGACGGGCGGTGTGCTCGGCGGCCTGTTCGCCGCGCTGCTGGCGCCGCAGCTGTTCTCGGAGGTGTTCGAGTATCCGCTTCTGCTGGCGCTGTCCTTCGCCTGCCGGCCCGATGCGCTGCCGTCATGGCTCGGCGCCCCCCGCGCGGCCTCGCTCCGCGAGGAAAGCGCACGCGAGAGCAGCCGCTCGGTGACGGCCCTGCTCGCGCTGGCGGGTCTCGTGCTGCTGTGGTGGGCACCCTGGGCGGCCGGCAAGCTCGGCTGGACCGGCACGACCGTGTTCGGCACCGAGTGGGGGCTGACCGCCTGCCTCGCGGCGCTGTTCGGCGCCGCGGTGCTGGCGAGCTGGGGCAATCCGGAGCGGCTGTTGGTGGCGGCGCTGCTGATGATGCTGGCGGTGGTCACGCTGCCGTCCAACGTGCACCGCGGCGAAGCCCAGCGCAGCTACTTCGGCGTCTACCGCGTCGCGCTGTCGGAGGACGGCGATTACAACATCCTGACCCACGGCACGACGTTGCACGGCGCCCAGCGCATCCGCGACATCGGGGGCGAGCAGGTCGTCGAGACGGCGCCGGTCACCTACTACCATCCCGGCAGCCCGATGGCACAGGCGGTGCGTATCGTGCGCGCCACCCGCGAGGTCGATGGCCGCAAGGCGCGCATCGGCGTGGTCGGGCTCGGCGCCGGCTCGCTCGCCTGCCTGTCGGACGCCGGGGAGGCATGGCGCTTCTTTGAAATCGATCCGGTCGTGGTCGGCATCGCGCGCGACAGCGGGCACTTCACCTACATGCGCAACTGCCAGCCGGACGCGCCGATCGTGCTCGGCGACGCACGGCTGACGCTGGCCCGCGAGCCGGACGGCCAGCTCGACCTGTTGATCGTCGACGCCTTCACCTCGGACGCGGTGCCCGTGCACCTGATGACGGCAGAGGCACTCACCCTTTACGCCGCCAAGCTGGCGCCCGACGGCATCGCCGTGTTGCATATCTCCAACCGCTACCTCGATCTGGAGCAGGTGCTTGCGGCAACCGTGCCGCAGGTGCCCGGGTTGCAGGGCGTCGTCGTCAACGACGACACGGCGGACGGCAGCTACGGCGCCACGGCGTCGACGGTGGTCGTGGTGTCGCGGTCGCAGGCGGCGCTGGCGCCGTTCGACGATTCGCCGGGCGTCGCCAATCTGCCGGCGGCCAAGCTCCGCGCCTGGACCGACGATTATTCCGACATTCTGGGCCCGCTGCAGTCCAGGCTCGCCGTCCGCTGAGGCAGGCGTCCTGCGCATCGGGGCTTGGCCGTGCTCCGCAACGGCGCATGTCGTGGGGGCGCCCCTCGCTCTCGAGGTTATCGCCGCGCAGGCGGCCGCCGGTGACACCGTTTCTGCTCCCCGTGATTTCGGTCGTGGCAGCGTTCGCATCCGGCCGGACCGACGCGGATGTGGCTTGACCTCCGCCGGCGCGTCTCCTCAGCCCTCGCCTTTCCCCGCCTCGTGCGGTTGCGCGCAGCACCTTTGGCCGGTAAGAGAGCCGAACTTCAGGATTTGCCGTCCGGCCACGGGCAGCACACACAATGAGGCACGCTCATGAGTGTCGACGAGGGCACCGTCCGGCGCATCGCGCGCCTCGCCCGCATCAAGGTCACCGACGCCGAGGCCAAAGGCCTGCAGAAGGAGCTCAGCGGCATCCTCGACTGGGTCGAGCAGCTGAAGGAGGTCGACACCTCCAAGGTGGAGCCGATGACCCGCGTCGTGCCGATCGAGCTCAAGATGCGCGACGACGTCGTCAACGACGGCGAGATGGCGAACGCCGTGACGCGCAACGCGCCGATGTCCGAGGACCATTTCTTCGTCGTGCCAAAGGTGGTGGAATAGCCCGTTTCGTCTGGCCAGTCCGGCCGATTCGCTGAGGAGGCTCCCCGCATGTCCAAGCTGCTGACCCTGCTCGCCGTGCTGCTCATCGTGAGCGGCATCGTGCTGCTCGCCGTGCCGCGCGAGACCGCGCCGGCCGGCCCGCAAGGCGTCGCTCCGGGGGCCCGCGCGCCCGCCGCCGTCTCGACCCTGACGGTGGTGCGCAACATCGCCGAGCAGGCCAATGCGCCGCTGTCGATCCTGATGGGGCTGGTCAGCCTCTATTACACGCGCCGCACGTACATCAATTCCAAGCGCCTCGCCGACAACAAGCCGCAGAGCTGAGGTTCCCGCACCATCTTTCCCTCTCTTTCGTGGCCCTCTCTTGCGTAGGGGAGGGCCATTCGCTTCGATGAAAGAACCGCCGTGACCGACCTGACCAAGCTGACGCTCACGCAAGCCCGCGACAAGCTCGCCAAGAAGGAGATCAAGGCCGTCGAACTGACCGAGGCCTTCATCCGCGCCATCGACAAGGGCAACGGCAAGCTCAACGCCTACGTGCTGGTGACGCCCGAGCACGCCCTCGCCCAGGCGAAAGAGAGTGACAAGCGCCTCGCCAAAGCCGGCGCCAAGGGTGGCAAGGGCAGCAGGAGTGGGGACGGGGCGCGCCCCCTCGAGGGCCTGCCGATCGGCCACAAGGACCTGTTCTGCACCAAGGACATCCGCACCACAGCCTGCTCGAAGGTGCTGGGGGACTTCAAGCCCCCCTACGAATCGACCGTCGGCCAGAACCTGTGGGATGCCGGCGCGGTGATGCTCGGCAAGCTCAACAACGACGAGTTTGCCATGGGCTCGTCGAACGAAACGAGCTGCTTCGGCCCCGTCATCTCGCCCTGGCGGCGCACGGACAAGGCCGGCAAGGTCAAGGCCGACAAGCTCGTGCCGGGCGGCTCGTCGGGCGGCTCGTCCGCCGCCGTCGCCGCCGACCTCTGCCTCGCGGCGACCGCCACCGATACCGGCGGCTCCATCCGCCAGCCCGCCGCGCTGACCGGCACCGTCGGCATCAAGCCGACCTACGGCCGCTGCTCGCGCTGGGGCATCATCGCCTACGCCTCCTCGCTCGATCAGGCCGGGCCCATCACCAAGACGGTGCGCGACGCCGCCATGATGCTCGGCGCCATGGCCGGCCACGACGGCCGCGATTCGACCAGCGTCGATACCCCGGTGCCGGACTACGAGAGCTTCCTGTCGATGGGCGTCAAGGGCCTGCGGGTCGGCGTGCCGAAGGAGTATCGCGTCGAGGGCATGTCGAAGGAGGTCGAAGCGCTTTGGGAGACGGGCATCGCGTGGCTGAAGGCCGCCGGCGCCACCATTCACGATATCTCGCTGCCGCACACGAAATACGCGCTGCCGGCCTACTACATTGTCGCTCCGGCCGAGTGCTCGTCCAACCTCGCCCGCTACGACGGCGTCCGCTACGGCCTGCGCGTGCCGGGCAAGGACGTCATCGACACCTACGAGAACACGCGCGCCGCCGGCTTCGGCAAGGAAGTGCGCCGCCGCATCCTGATGGGCACCTACGTGCTGTCCGCCGGCTATTACGACGCCTACTACCTGAAGGCGCAGAAGGTGCGCTCGCTCATCAAGCGCGACTTCGACGACGCCTGGGGCAAGGTCGACGTGGTGCTGACGCCGACGACGCCCTCGCCCGCCTTCGCCTTCGGGGAGAAGTCCGGTGACCCGATCGCCATGTACCTCGAAGACATCTTCACGGTGACCGTCAACATGGCGGGCCTGCCGGGCCTCTCGGTTCCGGCCGGCTTGTCGAGCCAGGGCACGCCGCTCGGCCTGCAGCTGATCGGCAAGCCGTTCGACGAGGGCACGCTGTTCCGCGCCGGCCAGGCCATCGAGGATGCCGCCGGCCGGTTCCCGGTTCCGAAGGCGTGGTGGGCCTGAACCGGCCCGCGGCCGAACGGCCTGCGACGCGGCAGGTGCGGGGCTGCCGGGCTCCAGGTCGCCCGACGCCCGGGCGCAACCTTTGCGTGCATTTTGCGCACGGCAACCACTGCTGTGACAGGACTTCAGCTTCAAAAAAAAGGATGCAGCCTCCTTCAAATGGAGGAGGCGCCGTGGGGCACGTTCAGTCTAGGTTAAGGCAGCAACGGGGCACACCAGAGCTTTCCCCGCCCCCTTGCGGGTTTGCTAGACGTCTCAGTTCCTCCCAATCCATTTAGAGGAGTCGGCTCCCCACGGGCCGGCTCCTCAATGGTTTGCGCGCGGCATTGGATACGGCTTGCACCTGCAGCCAACAGGGCCGTTTTGCCTGCGCCGGGCTCTCCGCCGTCCGCTGCCTTCAGTCGCAACCGCCGCTCATCGCGCCGCAGCGTCCGCAGCCACCTCCGACTTCGCCGGCCTCGCGACCGCATGGCATCTCCTGGCTGCCATCGCTGCTGGGCGGGCGGGCCACGCGCGACAGCAGGCGGTCAAGATCGGCGCTGTCGCAGAAGGGGCAGGCGACCGGATCGCCGCCGCGCACCAGCGTCTCGAAATCGCGTTTGCAGGCGCGGCACTCGTACCCGTAAATCGGCATCCGGCGTCTCCCTGTACCCGCTCCAACCCGGGAACACATCGCGCAATGCCTGGGCCCGCGCAAGCCCGGCAGGCCGCGTCGCCCGCGACGCCCGGCTCCCCACTCCCCCGGTTGCGGCCGGACGGAGGGCACCGCTTTCTCGGCCCGGGGCGCAACACATGATATTTTCACACCTCCGCCACCGCCGGCGCATCGTCGTTTCTCGACCCCAGCTAGCATGGCTTTTCCATTTTTATTCGATATGCGGCCATGCATGGGCAATATTTTCCATTATACTGCGACGCACCCCAGACCGGAGAGTGCGATGCAGCACGGATCGGCCGCTCACGCGGACCCACACCACGACGAGCACGACTACCTGACCCTGACGGCGACCCTGCCGGGCGGAGGCAAGGCAGAGCTGCATGCGGCCCCCGGCTTCCGCGTCATGGAACTGATCCGCATGGCGGGCGTCGCCATGAAGGCGGAATGCGGCGGTGCCGGCGTTTGCGCCACCTGCCACATCCGCGTCTCCGGAGCCTGGCGCGACAAGGTGCCGGCGCCGTCCGACGACGAACTGGCTAAGCTCGACGAGATCGCGGGGGCCGACGACGACAGCCGCCTCGCCTGCCAGATCATCATGACCGACGACCTCGACGGCCTCGAGTTCACGGTCTCGCCCGAATGCCTCGAGGGCTGAGCCCAGCTCGTTGAGCCAAGCCGTCGACAGCCGTTTCCCCCTGGAGCCCCGATGAAGCGTTCCGCCCCCCGCGTCGTCACCGCCAACCTGCTGCGCACCGGCGACGTCGTCTACCTCGCCGACGGCGGTCGCTGGGTCCGCCAGCTGGCCGATGCCGCCGTCGCCGCCACGCCCGACGATCTCGGCCGCCTCGAGCAATGGGCGCTCGCCTCTGTGACGCGGTCCGAGGTGGTGTCCGTCTACGCATTCGATGTCGCGCTGGTCGATGGCCACCCGTCGCCGGTTTCGGTGCGCGAGCGCATCCGCGCCGCCCACGCGCCCACCGTCTGAGGAGTTCTGCCGATGTACCGCTATGACGCCTTCGACCAGGGCTTCGTCGCCGAGCGCGCCAGCCAGTTCCGCGACCAGGTTGAACGCCGCCTCGCCGGCGAGCTGACCGAGGAGCAGTTTCGCCCGCTGCGCCTGCAGAACGGTCTCTATCTGCAGCTGCACGCCTACATGTTGCGCATCGCCATCCCCTACGGCGTGCTGTCCTCGCGCCAGCTGCGCCAGCTGGCCATGATCGCACGGCGCTGGGATCGCGGCTTCGGCCATTTCTCGACGCGCCAGAACATCCAGTTCAACTGGATCAAGCTCGAGGATGCGCCGGCCATCATCGACGCACTGGCCGATGTTGGCATGCACGCCATCCAGACCAGCGGCAACTGCATCCGCAATGTCACCTCGGACCCCTATGCCGGCGTGGCGCCCGACGAGATCGAGGATCCGCGCGTGTGGGGCGAGGCGCTTCGCCAGTGGTCGACCATCCACCCCGAGTTCACGTTCCTGCCGCGCAAGTTCAAGATCGCCATCACCGCCGCCGCCACCGACCGCGCCGCCGTGCTGTTCCACGATATCGGCCTCAAGATCGTGCGCGGGCCGCTGAACGCCGACGGAACCCGCGCCCCCAACGGCTTCCGCGTCTTCGTCGGCGGCGGCCAGGGGCGCACGCCCTACGTGGCGCAGGAGGTGTCGAGCTTCGTGCCGGCAAAGCACCTGCTATCGTACCTGGAAGCCATCCTACGCGTGTACAATCTGCACGGCCGCCGCGACAACATCTACAAGGCGCGCATCAAGATTCTGGTCAATGCGCTCGGCATCGAGGAATTCCGCCGTCAGGTCGAGGCCGAGTGGGCCAGGCTCGACATGGAAGCCATCGATCTTCCCGAGGCGGAGCTGGCCCGCATCGCCGCCTACTTCAAGCCGGAACCACTGCTGGTCGGCGCGCCGACAGACGCCGCCATCGAGGCCCGCCGCAAGACCGACCCCGCGTTCGCGCGCTGGCTGCGCGTCAACACGCACGCCCACCGCGTCGCCGGCTACGCCAGCGTCGACGTGTCGTTCAAGGAGCCGGGCAGGATCCCGGGCGACGCCTCCGCCGCGCAGCTCGAGGCGCTGGCCGCCATCGCCGCCGCGCATGGCCACGACGAGGTGCGCGTCACCTACCAGCAGAATGTCGTCATCCCCACCGTCGCGGTGGCCGACCTCGGCCGCGTCCACGACGCGCTTCAGGCCGCCGGCCTCGCCACGCCCAACACGGAGCTGATCACCGACATCATCGCCTGCCCCGGGCTCGACTACTGCAACCTCGCCAACGCGCGCGCCATTCCGATCGCGCAGCAGATCGCGCTGCGCTTCGTCGACCCCGTGCGCACCGAGGAGATCGGTCCGCTGCGCCTCAACATCTCCGGCTGCATCAACGCCTGCGGCCACCACCACGCCGGCCACATCGGCATCCTCGGCGTCGACAAGAAGGGCACCGAGCACTACCAGATCACGCTCGGCGGCAGCCCCGGCGACGATGCGGAGGTCGGCGATATCCTGGGCGCCAGCTTCCCGGCCGAGGACATTCCCGACGCCATCGAAACCATCGTCGCCACCTACCTGAAGCTGCGTCGCGACGCCTCGGAGACGTTTCTCGCCGCCTTCCGCCGCCTCGGCAAGGCGCCGTTCCGCGACGCGCTCTACGGCGCCGACGGCCACCCCGCGAGCCACTCAGCCCTCGAGACGGAGGCCGCCCATGTCTGAGCCCAAGCCCCTTCTGGCCCCGCTGAAGCCGGAGCAGACCGCGCCGCGCCTGTGGAAGAACGGCCGCTTCATCGACGAGGTCGCCAACGCCTGGCAACCGCTTGCCGACGATGCACCGCTGCCGTCCTCGGGCCGCGTCCTGCTGAGCCTCGCCCGCTGGCGCCGCGAGGCCGTCGGCCTGCCCGCCACCGAGGCGCTCGCCATCGGCCTGCAGCTTGCCCCCAACGACGAGATCGCACCCGCGACCGATGCGGTGCAACGCGCCGAGGTCGTCGTGTTGCACTTCCCGCGCTTTGCCGACGGCCGCGCTTATTCGCAGGCCCGCCGCCTGCGCGAGGCCGGCTTCGAGGGCGAGATCCGCGCCACCGGCGACGTGCTGCTCGATCAGCTGCCTCTGATGCTGCGCACCGGCTTCGACGCCTTCGAGATCACGTCGGCCGCCACCGTGCGCGCGCTGGAGAAAGGCCAGCTGCCCGCCGTATCGCGCATCTACCAGAGCGCTGCCGAGACGCCCGCCCGCGACTGGCGCGCGCGCCGCACGAGCTAGAGGAGGAACCGCGCGCATCATGACCGCTTCGACCCCTCCCCCGATCGACGTCGCCCTCCCCTCGCCCGAGGCGGTCGCCGCGCTCGCCGAGCGCATCGGCCGCGCCGCCACGCTGCCCGAGCGCATCGCCGAGATCGCGCGCTCGGTGCCCGGCCGCATCGCCTTTTCCACCAGCCTCGGCCTCGAGGACCAGGCGGTGCTCGACGGCATCGTCGCGGCCGGCGCGGACATCGACGTGTTCACGCTCGACACCGGCCGCCACTTCGCCGAGACGCTCGACACCATCGTGGCGAGCGAGATGCATTACGGCCGGCGCATCCGCGTCGTGTTTCCCGATGCCGCCGACGTCGAGGCCTTCGTCGCCGATGCCGGCCTCAACGGTTTCCGCTGGTCGCTCGACGCGCGCAAGGCATGCTGCGACGTGCGCAAGGTGCGCCCGCTGCGGCGGGCGCTGGCCGGGGCCGGCGGCTGGATCACGGGCCTGCGGCGCGGTCAGGCGAGCGGACGTGCGCAGGTGCCCTTCGCCGAGGTCGATGCCGGTTTCGGCCTCCTGAAGCTGAACCCGATCGCCGACTGGAGCCTGGAGCAGCTCGAGGCCTACGTCGCCGCGCGGGCGGTTCCGGTCAACGCCCTGCACGCGCAAGGCTTCCCCTCCATCGGCTGCCAGCCGTGCACGCGCGCGGTGCAACCGGGCGAGGACATCCGCGCCGGCCGCTGGTGGTGGGAGCAGGCGGACGGCAAGGAATGCGGCCTGCACAACCGCCCGAAAGCGGCCGCGGCAAGCACGAACCTCACGACGGCGACGGTGACCAAATGACGAAGCCCTTCTCCCATCTCGACGCGCTGGAAGCCGAGAGCATCCACATCTTCCGCGAGGCGGCGGCACAGTTCAGGAAGCCGGTGCTGCTCTATTCGATCGGCAAGGACTCGACCGTCCTGCTGCATCTGGCGCGCAAGGCGTTCTTCCCCCAGCGCATCCCCTTCCCCGTGCTGCACGTCGACACGACGTGGAAGTTCCGCGACATGATCGCCTTCCGCGACGAGCAGGCGAAAAAGCTCGGCCTCGACCTCATCGTCCACGTCAACGAGGACGGACGCGCCAAGGGCATCAACCCCGTCGACTACGCGCCCTCGCTCTACACCGACGTGATGAAGACGCAGGGCCTGAAGCAAGCCCTCGACATGCACGGCTTCGACGCCGCCTTCGGCGGCGCGCGCCGCGACGAGGAGGCGAGCCGGGCCAAGGAGCGCGTGTTCTCGTTCCGCTCCTCCGGCCACCGCTGGGATCCGCGCCGGCAGCGTCCGGAGATGTGGCGCCTGCTCAACGGTCGCCTCGGCTCCGGCGAGACGGCGCGCGTGTTCCCGCTGTCCAACTGGACCGAGCGCGACGTCTGGCGCTACGTGCTGCGCGAGAAGCTCGACGTTGTGCCGCTGTACATGGCCGCCGTCCGCCCCACGATCGTGCGCAACGGCCAGCTGCTGATGCTGGACGACGACCGCATGCCGTTGAAGGCTGGCGAGACGATCGTCCAGCGCCGCATCCGCTTCCGCACCCTCGGCTGCTGGCCGCTGACGGCGGCGATCGAATCCGAGGCTGCCGATCTCACCAGCGTCGTCGCCGAGACGCTGTCCGCCACCACCTCCGAGCGCCAGGGCCGTCTGATCGACCACGACCAGTCGGGCGCCATGGAGAAGAAGAAGCAGGAAGGCTATTTCTGATGTCCGCAGCCGCCAAGTTGAAGTCCGCCGCGCGCGCCGAGGCGCCGGCCATCAAGGTGCCCGGCCTCGCGCCGGAGCTGTCGGCCATTGTTCACGTGCTCACCTGCGGCTCGGTCGACGACGGCAAGTCGACGCTGATTGGCCGCCTGCTGTGGGACGCCGCCGACGTGCCCGACGACACGCGCGCCACCATCGCCAAGTCGGCCGGCGAGGACGGCGTGCCCGACTTGAGCCTGCTCGTGGATGGGCTTGCCGCCGAGCGAGAGCAGGGCATCACCATCGACGTCGCGTGGCGCTATTTCGACGCCGGCCGCCGCCGCTTCGTCATCATCGACAGCCCCGGCCACGAACAGTACACGCGCAACATGGCCTGCGGCGCCTCGCACGCCGACGTCGCCATCATGCTCATCGACGCGCGCCACGGCATCAAGACGCAAACGCGCCGCCACGCCGCCATCCTCGACCTGATGGGCGTGCGCCGCGTCGTGCTCGCCGTCAACAAGATGGACCTCGTCGACTGGAGCGAGAGCGCCTTCCGCGCCATCGAGCGCGACTTCGGCGATCTCGCCCGCCGCTTCGGTTTCGCCGATGCCGTCGCCATTCCCGTCGCGGCGCGGCTGGGCGACAACGTCGTCAACGCCTCGGCCCGCATGTCCTGGTACGCCGGCCCGACGCTGCTCGACCACCTGTCGCGCGCGCACGAGGTCGCGGCCGACGTGCCCGGCCCGTTCCGCTTCCCCGTGCAGACGGTGCTGCGCGGCGACGGCGACTATCGCGATTTCCGCGGCCTCGCCGGCACCGTCGCGTCCGGCTCGGTGCGCGTCGGCAGCGTGGTGCAAGACAGCGCCAGCGGTCGCCAGGCCCGCGTCAAGCGCATCCTGACCATGGACGGCGACCGTGACATCGCGCGCGCCGACGACGCCGTGGCACTCGAGCTCGACGTCGATCTCGACGTGTCGCGCGGTTCCGTGCTCGCCGCGCCGGACGCGCTGCCGACGCCGGCCCGCTCGCTCACCGCCCGCCTCGTCTGGCTGTCCGAGACCGCGCTCGACACCGATCACGGCCTGCTGCTGCGCACGGCGACCGACCTCGTGCCGATCGCCGCCATCGAAATCAAGGCCAAGCTGGACCTCGCCACGCTGGAAGAGATCGAGACCTCCCTCTGCCAGCCCAACGACGTGCTGATCGCCGATCTCGCCCTCGCTCGCGCCGTCGCCGTCGACCGCTTCGTCGACAACCACGAGATGGGCGCCTTCGTGCTCGTCGATGCGCTCACCGGAAATACGCTGGCGGGCGGCGTCATCGCGGAGGCGCGCGAGGGCGACGGCCAGCGTCGCCAGGGCCAGTTCGTGCTGACGCGCTCCATGCTCGAGCAGGGCGTGTGCGCCGGCATCATGCCGACGGACCCGGAATTCCGCCGCCGCACGCAGGCGGTCGCCGACATTCTGGCCGCCGCCGGCGTCTCGCTCGAGATCGAGGACGTCGGCCTGTAGTCCGGCCCATGGCCGGCCAGGGGCCTGCCCGGATCGCCGGCGCCGTGCGCGCCTGGTTCCGGCACGAAGTCGGCGCGGAGGTGGCGGCAGCGCGCGGACCCCTAATGCGGCGGGATGACGGCTGGGCTCAGTCTTCGGCCTTGAACGGGCGCTGCATGAGGCCCGCGATGGCGTCATCGACCGAGACGCGGCCCTCGACGATGGCGTGCACGGCCTGGCAGATCGGCATCTCGATGCCCTTCGCACGCGCCACCCGCGTCACGGCGGCGGCGGTGTAGACGCCCTCGGTCACGGCGCGCCGCTCGCCCATGATGTCGGCGAGGCTGCGGCCCTGGCCCAGCGCGCGCCCGAGCGACATGTTGCGCGACTGCGGGCTGCCGCAGGTGAGCACCAGATCGCCGAGGCCGGACAATCCCATCAGCGTTTCGGAGCGCGCGCCCAGCACGTCGCCGAGGCGGCGCATCTCGGCGAAGCCGCGCGTCACGAGGCCGGCATGCGCGCTCGCTCCCAGCCCCTTGCCGTCGACGATGCCGGCAGCGATGGCGAGCACGTTTTTCACCGCGCCGCCGAGTTCGACGCCGACCATGTCGCTCGACCAATAGATGCGAAACTGGCGGTAGCCCAGGCTCTCGGCCAGCTTGCGCCCAACCACTTCGTTGCCGCAGGCGACGGTGACGGCGGCCGGCAGCCCGCGCGCCACGTCGGCGGCGAAGCTCGGCCCCGACAGCACGGCGCGCGTCAGCTTGGGCGCGGCTTCGGCCACCACCTCGCCCATCAGCTTGCCGCTCTTCTGCTCGATGCCCTTGGCGCACACCACCAGCGGCTGGCCGTCGCGCATGTGCCGCTGCAGCTCGGCGGTGACCGAGCGCACATGCTGCGCCGGCGCCACCATCAGCACGGCATCAGCCGCCGCCACCGCCGCCAGATCGCCGGTCGCCTTCAGCTGGGCATCGAGCGGAACACCGGGCAGGAAGGCCGTGTTGACGTGGCGGGTCGTGATGTCCGCTACGATTTCCGGCTCGCGGGCCCACAGCGTCACGTCGCGCCCCGCCAGCCGCAGCGTCTGGGCCAGAGCCGTGCCCCAGGCGCCGCCGCCGATGACGCCGATGCTCCGATAGGCCATGCTCCGCCCTCCGCTGCCGACGCCGGGCGACGAGCCGCCCGGCGGGAAGCGCGGTTAAAGCACGTCGCGGCCGGACGCGGAACCGGCAAGCACGGACGTTTCGCACACGGGGGCTGCGGCGCCCGACGAGGTCAGACGCCGCCCAGAGAGGCTTGGCAATGAAGGCAGCGGCGATGCCCACCGGGGGGGGCGGCACGCGTGCCGGCCGACCCGCCGCCACGCGTCGTCCCGTCGCGCGCAAAAGACCTCGCCCGGCTCGACGGGATGCGCGCGCAAGGGGCGCGCACACGACCGATGCCGTCTATGGACTGTTCGACAACGGGTCGAACAGAGCCCTGCGCGATCAGTCCATCTCGCGCACGACGCGGATGCCGACCAGCGTGGAGGCCGCCTTGAGGCCGAACGGCGCGGCAGGCCGGGGCTCGCTGTCCTGCGCCAGCACGCCGGCATCCAGCACCGTGCGACGCTCGCAGCCCGTGGTGGCGCGCACGGCCACCGGCGTCACCAGCGCGGCCTCGCTCCAGCAATCGGCAACCAGCTCGGCGGCGCCGCTGCCCATGCGGCGCGGACCGTTCTCCATGCGCGCGCCGACGGCGGCGGCGTGGTGCCACTCCAGCGCCGACGGCAGGCGGTAGCGGTGGCCAGTCTTGGCGGTCAGCCAGGCGACGTAGGCGACGGCATCGTCCCAGCCGAGGCAGGTCGCGGCCGCCGCGTCGCTACCCTCCGTCTCGAGCGCGGCGCCGCTGCACGCGGGCGCCTCGTGGCCGGTGGCAGCGCGGAAGCGCGCGAACTGCGCCGTCGTGACCTCGAGACGGCCGATGGCGTAGCCGGGCCAGATGCGCAGCGACGCTAGCTGCGCCGCCGTGGCGCCCGCTCCGGCACGGCTGACTTCGCCGGCCGGAATGTTGACCATCTCCGGGCAATCCGGGCAATCGCTGAAGGTGCGGCCCGGGGCGGTGGGGGACGGTGCGGCCACGCTGGCCGGCTTGAACCAGGCGCGCACGGTATCGGCCACCTCGTCGGCGACCCCCGTGCCGGCCGAGCCGACGCCGGTCGCGTAGGACGTCCCCTCCTCCTCGGCCTCCTCGTGCTCCGCCTCGCCATTGGCGGCACGGCCACCACGGCGCTTGGCCTGGGCGGGCGGCTGGCTGGCCTGGGCATACTTGCCAAGGCCCCAGAAGCGGCCGCTGTCGGGAATGTCGGACAGCATCAGCACATCGGCGGCGATGACGGTGGTGAAGGCCAGCAGCGCGAAGTAGCGCGAAATGCGGTGGGCGCGGCCGATCTCGGCGGCGAGCAGCAGCAGGGCGGTGGCGGCGAACAGAATGGCGGCCAGGGTATGGACGAAATGCATGTGTGCGAAACTCCCGAGGCGTGAGGCTCGGAGCTTCGGGGGGCAATGATCATGCCAAACAATCGATGAAGCGACGGGAACGGCGTATTGGCGCGGCCTCGCGGCAGTGCCGTCCTGGTGACCGCCCGTGCCGGTGGGCCAATCCCGGACGATCCGGCGGCGCCGTGTGTGATGATGACATGTCCGCCTGTCCCATTGCGGGATGGCGCCGGTTTACGTCCAGCCGGCAGGACGGCATGGCGCCCACGAAAAGGGCCGCCCGCAGGCGGCCCTTTCGAGAGGATCGGGATCGCTGTGCCTCGGCGCCACGGCCAAGGTGCCGGCGAGCGCCGGGTCAGATCGTTTCAAGCCTCAGTTCAAGCGGATGACGCGGAAGCCGACGCTCGGTGACGCGCCGCTGAACGGACGGCGCGCCCACGGCTCGTGCCAGCGCAAATCTTCGCCACGGCCGGACGAGCCCTTCAGGATGCGCTGCGAGCAGTCGGTCTTGCCGGCGCTGACGCGGCCGTCCTCGGGGAATTCGAGCCGGTTGTTCCAGCAGTCGCCCACCATCTCGGCGATGCCGACGCGCATGCCGTGCACCTTCCAGCCGCGACGCTCGACGGTCTGGATGGCGGCAACGGCGGGGTTGTCGGGTGCCCATTTGCCGACCTTGGCCTTGTCCGCGGCGGCAGTGGCGGCCTCGGACGGGTCGACGTCGACCTGGCGCGCGCCGCGCGCGACGTATTCCCATTCCGCCGCCGTCGGCAGACGGTACTTGCGCCCCGTGCGCGACGACAGCCAGCCGGCGTAGGCGGTGGCGTATTCATAGGACACGCACACCATCGGGTCCATCGCAGGGGGAAGCTCCGGGCCCAGGCCGCGCACGCCGGACGGGCCGGGCGGACCGCGATCGCGCTCGGGGCACGGCTTGAAGGGGCGGCCCGTCGCCTCCAGGAAGCGCTGGAAGTGCGCCTTCGAGATCGGGCGCCGCGAGACGGCGAAACCGGGCCAGATGGTGATCGTGCGGGCCGGCTTCTCGGCCAGCGTCGCCTCGGGATCGTTGGCCTCGGCGCCGATGCGCGACGAGCCGGGCGGAATGATCACGAAGCGCGGGCAGCCGTCGCAATCCTTGAGCGAGTCGTCCTCATCCTCGTCGCCGTCCTCGTCGCCGAGCTTGGCGCCCGTCGGGGCCGGCGGCTCGGAGTCGGCCTTGGACGCGGCCGCGCGGCCGCCGCGCTTGCGCGCCTGGCGCTCGGACTCAGGGCCCCCCTCCTCGTCCTCTTCTTCGACATCCGACTTCTGGCCACCGCCCGCCTGCTGCTCGGAGCCCCAGGGGTTCATGATGGCGCCGATGCGCGGCACGTCCATGACGAACAGCACGCCCGCCACCATGATCGACAGCAGCGAGCCCATGGCCGCATAGCGCGGGATCGTCTCGCTGCGTTCCTTGAAGCGCTCGGCGAGCAGCAACAGCCCGCCGCTGAGCAGGAAGAAGAACGCACAAAGGATGTGAATGAGTGACAAAGCGGCCCCCCGCCCCAGAACGCCAACCGGAAACGCCAACGCGGGCGGCGAGCTTGCCGACCGAAAGGCACGTGTTCGAGGCCGAAAACCGGCGCCGGCTTTTCAATGCCGGCGCACGGCGCATGGTCAGCCCGCGCCTTATCAGCAGAAATACAGCAAGCGCTCTAGGATACGGTTAAGCGGCAAGGTTAGCGGGAGGTTAGCGGGTCAGGTCCGGCGCTCACCCGATCCGGTGGCATCGACACATCCGCCTCGATATGTCGACAAACCACGCATTCATCGACATGTCGGTGCGAACTTGTCGACAAACCGCGAATGCATCGACATGATTGTCCATGCCCAGTTTCGATCCGACCAAGCCCTATAACGACCTTCCCAACCTGCCGCCCACGCAGGAGGTCGAGACCAAGGCAGTTCTCAAGGCCTGCATCAAGGCGCGAGCGGCGCTTGCCCGCCTGAATGCGGAAGCAGCCAAGCTGCCCAACCCCTCCATCCTCATCAGGTCGCTGACGATATTCGAGGCGCAGAGCAGTTCCGAGATCGAAAACATCGTCACCACCGACGACAAACTCTTCCGGCAAGCCCAACTCGACGAAGCCTCAGAACCCGTCCTCAAACTTCTTGAGTCGCCTGAATCTGTTGTGATTCTGTAGTCCCGTGAGCGTGATTCGCGGGGGACGAACATGTGGACGGCCGATAACCGGGCGACGTACGATCACAAGAGCAAG
>WBZS01000261.1_pt1 | contig 86053 bp, 66 predicted proteins | sample 5204201 | NCBI WGS metagenome assembly WBZS01 (sample SAMN12344357, study PRJNA552823) | activated sludge metagenome | biome: Activated sludge suspended growth; feature: Nitrification reactor; material: Wastewater; isolation source: activated sludge from nitrification reactor of wastewater...
AGCAAGGCCTCGGCCCCCACGATGCGCCAGCTCTGGATGGCCACCTTGGGCTGCCAGTGCAGGGTCAGCCCCTGCCCTTCGATCGCCTGGCGCAGGCCATGCTCCAGGGCCAGGCGGCGCCGGCTGAGTTCACCCATTTCCGGCGCGTACAGCGCGAAGCGCCCGCGTCCCAGATCCTTGGCCGCGTACAAGGCCATGTCGGCCTGCACCAGCAATTCGTCCACACCGCACTCGCCGATGTCGTGCCACACGCCACCGATGCTGGCACCGACGCGCACGCGGCGCTGCAGCACGTCGATCGGCTGCGACAGCGATTCGATCAGGCGCTGGCCCAGCGCGCCGGCGTCGCTGGCCTGCGTCGCATGGCCCATCAGAACAGCAAACTCGTCACCACCGAGCCGGGCCACCAGGTCGCCAGGTCGCATGCAGCCGCGCAGCCGCGCCGCCACCGCCTTGAGGACTTCGTCGCCAGCCGTGTGGCCCAGCGTGTCGTTGACGGCCTTGAAATGGTCCAGGTCCAGCGACAGCAAGGCCAGCATGCGGCCCTTCTTCAACGCCGAGGCCAGCGCCACGCGCAGCGTGTGGCGGTTGGCCAGGCCGGTAAGCGAGTCGGTGTGCGCCAGTTGCTGCAGGCGTTGCTGTGCCGCGACCCGTTCCGTGACATCGGACAAGGCGCCGCGCCAACCCAGCGTGCGACCCTGCTCGTCGAGCAGACGCTTGCCATTCATCACCAGATGGCGCTGCGCACTGCCGGTGCCCACGGTCAGCGGCAGGTCGCGGAAGGGGCGACCGGCATCCAGTGCCTCGCGCAACTGAGGCAACCCAACCACGACATGCCGGCGCAGCAGCGTCGGCAGCGGCGTTTCGCGCAGCAGACGTTCGTCCAGGCCCAGCAGACTGGCCAATCGCGAGGACTGGTGCGTCAGCCGACCGCGATCATCGGTCTGCCACAGTGCGTCCTCGGCGCTTTGCTCGAAGTCCCGCAGCAGCACCGCGAGCATGCGTTCCTGGCGCTCGGTGTGTGCCTTCGCACGCAGTGCGCCGGTGTGCTTGCGCGAGGCCGAAAAGGCACCGATGGCGATCATCGGTGAGTAAAAGGCCAGCATCAGCGCCGTGCCCACCAGGGCCGGGTCGGCCGCGCGCCAAAGAGCTCCCAGTGCGGCGACGCTGAAGATGCCGGTCCAGGCCAGGCTGGCCAGTGGCAGCGGGCTCAGCACGTAGGCACCGGCACCCATCATGCCGGTGATCAGCGTGGCCACCAGCAGTCGCTGGGCGGCGTCGGCCCCCGGGAACCACAGCCATGGCGGCACGCACCAGAAGGCGGCCAGCAGCGCGGCATGCCAGGTGGCGCGGTGCAGCGCGCGGCGCGAAGCCTTGTGGCGCGGGATCCGGCCCCGGCGCCACCAGCCAATCGCCGCCAGCAGCGACAGGCCGACCAGCAGGCACCACCAGATCCACATGGAGTGGTCCAGCTGCTGCCGGAAGCCCCACAGCACGAGTGTCGCGCAGCCGATGTTGGAGGCCATCGTGTACGGCGTGAGCCGCAGCACCGAGCCCAGCAGCGCGCCACGGATGCGCCCGCACTCGGCGCTCTGCTGGCCGTAAAGGTCCGCGATATGGCTCAGCGCGCTTCGTGTCGCGCCGTGGCTGGATTTCATGGCAGGGCCGGGCCGCTTCTTCTTGTGGTTTGCGTGCCTATCGGCAGCAGTCACGGAGACTTGAGCGGGCGTGGCTGTGTGCGCCAAAAAAAGTTCGACCCGCCGCAGCGGGTCTTGCAGCAACGGCCGGGCGGGATTCAGGCGCCGACGGTCCGGGCCGTCTCGGCGTACTCGTCGATCTGGTCGAAGTTCAGGTATTTGTAGACGCTGGCGGTGTCCTTGTTGATGATGCCCATCGCCGTGTGGTATTCCGCCACCGTCGGGATGCGGCCCAGCTTGGAGGCGATGGCGGCCAGTTCCGCCGAGGCCAGGTAGACGTTGGTGTTCTTGCCCAGCCGGTTGGGGAAGTTGCGGGTGCTGGTGGAGACCACCGTGGCGCCTTCGCGCACCTGGGCCTGGTTGCCCATGCACAGGCTGCAGCCGGGCATTTCGGTGCGCGCGCCGGCGGTGCCGAAGGCGGCGTAGTGGCCTTCCTTGACCAGCTCGGCCTGGTCCATCTTGGTTGGCGGCGCCACCCACAGCTTGACCGGGATGTCGCGTTGGCCGCCCAATAGCTTGGCCGCGGCGCGGAAGTGGCCGACGTTGGTCATGCAACTGCCGATGAAGGCTTCATCGATCTTGGTGCCGGCGACTTCGCTCAGCAGCTTGGCGTCGTCCGGGTCGTTCGGGCAGCAGACCACCGGCTCCTTCAACTCGGCCAGGTCGATCTCGATCACCGCGGCGTATTCGGCGTCGGCGTCGGCCTCCAGCAGTTGCGGGTTGGCCAGCCAGGCCTCGACGCTGCGGATGCGGCGCTCCAGCGTGCGCTTGTCCTGGTAGCCGTCGGCGATCATGTTCTTCATCAGCACGACGTTGCTCTTCAGGTACTCGACGATCGGTTCCCTGTTCAGCTTGATCGTGCAGCCGGCGGCCGAGCGTTCGGCGCTGGCGTCGCTCAACTCAAACGCTTGTTCCACCTTCAGGTCGGGCAGGCCTTCGATTTCAAGAATGCGGCCGGAGAAGATGTTTTTCTTGCCGGCCTTGGCCACCGTCAGCAGCCCGGCCTTGATGGCGTACAGCGGAATGGCGTGTACCAGGTCGCGCAGCGTCACGCCGGGTTGCATCTGGCCCTTGAAGCGCACCAGCACGCTCTCGGGCATGTCCAGCGGCATCACGCCGGTGGCCGCACCAAAGGCCACCAGCCCCGAGCCGGCCGGGAAGCTGATGCCGATCGGGAAGCGCGTGTGGCTGTCGCCGCCGGTGCCGACCGTGTCGGGCAGCAGCAGCCGGTTCAGCCAGCTGTGGATGATGCCGTCGCCGGGGCGCAGCGCGACGCCGCCGCGGCTGGAAATAAAGGCCGGCAGCTCGCGGTGGGTCTTGACGTCGACCGGCTTGGGGTAGGCCGCGGTGTGGCAAAAGCTTTGCATCACCAGGTCGGCCGAGAAGCCCAGGCAGGCCAGGTCCTTCAGCTCGTCGCGCGTCATCGGGCCGGTGGTGTCCTGGCTGCCGACGGTGGTCATGTGCGGCTCGCAATAGGTGCCGGGACGAATGCCTTGCTGCTGGCCGTTGCTGACCGGTAGCCCGCAGGCACGGCCGACCATCTTTTGCGCCAGCGTGAAGCCCTTGTTGCTGGCCGCCGGCGGCTGCGGCAGGCGGAAGGTGGTGCTGGCCGGCAGGCCCAGGAAGGCGCGCGCCTTGGCGGTCAGCGAGCGGCCGATGATCAGGTTGATGCGGCCGCCGGCGCGCACCTCGTCAAGCAGCACCTCGCTCTTCAACTTGAATTCGGCCACCGTTGCGCCGTTGCGCAGCAGCTTGCCGTCATACGGCAGCACGTCGATGACGTCGCCCATCTCCAGCTTGGAGACGTCGACCTCGATCGGCAGCGAGCCCGAGTCTTCCTGCGTGTTGTAGAAGATCGGCGCGATCTTGCCGCCCAGCGTCACACCGCCGAAGCGCTTGTTCGGCACATAGGGGATGTCCTCGCCAGTGGCCCACAGCACGCTGTTGGTCGCGCTCTTGCGGCTGGAGCCGGTGCCGACCACGTCGCCGACATAGGCCACCAGGTGGCCTTTTTTCTTCAGGTCGTCGATGAACTGCATCGGCCCGCGCTTGCCGTCTTCCTCGGGCTTGAAGGCCGCGCCTTCGCGCGTGTTCTTCAGCATCGCCAGGTAGTGCAGCGGGATGTCGGGGCGGCTCCAGGCGTCGGGCGCGGGCGACAAGTCGTCGGTGTTGGTCTCGCCGGGCACCTTGAACACGGTGACGGTGATCGACTTCGGCACCTCGGGCCGGCTGGTGAACCACTCGGCATCGGCCCAGCTTTGCACCACCGCCTTGGCCTGGGCGTTGCCGGCCTTGGCCTTTTCTGCCACGTCGTGGAAGAAGTCGAACATCAGCAGCGTCTTCTTCAGCGCCGCGGCGGCCACCGGCGCCAGTTCGGCGTCGTCAAGCAGGTCGATCAGCGGCTTGACGTTGTAGCCGCCGACCATGGTGCCGAGCAGTTCGGTGGCCTTGGCCTTGGGCAGCAGCGCCACCGCAAGGTCACCGTGCGCCACCGCGGCCAGAAAGCTGGCCTTGACCTTGGCCGCGTCGTCGACGCCCGGCGGCACGCGGTGCGTCAACAGCTCAAGCAGGAATTCACCTTCGCCGGCCGGCGGCTGCTTGATCAGCTCGATCAACTCGGCGGTTTGCTGCGCCGACAGCGGCAGCGCAGGAATGCCGAGCGCGGCGCGTTCAGCAGCGTGTTGACGATAGGCTTGCAGCATGGTGTCGGGCTCCTGAGGGGGTTGTTTGAGCGGGAGAAGAATTCGTTTGGCGGGCGTCGCGGTCCAACGGGCTGGCGTGCCGGGCGGGCTGTTCAGTGCGTTGCGGCCGACGCCGGCTGGGCGGCAGCCTCGGGCAGCGGCTGCAGCGGGGCGACGCCGGCCGCGGCTTCGGCCGGCGTTGACACCGTGGTGGCAGTGACCGGCGTTGGCGTGATGCCGATGCCGGTGGCCTGCTGCACCGCGTTGACCGCGGCGCGCTGCTCGGCCACCGTGCAGGCGTCGACCATGCGCTGGCCGAGGCGGGCGTTCATCAGCATCGACTTCGACGGAATCTGCAGCCAGATGACGCCGGCGCGGCGGTCTTCGAGGCGCACCGCGCCGGTGGTGGTTTCCTGCGGCACCATGGTGTAGCGCGCCTTGGCGAACTGCACATGGAAATGCCCGGGCTGGCCGCTGGCCGGCTCGATGTGTACGCGTTGGTTGAATTCGCAGTCGGCGCTGCCGGTCAGCACGCGGGCGGCGACGTCCAGTTGCGCGGCGTTGACCTGTTCGACCGTGTCTTGCGCCAGCGCGGTCGCCCGCTGCTTGCTGCGCGCGCTGGCCTTGGCCTGCTTGGACGCCTTGGCCTTGGTCGCCGCCTGCGCGGTGGCTACCGGCAGCATGGCGGTGCACAAAGCCACGCACGACGCGGCGCCCAGCATGTTGAGCATCAAACGTTGTAGTTTTTGCGGCATCGGGGGCCTGATTTTCGTGGGGGAGTGAAGGACGATCCGGGCGTGCCATGGGTCGCAGCAAACGCCACAGTATGCGACGGCAACAGCCATCGGCCAGCGCGGAGCCGACAAGGCATTCGCCAGTCGGGGCCCAATATGGTGTTTACGCGGCTCGCGCGGCCTGAAAAAAGCGCCGCGTCGACCGGGTCGGCCGTCGCGTGGCAGGGCTGCGATCGGGCGTCGGGGACGGTCGGCATGGGTCGCGCGCGGCAATCGTCAAGGCAACCCGGCACTGTAACGCCGGCCGTCGCGTCGCCGATGCCGAGTGAGCGCGCTGGGGCCGTGCACGCCGGCGGCGTGCGCGGCCCTCAATTGCCGCGGTGGTGGCGCCGGACCAGGACCGCCGCCAGCCCGAACAGCAGCAGGGCCGCGCTGGGTACTTCCGGCACCGCGGCAGCCGGTGCCACACCTTGCAGCACAACGACCACGTCGTTGAAGCTGGCGTCGGCGCCCTCTTCAAAGCCGAGCAGCAGCCGACCGTCGGGCAACGTCAGCCAGTGGGCGGTGACGCTGGCGCCGGCGCCAGCGTAAAAGGTCTGGGCGTCGGGCCGCAGTTGCGCGTCCGGTCCCAGCGGCTGCGCCGCGGCGGCCAGGCCAAGCACGACGACATCGCCGACTTGCAGCGCCGACAGCGTGCGGGTGAAGCCGATCGAGGTGATGACACCAAACGGATCGGCCAGCGCCGCGGCATAGGACAGGCCTTCGCGTGTATCAAACAAGGTGTTGGCGGCCGACGGTGTGCTGGCGAGTGCCGTGCTGACCGCGTGGCTGCCCGGCGCATCGGCAGCGGCCACGAACAGCGTCGCTTCGCGCGCCGCCGCGGTGCCGACGTATCCGACGGTGATCGAACTGCCCGTTGCGAGCAGCGCGCCGTCCAGCGGCGCCGCGGTGCCCAGCGCGGCCAGCAGGTCGACATCGACCAGGCCAGTGTCGAAGCGGTCATAGCCCTCCACGGTGAGCAGTGGCGCCTGGCCGGCAAAGCCGTCCACTGCTTCGCCAATGGTCACCGCGCCTGCCAACGGCGCCCATGTCAACGTCAGCGCCATGGACATGGCGCACGCCACCGACCAAACAGGTGATGACAGCGTCTTGGTGCGGTGGCTGGCGCACATGGTCCTGCGTGGCAAGCGGCTGGGGCGTGTAGGCACGGCGAGACTCCATTTCTTGGGTTGGGCGGCGCGGCGCAGTGTTGATGAGGTAACTGTTGGTGCCTACCCCCCTAGACGGGGGTGTAAGCAAACGTACCAATCGATTCCAATGTCGCGAACTTGTAACCGTCGCTTTGTTGTTCGTGCACGTCTAACGCCAAGTTGAACCAGCCCGGCCCGGGCGGAGGCCAAACTAGGAGAGCCACCCCATGCGACCCCTGATGCAGTGGATTCGAAGCGCCGCGGCCCTGCTGTTTGGCGTGTATCTGGCGGCATTGACGCTGCCCGCCCTGGCGCAGACCGCGCCCGGCGGCGCCGACCAGCTTGGCGGCCAACTGGCGGCCAACGGCAGCGCGGTGAGTTTTCGGGTGTTCTCGCAAAACGCCACGCGCATCGAGGTGTCGGTCTACCGCCAGGCCTATGGCGCAGCGCCGGTGGCGCGCTATGTCATGGCCAAGATCAGCGGCACGCCGATCTGGCAGGTGCTCGTGCCGGTGGCCAGCCTGCGCACGCTGGGTTTCGACATCGACCCGACCAATCCGGCCAAGCTGTTCACCAACGTCTTCTACGGCTACCGCGCCTGGGGGCCGAACTGGCCTTACGTCAGTGGCTGGGTGCCGGGTTCGTCGACCGGGTTCATCGCCGATGTCGACTCAGCAGGCAACCGCTTCAACCCGAACAAGCTGCTGCTCGACCCCTATGCGCTGGAGGTGAGCCATGACTACACCAGCGCCGCGGTCAGCCCGGCGCTGGACGACCCGACGCTGTTTGCCTCCGGTGCGCTGTACCGCCTGCGCGATTCAGGCAATGCCGCTCCCAAGGGCGTGGTCGCGATGCCGTTTGGCGCCGGCTTTGCGGCGCTGGCCACCGGCACCAAGCCTTCGCGTGCGTCGCGTGACGACATCGTCTATGAAGCCCATGTGCGCGGGCTGACCGCCGGCGACGCGTCGGTCGGCGCCTGCCGCGGCACCTACGCCGGCGCCAGCGCCAGGATCGGCTACCTGCAGTCGCTGGGCATCACCGCGATCGAGTTCATGCCGGTGCATGAGACCGAAAACGAAGCCAATGACCTGGACGACAGCGCGATGGCGCGCTCATCAGTCACCACCAAGGGCGACAACTATTGGGGTTACATGACCACCAGTTTCTTCGCCCCCGATCGCCGTTACGCCTGCGACAAAAGCCTGGGCGGGCCGACGCGTGAATTCGCAGCGATGGTCAAGACGTTCCACGATGCCGGCATCAAGGTGCTGACCGACGTGGTCTACAACCACACCGGCGAAGGCGGCACCTGGAGTACCACTGACCCATCGACCGCCAATCTGTGGAGCTTTCGCGGGCTGGACAACGCGAGCTGGTATTTGCTGACCCGCGCGCCGACCAGTGCCGACGACCGCAAGTTCTATTACGACATCACCGGCACCGGTAACACGCTGAACACGCGCCACCCGCGGGTGCGCAACCTGATCATCGATTCGCTGCGCTGGCAGCGCGACCGGTTGGGTGTTGACGGCTTCCGCTTTGACCTCGGCATTGCACTGGTCAACACCTACGACAACGACACCAACCCGAGCGACAGCCAGCGCTTTTATTTCGACCGGCTCAACCCCGACACCGCGCTGGCACGGGTGGTGGCGGCATTTCCGGGCGTGCTGCTGGCCAGCGAGCCATGGGGGCTGGCTCCGGGCGGGCAGGGCTACCAACTGGGCAATATGCCGCCGGGCATCAGCGAGTGGAACGGCGGCTTTCGCGACACCATCCGCCGCGCGCAAAACAAGTACGGCGTGAAGGACGGCGACGCCACACGCGGCAAGCTGGCCACCCGCGTTGCCGGCTCGCCGGACTTGTACGGCGATGCCGGCGACGGCCGCGGCAAACCTTGGTATTCAGTCAATTTCGTCAACGTCCACGACGGCTTCACGCTGGCTGACCTGTATGCCTGCAACGGCCAGAACGTGACCCAGGGCTGGCCGCTCGGACCCTCCGACGGCGGCACCGCCGACGAAGACTCCTGGGACCAGGGCGGCGACGCCGCGCTGCGCCGCCAGCAGGCGCGCACCGGGCTGGCGCTGCTGATGCTGTCGGCCGGCGTGCCGATCTTCAACGCCGGCGACGAGTTTCTGCGCGGCCTGAACTGCAACAACAACGCCTACAACGTCGACTCCAGCGGCAACTGGCTGAACTGGTCGCTCAGCAGCACGCAGCAGGACTTCCAGACCTTTGCCAAGCGGATGATCGCCTTTCGCAAGGCGCAGCCGGCGCTGCGGCCGGACAGCTTCTACCCCGCGCTCGACACAAACGGCAATTTCATGGCCGGGCTGGACTGGTTTGGCGCCGACAAGTCCTACCGCACCACGTCCAGCGACAACAGTTGGTGGCAGGCCACCGCCGCCGCGCCCGATGCCCAAGGCCAGAACCGCACGCTGGCCTGGCGCTACGACGGCTCGGAATTCGGCGGCAGCGACACCGTGCTGGTGCTCTACAACGGCGAGCCGGTCAATCGCAACTTCACGTTGCCGTGGACCGGCGCCGGCAGATCGACCTGGTGCCGGGTGACCGACACCGCGGCCTGGGCCGAAGGCCCGTCACAGGTGGACTTGAGCGCATCCACCTGCGTCGGTGGAGAGAACGCCAGCTATGGCGTCAATGGGCGATCGCTGGTGATTTTGGTCGCCCGTTGAGCACGGCCCCGCAGGTGCCGCCCGCCACACGGCCGCCGCGCCGTATCGGGCGTTATCGGTGCCGAATTCGCGGCGCGGTGATGCGCGCCGGACAACCTAAAGGAGACATTTGGAAGTGAATCACCGCAGCAGCAAATCCATTCTTGCCGCCATCGCGCTGGCCACGATGGGTGCGGCCCATGCCGCCACCGGAATCTTCGGCAACTATGTGGCCATCGACCCGGATGGCCCGGGCGCAGCCGGTTACACCTTCTACGGCGGCTTGCAGCCGGGGCCGAATCTGTTGACGCCGTTCGCCGGCCTCAACCTCGGCAGCTACACGGTCGGCAGCGTGGCGACCATTGCCGGCGCCGAGGTTCTGACCTGGAAGAACAACGGTGGTGACGTCACCGGTGCCAACTTGATGTGGGCCGTCGACGGCAACCCGCTGGCGCCGGTGGCCATCAACTGGACCGCCAATGCCACGTTCAACGACGCGGCCAGCAACACGTTCACCGGCAACGGCGACCAGAAGTGGGCGCAGTTGACCAACACGTCGATCAACTTCCTGCAGGGTGCCACGCCGGGCGCGCACACGCTGACCGTGCAGTTCGCCATCAATACCAACGGCGGGGTACAAAGCAGCGCGGCATATACCGCCAGATTCGAGGTCACCCCGGTTCCCGAGCCCAGCGCGTTTGTGCTGATGGCCCTTGGCCTGAGCGGGCTGCTGGTGCGCCGCCGCTTCTCGCGCGTGTAGCCGATACGGCTGCGTGCCGAACAGGCGCGCGAAAAAAACGGCCCCTTGGGGCCGTTTTTGTTGCCGCGGATCGTTACAGCAGGTGCTTCACGCCGTCTTGCTCGCCCTGCAGCTCGGCCAGGGTCTTGTTGATGCATTCCTGGCTGAAGGCGTCGATCGGCAGGCCTTCGACGATCTTGTAGTCGCCGCCGGCGCAGGTCACCGGGAAGCCGAACATCACGTCCTTCGGAATGCCGTATTCGCCGTTGCTCGGCACGCCCATGGTGGTCCATTCGCCGCCGGTGCCCAGCGCCCAGTCGCGCATATGGTCGATCGCCGCGTTGGCCGCCGACGCCGCCGACGACAGCCCGCGCGCTTCGATGATGGCCGCGCCACGCTTGCCGACGGTGGGCAGGAAGACGTCCTTGTTCCACACCTGGTCGTTGATCATGTCCTTGACCGACGCGCCGGCGATGGTGGCGAAGCGGTAGTCGGCGTACATCGTCGGCGAGTGGTTGCCCCACACGCACAGCTTCTTGATGTCGGCCACCGCCTTGCCGGTCTTGGCGGCGATCTGGCTGGCGGCGCGGTTGTGGTCCAGGCGCAGCATGGCGGTGAAGTTGCGGCGGTCGAGGTCGGGCGCCGACTTCATCGCGATGTACGAGTTGGTGTTGGCCGGGTTGCCGACCACCAGCACGCGCACATTGCGGCTGGCCGAGGCGTTCAGTGCCTTGCCTTGCGCGGTGAAGATTTGCGCGTTGGCGGCCAGCAGGTCGGCACGCTCCATGCCCGGGCCGCGTGGACGCGCGCCGACCAGCAGCGCGTAGTCGGTGTCCTTGAAGCCAGCGGTCGGGTCGCTGTGCGCCTGCATGCCGGCCAGCAGCGGGAAGGCGCAGTCCTCCAGTTCCATCATCACGCCCTTGAGCGCTTTTTGTGCCTTCTCGTCGGGGATTTCAAGCAATTGCAGAATCACCGGCTGGTCCTTGCCCAGCATTTCGCCGGAGGCGATGCGGAACAACAGGGCATAACCGATTTGGCCGGCGGCACCGGTAACGGCCACGCGAACGGGCTTCTTGCTCATGACAGGCTCCTGTGGGTTGACGGAAAAGACGTTGGGCTCAGGGCCATGCTGATGTTCAGCATGGCGTTGGGCGGATGATCCGGTCAGTGTAGCCACTGGCGCGGGTAGTCCCGGATGCGCCAGCCGGCACCGCGGGGCGCCATGCGGCACGTCAAACCGCGACCGGGCAGGCCAATCGGCTTGAGCAGACAGCAGTGGAGCGTGACGGCCATGCAACTACCGATTCAGCCCCTGGCGCCGCACGGGCGCAGCCTTCAGGACCAGTTGTTCGACCAGTTCGTCGGCTTGGTCGCCGACGGCCGGCTGGCACCGGGCGCGCGCATGCCGGCGACGCGGCAACTGGCGCACGACCTGGGCGTGTCGCGCAACACCGTGGTGCAGACCTACGAGCGGCTGGTCGCCGAAGGGTTTGTCCAGACGCGCGGCCCGCTCGGCGCCTTCGTCTCGGCGGGCGCGGCCGACCTGGTCGCCGCGGTGCGGCCGCGGTCGCCGATCGGCCACGGCGCCGAGCCGCAGACCGGCCCGGCCAGCACGGGCGAGCCGAGCCGTCGCTTTGCCGGCCAGTTGCATGCCATGCGCTCGCCCTATGCCGGCGAACTGGCGTTCGACTTCTGGGTTGGCCGACCCGATGCGCGGCTGTTTCCCGCGCTGGCCTGGCGCAAGCTGGTCAACGACGCGCTGGCCGAGATGCAGCACAGCGACGGCAGCTATGGCGAGCCGGCCGGTCTGGCGCGGCTGCGCGCCGCGCTGGCCCGCCATCTCGGCGCCTCGCGCGGCATCGCCTGCAGCGCCGACGATGTCGTCATCACCAACGGCATCCAGGAAGGCATCAACATCGTCGCGCGGCTGTTCGTCGGCGCTGGCACGCCGGTGGGCATGGAGTGCCCCGGCTACCTCGGCGCGGCCAATGTGTTGTCGAGCTTCGGTGCCCGGCTGGCGCCGGTGGCGGTCGACGATGAAGGCGCCCAGCCCGGGCAGTTGCCGCCCGACTGCCGGCTGATGTACCTGACGCCCGCGCACCAATACCCGAGCGGCGTGGCGTTGTCGCCGGCGCGGCGTGCGCAGTGGCTGGCCTGGGCGCAGGCGCAGGACGGCTACCTGCTGGAAGACGACTACGACAGCGATTTCTACTACGACAGCGTGCCGCCGTCGGCGGTCAAGGCGCTCGACAACCATGGCCGGGTGATCTACCTCGGCACCTTCTCCAAGAGCCTGGCCGCAGGCCTGCGCGTGGGCTACATGGTGCTGCCGCCGCAGTTGCGTGACGCGGCGGTCATCGTCAAAGGCTTGCTGACCAGCGGATCGCCGCGCCTGACGCAGACCGCGCTGGCGGCGTTTCTAGACACCGAGCAGTACGCCCACCAACTGCGCCGCCTGCGCAAGGTGTATGCGGCGCGGCGTGACGCGTTGTGCGCGGCGCTGCAGCAGTGCTTTGGCAGCGCAACGGTCAGCGGTGGGCAGGCCGGCATGCACGTGCTGTGGCGGCTGCCGCCGCAGTTGCCCGCCGCCTGCGAGGTCGAACGCATCGCGCGCGCCAGCCAGGTCGGCGTCTACAGCCTTGACAGCGGCAACACCTGGCTTGGTGATCCGGAGTGCCGCGAACGCGCGGCACGCGCCGTGCTGCTGGGCTATGCCGCACTCAGCGAAGCCGAGATCAGCGCCGGCCTGGCGCGACTCAAGCTTGGCCTGCAGGCTGCCGACGCGCTGCGCTGAACACACAGGCATGGGCTGCCCGCGGCGGCGCGCCAGTGCGACCGGTGGCCCGGCGAGGCCCGCGATGACCTGGGACTTTCCCTTGAATCGCGCCCGCAGCCGCGATGGACCCATCACCGGACCGTCGCTTGGCACTTTCGTATCCGTGGACTGCGCTTGAGCATGGGCGCGCAATCCGGTCAAGGCCCGCAACCTTGTTCCGGTCGGAGGCAATCGACCATGCTCAAAACCATTGCACGGATGTTGGCGGCCCTGCTGCTGCTGGGCGCCGCGTCGCTCGCCGGCGCCGAAATCTGGGACAGCGTGCCCGACGCGCAGTTGAAAGCGCTGAAGCTGGAACGTTCGGCCAGCCCAACGCAGTTGTTCGACGCGCTGTCCACGCGCTGGAAGGCCAACCTCAACAAGGGCAAATTCGCAAAGTGGTGGGAGCCGGTCGCTATGGACCAGTACCTGGCGCCCAGCCTGTTCTACCAGTCGCAGGGGCCGGACATCGAGTCCACCCGCGCGCAGTGCGTTGAGTGCCACAGCGCGGCCACGCACGGCTGGGTCAAGTCGTGGGAAAAGAGCGTGCACGCCCGGCTCGACGAGATCCGCACGCTGCCGGCCAGCGACAACCGCGCGTACAAGAAAGACATCCTGGCCGAGGTTGAAGACAACCTGCGCGGCCAGGGCAAGCTGGCCGCCGGCGCAGCGCTGAAAGAAGTCGGTTGCATCGACTGCCACATCGGCGTCGGCCGGGCCAGCGGCCACCACAAGACCGAGCTGCGCCTGCCCAGCCGTGTGGAGTGCGGCACCTGCCACATCAAGCAGTTCGCCGAAGCCGAAAGCGAACGCGACACGCAGATCTGGCCGCAAAAGCAGTGGGCCGATGGCCACCCCTCGCACGCCGTTGACTACACCGCCAACGTCGAAACCAATGCGTGGGCCGCGCTGCAGCAGCGCGAAGTGGCCACCGGCTGCACGATGTGCCACTACAACCAGGCAAAGTGCGACGGCTGCCACACGCGGCATGAGTTTGCGACCACCGAGGCCCGCAAGCCCGAGGCCTGCGCCACCTGCCACAACGGCGTCGACCACAACGAGTACGAGCAGTTCATGACTTCCAAGCATGGCACCGTCTACCAGACGCACGGCGCCAAGTGGGACTGGAACGCGCGTCTGGCCGATGCCATCGACAAAGGCGGGCAGACCGGGCCGACCTGCCAGACCTGCCACATGGAATACCGCGGTCAGTACAGCCACAACGTGACGCGCAAGGTGCGCTGGGGCTTTCTGCCGTTCCAGAACATCGTCGACAACCTCGACCATCCGTGGTTCAAGGAACGCCGCGAGGCCTGGGACGCCGGCTGCACGCAATGCCATGCTGCGCGCTTTGCCCGCACCTACCTCGACATGTCCGATTCGGGCATCAAGCAAGGCGTCAAGCTGGTCGAATCAACGCGCAAGGTGGTGCAAAAGCTGTATGACGACAAGCTGCTGGTGGGCCAGAAAACCAACCGTCCGGCGCCGCCCGCGCCCGAGCAGGACGAGCCGGGCGCCTTCAACTCGCTGTTCTTCAGCAAGGGCAACAGCCCAACCATGGTCGACCGCACCTTTGCCGAGATGTGGGAGCAAAACATCGCCCGCTACATGAAGGGCATCCAGCACGTCAACCCGGGTGGCTGGACCTATTCGTACGGCTGGTCGGAGCTGATCAGAAGCCAGACCATCATCAACGAGGCCGACACCACGCTGCGCGAGAAGGACAAGATGGAACAGCGCCTGCGCGCGCTGGAACAGTCCAAACCGCAAAAGCGCGCGGCCTGGTTCAATGGCGAGGCGACTGGCACGGTGCAGGCCGGGGCGCTCGCGTTCACCGAGGATCCGGTGCTGGCCTCCGGCGCGCTGGCCCTGGCCGGTGGCGGCTTGCTGTTCGGTGCCTTGGTGCCGGGCAAGTGGCGGCGGCGCGGCAAGCCGCAAGCGGGCGACCGCGACCAGGCTGGCGGCGCGTGACGCGCAGCCGCGTGCGGCACGGCGGCGGGCGGGATCTGCTGACCGTGGACGGTGGCCGATGAGCGGCCTGCGCAAGCTGCTGGCCGCGATCGGCGTGCTGGCGCTGCTGGGCGCGGCCGCGCTGTGGCTGCAACACCGCGCGGCGCCGGCGCCGTACCGCTACGAGCGGGTGCCGGGCGCGGCGGCCGCGGCCTCGGCGGCCACGGCCAATGCAGCCGGCATGGCGGCCGTGCCGCTGCAGCCCATGCGCGTCATCGCCACCGGCAACCAGCAGGTGCTGGCCGAATTCGAGGTCGCCACCGGCGGCCAGGGGCCGGTGCGCATGGACTGGCGTGCGCAGGTCGACGACCCGCTGCTGCAACTGCCGGCGCCGGTCGACGAGGTGCAGGCGCTGGCCGGCGTGCTCAAGCGCCACCGCAGCGCGGGCACGCCGGTGCTCGCCTGGTGGGACGTCGGGCGTCAGTTGCAGTTGCTGGGGGTGTCGGACCTGATGTTCACCCAGCACCTGGGCGCGCCGCTGTTCCTGCCTGCGCGCTGGCGCGACGCGCGCGACGCGGTGCTGCGCACCGAGCGCGATTTCTGGGGCCCGGCCGACGCCACGCAAAGCGCCGCGTTCGAGCGTTTCACTGGCGCGTTGGTCGCGGTCGAAGGCGAGGGCACGGCGCAGTTGCGCGCCCTGGTGTCCGGCCGTCGCGCGCTGCTGGTGCTGCACCTGCGCGACATGCTGCTGCTCGGCCAGATGCACCCCAAGGTACTCGGCGTGGGCTTCCAGGACTTTGCCGACTCGGGCGATGTGCACCGGTCGGTGCGTGGCGTGCACGGCTGGTTGCGCGAGGCCGGCCAGACCGCGTATTCGGTGATGAAGCTGCCGGCCAACGTGGTGCGCGTCATCGCGCTCAAGGACGACGCCAGCGCCAACACCCTGGCGGCGCGGCTGCTGCCGTTTGTCGGCAACCGCCAGGACGATGTGGCCGGCCTGACGCTGGTCTGGCGCGGCGGCGGCTTTGCCGTCTTCGAGCTGGATGCGCCGGGTCCTGCGCCGGTCGCCGCGCCGGGCGGCAGTCGGCCGGCGGCCACCGCCTTGCCGGGCGCCAGCGCACCGCCGCCGGCATTGGCCACCGCCGGTTCTTGACCCGGACCCTGGCCAGTTCACGGAAGGGAGTCGCCGGCCACGGCCGGGCGCTGACGCCGATGTCATCTATAAGACATCTGTTGGCATCTGGTGCACGGCGGCGTGACGTGTTTGAATCGCGCCATGGCCGTGGTTTTGTCGTCCATCCAGCCGCCGGGAGCCGCGGACGCTGACGGCAGCGCGCCGGCGTTCAGTCCGCTGTACCGGCAAATCAAGGCGCGCCTGGTGCGCGAGCTGCAAGGCGGGGTGTGGAAACCGGCCGAGGCGATTCCCAGCGAGCACGAACTGGCGCAGCGCTTCAAGGTCAGCCAGGGCACGGTGCGCAAGGCGGTTGACGAACTGGCCGCCGAGCACCTGCTGGTGCGCCGGCAGGGCAAGGGCACCTTCGTCGCCACCCATGCCGAGCAGACCGTGCAGTACCGCTTTCTGCGCCTGACCCCCGACGCCGGCGACAGCCTGCCGATGGACCGGCGCCTGCTCGATTGCATCCGCCTGCGCGCGCCGTCGGACGTGGCGCGCGCGCTGGCGCTCAAGGCCGGCGCGGCGGTGCTGCGCGTGCGCCGCGTGCTGCTGACGCAGCGGCCGGTGGTGTTCGACGAGATCTGGCTGCCGGCGCACCTGTTCAAAGGCCTCAACGCCGAACGCCTGGCCGCTTACGAAGGGCCGCTTTACGGGCTGTTCGAGGCCGAGTTCGGCGTGCGCATGGTGCGCGCCGAGGAAAAGATCCGTGCGGTGGCCGCCGATGCCGACACCGCGGCGGTGTTGGCGCTGGCGCCGCAGACCCCGCTTTTGTGCGTCGAGCGGCTGTCGTTCACCTACGCCGACAGCCCGGTCGAGCTGCGCCGCGGGCTGTATGACACCCGCCACCACCACTACCGAAACGTCTTGAATTGACGCCGCGCAGACGCTTTCAGGCCGACTTGTGAAAAGCCTGCGGTAAGTTTTGTGCATTGCAATAAACTCTGTCCGCGTCGCCTTCATCACGGCAGAACAGAAGAGAAGTCCACCACCATGGCCGAACTTTCCACCCCCCAGGTTCAGGTTCCGAAGGCGCGCCCCGGCGCCAACATGCGCCTGGTCGATGCGCTGCAGTACCGGCTGCCGATCGCCGGCATCGTCTCCATCCTGCACCGCGTCAGCGGCGTGGTGATGTTTGTGCTGCTGCCGTTCATCGTCTGGCTGTTCGACAACAGCGTCAGCTCCGAGGTGTCGTTCGACACCTTCACGTCGGCCTTCCGGGTCGGCCTGGGCGTTGCGCCGGGCTGGTTCGTCAAGCTGGCCGCGCTGGGGCTGATCTGGGCCTACCTGCACCACGTGCTGGCCGGCCTGCGCCACCTGTGGATGGACGCCACGCACAGCGTCACCAAGGCGCACGGCCGTTCGTCGGCGCAAGCCACGCTGGTGGTCAGCCTGCTGCTTACCGCGCTGCTCGGCGCCAAGCTGTTCGGGCTGTTCTGAGCGCACAGCCGCCAAGACATTGAAAAAAGAGGCATTGAAGATGGCCATTCAATACGGATCCAAGCGCCTGGTCGTCGGCGCCCACTACGGGCTGCGCGACTGGCTGATGCAGCGCGTCACTGCCGCGCTGATGGGGCTTTACACCTTCGCACTGCTGTTGCAGGTGTTTTTCGGCGGCCCGGTCGGCTATGACAGTTGGGCGGCGATCTTCTCTCGCCAACCCATGAAGGTGGCGACCTTTGTCGTCATCGTCGCACTGGCCTGGCACGCCTGGGTCGGCATGCGCGACGTCTGGATGGACTACGTGCAGTCGGTCGGCATGCGGCTGGCGCTTCAGGTGGCCACGCTGGTCTGGCTGGTCGGCTGCGCCGGCTGGGCGGTGCAGGTGCTGTGGCGGCTTTAACAGAACTCAAAACCATGTCAAACATCAAGTCTTCAGTCGCCCGGCGCAAGTTCGACGTGGTGATCGTCGGCGCCGGCGGCTCGGGCATGCGTGCGTCGCTGCAACTGGCACGCGCCGGCCTCAACGTCGCGGTGCTGACCAAGGTCTTTCCGACCCGTTCGCACACCGTCGCCGCGCAAGGCGGCATCGGCGCCTCGCTCGGCAACATGAGCGAGGACAACTGGCACTTCCACTTCTACGACACGGTCAAGGGCAGTGACTGGCTGGGCGACCAGGACGCCATCGAGTTCATGTGCCGAGAGGCGCCGAAGGTGGTCTACGAGCTTGAGCACTTCGGCATGCCGTTCGACCGCAACCCCGACGGCAGCATCTACCAGCGCCCGTTCGGCGGCCACACCGCCAACTACGGCGAAAAGCCGGTGCAGCGCGCCTGCGCCGCGGCCGACCGCACCGGCCACGCCATGCTGCACACGCTGTACCAGCAAAACGTCAAGGCGCGCACGCAGTTCTTCGTCGAGTGGATGGCGCTGGACCTGATCCGCGACGCCGAAGGCGACGTGCTCGGCGTCACCGCGCTGGAAATGGAAACCGGCGAGGTCTACATCCTCGAAGCCAAGGTCACGCTGTTTGCCACCGGCGGCGCCGGGCGCATTTATGCCGCGTCGACCAACGCCTTCATCAACACCGGCGACGGGCTGGGCATGGCCGCGCGTGCCGGCATTCCGCTGCAGGACATGGAGTTCTGGCAGTTCCACCCGACCGGCGTGCACAACGCCGGCGTGCTGCTGACCGAGGGCTGCCGTGGCGAGGGTGCGATCCTGCGCAACGTCAATGGCGAGCGCTTCATGGAGCGTTACGCGCCGACCCTGAAAGACCTGGCGCCGCGCGACTTCGTCAGCCGCTGCATGGACCAGGAAATCAAGGAAGGCCGCGGCTGTGGTCCGAACAAGGACTACATCAACCTCGACATGACCCACCTGGGCGGCGACACCATCCTGAAGCGCCTGCCCAGCGTGTTCGAGATCGGCCACAACTTCGCCAACGTCGACATCACCAAAGAGCCGATTCCGGTGGTGCCGACCATCCACTACCAGATGGGCGGCATACCGACCAACATCAACGGCCAGGTGGTGGCGCCCAAGGGCGACGACTACCGCGCGGTGGTCAACGGCCTGTACGCGGTCGGCGAATGCTCGTGCGTCAGCGTGCACGGCGCCAACCGGCTGGGCACCAACTCGCTGCTTGACCTGCTGGTCTTCGGCAAGGCCGCCGGCAACCACATCGTCGACAAGCTGATGACCGGCGGCCGCGTCTCCAGCCAGACCCACAAGCCCTTGCCTGGCGATGCCGCCGACCGCTCGCTGGCGCGCATTGCGCGGCTGAATGCGGCCACCGAGGGCGAGTACGCGCAAGACGTCGCCAACGACTTGCGCAACACGATGCAAAAGCATGCCGCGGTGTTCCGCGTGCAGGAGTTGATGAGCGCCGGCACCCACGCCGTCGCTGCGCTGCGCGAGCGCGTTGGCCGCATCACGCTGAAGGACAAGAGCCAGGTCTTCAACACCGCGCGCATCGAGGCGCTGGAGGTCGAAAACCTGATCGAAGCCGCGCAGGCGACGATCGAATCGGCCGCCGCGCGCCACGAGTGCCGCGGCGCGCACACCGTCAAGGACTACGAACGCGGCGCCGACGATCCGCAGTTCCCGCTCGGCCGCAACGATGCCGAGTGGATGAAGCACACGCTGTGGTACAGCGCCGACAACCGACTGGCCTACAAGCCGGTGCAGTTGCAGCCGCTGACCGTCGACAGCGTGCCGCCCAAGGTCCGCACTTTTTGAGCGTCGTAGGAAAACAAGATGGCTGCCCGTCAATTCCAGATCTACCGCTACGACCCCGACCGCGACGCCAAGCCGTACATGCAGGCCATCGAGGTTGACCTCGACGGCACCGAGCGCATGCTGCTTGACGCGCTGATGAAGCTGAAGTCGGTCGACCCGACGATCAGCTTCCGCCGCAGTTGCCGTGAAGGTGTGTGCGGGTCGGACGCGATGAACATCAACGGCAAGAACGGCCTGGCCTGCCTGACCAACCTGCGTGACCTGCCCGGCACCGTGGTGTTGAAGCCGCTGCCCGGCCTGCCGGTGATCCGCGACCTGATCGTCGACATGACGCAGTTCTTCAACCAGTACCACTCGATCCGGCCCTACCTGGTCAACGAGACACCGCCGCCGGACAAGGAGCGCTTGCAGTCGCCCGAGGAACGCGAAGAGCTCAACGGCCTGTACGAGTGCATCCTGTGCGCCAGTTGCTCGACCAGTTGCCCCAGCTTCTGGTGGAACCCGGACAAGTTCGTCGGCCCGGCGGGGCTGCTGCAGGCCTACCGCTTCATTGCCGACAGCCGCGACATGGCCACCAACGAGCGGCTGGACAACCTGGAGGATCCGTACCGGCTGTTCCGCTGCCACACCATCATGAACTGCGTTGACGTCTGCCCGAAGAGCCTGAACCCGACCCGGGCGATCGGCAAGATCAAGGAATTGATGGTTCGCCGCGCGGTCTGAAACGCACCTCGGCGGCGCAAGCCCTACGATCCGGCATACCGCAACCGCCCCGCCACGCACCGCGATGGAATCTTCCACCGACCACTTGCCTGCTGCTGCGGCGATGGCTGAGCCCGCGTTGGTCAGCGCCACCGAGCTAAACCGGCTGAAGTGGCGCTGCCGGCGCGGCATGCTGGAAAACGACTTGCTGATCGAACGTTTTTTTCGCCGCCACGAAGCCGGCCTGACGCAGCGAAACGCCCAAGGTCTGCAGGCCTTGATGGACTTGCCCGACAACGACCTGCTTGATCTGGTGTTGTCGCGCCGCGAGCCTGACGCCGAATTGGCGCGGCCGGAAGTGGTGGAAGTTCTGGCTATGCTGCGCCAGCCCGCTGCGGCGGCCGGCGGCTAGGCGGCGCGGTGCGCGGCGCCTGACCGGGCCGAGTTCCCCGACCACCCCGTTGCCGGGAACGCCCTCTGAATACGTTTTCGAGTTTCCGCACAGGCCTTGGCCACACGCCTCAACGACATCACAAGGAAAGAGACCATGACCCCCTCCGACGTGAAAGCCACCCTGTCGTTCTCCGACGGCAGCCCCAGCATGGAATTGCCGCTGTACCGGGGCACCATAGGCCCGGACGTGATCGACATCCGCAAGCTGTACGGGCAAACCGGCAAGTTCACCTACGACCCGGGGTTCTTGTCGACCGCAAGCTGCAACTCGACCATCACCTATATCGATGGCGACAAGGGCGAGCTGCTGTACCGCGGCTACCCGATCGAGCAATTGGCGGTCAACTGCGACTACCTCGACACCTGCTACCTGCTGCTGTACGGCGAGTTGCCCAACGCCCAGCAGCGCGTCGACTTCCACAAGCTCATCAATGTCCACACGATGGTCAATGAGCAGATGCAGTTCTTTCTGCGCGGCTTCCGGCGCGACGCGCACCCGATGGCGATCATGACCGGTCTGGTCGGCGCGATGTCGGCCTTCTATCACGACTCGACCGACGTGCAGAACGCCAAGCACCGCGAGATCGCCGCGATCCGGTTGATCTCCAAGATGCCCACGCTGGTGGCCATGGCCTACAAGTACAGCGTCGGCGAGCCCTTCATGTACCCGCGCAACGAGCTGAGCTACGCCGGCAACTTCATGCGCATGATGTTCGCCACGCCGTGCGAGGACTACGTTGTCAACCCGGTGATCGAACGCGCGCTCGACCGCATCTTCATCCTGCACGCCGACCACGAGCAAAACGCCAGCACCTCGACCGTGCGGCTGTGCGGCAGTTCGGGCACCAACCCGTTCGCGGCGATTGCCGCCGGCGTGGCCTGCCTGTGGGGCCCGGCGCATGGCGGCGCCAACGAGGCCTGCCTGAACATGCTGGAAGACATCCAGAAAATGGGCGGCGTCGAGAAAATCGGCGAGTTCATCCGCCAGGTCAAGGACAAGAACTCCGGCGTCAAGCTGATGGGCTTCGGCCACCGCGTGTACAAGAACTACGACCCGCGCGCCAAGCTGATGCGCGAGACCTGCCACGAAGTGCTCAATTCGCTCGGCCTGAACGACGACCCCTTGTTCAAGCTGGCGATGGCGCTGGAAAAGATCGCCCTCGAAGACGATTACTTTGTTTCGCGCAAGCTCTACCCCAACGTCGACTTCTATTCCGGCATCGTGCAGCGCGCAATCGGCATTCCGGTCAGCCTGTTCACCGCGGTTTTCGCGCTGGCACGCACGGTTGGCTGGATCGCGCAATTGAACGAAATGATCGGCGACCCCGAATACAAGATCGGCCGCCCGCGCCAGCTCTTTGTTGGCTCGGCGCCGCGCGTGGTCAAGCCGGTCGGCCAGCGCTGACACAACGCTGCGTTTGGCCACGCCTGCCGCCCTGGCAGGCGCGCCCCCCCAAGCCGCCTTCGGGCGGCTTTTTTGCGCCTTGGGAAGACACGGCACCTGGCCGCGGGCAACAACCTGGACATGCTGTTGCGCGCGTTCTGACGGTCGCGGTCGGGCTTGGACAGGACGTACACAAACAAAAAAACGGGCCGCTTGCGCGGCCCGTCTTGCGAGTTTGCGGTGGCGGCGCTTTGGCCGCCGCTGGCGTGGCGATCAGCCGGTGTGCAGGCCGCCGTTGCAGCTGAAGTCGGCGCCGGTGGTGAAGCCGGATTCTTCGCCGGCCAGCCAGGCGACGATGGAGCCGATTTCGTCGGGGGTGCCCAGGCGCTTGACCGGAATCGTGCTGATGATCTTGTCCAGCACTTCCTGCTTGATAGAGCGCACCATTTCGGTGCCAATGTAGCCCGGGCTGACCGTGTTGACCGTCACGCCCTTGGACGCCAGTTCCAGCGCCAGCGCCATCGTGAAGCCGTGCATGCCGGCCTTGGCGGCCGAGTAGTTGGTCTGGCCGGCCTGGCCTTTCTCGCCGTTCATCGAGCCGATCTGGATGATGCGGCCCCAGCCACGCTCAACCATGCCCGGCACCACCTGCTTGGTGACGTTGAACATGCTGTTCAGGTTGGTGTCGATCACCGTGCGCCAGTCGTCGACCGACATCTTCAGGAACATGCGGTCACGGGTGATGCCGGCGTTGTTGACCAGCACGTCGATCGGGCCGTGCTCGGCGACCGCCTTGGTAAATGCGTCGACCGTCGACTGCCAATCGGCGACGTTGCCGACCGAGGCGTAGAAGGTAAAGCCGAGCGCTTTTTGCTCCTCCAGCCACTTGGCGTAGTCACGCGTCGGTCCGCAGCCGCAGATGACCTTGAAGCCTTCCTTGTGCAGGCGGTGGCAGATCGCGGTGCCAATGCCACCCATGCCACCGGTCACGTAAGCGTTTTTTTGAGCCATTTCATCTCCTCTCAGGGGGTAATAAGGGCCTGGCCAGGCCCCGATCTGTCAACCGGGCGAGTATGCGCTGTCACCCGCACGACTAGACTTGGGGTTAAGCCTTCTGTTTCACGTAGCTGCCCGGGGCCGGTTCCTTGGCCGGGTGCGCAGCGCTGCCGTAACCCTTGGGCGCGGCGACCATCTTGCCGCCCTGTTGGCCCAGCCATTCGGCCCATACCGGCCACCAGCTGCCCTTTTTCTCGGTCGCGGCGTCAAACCAGTCCTCGGCCTTGGCCGCAATCTTGCCGTTGACCCAGTGGCTGCGCTTGTTTTTCTTGGCCGGGTTGATGACGCCGGCGATGTGGCCCGAGGCGCCGAGCACGAAGGTTTTCTCGCCCGGGAACAGCGCGGTCGATGCGTAGGCGCCCTGCCAGGGCACGATGTGGTCCTCGTACGAGGCGTAGATGAACACCGGCGCCTTGACCGAGCCGAAGTCGACCTTTTCGCCGCACACCGTCAGCACGTTGGGCTTTTTCAGGTCGTTTTGCAGGTAGGTGTGGCGCAGGTACCAGCAGAACATCGGGCCGGGCAGGTTGGTCGAGTCGCCGTTCCAGTACAGCAGGTCGAACGGCGGCGGCGCCTCGCCCTTCAGGTAGTTGTTGGCGACGTAGTTCCAGACCAGGTCGTTCGGACGCAGGAAATTGAACGCGGTGGCCAGCTCCTTGCCCTTGAGCAGGCCGGGGCCGGTGGGTGACTTCTGGCCGATGGTGTACTCGCGCAGCGCCAGCGTCGGCTCGTCGATGAAGACTTCAAGCACGCCGACGTTGGAGAAATCAAGCAGCGTGGTGAACAGCGTCAGCGAGTTGGCCGGGTGCTGGCCGCGTGCCGCCAGCACCGACAGCGCGGTGGTCAGGATGGTGCCGCCGACGCAAAAGCCCAGCATGTTGAGGGTCGGCACGCTGCAGATTTCCTGCACCGCGCGGATCGCGGTGATCGGCGCCTTTTCGATGTAGTCGTCCCAGGTCAGCCCGGCCATGCTCTGGTCGGGGTTGCGCCAACTGACGATGAACAGCCGGTGCCCGTTCTCGACCGCGTAGCGGCACACCGAGTTCTCGGGCTGCAGGTCCATGATGTAGTACTTGTTGATGCACGGCGGCACGAACAGCAGCGGACGCTCATGCACCTGCTCGGTCAGCGGCTTGTATTCGATGAGCTGGAACAGCTCGTTTTCGAACACCACCGCGCCTTCGGTGGTGGCGACGTTGCGGCCGACCTCGAACGCCTTCTCGTCGGTCTGCGAGATGTGGCCTTTGACGATGTCCTGCATCAGCAGCTTCATGCCCGATTGCAGGCTTTCGCCCTTGGTTTCCACCGCCTTGGCCAGCGCGTCGGCGTTGGTGGCCAGGAAGTTGCTCGGGCTGCTGGCGTCAATCCACTGCTGCACCGCAAAACGGATGCGCGCCTTGGTCTTGGCGTCGCCCTGCGCGGCGTCGGCCATTTGCATCATGGTGCGGGCGTTGAGCAGGTAGAGCTGGGCGGCGGCGGCGGCCACCGGGTTTTTCTGCCAGGCCTCGCTGGCAAAGCGGCGGTCGCTGGAGACCTCGGGCGCGCCAAGCTCGCCCCACTGCGACAGTGCGTTGTTCCACAGCGCGCCAAGCTGCGAGGTGTAGTCGGATTTCAGCTTGTTCAGCGCGTCGCCGGAAAAGTCGACACCGGGAATCGACTTGAAGATGTCAGGCAGGCCGGCGCCAGACAGCGACTTCCACATGTCGGTCATGCCGCCGCCGGCGCCGCCGCCGGCCATCGACTTCCAGATGTCGGTCAAGCCACCGCCGGCGAAGGATTTCCACATGTCGCTCATCGCGCTGCCCAGTGCCTGGGCACCGGGCCCGAAGGCGTCCAGCGGTGATTTGGGGAAGTCAGCCATGTCGTTGTCTCCTGGAGTTTGGGCGGCGCGTTGCCGCTGCACGGGTCAGATTCGGGGGGACGGGTTTTATATCTCAGTTCCCTGACCCGACGCATCCCGTGCGACGGCCTGCAGCTTGCATGTGACACTGCAATCGGATGTACATCGTTGCCATTGCCTGGGCCTTTGTCGCGCTGCTGATGGCGCTGGTCGAGGCCACCTCCAACCAGGGCACGCTGCTCGGCGCGCTGTTCACGCTGCTGCTGTACGGCGCGCTGCCGCTGGCCATCGTGTTGTACGTGCTGAACACGCCTTACCGCAGGCGTGCGCGGCGCGCCGCCGAGGCCGCCGCCGACCGGGCGGCCGCGGCCAGTGCCGCGCAAGCCGAGGCTCAAGCGTCGCCCGGCGCGTCAGCCGCGGCAGGCGATCGCAGCGGCCATGCGCCCGCTGGCGACACCGTCGCGCCGGAACGAGAAAAACCGTGACCGGTCGCTGAACGTACACCAATGGCCGCCGCCGATGTGGCGCACGCCGGCGCGGCGCAGCCGTTCTGTGGCCAGCCGCGGCAGGTGGGCGCGCCAGCGCGGGCTGCCGTCGGCGCGCGGCGACCACGCGAACAGCGCCGGGTCGGCGCTGGCCGGGTCGGCGCCAAGGGCCAGCAAGACGTCGGCGCCAACCTCGAACGCCGTCGGCCCGATGCACGCGCCCAGCCACACCCAAACCTCGCGCGGGTCGCAGCCGCTTGCCTCGCACAGCGCGGCCAGCGTGGCCTCCAGCACGCCACCGGCCAGCCCGCGCCAGCCGGCGTGCGCCGCAGCCACTGCACGGCCGTCGGGGCTGCAAAACAACACCGGCAGGCAGTCGGCGACCAGCACCGCGCAGGCCAGGCCCGGGTCGGTCGACAGCGACGCGTCGGCAACCGGCAGCGTGGGTGCGTCGGGCGCGGGCTCCACCAAGGCAGCGGCGCCGGCCGCGGCGGCATCCAGCCGCAGCAGCGCGGTGCCGTGCACCTGCCGCAGCCACACCGGCTGCACACCCAGCGCGGCAGCAAAGCGGCGCTGGTTTTCCTGCACCGCGGCGGGGTCGTCGGCGTCGGCCGCGCCGTGCGGTGTCAAGCACGCCGGCCGCAGGTTCAGGCTGGCAAAGGCGCCGACGCTGACGCCACCGGCGCGCCCGCTCATCAAGGCCTTGACGCCGGCCGGGAAGCCCGACGCGCCGCCCGGCCAGTCGGCCGGCTGCGGCCGCAAGGCGCCGCGCAGCAAGGCGTCGGCGCTCACGTCGCGCTCAGCTCGGGGCCGCCCGCGCAGCCGCGCCCAACCACCTTTACGCCTCGGCGTCGGGGCAGAACGCCGGCGCGGTCTTGGCGAAAGCTTCCAGCGCCATGCAGGCGTCGTGTACGCGCAGCACGTTGGGCAGGTGGTCAAGCCGGCAGTCAAAGCGCCGCGCGTTGAAGATTTGCGGCACCAGCACGCAGTCGGCCAGCGTTGGCGTGTCGCCATGGCAATAGCGCCCGGGCTGGGCCGCCAGTTGGCGCTCGACCGTCTCCAGACCGGTTTCGCACCAGTGGCGGTACCAGCGATTTTTGTCGTCGTCGGACAACCGCATGTCGCGCACCAGGTAGCGCAGCACGCGCAGGTTGTTCAGCGGGTGAATTTCGCAGGCGATGTCCAGCGCCAACGCGCGCACCCGCGCCCGGCCCGGCGCGTCGCGCGGCAGCAGCGCCGGCTCGGGGTGGGTTTCTTCAAGGTATTCGATGATCGCCAGCGACTGGTTGACAGGCTGCTCGCCGTCGACCAGCAGCGGCACCAGCCGGGTCGGCGAGACCGCGGCGTAGGACTCGGCGGTGTGCTCGTTCTTGGCCAGATGGACCGCGACATAGTCGTAGTCCAGCCCCTTGAGCGCCAGCGCAATGCGCACGCGGTACGAGGCCGACGAGCGGAAATAGTTGTAGAGCTTCATGGCCATCTTCAGACTCCCGGGACGGCGGGCCGTACGGTTTCAGCAGACTTCGACACGCAGGCTGCCCAGCCCGGCGATCTCGGCCAGCATGACATCGCCGCGCACCACCGCGCCGACGCCGGCCGGCGTGCCGGTGTAGATCAGGTCACCCGGCGCCAGGGTCCAGGCCTGCGACAGCGCGGCAATCACCTCGGACACGTTCCAGATCAGTTGCGACAAGTCGCCCTGCTGGCGCAACTGGCCGTTGACATGCAGCGTGATCGCACCGGCCACCAACTCGCCGCAATGCACGATAGGCACCACCGGGCCGATCGGCGCCGAGTGATCAAAGCCCTTGCCTATGCACCAGGGGCGGCCCTGCTTTTTCATCTCGGTCTGGCGGTCGCGGCGCGTCATGTCCAGCCCGACCGCGTAACCCCAGATGTGGTTGACCGCGTCGGCCACCGCGATGTCGCGCCCGCCTTTGCCGATCGCCACCACCAACTCGACCTCGTGGTGGAAATCGGCGGTCAGCGGTGGGTAGGGCAGGCGGCCGCTGTCGTGCTCGTCAACCGGCAGCAGCGCGTCGGCCGGCTTCAAAAAGAAAAACGGCGCCTCGCGGCCGGTAAAGCCCATTTCCTGCGCGTGCTCGGCGTAGTTGCGGCCGACGCAGTAAATCCGGTGCACCGGAAAAAGCCCACCGCCGGCCACCGGCGCGGTGGGTTGCACGGGAGGGGTGATGACAAAGCTCATGCGTAGGCCCAACAAACTGGCAAAAACGCCGACGATGATGCCACGCAGGGCCCGCCGGCCGGCCCGTACGTCGCCGATGTCTCGGTCGTCGCGTCACCACTGTCGAGTGCCGCCTGCTCAGGCTGGTTCAACGCAGCGCCGCCACTGCGACGTCGCGGCGGCCATGAGCTGAGTTATTTCGGCGCTTGTGATGTCCGTGTAAAGTCGGCGAAGATTACAAACCCGCGATGCCAAGCCGGTGACACCGGCACTGCGGATCAGGTTAAGGGGGGACAGGCATGCCCGATAGCAACAGCAGGATTGCCTATGCATGCAGCAGGATTTTATTTTGGCTTGGCGCGGGGTTGCTGATTGCGGCCGCGGCCCGTGCCGGCCAGCCGCCGCGCACACCGTTACTGCGCATTGAGGTTGGCACCCATGTCGACGTGATTCGTGCGCTGGCGGTCAACGCATCTGCCAGCCATGCGGTCACAGCGTCGGACGACAAAACGGCCCGGGTATGGGACGTCGCCACCGGCTTGCCGGGGCCGGTGCTGCGCATCCCCATCGGTGCCGAGCGTGAAGGCCACCTGCAAGCCGCTGTTATGTCGGCCGACGGGCGCGTTGTCGCGGTGGCCGGGAACAGCGGTCAGGCCTGGACAGGACAGAACAGCGTGTATGTGTTCGACCGCACCAGCGGCCGCCTGCTGCGGCGCCTGGATACCGGCTCTGCGCGCCCTGTCGTGTCGCTGGCGTTGTCAGCCGATGCACGCTGGCTGGCGGTTGGGTTGGCCGATCCCGAAGGCCTGCGCGTGCTGGACTTTAATTCCGGTGCTCAGGTGTTTGCTGCGCGCGATTTCGCCGGCAGCCTGTACGCGCTGGACTTCGCCCCCGACGGCCGACGCCTGGCGGTCGGCGCGACCGACGGCCATGTGCGCTTGTTTGTCGTACAACAAGGGCAGCTCAAGGCACCGCTTGAGGTGGCCGATGCCAACGCCAAGCTGGTGTCGCAGGTGCGTTTTTCGCCCGACGGCCGTCTGTTGGCGGTTGGTTTCGACGATACGGCGCGAGTGCTGCTGCTCGACGGCGAGAGCCTGGACGCGGTCGCCGATCTGCCCGCCCCGTCGAGCGCACGCGCCGGCGCGTTTTCTAACCTGAGCTGGACGGGCGACGGCCGCTATTTGTGGGGTGGCGGCACGTTTCGGGTTGGGAACCAGTGGGGCCTGCGCCGCTGGGCGCGCGACAACTGGGACCAGGTCGACGACCTGCCGATCGCCGGCGCGTCCCTGCTGGCGCTGGCGCCTACGCCGACTGGTGTGCTGTATGCCTCGTCAGAGGCGTCGTGGGGCTTGGTCGACGGGGCCGGCCGCGCGACGCAAAAGTCGCGCACGCCGCTGGTCAGCCATGCGGGGCTGGGACGCCAGTTCACGGTATCGGCTGATGCCAGCCGCGTGGGTTTTCGCATGGCGTCCGGCGCAATGCACGTCATGGACATTGGCCAGCGGCAGATCTCGCCGCTGTCTGCTGCGTCTGCGTCCGGCCTGGCGACAGCGCGGACTGACGCACCGGGGCTTAACCTCGAACACTGGCAAAACGAACGCCGCCCCACGCTCAATGGCCGTCTGCTGGCACTGCCCGAGCGTGAGGTGTCCAGGGCACTGGCCATCAGTCCGAATGCCCAGCAACTAGTATTGGGCACTGACGGCGGGCTGTGGTTGTTCGACGCACAGGGGCGCACCATCTGGCAACGCGCCTTGCCCAGCGTGGTGTGGTCTGTCAACATCAGCGGCGATGGCCGCTGGGTGGTCAGCGCCGGCAACGATGGCATCGTGCGCTGGCACCGCACGGCCGACGGCCAGGAAATGCTGGCGTTGCTGCCGCACGCCGACCAACGGCGCTGGGTGTTGTGGACGCCATCGGGTTTTTTCGACGCCGCGGCCGGTGCCGAAGACTTGCTGGGCTGGCACGTCAACCGAAGCGCCGCCGAAGCTGCCGACTTTTTTCCACTTTGGACACTCCGAAACCGCCTGCGTCGACCGGATGTTGTCGACCGCCTGCTGAGCGCCGGTGACGAGCGCGAGGCGGAGCGCCAGGCCAATGCAGCCGCCGGTCGGACCGACGAGGCGCCGATTGCACTGGCCGACGTACTGCCGCCGGTGCTTGAGGCTTCCGGCGAAGCGCCGCAGTGGCTGGCAGCGCAGCGCCAGCTTCGGCTGCAAGTGAACATCCGCACCCTGCCAAGTGCGCTTATGACCGGCCTGCGCGCGCGCGCCGATGGCCGGCCTGCAGCGATTCAAGTCGTGACCTCGACCTCGGGCACCCGCGACGTGTCGGTCGCGCGCGAGCTGCGCGTCACGCTGGCGGGCCGGCCGTCTATGGTCCAAGTGCTGGCCGAAAACCGCTTCGGGGTGTCGGCCCCGCTGACCGTGCGGATGAGCTGGACCAACACGGCCGCTGACGCGGACTCCGCGGCCGCAAAGGCGGTCGCGACCGCAACGGCCCAACTGGTCTTCAACCTGGCCCAGGTGGCCACAGCGCCGGTGGTATCAGGCACCGCAGCGGCGACCGCCGGCACCGCTTCGGTCTCTGCCGTCTTGCCGCCGCCGGTGGCAGCCATACCACCAGCAGCCAAGCCACCACCGCCCGCAACCAAGCTGCCGCCCGGCACCCCGCTGCCTCCCACGCCACCAACGGCCCCCGCTCAGACGCCGATAGTTGGCGAAGGCTTCGAAATCGCCCCCAAGCTGTATGTACTGGCGATTGGCGTGGGCGCGTTCGCCGACCCCAGCATGCCAGCGCTGGCCTATGCGAGCAAGGACGCGCGCGACTTTGCGCAAACCATGCGTGGGCAAGGTGGCGGGCTGTACCGCGCGGTCGAAGTGCGCGTGCTGACCGATGCCCAGGCTACCCGTGACAGCATCGTCGACGGCCTGGACTGGCTGCAGCGCCAGGTCACCCAACATGACGTCGGCATGCTGTTCGTGGCCGGCCATGGCACCAACGACCCGACCCTGGGTTACCTGTTCATCCCGTTCACCTATGACGGCAAAAGCGTGCGTCGCACCGCCGTCAACATGGAAGATTTCAACCGCACGCTGAAAAACCTGACCGGTAAGGCGCTTTTTTTCATCGACACCTGTCACTCGGGCAACGTCCTGGGCGGTGCGCGTGCACGCGCCATCGGCCAACCGAACGACTTGACCGGAATGATCAACGAGCTGGCCAGCGCCGAAAACGGCGTGGTGGTATTCAGCGCCGCCACTGGACGCCAGTACTCGCTGGAAAGCCCCGACTGGGGCAACGGTGCATTCACCAAGGCGCTGATCGAAGGCATTGGCGGCAAAGCCGACTACAAGCATCAGGGCCGGTTGACTTACAAGATGCTGGACCTGTATTTAACAGAACGGGTCAAGGAATTGACGCAAGGCAAGCAGACCCCAGTCACGCAAGCACCGGGCGGCGTGCCCGATTTCCCGATTGCGGCGGTGCGTTGATGCGCACCCATCGCATCACCGCTCGGCTGTCAGCGTCGCCGATGCGACACTTGCCCACGCGCGCGGCGCGCGTGGCGCTGTTCGCCGCCAGCATGCTTGCAGCCTCCGCCGCCTGGTCCGCGCCGCCGGCCTGGATGTCACAGCCCCCGCGTGACAGCGCTGACGTGCTGTGGGGCACCGGTGAAGGCCCCACGCTTGAGCAAGCCCGGCAGCACGCCTTGCGCAATGTGGCCGCGGGCCTGCGAAGTGCCATTGCCGGCAAGGTGGAAAGGCGCGTCAGTGACAGCAACGGCCGGATCGACAAATTTGCGGCGTCCACCTTGTCTGAAGACATCCTGAAGACCGAGTTCAGCCGATATCAGGTCGAGCGCACGGAGTCCGACCGCCAGGGCGTCTACGTGCTGGTCAAGGTGGACCGGCCAGCATTCATCAACGACACCCAGACGCGCCTGGGGGTTTTGCAGTCGGCCATTGGCCCGGCCGAGGCCGCGCAGTCCGACCCATCCCGACTGGAGCAATTGCTGGCATTGCGACGCGTGGCGCCGCAATTGGAGCAAGCCGTGGTGCTGTCGCAGTTGCTGGCGGGCGCCGGCCTCGAACGCGAAGGGCTGGCCGGTGTCGCGCGCTATGCCGGTCTACAGGAGCGCGCCCGACAAGTGGCATCTAGCCTCGTGTTTTCAGTGCGTGCCGCGCCAGCCGATGGCGACGTGGCCGTGGTGCTGGCCCGCCACTTGACCGACCAGGGCATGCGCGCCAGCACGCGCGCCGAACCGGGCGCAGCCCAGCTCATGGTCAAGACCGACGCGCGCTCAGACGAATTGTTTGGCAGCAAGATTCAGAAATTGCGAATCCAGTTGGCGGTCGTGGACGGCCGAGGCAGCGTGGTGGCGCAGCGCGATTACGACGTATCGGGCTCGTCGCGCTACGACTTTCGGGCCGCGCGTGCAGCGGCGCTGGCCAAGCTGGCCGATGAATTGAGCGCAGCAGGTGGGTTGCAGGCGCTTGGTTTTGCACCATGACCAAGTTTGATTTCCGTGTACGAGGGTACTTAACTGGAGAGAGAAGAATGATCAAGCATCTAACAAATCAGCGCCGCGCCCTGTTTCTGCGCGTCGGTGCATTTGCGGTCGCCACCGTGCTGGCCGGTTGTTCGGCGCCGCCCCAGCTGAAAGACAAAATCAACAGTTTCAACCAGCCGGTGAATCTGGCCAACGCCCAGTTCATGCCATCGGCCAAGCAGCTGAGCAACAGCGACCGGCGCATGCGCGTGGTGGTCTTCCAGCCCGACGAGCACCCCACGGTACGCGGCATTGGGCTGCCCGAGGTGGCGGTCCGGGATTTGGAAAATCAGCTTGGCAAGGGTGGGGTCGAAGTCGTCGACCGCAATCTGGCTGCAAGCCTGGACAAAGAGCTGAAGTTGGCTGAAATGAACAGCAGCCGCGGCTATGCCGGCCCCGACGTGGCCGACTTCGCCGTGAAAATGGTGATGGGCAATGCCAGTGCCGGCTCGCGCTATATCGAGGCGTCGAGCCACCGCGACAAAAAGGGCAACGTCACCTACACGCCAGCGAGCTGGACCCATTCGGGGCAGTCGGCGATGACCGTGCGGGTGTATGAAATCCCCAGCCTGCGTCTGGTGGAGTCGCTCGATATCGACGGCAACGCCACGGTGTCAGACCAGCGCTCCGATCTGGAGCGCGCCAACTGGCCTGCCATGATGCGCGCGGCCACCCAGCAAGGCGTGCGTGCGCGACAGGCCAAGATACTCGACGAATTTGCCCCGCGCGGCTACGTGGACAGCGCCCGATCTGACGGCAAGATGACGATCTTCAAAATCACCCTGGGCAAGCGTTCCGGCGTCAAGCCGGGCAACGGGGTCGAAATTTATTCGCTGCGAAAGAGCGAAGGCGGCTTGCGCGGCGACGCGGTTTTTGAAGAGGTGCTGGTCGCCAAGGCCACGGTGTCGGATCAGGTGGCCGACAGTGAATGCTGGGTTGAAATCACCGACGAAAAATCGGTCAAGGATATTCGGCGAGGCGATATTGCTCGCATCAAATACGACAAAGGGACGTTCCGGTTGCCGAGTCTGCCCAAGCTGTTCTGAGCGACGGAAAGACAATGTCCTTACCTGTCTTGGGGGTTCGGCCTGCGCTGGATGCCATCAAAGCTGCACCGAAGCCAACACCTCCCCGTGGAGAACTTACCGATGATCAAGCAGATTTCAACCACCTTCGTGTGGGCTTCGTTGCTGCTGGTGGCCGGCTGCGCGACCAAGCAGTCGGCACCATTGGGCGCAGTGCCCGACTGCGCTTATCCAGACAACCCGACCCAGGCCGCACCGACCTGGGTCTGCAGTGCACCGGTCGATGGCATTGCGATGAGCGCGGTCGGCTCGTATCAAAAGTCGGGCGCCGGTCACGCGTTCATGATGGACCAGGCCACCGCTGATGCGCGTTTCAAGCTGGCGTCGACGCTGCGCACCCAAGTGCAGGGCATGGTGGATCGTTATGCGGCCACCACAGGCGCCGGGGCCAATGAAACCGTCGATCTTGTCAACAAGACGGTGTCACGACAGACCACTGACGGCATTCTGCAGGGCGCCCGCGTGTTGCGCACAGCCACCAGTTCGCGCGGCGATCTGTACGTACTGGTCGCGCTGGACAAGCCGCAACTGGAAAAAGCCACGGTCGGCGTGCTGAAAGTCAGCATGAACAACGCACCGGCGGTTTATCAAAAAATCGAGGCCGCGAAGGCCCAGAAGGAGTTGAGCGCGGAGATCGGCAAGCAGCGCGACGACGTCAACCGCGTCGGCACCCGCTCGCAAGACGCGATCATCAGCGACATCATGCGGATTGGCGCACTATGAATTGCAACACTGCCCAACCAACGCATGTCGCGTCGCTCGGCGCGAATTTGTTGTCAACGTAGCGCCCAGGGCCAAGCGCCCCCGCCACGCGCCGGCACAGTGGGGAGTCCGGCACCCGGGACTACACTTTGCCGCCATGTTCGCGTCGCGCCAGATCAAGCACTGCCGGGCCTGCGGCGCCGCGGTCGAGTACCGCATTCCGGCCGACGACAACCGGCCGCGCGCGCAGTGCACGGTGTGCGCCACGATCCATTACGAAAACCCGATCAACGTCGTCGGCACCGTGCCGGTGTGGGGCGAACAGGTGCTGCTGTGCCGCCGCGCCATTGAGCCGCGCTATGGCTGGTGGACGCTGCCGGCGGGCTTTTTGGAACTCGGCGAGACGATTGCCGCCGGCGCATTGCGCGAGACCGACGAAGAAGCCGGCGCGCGCATCGAGCTGCAGGAGCTGTTGACCGTGCTCGACGTGGTGGCCGCCGGGCAATTGCACCTGTTTTTCCGCGCCCGCATGCTAGACACCACGCTGGCCCCAGGCAGCGAGTCGCTCGAAGCGCGGCTGTTTTATGAGCACGAGGTGCCGTGGGAGCAGGTCGCTTTTCGCACCGTGCGGCAGACCTTGCGCCACTTCTTCGCCTGCCGCCAGGCCGGCGTCTTCACGCAGTACTGCGGCGCGGTGGCCTGACCGGCTGTCCGACGCCCCGCGTCGGGCAGCCACAGGCAACGCCTGGGCCTTCAGGCGCAGCTCGGCTCGGCCGCGCTGGCGGTGGGCGCGGCGCCATCGGACCATGGCACGGACTGCGTGCGTGGCGCCGACTGCGCAGCCCACTGGCCCAGCGCCGGCCCGGTGGCGGCGTCAAAGCCCAACGCCCACAGCTCGGCCAGGTCGGCCGCCGAGCGCACGCCCTCGGCGCAGACCTGCATGCCGACGCCGTGCGCCATCTGCACCAGGCCTTGCAAGAAGCGGTGGTCGTCGCCGTCGGCGTCGTTGGCGATGCCGTTGACAAAGCGGCCGTCGATGCGCACCGCGTCCAGCCCCAGCTCAGGCAATTGGGCGATGCGCAGCAACCCGGCACCGGCGTGTTCCAGCGCCAATTGCACGCCCAGCGGACGCCAGCGCTGCGCCAGATCGCGCACCAGCGCCGGCTGGGCCATGGCCAGCGCTTCAGGCAGGTCTATCCACAGCCGGGAGGCCGCGCGCGGCTGGGCCAGCAGGCGCCGCGTGGCCTCGGCGACAAAGCTGGCCGAGCCGGCCGACTGCGCCGACATGTTGATGCAGCGCGCCACGCCGTCGCCGTTGATCGCCGCCAGCGCCAGCGCCAGCGCGCAGTCGTCGACCTGTTCGGACAGCCGGCTGCGCACCGCCTGCGCCAGCCAGCGCTGCGCCGGCTCGAACGCGCCGTGCGGTGTCAGTTGCACGCGCAGCGGGCAGTCGAAGTACAGCCGCCGGCCATCGGCGCCGCAGACTGGAAACGCCGCCAGCGCAACACGGCCACTGGCCACCGCGGCGGCGATGCGGCGCTGCCAGGCGCCTTCGCCGGCTGGCTCGCCGAGCACGGCGTCGGCGCTGCGCGGGCCGGCGCCTAGGGCCAGCCCGCCGGCCAGCTCGGCGTCGGCCAGCGCCGCGTCGGCCAGCGACAGGGCTTGCGCGGCGGCGCTCGCCTGGTCCAGCTCAACCGCGCCCACCGCGACCCGCGCCGCCGGGTCGATCAGCAGCAGCGCCACGCGCAGCGCGGCATGCAGGCTGGCCGCGGTTTCGGCGGCCAGCCCGGGGGCCGGCAGCAGCAGCGCGAAGTCGGCACCGTTGAGGCGACCAACGCTGCAGCGGTCGATGCGCTGTGGGTAGCTGGCCAGGCACTGCGCCAGCGCCACCAGCACGCGGTCGGTGGCGGCGTGGCCGATGCGGTGGTTCAACCCCTGCAAGTCCTGCAGCCGCAGCAGCAGCAGCCCGGCGCGCGGTTGCTCGCCCTGGGTATTGAGAAACTGGTTCAGCGTAGCGATGAAGTGGCGCCGATTCGGCAGCCCGGTCAACGCGTCGGCATGGGCCTGGCGGCTCAAGGTTTCCAACTGCTGGGTCAGGCCGTCGAACAAGGCCTGCTGGCGCGACGCCGCCCGCGCCACCTGTGCCGCGCCGTCTTCAGCGCAGCGCCGCGCCACGCGCCGGCAGGTCAACCAGGCCCAGCCCCACAACAGCAGCGCGCTGGCCGCGCTGGCGCTGCCAAAGAGCTGACAGTGGCGCCACAGTGGCCACAGCAGGTCGGCAACCGCGGGTTGCACCTCGACGCTGGCCGCGCGGCCGCCGGGTGCCAGCGCCAAGCGCAGCGGCGCGGTCGCCGGCGCCACGGCGGCGGCAAAGGCCGGGGGAACCGACTGCGCCTCGGTGGCTGGCACCGGGCGAGTCCATTGCGCCAGCGTGCGGCCCTGGGCGTCGAGCAGCCGCAGCGCGTCGACGCCGGGCAACGTCGCCGGTGGCAGCCGCGGCAGCGGCGCCGGCTGGCCGGCGGCCTGGGTTTGAAGACGCGCCGCCGCGTCGGCGTCGCGCACGCGCTCGATCAATTGCGCGCGGCGCGCCTGCAATTGCTCGGCCAGCGTGTCGCGCGCCAGCCACGGCGGCAGCAGCAGCGCGACCGCCAGCAGCAGCGCGGCAAACAGAACGGCCAGGGCGGTTGAAAGGCGCGGCAACAGCATGGGTCACGGGCGGGTTGCGGCCACACCACGCCGTGGCCGATCGGACAACGCAAAGGCCGGGCCGCCTTGCAGCGGGACCCGGCCTGTGGGATGTCGACCGCGGCGCCCGCGAACTTGAGTCCGTGGCCTGCACCCGGTGCGCGCCTTCAGCGTTTTTGCGGCGGCAAGTCGGTGCAGCTGCCGTGCGCGACCTCGGCCGCCATGCCTATCGATTCACCCAGCGTCGGGTGCGGGTGGATGGTCTTGCCGATATCGAGTGCGTCGGCGCCCATCTCAATGGCCAGCGCGACCTCGCCGATCATGTCGCCGGCGTGCGTGCCGACGATGCCGCCGCCGAGGATGCGGCCGTGGCCGTGGGCCTCGGGCGAGGCGTCGAACAGCAGCTTGGTAAAGCCCTCGTCGCGGCCGTTGGCAATCGCCCGGCCCGACGCGGTCCACGGGAACAGCCCCTTCCTGACCGGGATGCCGCGCGCCTTGGCGTCGTCCTCGGTCAGCCCGACCCAGGCCACCTCGGGGTCGGTGTAGGCCACGCCGGGGATCACCCGCGCGTCGAACTGGGCTTTCGAATCGCCGGCGGCGACCTCGGCCGCCACATGCGCCTCGTGCACCGCCTTGTGCGCCAGCATGGGCTGGCCGACGATGTCGCCGATGGCGAAGATGTGCGCCACGTTGGTGCGCATCTGCACGTCCACCGGTATGAAGCCGCGCTCGCCGACCACCACGCCGGCCTTGTCGGCGGCGATCTTCTTGCCGTTCGGGCTGCGCCCCACCGCCTGCAGCACCAGGTCGTACAAGCCCTCGCTCTTGCTGCCGTCCAGGCCTTCGAACTGCACGCGTATGCCTTCGGGCGTGGCCTGCGCGCCGACGGTCCTGGTCTTCAGCCAGATGTTGTCAAAGCGCCTGGCGTTGAGCTTTTGCCAGACCTTGACCAGGTCGCGGTCGGCGCCGGGCATCAGGCCGTCGAGCATTTCAACCACGTCCAGCCGCGCGCCGAGGGTCGAGTAGACCGTGCCCATCTCCAGCCCGATGATGCCGCCGCCGACGATCAGCATGCGCTTGGGCGCCTGGCGCAGTTGCAGCGCGCCGGTGGAGTCGACGATGCGCGGGTCGTCGGGCAGGAAGGGCAGCCGCACCGCCTGCGAGCCGGCGGCGATGATGCACTGGCCAAAGCGTATGGTCTTGCTGCTGCCGGTCTTGGCCTGGCCGTCGCCGCTGGTTTCTTCGACCGTCACATGGTGCGGGTCGGCAAACGCGCCGTAGCCGCGCACCACCGTCACCTTGCGCATCTTGGCCATTGCGCCCAGGCCGCCGGTGAGCTTGCCGACAACCTTGTTCTTGTGCGCCAGCAGCCGCGCCAGGTCCACCTTGGGCTCGGCAAACTCGACGCCCAGCTCGGCGAAGTGCTTGACCTCGTCGAGCACCGCCGCCACATGCAGCAAGGCCTTGCTGGGAATGCAGCCGACGTTCAGGCACACCCCGCCGAGCGCCGCGTAGCGCTCGACGATCACCGTCTTCAGCCCCAGGTCGGCGGCGCGGAAGGCGGCCGAATAGCCGCCCGGGCCGCCGCCCAGCACCAGCAGGTCGCATTCCAGGTCGGCGCTGCCGGCAAAGGTGGCCGCGGCCGGGGCCGGCGTGGGCGCCGCTCCGGTGGCCGGCGCCGGCGCCGCGGGTGCTGCGGCTGCGGCGGCGGGTGCTGCGGCCACCGGCGCGGCGGCGGCGGCTTCGCCTTCGAGCAGCAACAGCAGGCTGCCCTGGTTGACCTTGTCGCCGAGCGCGACCTTCATTTCCTTGACGATGCCGGCGGCCGACGACGGAATCTCCATCGACGCCTTGTCCGACTCGACCGTCACCAGGCTTTGCTCCCGCGCGACCGAGTCGCCCGGCTTGACCAGCACCTCGATCACCGCGACGTCCTTGAAGTCGCCGATATCGGGCACCTTCACTTCGATCAGCGCCATGCGTGTTGTCCTTTTGTCAGTCGTGGTCGGGACGCGGCGTCGCCGGGGGTCAGCCGCGCAGCTTCAGGGTATGGGCCTGCACCGGGCCGGCCGAGTTCTTGTCGAATTCGCAGCCGGCGCGCACGCCCAGGTCGACCAGCTCGCGCGCCGAGCGCGCCCGGTCCCAGCCGGCGAACATCGCGCCGAGCGCAAACGCGCGGCCCGAGCCGATGGCCCAGAAGCGGTCGAACTCGAACACCTCGCGGTACGAGTACACGCCCCAGATGCCGGCGGCATTGGCCACCAGCACGGTGAACTGGCTGCTCTCGTACGGGTCGTCGTCGTCTTCCTTCGGGTTCAGGAAGTACTGCTCTTTCAGTTTGGGGTGCAGCTTCAAAAAAGTGTCGAACACCGCGTCGCGCGAGTCCAGCCGCAACTCGTCCTTGGGCAACGCGGCCAGCGCCTTGCGCAGCACCGGAAAGTGCGCGGTGGTTCCGGCCATGCCAAACCACGAGTCGCCGACCCGGAACACCTTGCTGTTGGCCTCGTAGCCATGCGCCAGCCGGGTGTCGCCAAAGGTCACCAGCGAGTCGGCCGCCATCGCCACCTGCGCGCCCTTGCGCGCCACGCAGACGGTGGTCATGCTGCGCGCGCCGCACTGCGCGCTAACGGTGGCACGCTGCAACTTGGCCAAGCAGCCGCCGTGGAACCGGCTTTGCCGGGCCACTGGCGGCGCCCCCTTGAGGGGGAGGCGCCGCAGGCGCTTCGGGGGTGGGCCATTACAAGCTTATCCGGCGGAAGTCGGCCAGCAAACCGGCAAAGTAGACGTTGAAGCGCGCCGCGGCGGCGCCGTCGATGACCCGGTGGTCCCAGCTCAGGGACAGCGGCAGCATCAGCCGGGGCGCGAACTTTTCGCCGTCCCAGCGCGGCTCAAGGTTGCTCTTGCACACGCCCATGATCGCCACCTCGGGGGCGTTGATGATCGGCGTGAAGTAGCGCCCGCCAATGCCGCCCAGGCTGCTGATCGAGAAGCAGCCGCCGCTCATCTCGGCCGGGCCGAGCTTGCCGTCGCGCGCCTTCTTGGCCAGTTCGCCCATTTCGGTGCTGATCTGGTAGATGCCTTTTTTGTCGGCGTCCTTGATCACCGGCACCACCAGCCCGTTCGGTGTGTCGGCGGCAAAGCCGATGTGGAAGTACTGCTTGAGCACCAACTGGTCGCCGTCGAGCGAGGCGTTGAACTCGGGAAACTTCTTCAGCGCGGCGACCGCGGCCTTGATCATGAAGGCCAGCATGGTGACCTTGACGCCGCCGGACTTCTCGTTTTCCTTGTTCAACTGGACGCGAAAGGCCTCCAGCTCGGTGATGTCGGCGTCGTCGTGGTTGGTGACGTGCGGAATCACCACCCAGTTGCGGTGCAGGTTGGCGCCGCTGATCTTCTTGATGCGCGACAGGTCGCGCCGCTCGACCGCGCCAAACTTGCTGAAGTCGACCTGTGGCCACGGCAGCAAACCCGGGAACGCGCCGCCGCCGGCCACCGCGGCCGGCGCGGCCGGCGCCTTGGCCTTTTGCGCCACGGTCTGCGTGTCGCCGGCCATCACCTGCTTGACGAAGCGCTGCACGTCGTTTTGCAGGATGCGGCCCTTGGGGCCGCTGCCGGTCACCTCGGCCAGCGGCACGCCGAGCTCGCGCGCCAGCCGGCGAATCGTCGGCGAGGCGTGCGGCAGCCCCGGCGTCGGCGCGCCTGGCTGGTGCGCCGGCAGCGCGGCAGGCGCCGAAGGCGCAGCCGCAGCCGCCGGTGCCGGGGTGGCTGCCGGCTGCGCCGCGGCGGCCGGTGCCGGTGCCGGTGCGGCAGCCGGTGCCGCGGCCACCGGCGCGGCGCCGCCGACCGCATCGACCACCACCAGCAGCGAGCCCTGCGACACCTTGTCGCCGAGCGCCACCTTGACCTCACGCACCACGCCGGCGTGCGACGAGGGGATTTCCATCGACGCCTTGTCGCTCTCGACGGTGACCAGGCTTTGCTCGACCTTGACGCTGTCGCCGGGCTTGACCAGCACCTCGATCACCGCGACGTCCTTGAAGTCGCCGATGTCGGGCACCCGCACGTCGACCGGGCCGGCCGCCACGGTCGCGGCCACTGGCGCCGGCGCTGCCGCCGGGGCGGCAGGCGCGGCGGCCGGTGCCTGCGCCGCGGGAGCTGGCGCCGCGGCGGCGCTCGCACCGTCGGCCTCAAGCAGCAGCAGCAGCGAGCCTTCGTTGACCTTGTCGCCGATGGCGACCTTCAGCTCCTTGACCACGCCGGCGGCGCTGGACGGGATTTCCATCGACGCCTTGTCGCTTTCCACCGTGACCAGGCTTTGCTCGGCCTTGACCGTATCGCCCGGCTTGACCAGCAGCTCGATCACCGCGACGTCCTTGAAGTCGCCAATGTCGGGCACCTTCACTTCAACCATTGCCATGATGTCTCTCCGTGTTGAAGTGCAGGCTCAGGCGTACAGCGGGTTGACGCGGTCGACGTTCAACTTGTACTTGGCGATCGCCTCGGCCACCTTGGCCAGCGGCAGCTTGCCCTCGTCGGCCAGCGCCTTCAGCGCGGCCACGGTGATGTAGTGGCGGTTGACCTCGAAATGCTCGCGCAGCTTGCTGCGGAAGTCGCTGCGGCCAAAGCCGTCGGTGCCCAGCACCTTGAACGCGCGGCTGGCGGGAATGAAGCCGCGCACCTGGTCGGCGAAGTTCTTCATGTAGTCGGTCGACGCCACCACCGGGCCGTCGTGGCCGGCCAGTTGCTGGGCGATGAACGGCACGCGCGGCGTGTCGGTCGGATGCAGCAGGTTCCAGCGCTCGCAGTCCTGGCCGTCGCGCGCCAGCTCGTTGAAGCTCGGGCAGCTCCACACCCGCGCCGCCACGCCCCAGTCGCTGGCCAGCAGCGTGCGCGCGGCCATGGATTCACGCAGGATGGTCCCCGAGCCCAGCAGGTTGACCGTTGGCTGGCCGGCAATCGGCGGGCAGTCCTCCAGCAAATACATGCCTTTGAGGATTTGCTCCTCGGTGCCGGCGCGCAGCCCCGGCATGGCGTAGTTTTCGTTCAGCAGCGTCAGGTAGTAGAAGACGTTGTCCTGCCGCTCGACCATGCGCTTCAGGCCGCGCTGCATGATGACGGCGACTTCGTGCGCGAAGGTCGGGTCGTAGCTGACGCAGTTGGGGATGGTGCCGGCCAGGATGTGGCTGTGGCCGTCCTCGTGCTGCAGGCCTTCGCCGTTGAGCGTGGTGCGGCCCGAGGTGCCGCCCAGCAGGAAGCCGCGCGCCTGCATGTCGCCGGCGGCCCAGGCCAGGTCGCCGATGCGCTGGAAGCCGAACATCGAGTAGTAGACGTAGAACGGCACCATGATGCGGTTGCTGTGGCTGTAGCTGGTCGCCGCGGCCATCCAGCTGGCCATGCCGCCGGCCTCGTTGATGCCTTCCTGCAGGATTTGCCCGGCCTTGTCCTCGCGGTAATACATGACCTGGTCTTTGTCGACCGGGGTGTACTGCTGGCCGGCCGGGTTGTAGATGCCGATCTGGCGGAACAGCCCCTCCATGCCAAAGGTGCGCGCCTCGTCGACCAGGATGGGCACCACGCGCGTGCCCAGCGCCTGGTCGCGCAGCAGTTGCGTCAGAAAGCGCACATAGGCCTGGGTGGTGGAGATTTCGCGCCCGTCGGCGGTCGGGTCGGTGATCGCCTTGAAGGTCTCCAGCGACGGCACGGTGAAGCTCTCGTCGGCCTTCACGCGGCGGTGCGGCAGGTAGCCGCCCAGCGCCTGGCGGCGTTCATGCAGGTACTTCATTTCCGGCGTGTCTTCGGCCGGCTTGTAGAAAGGAATCCTGGGCAGTTCGCTGTCGGGCACCGGGATGTTGAAACGGTCGCGGATGTAGCGCACGTCGTCGTCGATCAGCTTCTTGGTCTGGTGCACGGCCATCTTGCCTTCGCCGGCCTTGCCCATGCCAAAGCCCTTGACGCTCTTGACCAGCAGCACCGTCGGCTGGCCGCGGTGGTTGACCGCGCGGTGGAACGCGGCGTAGACCTTTTGCGGGTCGTGGCCGCCGCGGCGCAGGGCCCAGATCTCGTCGTCGCTCATCTTCGACACCATCTCCAGCGTGCGCGGGTCGCGGCCGAAGAAGTGCTTGCGCACATAGGCGCCGTCGTTGGCCTTGAACGACTGGTAGTCGCCGTCGAGCACGTCCATCATCAGCTTGCGCAGCGCGCCGTCCTTGTCGCGCGCCAGCAGCGCGTCCCAGCCGCTGCCCCACAGCAGCTTGATGACGTTCCAGCCGGCACCGCGGAAGTCGCCCTCCAGCTCCTGCACGATCTTGCCGTTGCCGCGCACCGGACCGTCCAACCGCTGCAGGTTGCAGTTGATGACGAAGATCAGGTTGTCGAGCTTTTCGCGCGAGGCCAGGCCGATCGCGCCCAGGCTCTCGGGCTCGTCCATTTCGCCGTCGCCGCAGAACACCCAGACCTTGCGGTTGGCGGTGTTGGCAATGCCGCGCGCGTGCAGGTACTTCAGGAAGCGCGCCTGGTAAATCGCCATCAACGGGCCCAGCCCCATCGACACCGTGGGGAACTGCCAGAACTCGGGCATCAGCTTGGGGTGCGGGTAGCTTGACAAGCCCTTGCCATCGACCTCCTGGCGGAAGTTGAGCAACTGCTCCTCGGTCAGCCGGCCTTCGAGGTAGGCGCGGGCATAGACGCCGGGCGAGACATGGCCCTGGAAGAAGATGCAGTCGCCGCCGTGGTTTTCAGTCTCGGCATGCCAGAAGTGGTTGAAGCCGGCGCCGAACAGGTTGGCCACCGATGCAAACGAGCCAATGTGGCCGCCCAGGTCACCGCCATCGACCGGGTGGTGGCGGTTGGCCTTGACGACCATCGCCATCGCGTTCCAGCGCATGAAGCCGCGCAGCCGCTTTTCGATCGCGATGTTGCCGGGGCAGCGCTCTTCCTGGTCGGTCGGGATGGTGTTGAGGTAGGCGGTGTTGGCCGAGAACGGCTGGTCGATGCCGGCCTGGCGCGCCGAGTCGATCAATTGATCGAGGAGGTAGTGCGCGCGCTCCGGGCCCTCGGTGGCGATCACCGCCGACAGCGCATCCAGCCATTCACGGGTTTCCTGGGCGTCGCTGTCGGCGGCAGCGCCGGTGGCGGAATCAGGCACGGTGGACATCGCAAAGCTCCTCGGGACGGGGGTTGGAGGGTGAACGCGTCCGCGCACGTTACGCGGCGGCGGCGCGCCCGCGTGCGAACACCGGGCGCTGGATTCGATGCGCCGGGAGTGTGCCACAGCGGAAGAATAATTTCAAATTATGCCAAGTGATTTCACATCATGAAATTACGAAACACCAAATTGTCGACTCGGTCAGCGCCCGACGCTGCCCGGCTTAAGCGCTTTCGGCATCAGGATAATCCCAGCCATGAACCAGCCACCGTTGGTCGATTCGGGCCTGGGCCGCAAGCACCGGCTGCTGCTGCGCTGGTGGCGTCGGCTGCCGGCGTCGCGCCAGGACCGGCTGGCCACCTTTGCGCCGCTGGCCTCGGTGCTGTTGTTCCTGGCGGCCATCGTCTCCACCTTCTGGTACCTGCGCACCGAGGAGATAGACCGCGCCGCCGAGTCGCTGGCGCGTGACACCGAGGTGGCGCAGCAGCAGTTGCGCGCGCGGCTGATCGAAACCCAGGAAGCGCTGGTGCGCATGGCGCGCGAGCTGGCGGCCAACGAGCGACCAGACCTCGATTTCGCGTTGCAGGCGGCCGAGCTGGCCAACGATCGTCCGGAGCTGCAAAGCCTGTCCTGGCGTGACGCGGCGGGGCGCACGCGACAGCGCCGCGGCAGCGGCCTGGAACACGACGATGCCGAGGCGCAGGGGGCGGCTGCCGCGGCGTCGGCCGCTGGTTCGGCCGCGTCAGCGAACGCGGCGTTGGCCGCGGCCAAGGGCGCCAGTGCGGCGGCGGCTGCCGCCGAGCGTGCGGCGCCCGACAACGCGCTGCTGCAGGCGGCGTTTCTCGCCGCGCGCGACCTGAAGCAGCCGGCCTACTCGCGCCCGTACAAGGACCGCGCCGGCAACGCGGTGTTCGAGCTGCAGGTGCCGCTGTATGCGCAGGGCCGCTTTGGCGGCGTGCTGGCGGCCGAGTTGTCGGTCGATGCGCTGCTGCGCCACTATGCGCCGGCCGAGGCGGTGATCCGTCACCCGGTGGCGGTGCTCGACGACACGCTGCAGCCGCTGGCCGGCAGCCGCATGCCGGGGCCGGGGCTGGCGCGGCTGGCGCCGTCGACGTTTTATGACGTGCCGCTGGCCCCGGCCGGCAACGGCCTGGTGCTGCGCGGCTACGGCTACCGCACCTCGGTCGGGCTGGTCGGCAACACGCTGTTCTGGATGGTGGTCGCGCTGTCGGTGCTGACGCTGTGGATGCTGATCGGCACCTGGCGCCACATGCGCCGCCGGGTGCAGATCCAGGACGCGCTGGTGCAGGAAACCAACTTCCGCCGGGCGATGGAAAACTCGATGCTGACCGGCATGCGCGCGATGGACATGGAGGGCCGCGTGCGCTACGTCAACCCGGCGTTTTGCGCGATGACCGGCTTCACCGAGGACGAGCTCAACGACCGCCTGCCGCCTTACCCGTACTGGCCGACCGACCGCATCGACGAGAACGCGCGCCTGCTGCAGCAGGAGCTGCAGGGGCGCAGCCCGGCCGGTGGCATCGAGGTCAAGGTGATGCGCAAGAACGGCTCGCAGTTCGACGCGCGGATGTACGTCTCGCCGCTGATCGACGCCCGCGGCCACCAGACCGGCTGGATGACCAGCATGACCAACATCACCGAGGCCAAGCGCATCCGCGACCAGTTGGCCGCCTCGCACGAGCGCTTCACCACCGTGCTGGAGGGGCTGGAGGCGGCGGTGTCGGTGCTGTCGGTGCAGCATGGCGAGCTGCTGTTCGCCAACCGCTCGTACCGGCTGTGGTTTGGCGCCGACGCGCAAGGCCACGCCATGCTGGCGGTGGGCAGCCCGACCAACCTGCCGTCGCCCGAATCGACCGACGATGTCGACGACTACCTCGGCCTGCCGGCGCAGGAGCTGGCCGGCGCCGGCACCAAGCCGCGCGAAATCTTCGTCTCGGCGCTGGAAAAGTGGTTCGACGTGCGCGCGCGCTACCTGCAGTGGACCGACGGCCGGCTGGCGCAGATGCTGATTGCCACCGACGTCACCACCCGCCGCCGCGCCGAGGAGCAGGCGGCGCAGCAGACCGAGAAGGCCCAGGTGTCGAGCCGGCTGATTACGATGGGCGAGATGGCCTCGTCGGTGGCGCACGAGCTGAACCAGCCGCTGACCGCCATCACCAACTACTGCGGCGGCATGGTCTCGCGGGTGCAGGCCGGCGCGATCGACCGCGACGCGCTGGTCGCCGCGCTGCAGAAAACCGCGCGCCAGGCCGAGCGCGCCGGGCAAATCATCCACCGCATCCGCAATTTCGTGAAGAAAAGCGTGCCGCAGCGGGTGCCGGCGCAGGCGCAGGAAATCGTTGAAGACGCGGTCGAACTGGCCAGCATCGACCTGCGCCGGCGCAACGTGCAGATCGAGTCCTACGTCGCCCACCACCTGCCGCCGCTGCTGTGCGACCCGATCCTGATCGAGCAGGTGGTGCTGAACCTGCTGAAGAACGCCGCCGAGGCGATAGACAACGCGCAAATGCCGCCAGCGCGGCGCCAGATCGAGCTGCGCGTGGTGCCACGGCACACCCGCGAAGACGGGCCAATGATTGAATTCAACGTCACCGACGCCGGACCCGGCCTGCCCGACGAGGTCATCAACCGGCTCTACGAGGCGTTTTTCTCGACCAAGCCCGAGGGCATGGGCATCGGGCTGTCGCTGTGCCGGTCTATCGTCGAGAGCCACCGCGGCCGGATCAAAGCGCAGAACCTCTACAATGGCGAAACCGTTACAGGGTGCAGATTTGCCTTCACGTTACCGGTCGACCTACCGGCCCGAGCCGATGAATCGCCCCCCGGTCCGGGCGTTATGAAGCCGCCCACCGCCACTGCCGACTCAGCCGACGCCGCGTCGCAGATTCCGGCCCCCACCACCACCCGTTCGCCCACCCCATGAGCCTGATTCCCAAAAAAGGCACGGTTTACGTTGTCGACGACGACGAAGCGGTGCGCGACTCGCTGCAGTGGCTGCTTGAAGGCAAGGACTATCGAGTCAAATGCTTTGATTCGGCAGAGAGCTTTTTGTCGCGCTTTGACCCGCGCGAAGTCGCCTGCCTGATCGTCGACATCCGCATGGACGGCATGAGCGGGCTGGAATTGCAGGACCGCCTGCTGGAGCGCAAGAGCCCGCTGCCGGTGGTCTTCATCACCGGCCACGGCGACGTGCCGATGGCGGTGACGACGATGAAAAAGGGCGCGATGGACTTCATCGAAAAGCCCTTCAAGGAAGACGACCTGCTGGGCCTGGTCGAGCGCATGCTGGAGCAGGCGCGCGCGGCGTTCAGCCAGTACCAGGAGCAGGTCAGCCGCGACGCGCTGCTGTCCAGGCTGACCACCCGCGAGTCGCAGGTGCTGGAGCGCATCGTCGCCGGCCGGCTGAACAAGCAGATCGCCGATGACCTGGGCATCAGCATCAAGACGGTCGAGGCGCACCGCGCCAACATCATGGAAAAGTTGAACGCCAACACCGTGGCCGACCTGCTGAAGATCGCCCTCGGCGCCAACCAGGGCGCCGGCAAGGCCTGACTGTCTTAACCGCACACACGCCCCTGGCCCAGGCCGCTGCACGCAGCGGCCTTCGTACTTGTGGCCGCCCATTGATCCGACCATGACCGCCCAATTGATCAGCGGCAGCGCGCTGTCGCAACACCTGCGCGCCGAGGTGGCGCAACGCGTCCTGGCGCTGGCCGGGCGCGGCACGCGGCCCGGCCTGGCGGTGATCCTGGTCGGTGACGACCCGGCCTCGGCGGTCTATGTGCGCAACAAGGTCAAGGCCTGCCAGGACACCGGCATCCGCTCGGTGTTCGAGAAGTACGACGCCGACTTCAGTGAAGACGCGCTGCTGGCGCGCATCCGGGCACTCAATGCCGACCCGACGGTGCACGGCATCCTGGTGCAGATGCCGCTGCCGCGGCACATCCAGGCGCAGCGGGTGATCGAGACGATTGCGGTGGCCAAGGACGTCGACGGTTATTCGGTGCACAGCGCCGGCGCGCTGCTGACTGGCCTGCCCGGGCTGCGCCCGTGCACGCCGTATGGCTGCATGAAGCTGATCGAATCGACCGGCATCGCGCTGGCCGGCAAGCGCGCGGTGGTCATCGGCCGCAGCAACACGGTTGGCAAACCGATGGCGCTGATGCTGCTGGCGGCCAACGCCACCGTCACCATTTGCCACAGCGCCAGCGCCGACCTGGCCGTGCATACCCGCGCCGCGGACGTGGTGGTGGCCGCGGTCGGCCGCCGCCAAACCCTGACCGCGGACATGGTCAAACCCGGCGCGGTGATCATTGATGTCGGCATGAACCGCGACGCCGCCGGCAAGTTGTGTGGCGACGTCGACTTTGCCGCGGTGCGCGAAGTCGCCGGCTGGATCACCCCGGTGCCCGGCGGCGTTGGCCCGATGACCATCACCATGCTGTTGGTCAATACCGTGCTCGCCGCCGAACGTCCACCGCTTGCGTGATGACCGGCGCGCGGTCGGCGCGTACACCGTTGGCTGCGTTCACCCGTCGCCCTTGAAGACCGGCTGACCGCCCGGACCTTCAGTGTCTGCTTCCCCAACCCCGCCGAGCCGCCCCCGCCATGAGTTCTGACAACCCTTTGCTGGCCGACCAGGAATTGCCGGCGTTCGACCGTCTGGCGCCCGAGCACATCAGCCCGGCGCTCGACGTGCTGCTGGCCGCGGCCGAGGCTGCGCTGGAGCGCGCGGTCGGCGACCAGGTGGCTGCCGACTACGGCGCACTGTCGGCGGCGCTGGACGTGCCGCTGGAGCGGCTGAACCGCGCCTGGCACACCGTCGGGCACCTGAACGCGGTGGCCGACACGCCGGCCCTGCGCGAGGCCTATAACGCCAACCTGGCGCGGGTTACCGAATTTCTGACCCGGCTCGGTGCCGACCAGCGGCTGTACGCCAAATACAAGGCGGTCAAGGCATCGCCGGCGCTGTCGCAGCTCAACGCCGCGCAGCGGCGCGCGCTGGACAACGCGTTGCGCGACTTCGTGCTCTCCGGCGCCGAGCTGCAAGGCGCGGCGCGCGAGCGCTTTGCGGCGATCCAGGAGCGCGCCGCCGAGCTGGGCCAGAAGTTCAGCGAACACCTGCTCGACGCCACCGATGGCTGGTCGCTGCGCGTCGACGCCGACCGGCTGGCCGGCGTTCCGGCCGACATTTGCGCGCAGACCCGCGCCGCGGCCGAGGCCGAAGGCCAGTCCGGCCACAAGCTGACGCTGCACGCGCCGGTCTACCTGCCGCTGCTGCAGTACGCCGACGACCGCGCGTTGCGCGAAACGCTTTACCGCGCCTACGTCACCCGCGCCAGCGACCTCGGCCCGCCCGAGCGCGACAACAGCGCGCTGATGACCGAGTTGCTGCAGCTGCGCGGCGAAGAGGCGACGCTGCTTGGCCAGCCCGATTTCGCCACGCTGTCGCTGGTGCCCAAGATGGCGCGCTCGACCGACGAGGTGGCCACCTTCCTGCGCGGGTTGGCTGCGCGTGCGCGCGTCTATGGCGAGCGCGACCTGCGTGAGCTGACCGACTTTGCCGCCACCGAGCTTGGCCTGGCCGAGGTGCAGGCCTGGGACCTGCCGTATGTGTCTGAGAAGCTCAAGGAGCACCGCTACGCCTTTAGCGAGCAGGAGGTCAAACAGTACTTCACTGTGCCCAAGGTGTTGCAGGGGCTGTTCGAGATCATCGAGACGCTGTTTGAAGTGCGCATCCGCGCCGACCAGGCGGCGGTGTGGAACGACGACGTGCGCTTTTACCGGATTGAGCGCCCGGGCCGCGGCGACGCCGCGCCTGAGCTGGTCGGCCGCGTCTACATCGACCTGACCGCGCGCGTCGGCAAGCGCCCGGGGGCCTGGATGTCCGAGGTCCACGGCCGCTGGCTGCGGCCCGACAGCGGCGTACTGCAGACCCCGGTGGCGCACCTGGTGTGCAATTTCGCGCCGCCGCTGGCCGGCGCCGACGGGCGGCTGCGGCCGGCGCTGCTGACGCACGACGACGTCATCACCCTGTTCCACGAGTTTGGCCACGGCCTGCACCATTTGCTGACCCAGGTTGACGAGCTCGCCGTGTCAGGCATCTCCGGTGTCGAGTGGGACGCGGTCGAACTGCCCAGCCAGTTCATGGAGAACTTCGCCTGGGAATGGACGGTGTTGTCGCGGCTGTCGGCGCATGTCGACAGCGGCGCGCCGCTGCCGCGCGAACTTTTTGACCGCATGTTGGCCGCGCGCAACTTCCAAAGCGGGCTGCAAATGCTGCGCCAGGTCGAGTTCAGCCTGTTTGACCTGCGCATCCACCACGAGGTCGACGCCGCCGGCCGCATTCAGGCGGTGCTCGATGACGTGCGCGCCGAGGTCGCGGTGGTCAAGCCGCCCGCGTTCAACCGCTTCCAGCACGGCTTTGCGCACATTTTTTCGGGCGGCTACGCCGCCGGCTACTTCAGCTACAAGTGGGCCGAGGTGCTGTCGGCCGACGCCTTTGCGGCATTTGAGGAACAGGGCGTGTTCAACCCCGAGGTCGGCCGGCGCTTCCGGCGTGAAATCCTCGAAGCCGGCGGCAGCCGGCCGGCAATGGACAGCTTTCAGGCCTTTCGGGGCCGCGCGCCGACCATAGACGCGCTGCTGCGTCACCAAGGCATGGCGTAACCAGGGCTAGCCGTGCTTGGGCGCGGCCTTGCGCCGCCCGGCGGGTTTGGCCGCGTCGGCGTGGCCCTCGGCGGCCGCGCCGGCGCTGGACTTGGCGCCGGCTGAGTCGGCGTCCTTTGCGCCGCCGCCAAAGCCGGGAATCGCCGCCGCGCCGTCGCGCAGCGCGGTGCTCGCCAGCGCGCCAAATTGCTGGGTCAGCGCGCCCCACCACTGCATCGGGTCGACCAGTCCGGACAGGCCCGACGCCGGCGTGGCGTCGGGTTTGGCCGCTTCGTCGCTGGCCGCGGGCGGCGCCGCCGCCGCCGCGGCTGCGGTTGAACCGAACGGCGGCACCGAGAACGCCGGCGCCGGCGCGGGCGCGGCGTCCGCCTCGGGCAGCTTGATCTTTAGCGCCTCGGTCAGGTCACCCATTTGCACATTCATCGTGCGCAGCGTGGTCAGCGTCATGCGCTGCACTTCCAGCGCCTGGATGGTGGTGGCCAGCAGGCGCGCGTTCTGTTCCAGCCAGAACTGCACCGTGCGCAATTCGTTAATTCGCTTTTCGAGTTCGTCAGGGTCCAGCGTGGGCGTCACCCAGTGGCCGATGCCGGGCACCGCGGAGCCGGCACTCTTGACCATCGACTGCATCAGTGCAAAGCCGGGCATCAGGTTGAACAGGTTGGCGGCGGGGTTGTCGGCCATGCAGTAAGTCTCCAGGGTGTTGTGGGTGGTTGCGCTAAAGCGGTCAGGCCAGGTGGTTGCAGGCCTCGCCGATGGCGTCGAACAGGCGGTCGATCTCGGCCGGCGTGCTGATGAAAGGCGGCGCCAGTTGCAGCGTGTCGCCGCCGTAGCGCACGTAAAAGCCCTGGTCGAGCAAGGCCATCGCCAACTGGAACGGGCGTTTGGCCGGCTCGCCCGGCGCCGGCTCGATGGTCAGCCCGGCGGCCAGCCCGAAGTTGCGCACGTCGCCGACGTACTTGGCGCCTTTGAGCCCATGCGCCGCACGCTCGAAATGCGGCGCCAGCTCGCGCACGCGCTGCGGCGCGTCCTCGCGGGCCAGCAACTCCATCGCCGCCACGCCGGCGGCGCAGGCCACCGGATGCGCCGAATAGGTGTAGCCGTGCAAAAACTCGGGCAGGTACTCGGGCCCGCCGGTGGCCATGAAGGTGTCGTAGATTTCCTTGCGCACCACCACGCCGCCCAGCGGCTGCACACCGTTGCTGACCTGCTTGGCAAAGTTGATCATGTCGGGCGTGACGCCAAAGGCTTCGGACCCGGTCCACGCGCCGCAGCGGCCAAAGCCGGTGATCACCTCGTCGAAGATCAGCAGAATGCCGTGCGCGGTGCAGATTTCGCGCAGCCGCTGCAGATAGCCCTGGGGCGGAACAATCACGCCGGCCGAGCCGGACAGGGGCTCGACGATCACCGCGGCGATGTTCGACGCGTCGTGCAGCGCAATCAGGTTCAGCAGTTCGTCGGCCAGTTCGGCGCCGCGCTCGGGCTGGCCTTTGCAGAAACTGCCGTTGACCGGCTGCGTATGCGGCAGGTGGTCGGCCTCGATGCCCTGGCCAAACACCTTGCGGTTGGCGACCATGCCGCCGACCGAGATGCCGCCGAAGTTGACGCCGTGGTAGCCCTTGATGCGGCCGATGAGCCGCGTCTTGCCGGCCTGGCCCTTGGCGCGCCAGTAGGCGCGGGCGATCTTCAGCGAGGTGTCGGCGGCCTCCGAGCCCGAGCAGGTGAAGAACACATGGTCCAGCCCGGCCGGCATGCGCTCGACGATTTTGTTGGCCAATTCGAACGACATCGGGTGGCCGTACTGGAAGGCTGGCGAGTAGTCCAGCGCCAGCGCCTGGCGGCCCACCGCCTCGGCGATCTCGCTGCGGCCATGGCCCAGGCCGACGCACCACAGCCCGGACAGGCCGTCGAACACCGGCTTGCCTTGCGCCGTGTACAGGTACGCGCCCTTGGCGCCGGTGAACAGCCGCGGCCGCGCCTTGAAATCGCGGTTGCCGGTAAACGGCATCCAGTGCGCTTCCAGCCACGCGGCATCGCTGCGCGGGGCGTGTTGCAGGTGTTGGCTGTCGGTGTGGTCCATCGCGGGTGCTCCGTGGCGGTCTATGGCGGGTCGACCGACGATTGTGAACCGCCGCGACCTCGCGCGCTGGTGGGGCAACACCGAACCCATCCGCGCCAGACAGCACGCCACGCGGTGGATTCAGCGCCGGGCAGCCATCAGCCCAGTCCGCGCACCAGGTCGATGGCCTGGTCGATGCGTTCGACCGGGTGCACGGTCAGTCCCTCGATCGGCTTTTTCGGCGCATTGGCGGTGGGCACCAGCGCCTGCGCAAAGCCGAGCTTGGCGGCTTCGCGCAGCCGCTCCTGGCCGCGTGGCGCCGGCCGCACCTCGCCGGCCAGGCCGACTTCGCCAAAGGCGAAAAAGCCGTTCGGCAGCGCCTTGCCGCGCAGGCTGCCGTGGATCGCCAGCAGCACTGCCAGATCGGCCGCCGGCTCGGAGATGCGCACCCCGCCGACGGCATTGACGAACACGTCCTGGTCCAGGCTGTCGACACCGGCGTGGCGGTGCAGCACCGCCAGCAGCATCGCCAGCCGGTCGCGCTCCAGCCCGACACTGAGCCGGCGCGGGCTGGGGCCGCCAGCGTCGACCAGCGCCTGAATCTCGACCAGCAGCGGCCGCGTGCCCTCCAGCGTGACCAGCACGCACGATCCCGGCACCGGCTGGCCATGGGTCGACAAAAAAATCGCGCTCGGGTTGCTGACGCCCTTCAGGCCGCGCTCGGTCATCGCGAAGACGCCGATTTCGTTGACCGCGCCAAAGCGGTTCTTGATCGCCCGCACCAGCCGGAAGCTGGAATGCGTGTCGCCCTCGAAGTACAGCACCGTGTCGACGATGTGTTCCAGCACACGCGGCCCGGCCAGCGCGCCCTCCTTGGTGACATGGCCGACCAGCACCACCGCGCAGCCGCTGGCCTTGGCGCTGCGCGTCAACTGCGCGGCGCACTCGCGCACCTGCGCTACCGAGCCGGGCGCGCTGGTCAACTGGTCGGAATACAGCGTCTGGATCGAATCGATGACGCAAAACGCCGGCGCCTCGGCGGCCAGCGCGGCCTGGATGCGTTCGAGCTGGATCTCGGCCAGCACGCGCAGCGCCCGCCCGGCCAGCCCCAGCCGGCGTGCGCGCAGCGCGACCTGCGCGCCGGACTCCTCGCCGGTGACGTAAAGCACCTTCATGCGCTGCGACAGCGACTCGGCGGCCTGCAGCAACAGCGTGCTCTTGCCGATGCCGGGGTCGCCGCCGATCAGCACCACGCCGCCTTCGACGATGCCGCCGCCGAGCACGCGGTCGAGCTCGGTCTGCCCGGTCGGCGTGCGTTCGACGTCGGCGGCCTCGATGTCGGCCAGCGTGGCCACAGTCTGCGTGCGCGCCAGCGACTGAAAGCGGTGCCGCGCCGCGCCGCTCGGTTCGGCGCGGGTTTCTTCCAGCGTGTTCCATTCGCCGCATTGCGGGCATTTGCCCAGCCAGCGCGGGCTGACGCCGCCGCAGGCGTTGCAGGTGAATTGGGTCTTGTCCTTGGCCACCGCGGCGATTGTGCGGGCCGGCCGACCACCGCTTGCCCGGGCGATCAACCGGCGGTTTCGGTGCGGCCGGCCTTGAGCGCGCCGCGCCGCGCCTTGGCCTGCAGCCGCCGTTCACGCGCCGCGCGCGTGGGCTGGGTGGCCTTGCGGGTGCGCGGCACCTGCGCCGCGGCGTCGATCAGCGCCAGCAGGCGCAGCCGCGCCGCGGCGCGGTTCATTGGCAGGCTGCGGTGCTCCTGCGCCTTGATCACCAGCACGCCGTCGCTGCTTAAGCGCGCGTCGGCACGCGCCAGCAGCCGCGCCTTCAAGGCCTCGGGCAGCGACGACGCGGCGATGTCAAAGCGCAGCATCACCGCGTTCGACACTTTGTTGACGTTTTGCCCGCCGGCGCCCTGGGCGCGGATCGCGGTGTAGTCGAGTTCGGCGTCGTCCAGCCGGTAGGCGATGCGTGGCATGGCGTGGCAGCGGCGTGGCCTCAGCAGACGCTGACCGGCACGCGCGGCGCCAGCGCACACATCAGCTCGTAGCCAATGGTGCCGGCGGCCTGCGCCACCTCGTCGATCGGCAGGCGGCTGCCATGCGGGCCGTTGCCCCACAGCGTGACCTCGCTGCCGATGCGCGCGGCCGGCACGGGGCTCAAGTCGACCGCCAGCATGTCCATCGACACCCGGCCGACGCTGGCGCAGCGCACGCCGTCGACCAGCACCGGCGTGCCGCTGGGCGCGTGGCGCGGGTAGCCGTCGGCATAGCCGCAGGCGACGATGCCGATGCGCAGCGGCGCCGCGGCGCGCCAGGTGCTGCCGTAGCCGACCGCGTCGCCGGCGACAAGCTGCTGGGTGGCGATCAGCGCCGAGCGCAGCGTCATCGCCGGCTCAAGCCGCCAGTGCGCGCTGTCGTGCGCCGGGTGGTCGGGCGCGCTGCCGTAGAGCATGATGCCGGCGCGCACCCAGTCCGACCCGGCGCCGGCGTGGCGCAGGATGGCCGCGCTGTTGGCCAGCGAGCGCTCGGCGCTCAAGTCGGCGCAGGCGCGGTCAAAGGCCGCCGCCTGCGCGGCAATGCCGGGCGCGGCATCGGCGTCGGCAAAGTGGGTCATCAGCACGATGTCGTCGACCTGCGGCAGCGCGTTCAGCCGCGCCCAGGCGCTGCGCAGCGCGTGCGGCGCAAAGCCCAGCCGGTTCATGCCGCTGTTGAGCTTGAGGAAAACGCGCTGCGGCGTATGCAGCTTGTGCGCCGCCAGCCAGTCGATTTGCGCATCGCCATGCACCACGTGCCACAGCTCCAGCCGCGAGCACAGTTCCAGGTCGCGCGGCTCGAACACGCCTTCGAGCAGCAGGATAGGGCCGCGCCAGCCCAGCGTGCGCAGCGACTGCGCTTCGGCCAGGTCGAGCAGCGCAAAGCCGTCGGCGGCGCGCAGCGGCTCGTAGACGTGGGCGATGCCGTGGCCATAGGCGTTGGCCTTGACCACCGCCCAGACCCGCGCATCGGGCGTGGCCGCGCGCACCTGCGCCAGGTTGTGCGCCAGCGCGTCGCGGTGAATGAGGGCGTGGACGGGACGGGGCATGGGCGGCCGCCGGCCGGGGCGGCGGGCGGGTCGCCATTGTGCCCACCGATCAAGCACGAGGCTGCGTGCTATAACCCCGCCCCGGTCCGCGGCCCGGCTTCAAGCATCTGAAAGCCGGTGGCCCGACCGGCCAGCCTTGGACTGATGGTTTAAGCCGCCGCGCACGCACGCCGGGGGTCGCCGTTTCGGGCCGGCAGACCCTCTTTCAAAGACGTTGGGACGCGCCGCACGAAGCGAATGAAAAAAGGCTTCTACACCATCATGTCGGCGCAGTTTTTCAGCTCGCTGGCCGACAACGCATTGCTGGTGGCGGCGGTCGATCTGCTGAAGACGGCGCACGCGCCGGCCTGGCAGATACCGGCGCTGACGCCGATGTTCGCGCTGTTTTACGTGCTGCTGGCGCCCTTTGTCGGCGCCTTTGCCGACGCCGTGCCCAAGGGCCGGGTGATGTTTTTTTCGAACGCCATCAAGGTCATCGGCTGCCTGATGATGCTGTTTGGCAGCCACCCGCTGCTGGCCTATGCGGTGGTCGGGCTGGGTGCGGCGGCGTATTCGCCGGCCAAGTACGGCATCCTGACCGAGCTGCTGCCGCCGTCGCAATTGGTCAAGGCCAACGGCTGGATCGAGGGCCTGACGATTGCGTCGGTGATCCTGGGCATCGTGCTGGGCGGGCAATTGATTGGCCCGCGGCTGGCGCCCACGCTGCTGAGTTTTGACTTCCCGTTCTTCAATACCGGCGTCGACACGCCACCCGAGGCGGCGATCGCGGCGATGATCCTGGTCTACCTGATCGCGGCGATCTTCAACCTCTACATCCCGCGCACCGAGGCCGCGCTGCAGCCGCTGGCGGCCAGCCCGGCGGTGCTGATCGCCGACTTCGCCCGCTGCAACGCCCGGCTGTGGGGCGACAAGCTGGGCCAGATTTCGCTCGCCACGACGACCATGTTCTGGGGCTTCGGCGGCAACCTGCGCGTCATCGTCTTTCCGTGGGCCGCGGCGGCGCTGGGCTACACCACCACCCAGGCATCAAGTCTGGCCGGCGTGGTGTCGATCGGCGTGGCCGCCGGCGCGGTGGCGGCGTCGTTGCGCATGCGGCTGGACAAGGCCACCTCGGTGATTCCGCTGGGCATTCTGATGGGGCTGCTGGTGATCGGGCTGAACCTGATCCGCGACGTGCGCATCGCGATCCCGTTTCTGCTGATTCTGGGCGCCGCCGGCGGCTGGCTGGTGGTGCCGATGAACGCGTTGCTGCAGCACCGCGGCCACAACCTGATGGGCGCCGGCCGCTCGATTGCGGTGCAAAACTTCAACGAGCAGGCCTGCCAACTGGCGCTGGGCCTGCTGTACGCCACGATGACCAAGATCGGCTGGTCGGCTTTTGCGGCCATCGCGGTGTTCGGCATCATCGTCGCCGGCTCGATGGAGCTGATCCGGCGCTGGCACGCCGTCAACTGCGTGGCGCACCGCGACGAGGTTGAGCGCCTGATGGCGCTGGCGCGCTCAGACCGGCACTGACGGGCTTTTAGGCCAGCGGTGACGCGCCAACCGTGCCGCCCGGCGGCGGCAGGCCGCCCAGGCGGGTAAAGCCCTGGCGCTGCAGCAGGCGGTCAAGCATGCCGAAGTCCAGCGGCTTGCCAAGGTAGGCGTCGGCGCCGGCCAGTGTGCCGCGCACCTGGTCGACCGGGTCGTTGAACGCCGAGACCATCACCACCAGCGGCGGCTGGCCGTTCAGGCCCGGACGGTGGCGCAACTGGCTGCACAGTGTCAGGCCGTCCATGCGGCTGGCTTCGCCCAGGTCGAGGTCGATGAAGACCAGGCCGTACGGCCGCTCGCGCAGCAGCTCGAGCGCGCGGTCGCTGTCGCGCGCAAAGTCGGTGTCCAGGCCGTAGACCTCCAACTGGCGGCGCAGGAAGTGCAGTGCGATTTCACTGTCGTCGACCAGCAGCGCGCGGCGCAGCAGTTGCGGGCGCATCGCCGCGCTGCGCTGGCGCCGGCGCGCCTGGGCGATGTCGCGCCGGTGCTGGTAGGCAAAGGCCAGATCTTCCATGTCGGCGGCGCGCCGGCTGTGCACGCTGTCGCCCAGGGTCGGGCGGCCGGTGGTCAACGGCGAAGGCAGCGACAGCGGCAGCGGTTCAGATTCAGGGTGCTCGCGCTGCGCGGCCAGCGCGTCGAGTTCGCGCATCACGTTGGCCGGGTTGACCGGCCGCATCAGCCAGGCACCGGCGTCGGCCGGGCCATGGGTGCCGACGAACACCGCGTCCGACGAGCGCTCAAGCACGCGCAACAGCGTGACGACCGAGGTCGAATCGGCGTCGGCCACCAGCAACCGCGCGGCTTCGGGGTCGGCCACCACCTGGAACGGCGAGGTTCGCCGCGAGCCCAGGTTGAAGTACGACACGATGGCGTTGCGTTCGAAGCTGCTGAAGCCCAGGATGGCGACACTGATCGGATCAGTCATGGCGATAGACGAAATTGGCTCGAATCGTTGGCCGGAACTTGGCGCGCGTCAACCATCAAGTGCTTGCCGAGCTAGGGATAACATGAAACGGCGGCATGCGCCCGACACGTGCGCAGCGACCACGAAGCAACAAAGGAACACGGGCATGAACGACCCGACCTGGGCAGGATTTGAAACGCTGGCGATCGATGGGCGCAAGCTGCGCCTGTCGGACCTCGCCGGGCAGGTGGTGCTGGTCGTCAACACCGCCAGCCAGTGCGGCTTCACGCCCCAGTTTGCCGGGCTGGAAGCGTTATGGCAAACCTACCACGGACGCGGCTTTACGGTGCTTGGTTTTCCGAGCAACGAATTCGGTGGCCAGGACCCGGGCGAGAACGCCGAAATCGCGTCGTTTTGCCAGGTGAATTACGGCGTCAGCTTTCCGATGATGGCCAAGGTCGAGGTCAACGGCGCCAACGCCCATCCGCTGTTCAAGTGGCTGAAGGCCCAGGCGCCGGGGCTGCTTGGCAGTCAGGCGGTGAAGTGGAACTTCACCAAATTCCTGATCGGCCGCGACGGCCGCGTGATCAAGCGCTACGCGCCGCAGGAAGCGCCGCAAAAGCTGGCCGCCGACATCGAGCGGGCCTTGCAGGCGTCCTGAACCCGCGGGGCAGGGCGCCCATACCGGCCGGCTCGGCCTTCAGACGCGGCCTTGCCGCTTGGGAACACTTTTCAACCACTGCCATGTTCGCTCACGTACAGCCCTATGCGGGCGATCCGATCTTCGCGCTGGTCGACGCCTTCAACGCCGACCGGCGGCCGCACAAGGTCAACCTGTCGATCGGCATTTATTTCGATGAACAGGGCCGGCTGCCGGTGCTGCCCAGCGTGCAGCAGGCCGAGGCGCGCATCCTGGCCGCCGGCGGCGCCAAGCCGTATTTGCCGATGGAGGGCGACGCCGATTGCCGCGCGCAGGTGCAGGCGCTGCTGTTCGGACCCGACCACACCGCTGTCGCCGACGGCCGCGCGGCGACGGTGCAGACCATAGGCTCGTCGGGCGGGCTGAAGGTTGGCGCCGATTTCCTCAAGACCTGGCTGCCCGAGGCCGGCGTGTGGGTCAGCGACCCGACCTGGGACAACCACCGCTCGATGTTCGAGGGCGCGGGGTTTGCGGTTTCTACCTATCCCTACTACGACGCCGCCAGTGGCGGCCTGCGTTTTGACGCGATGTGCGACGCGCTGCGCCGGCTGCCGCCGCGCAGCATCGTGCTGCTGCACGCCTGCTGCCACAACCCGACCGGGGTGGACTTGAGCCGCGCGCAGTGGGACGCGCTGATCCCGTTGCTCAATGAACACCGCCTGCTGCCCTTCCTGGACCTGGCTTACCAGGGCTATGGCGACGGGCTCGACGAAGACGCCTACGCGGTGCGCGCGCTGGCCGACGCTGGCGGCGCGTTTTTCGTCGCCAACTCGTTTTCCAAGAGCATGAGCGTGTACGGCGAGCGCTGCGGCGCGCTGACCGCGGTCTGCGCCACGCCGATCGAAGCCCAGTTGGTGCTCGGCCAGTTGCGCTTCACGGTGCGGCGCATTTATTCCAGCCCGGCGCTGCACGCCGCGCGGCTGGTGGCGCATGTGCTGGGCGACGCCGACCTGCGCACGCTGTGGCAGGCCGAGGTGGCGGCGATGCGCGAGCGCATCGCCGCGATGCGCCGCGCCCTGCACGACGCGCTGGCGCAGCGCTTGCCGGGGCGCGACTTCGGCTACCTGCTCAGCCAGCGCGGCATGTTCAGCTACACCGGGCTGAGCGCGCAGCAGGTCGACCAGTTGCGCAACGACCACGCGGTGTACCTGATTCGCTCCGGCCGCATCTGCATCGCCGGGCTGAACACCGGCAACGTCGGCCGCACCGCCGACGCGATCGCCGCGGTTCTGGGCGGCTAAATAGGCCGCGCGCCGGGCGACGCGGCCGACGCCCGGCGGCGCATAGCGTCGTTTCACGACACCCGGCGGCATTTCGTCGCCGGCCGGCTGCGCCGCAATGGGGCGGCGGACAGACTTCTGCGCAACGTCGCTGGTTCGACGTGTCAAGCCAAGGAGTCCCGCCATGTCCCCCAGTCCTGCCGCGCCGCACAACCGGCGCCAATTCGCCTGCCGCCTGCTGCTGGCCGCCAGCCTGGCCGTCGCCGCAGCCGCACCCACGCGGGCCGCCGACGCTGCCGCCTTTGCCCAGGCGGCGGCGCAGTTCCAGCACAGCAACCCCAGCGGCGCCGAGATCGACGCCGCGGCCGCGCGCTGGCAGGCCTTGGCGGCGGCCGAGCCGGCCGACCCGGTGCTGCGCGCCTACGCCGGCGCGGCCACCGCGCGCCAGGCCACCACCACCTGGCTGCCATGGCGCAAGCTGGCGCTGGCCGAAGACGGGTTGGCGCAGATCGACAAGGCGCTGGCGCAACTGACCCCGGCGCACGACGCACCGGCCTACCGCGGCGTGCCGGCCAGCCTGGAGGTGCGCTTTGTGGCCGCCAACACCTTTGTCGCGCTGCCCGGCTTCTTCAACCGCGGCGCGCGCGGCGATGCGCTGCTGGCCGCGCTGCTGGCCAGCCCGCTGTTCGACGCCGCGCCGCTGCCGTTTCGCGCCGCGGTGTGGCTGAAGGCCGGCGAGCAGGCGGCGCAGGCTGGCCAGACCGCGCAGGCGCGCACGCTGCTCACGCGCGCCGCCCACAGCGCCACCCCGGTGGCCGGCGCCGCGCAGGCCCGGTTGGGGGCGCTGTGATGGCCGCCGCCATTGAAACGACTGGCGCGGTGCTGCGCCTGCACGGCGTACACAAGACCTACCGCCTCGGCGCGCACACCGTGCCGGCGCTGCGCGGCGTGGACCTGGCGCTGCACGCCGGCGAAATGCTGGCGCTGACCGGCCCATCGGGCAGCGGCAAGAGCACCATCCTGAACATCGCCGGCCTGATCGACCACGCCGACGCCGGCCGCGTGACGCTGCGCGGGCAGGACGTCGGCGGCCTGGACGTCGCCGCCGCGACGCTGCTGCGGCGCGACGCCATCGGCTTCATCTTCCAGGGCTTCAACCTGGTGCCGGTGATGACGGTGGCCGAAAACGTCGACTTCCCGCTGCTGCTGGCCGGCGTGGCCGCCGCCGAGCGCCGCCAGCGCGTGGCCGCGATGCTGGCCGCGGTCGGCCTGGACGCGCACGCCGCGCACCGGCCCGACGCGCTCTCAGGCGGCCAGCGCCAGCGCGTGGCGATTGCCCGCGCACTGATCAAGCGGCCGTCGCTGGTGATCGCCGACGAGCCGACCGCCAGCCTCGATTCGCACACCGCCGACCAGGTGCTTGACCTGCTGCGCGCGCAAGCCCACGCGCACGGCGTCGCGCTGCTGCTGGCCACCCACGACAGCCGGCTGCTGGTGCGCTGCGACCGCGAGCTGAAGCTGTTTGACGGCCGCATCGCCAGCGCCGACGACGCCGGCCGCGCGGGCAGCCCGCCCGAGGCCGCGGCCGCCCGCGCCCCGGCCTGGCCCCCATCGACCCACAGCGGCGGCCAGCCGCACCCCGCAGGAGCCACGCCATGAACGCACGCTGGTTGCAATTTGCCGCCCGCAACACCTTGCGCAACCGGCGCCGCTCGCTGGTCACGCTGGCCATCACCGCGCTGGGCACCGCGGCCATCTTGCTGGGCGGCGGTTTTGCGCTGTTCAGCTACCAGGGGCTGGCCGAGTCTTCGGCGCGCAGCAGCGGCCACCTGGTGATCGGCACCCCGGCGCAGTTCGCGCGCGACGAAGACGTGCCGCTGCAGCACGGGCTGGACGGCGCCGACGCGCTGCGCCAGCGCCTGCTGGCCGACCCGGCGGTGCGCCAGGTGCTGCCGCGGGTGGAGTTTTCGGGGCTGATCTCGAACGGCGACAAAAGCGTGGTGATGCTCGCCGCCGGCATCGACCCCGACGCCGAGTTCGCCATCAAGGGGCCGTTTCTGACCGTCAGCGCCGGCCGCATCCTGACCAACGCCGACCGCGGCGCGGTGCTGCTCGGCGAGCCGCTGGCGCGCAGCCTGAAGGCGCTGCCGGGCAGCAGCCTGACGCTGATGGCCAGCACCACCGAGGGCGCGCTGAACGCGGCCGACGTGACGGTGGCCGGCGTGGTCTCCACGGGCATCCCCGACATCGACCGCCGCCTGGTCTACACCGACGTGGCGGCGGCGCAAAAGCTGCTGGCCACGCCGCGCGTGTCGACGCTGGGCGTGTTTCTTGACCGCATGGACGCCACCGACCCGGCGCGTGAGCGGCTGGCCGCCGCGCTGCCGACGCTCAAGGTGCAGACCTGGCTGGACCAGGCGGTGTTCTACAAGAGCGTCAAAGAGCTCTACAACCGCATCTTTGGCGCACTGGGGCTGATCATCGGCGTGATCGTGGTCTTCGTCGTCGCCAACGCGATGGCGATGGCCATCATCGAGCGCACCCGCGAAGTCGGCACGCTGCGCGCACTGGGCACGCTGCCGCGGCAGCTGGTGGCCAGCTTCGCGCTCGAAGGGCTGTTGCTCGGCGGCGCCGGCGCCGCGGCCGGCGCGGCGCTGTCGCTGGCGGTGTCGCTGGCGCTGCTGGTGTTTCCGCTGCAAATGCCGCCGCCGCCTGGGCGCAGCGTCGGCTACCCGTTGCAAATCGCCATCGACCCGACGCTGTACGGCGCCACGCTGGCCGCGGTGCTGGCGCTGGCCGGCATCGCCGCGGCGCTGGTCGCGCGGCGCACGGTCGGCCAACCCATCGTCGACGCGCTGGCGCACACCTGAGCCGCCCGCCGCCGCGCCGTCGACCGGGTTCGACGGCGCCGCCGCCAACCACCTCTTCACCGAACTGGACACACTGTCATGACCCCACCCCTTGGCCACCGCGTGCAAGCGGCCGCGCTCGCCGCCAGCGCACTGTGCATCGCCGCCGCGTCGGCGCTGGCCGCCGACGACGTCACCGCGCTGCTGCGCGACGCCGACCGCTTTCGCGCCGGCGCCGACAACCTGCAGGTCGACACCCAGATCAGCGTCTTCAACCGCGACGGCAGCCTGGACAAGGAGCGCCGCTACACCGTGTTTGCGCAGGCTGATCGCAAGTCGCTGGTGCTGATGCGCTCGCCGGCCGAGGCCGGGCAAAAAGTGCTGATGCTGGGCGACGACTTCTGGCTGCTGCTGCCCAGCAGCGCGCGGCCGCTGCGCATCACGCCGGCGCAAAAGCTGCTGGGCGACGCGTCGACCGGCGACATCGCCACGCTGCGCTGGGCCGACGACTACCAGGGCCGAATCGTCGGCGACGAAAACTGCGACGGCACGCCGTGCCGGCACTTAAGCCTGGCCGCCGCGCGCAAGGGGCTGAGCTATGCCCGCATCGAGCTGTGGCTGGGCGCCAGGCGCCATGAACCGATCAGCGCCGAGCTGTACGTGCAAAGCGACAAGCTGGCCAAGCTGGCGCGTTTTGTCATCGAAGGCAGCGGCGCGCAGGCGGTGGTCGGCGAGATGGTGTTGCGCGACCAGCTCGGCAACCACAAGGAAACCCGCGTGCGCTACCTGTCGCGGCAGGCCAGGCAGGTGCCCGAGGCGTGGCTGAACCCGATGTTCCTGGCGCGCAGCCCGGCGCTGGAGTAGGCCATGGCGACCGCCCACCCAGGCCCATCGGTGCGGCGTCTGCGCGCCGTCGTCCCGACCGCGCTGGCCCTGGCCACCGCGCTGCTGGTTGCGCTGGCCGCCGGGTCGGCGCGCGGCGCGGCGGCTGGCGGGGACGATGGCAGCGCCGCCGGTACCAGCGCCGCCAGCAACGGCGGCACAGGCAACGGCGAGCTGCGCCTGCGCTGGCAGCCGCAGCAGGCGTCGTCGAACGGCCCGCTGGCCGTGGCGCGGGCGCTGGACCCGACGGTGGTCGAGGCGCCGGCCGGCAGCCTGGTCGCCGAAGCCCAGTGGCGGCGCACGCTGCAGCACCGCGCGGCGGGTCTGGGCTGGCAGTTGGGCATAGACGCGCTGGCGCAGACCAGCCACGCCGAAGGCGGCGCCACCGCCAGCCGGCTGCGCGCCAACGAGCTGTTCGCCAGCGTCGATGGCGCCAGCGGCTGGACCCTGCTGGCCGGCAAGAAGGTGGTCGGTTGGGACGTCGGCCAGGGCTTTCGGCCCAACGACGTGGTGCAGCAGGAGTCACGGCGCACGCTGCTGGCGCTGCCGGTCGAAGGCCGGCCGCTGCTGCAGGCCGAGCACTTTGCCGCCGAGCGCGCGCTCAGCCTGGTCTGGGTCAACCCGCAGCGCGCCGGCGACGCCGCGGCCGCGCAGCGCGGCGCCGACGAAAGCGCGCTCGCCGGCCGCGTCTACTGGCGGCTGGGCGCCACCGACGCCCACGTCTTCGGCCGCTGGGGCCAGCACAGCCGCGGTTCGCTCGGCGCGGCCTTCAGCCATGTGGCCAGCGACGACTGGTCGGTCCACGGCTCGCTGCGCGTGATGCAGCGCCACGACGGGTGGACCGTTGCGCCAACCGCGCCAGCCGCTGGCACCGGCACGGCGCCCAGCACCGCCAGCGCCAACCCGTGGCAGATCGCCAGCCGCGGCGGCGCGGCGCAGGCGCTGGTCGGCGCCAGCTGGACCGGCGCGCAGCAGCAAAGCCTGCTGGTCGAGGCCTGGCACGACGGCAGCGCGCTGTCGGACGCCGAGTGGCGCGGCTGGCAGGCGCGCAATGCCGCGCTGCCCGGCGCGCCGCTGCTGGCGCCGGCACGCGCCGGCGCGCTGGCCTGGGCCGCGTCACCACTGCAATGGCCCAACCTGCGCCGCGACAACCTGTTCGTGCGCCTGGCCTGGCAGCCCGACGCCTGGACCGCCTCGCTCGACCTGCTGCTGCAACCCGCCGACCGCGGCCACGCGCTGACCGCCGCGCTGCAATGGCAGGGCGACCGCTGGCGCCTGAACGCCGCCTGGCGCCGCCACGGCGGCCCATCCGGCGCGCTGCTGGCACAACTGCCGGCGCGCAGCGTCGGCGTGCTGTCGGCGACCTGGGCGTTCTGAGACCTCCGGCCTCGCGCCGTGCTTGCGCTGTTTGTCGCCACCCCTTCAATCTTGGGGGATACCCAATTCCAGGCAGAAGCGGTCTATAACCGCCCCCGGGCTTGGACGTAATATTTGCAAACTGAGGTAAATAATTTCGAAAAGCGCGGACAGCGGCGGCCGCGACGCACGACGGGGAGTTTGAACAATCCCCATCGCGGGCCCGCTGGCTTCGGCGCTTGGAGAGCGCTGGGAGGGGGGCAAGCGCGTGCCGAAGTCGTTTGTCGACGAATTACGCAGGGAACCAGGGGGCGATGTGTTTCTCGCCAACGTGCTGGCCACCGAAGAGGAAGGCTTGGTCGATCGCGCCAAGTTGGTCGAATTTTTCAAGCAGTGCGCTGCTGCGCCACGTGCCGCCGGGTCGTCGGCCGGTGCCCTGCCCACCGCGCGCAGCGTCATGATCGGCGCCGGCGGCGCGCCCGACCTGCGGCGCCACCGCCGCTTTCCCGAACACGACGGCAAAACGGTCAGCACACTGGTCAAATGGACTGACTGGTGGCTATTCCATGTCGATCAGCAGCGCCTTCAGGACATCGCAGACCATGCGGTGCTTGGCAAGCCGAAGGCGGACGACGACCCAGAGCGGATGGCGAAATACATCGAAAGCACATGCCAGGGCCAATGGTTCAAGTCGAACGCTTGCCTGGGTGGACCGATCACGTCCCAGACCAATGTCTGGATCAGCACCGTCGACCTGGACGGCGGGCAACCGGTGCCTGCGGTCGACGTCAATGGCTCGGCCTACCAGCTCGCTGATGCGCTTGGCCTGCCCTATGCCGCCAACGACTGGGTGCTGCGCTACACAGTCGATGCCGGCGAACTGCGCCGCAAGGCCTACGACACGGTCGCCCGGCCAAGCTTTGCCGACGGTGGCAATGGCCGGTTACGGGTGCGCAATCCCTCGCCTTACGGACGGCACTGCGCCCAACACGGCTGGGGCAACACCGCCCACCTGGCGTCTGCGGTCGGTGGGCATTGCGATGGCCGACCCGAGCGGGTTTGCCTGCGCGTGCCCCTGGCGGAGCTGTCAACGCTGCGCGTGCAATCCGTGGGTAAAGTCCACCGCGTCGCTGCCGATCCCCAGCCGATCGACGAAAAAAAGTTCGCCGCCTTGCTGTGCAACGGGCGAGCGTTGGATGACATCGTCGCTACCGTGAAGTCATGGCTGCCCTAAACACCACCCGCCGATGAAGCCGCTGCCACCGTTCTCCGATCTGGACGCTGCCGGTTTTGCCGACCTGCTTGAAGTCCGTCTGAAGGTGTTCCACGGCCCGGGCGAAGCCGAACGGCTGACGGCGATGGACTTGTTCGACCACACGCTGATGCGCTGGACGCCGGCCAATGAGTGGCTGGGCGCGTTCTACGCCGGGCTGTCGCCCCCGTCACAGCTGCAGTTCAGGCACGCGATCGCGCGCGCCATCACGCGTGCCCGGCCGGACAGCTTTCCGCTCGACGCCTTGCTTGACCTGATTCAGCTCGCCGGTGACGTTGGCGCGTTCGAGGCCTTGCCGGCAATGGTCGACCTGCTGGCCGACGGCGGTCCGTGGGCCTCGGTGCGCCCCGGCCCACTGCCCAGCGTGCTGGCGGTGATGAAGCGCTTCGGCTGTACCGAAGACGACGCGGCGTTTGCGCAGGTCGAGCGGCTGCTGGCGCTGCCGACATCGGTGCTCGGCGACCGCCTGGCTTTTGATGCGCTGGAAGTGTTGTTGTGCGCCCGCCCCACCCGCTGGGCTGAAGCCTGGACGCTGGTCGCACCCCACCTGCAGTGCGCGCTGTCGCCGTCCGGCGGCGACCCGGACCAAGCAACCGCGGCCTGGTTTGACCGCCGCATGACCGATCTGGTGCAACGCTGCTTTGCGCCGCTTTCACCCCGAACCTTGGCCGACGGACTGCGGGCGCTGGATCAAACAATGGGCCCGAACGTGGTCGCGGCGCTGGACGACGGCATGGCGCTGTGCGTGCTGTTCGTCAAGCTGGTGTGCGATGCCGACAGCCCGTTCGAGATCCACGGCGGGGACAGCGTGGGCGACTCCACCCGGCGGCTGGTGTGGCGTGGCTGTGCGCATGACGCCAGGGTGGACTGGCCGGCGTTGACTCCGGCCTGGGATCACCTCTGGCGGAAGCTGTCCAGCGCGAAGGTCTATCTGGATCTGTACAACCTCGGAACCAAATTGGCGCTTTCGCGCATCGAAGATTTGGACGCTCAGAAGTACTTCAGTGCACTGTTCCTGCAATCCGACCATTCGTACTTTACGGTTGTGAAATATGGTGGGGTCTCGCTGAATCGACTCACTGGATTACTCGATCGTTAAGCGAATTGACATCATGTCTACGCCTCCGGAAGCGACACCTGTAGGCGTGGCCCTCCAACCCGCAGGCAGCGGCAGCCCGTTCGAACCGGGTGTACAGGCCATCGTCGAAGCGGCGCGCTTGGCCGAGCGCTGCGAGGGCTACTGGTCTGACCAGCGTGATGGTATGGAGGGTTGGACTGTCGATTACGCCGTCGACATTAACGTCGTCATGTTGTTCGCGCAGCCAGCAGGAAAGCTTCGCTATGCCGAGCTGATTTCCGGCCTGGACACGAACGCGACGTATGCGCTGGCCGAACTGTTGGGCCGATTCATCCTGCTGCGCTTGCCTGCGTTCGGCATCCACGGAGCGGCGGCCTTGGGTGATGCGGGCAAGTCGTGCGCCGGGAGTGCGCTGGTCGTCATTCCGCCCCACGACGACGAATACGACCGCGTGCGGCTGGCGGTGATGAACGCGGCGCTGACCGAAGCCATCGGCGCTGCCGAGGCGCTGCCGACGTTGGTGGCCGCGGTCCAGGAACGACTTCCCCAAGGCATGACGGGCGTTGAAGCGCTTGCCGAATTGCTCGCCAGCGATTTCGAATTCCTGCTTTCCGCGCTGGACGGCCGCTCGGGCGCGCTGCGCGAATTGGCCCGCCTGAGCCAGTTGTCGCACCGGCTGCTGAACCTGTACCGCGTGCCGGCCTATCGCAATGCACCCGCGGCGCAGCCACTGCTGCCGCGGATTCACGGCCACGACACAACCGATCGCGCAGACTACTTCGCACTCGTTGGCCAATGGCGCGAGCGGCTTGAACGCCATCGTCCGCCGAGAAAGCCGGACCATGCGCTGCTGTGCGACGCCGAAGTGATGGCCACACTGCAAATGGTCAACCAGCGCGCCGCGCCGTTGCGCAGAAAGCTGGTGCTGATTACCGGCTCGGAGGACTTGTTTCGCGCCGGGTCCGAGTGGCGACTCGGACCTGATGGCGGCAGGTTCGACTTCGCGCGCGCCTACCTGCGCCACCCGCAAGCCTTTGTGGGTGCCAAAGCGTTCTTCGAACGGCGCGGTGCATCGCCGGCCCGGCAGCCCGTTGCAGCGCCAGCGGCCGAGGCTGAGGCCGCGGTAGGCGCAGCAGTATCGGATGGGCGCCAGCCACCGGTCGCGCGCGACGACCACTCGTCGCGGATGCGCATTGTCGATTGGCTGAATCTGTTCTTCCCGAAGGCGCTGTCGCAGGTTCGGTACACCAGTGGCCAATTGGGCGCGGATGCCGTCCGCACGCATGACGCCGCGGTGCGTGCCGACGTACGCCGTCTGCGGGCGATCCAGCGGCTCGACGATCAATGGGTGCTGGCCACGCTGGCGACGCTGGCAAAAAGCCAATTTCGGAGTTTGACCGGGCGTTCGTTCCCTGACGGTGTGCTCGACGACCTGGCCGAGGAGATCAACGCCATTGCGGTCGACCTTGGCGTCGAAATCGAAGGTTCGGTGAAGGCGCAGTCGCGGGTGGTGGAGTTCCTGGACGGACTGAGCACGCAGTTGGGAACCACCATCACCGTCGACCGCTTGCACGAGGTGCTTGCCGAACGCATCGAACACACCGTCGCGCGGCTGTACCTCGGTACCGGCGAACTCGGCGTGATGCAGCTCATCGGAAATGGGGATCCGGTTCGCGGCGTGCCGGCGCTGCGCTTTGACCGCCACTTCCCGGCGGCCAGCCAGCAGAGCGAAACCCTTTGCCGCAAGCTGTGGGCCGGCAGTCGGGATTTCGACCTCGGCGGTGTGTACGACGAGCTGGCGACGGACGACCCAGAGCACTACCACGCCCACCTCCTGCATGCGCAGGTATACGCCGCGCGGGGCCACTGGTTTGCTTGCCGGACGCTCAGCCGGCTGGCGCTGCAGGTTTCGCGACGAATCCCGGCCGACCGCCAGAACGGTCGTCGAGGCCGCGAGGCGGCCTACCTGATGGCGGTGTCCGAGCGCCGCCTGGCGAAGTCGGTTGCCGACCTTGGCCGCGTGCGCGAGGCGCTGGCCACCGCGCAGTCTCTTGAGACTCCGGGCGAGAGCCAGGATCCGCGGTTTCGTGCCGAGTCGCTGGCCTGCGATGTCACCGAGCTGCAATTTCGGCGTTTCGTCCACGGCCCCGCGCCGACCGCCTACCCGGTCGCGCGTTCGCTCGACGAGTGCCGAAGCATTCTTTCGGCGTTGCGCGCCACCGACCCGAACGCACACCCTGTGTCGATGCGCTGCTGGGTGCTGCGTCAAGTGGTCACCAACGTGCTGATCGTCGCCCTGCTGGCCGAAATCGACCACCTGAACGCCCCCGACGCCGCGCAACAGGCCGACCTGCGCGGCCTGCTCAAACGGCTGCGCGACGCGCACCTGGCACCGGACTCCGAGAAGGACAGCCATGGCCTGACCTACCCGGATGGCTTGTCCAGCTTCGTCTACGACATCGCCACGGTGGCCTTTGACACGCCGCAGCGCGCACAGCTGGCTGCTGTCCGACTGGCGCATGAAGCGCCGCTGGGCATAGGCGTGCCGCCGTTCGAAGAAGCGCGCAAGGCGCTGTTCCGGCAGTTTGTCCGCGACAAACTGGCGCCGCCAGCGACCACATCCGCGCCACCGGCGGGCTGACGTCGCGCGCGCGCCGCGGCGGTGGATGGATCGCCCGGCGGGTGGACACCAATCTGGGTAGGTAAAGCCGGTGTCCGCCGACAATCCAAGCATGCCAGCCGCCCGTGCGACCGATGCCGCCATCACGCCGCGCAGCGTGCTGCTGTGGGTCTGGCGGCACCTGCGCGTTGGCGCGCTGATCAGCGTTGGCGTCGCCGGTTTCCTGAACCTGGTCTACCGCGCGCCGTTCGGCGTCACGCTGGTCTATTCGCTGTGCATCGGGTTGACCATCACTTTTTTGATTGAGCTTGGCCGCGTCGGTGCAGGTACCTGGTGGCCGCGGCGCCGGTCGGGCGGCGACAGCCGCGCGCGCGAATGGCCGGGCTGGGGCTTCATGGCGCCTTGGGTGCTGGCGTCGGCGATGGTCGGCTACGCCATCGGCTCGCTGCTGGGCGACGCCTTGACCGGGCTGCCGCGCACCGCGTCGACCTTTGGCGGCAACCCGCGCTCGGTGGCGCTGGTGCTGCTGGTCAGCGTCGGCGTGTCGCTGGGCATCACCTGGTTTTTCTACACCCGCGGCCGGCTGGCCAGCGCGCAGGCGCAGGCCGAGGCGGCGCGCCGCACCGCGCTGGAAAACCAGTTGAAGCTGATGCGCTCGCAACTGGAGCCGCACATGCTGTTCAACACGCTGGCCAACCTGCGCGTGCTGATCGGGCTGGACGCGGCGCGCGCGCAGGACATGCTGGACCACCTGATCGCCTTCTTGCGCAGCACCCTGGCGGCGTCGCGGCTGGAGCAGCGGCCGCTGGCCGATGAGTTCAGCCACCTGGCCGACTACCTGGCGCTGATGGCCATCCGCATGGGGCCGCGGCTACAGGTGGCGTTTGACCTGCCGGCCGAGCTGGCCAGCGCGCCGGTGCCGCCGCTGCTGCTGCAGCCGCTGGTTGAAAACGCGGTGCGCCATGGGCTGGAGCCGCAAGTCGCCGGTGGCCGCATCGGCGTGCAGGCGCGGCGCGACGGCGCGCGCCTGTGGCTGACCGTGCGCGACACCGGCGCCGGGCTGCCCGCTGTCCACGGCCAGGCGCCGGTCGCCGCCGACGGCGGCTTCGGCACCGCGCAGGTGCGCGAGCGGCTGGCGGTGCTTTACGGTGCTCAGGCCGGTCTCACGCTGGCGCCGGCCGACGATGGCGAAGGCGGCACGCTGGCCGAGGTGTGGCTGCCCGTCGCCGGACCGATTCGAGCCCCCGCCTGAGCGCGCCGTGAACCCAGCCGCAACCCCCGACACGCCGCCGCCCGCGGCGACCGCGCTGGTCGCCGAAGACGAGCCGCTGTTGGCCGCGGCACTGGTCGCCGAGTTGCGCCGCGGCTGGCCCGGGCTGCACATCGTCGCCCAGGTTGGTGACGGCCTGGCCGCCGCGGCGCAGGCCCTGGCGCTGCGGCCGCAGGTGTGCTTTCTGGACATCCGCATGCCCGGCCAAAGCGGGTTGGACGCGGCGCAGGCGCTGGCCGAAGACTGGCCCGACGACGGCGTGCCGCTGCCGCTGCTGGTTTTCGTGACCGCCTACGACCAGTACGCGCTGGCCGCCTTCGACGCCCAGGCCGCCGACTACCTGGTCAAGCCGGTGCAGCCGGCGCGGCTGGCGCGGTGCATCGCGCGGCTGCAGCAACGCTTGCGTGCGCGCCAGCCATCCATCGTCCAGCCGCCATCGGCCACCGCCCCGGCCGCCGCTGCCGCCGCCACGACCGACGCCACTGCCGACCCGGCGCTGGCGCAATTGCGCGCGCTGCTGGCCGCGCACGCCGCGTCAGCGCCGCCGGTGCCGCGGCTGGAGGTGGTCCAGGCCGCGGTCGGCACCCTGGTGCACCTGGTGCCGGTGGCCGAGGTGTTGTACTTCGAGGCCGCCGACAAATACCTGCGCGTGGTCACCGCCGAGCGCGAGCACCTGATCCGGCTGTCATTGAAAGAGTTGCTGCCGCAACTTGACCCGCAGGTGTTCTGGCAGGTCCACCGCGGCCTGGTGGTGCGCGCCAGCGCCATCCGCACCGCGCAGCGCGACGATTCCGGCAAGGTCTATCTGCACTTGCGCGACCGCCCCGAACGGCTGACCGCCAGCCGGCTGTACGCGCACCTGTTCAAGGGCATGTGAGCGGCGATGGCGACAAGCCCAGGGAGGCGGCGAACCGGCAAACCTTGTACAGGCGCCGCGCTCAGGCGCCCGATTCGACCGCCGCGCGACAGCGCTCGCAACTGCTGAGAAGGTGGCGGCGCATGGCCTGTCGCGCCGCTTCGGCGTCGCGCGCGGCAATCGCCTCGACGATGCGCTGGTGCTCATCGTTGGCCAGCTCCAGCATGGCGCGGTACTTGGGCGCGTCCGGACCGACCGGGCTCAGCCGCGAGCCGGGCATGGTGGTCACCACGCCCATCGAAGTCAGCAGCTCGACGAAGTGGCTGTTCTGCGTTGCCCGCGCCACGCCGACGTGAAACTGGAAGTCCGCGTTCACCGACTCGACGCCGGCTTCGGCGGCCGCCTTCAGTGCGTCCAGCGTGCCTCGCAACTCGACCAGGTTGCGCTTGCTGCGGCGTTGCGCGGCCAGTGCCGCAGCCTCGCCTTCAACGCCCACCCGCAGTTCAAACACTGCCACCACGTCGTGCAGCGTGGCGGCACGCTCGGGCGAGACGCGAAAGCCGGCGTCGCCTTCGTGGCTGATGACGAAGGTGCCGATGCCGTGGCGGGTCTGCACCAGGCCGGCGGCCTGCAGCCTGGAAATGGCCTCGCGCACGACGGTGCGGCTGACCCCGAACTGACCCATGATCACCGATTCGCTGGGCAGCTTGGCGCCGTGGGCAAGGCGCCGTTCGCGGATCTGACCGCCCAGCGCATCGACCAACTCCATCGCCAGATTGCGCGGCTTGCGCCGGACAGCCGCCAACGGCTGATCTTGATGCAACGCAGAAGACATTGGGTATTCCCTAGTAAAGCGACGTTGACAACATCGGTCGCTGCATACATCATAGTTGTACGACAACTGATGACTGAACACCAGTGGTCCAATATCTCACATGGCTTGAGGTCAATCAAGCAGCGCACAGTCGATATTTAACGCCCACTGGTAACCCTGGACAGCCCCCGTCCCGCACAGCATCCGCCACTCCTCCACATCACCGGAATCCGCCATGAAACTGCTGACCAAGACCTTGATCGCCATCGCCGCCGCGGCCGGACTGGCCACTGCGCAGGCCAACACCTTCCGTTCGGCCGACACCCACAACGCCGACGACTACCCGACCGTGCTGGCGGTCAAGCACATGAGCGAGCTGCTTGAGAAAGCCACCGGCGGCAAGCACAAGATCAAGGTCTTCAACAAGAGCGCGCTGGGCACCGAAAAAGAAACCATCGACATGGTGAAGATCGGTGCGCTGGACCTGGTGCGCGTCAACGTGGCGCCGATGAACAACCTGTGCCCGCTGACCATGGTGCCGACCATGCCCTTCCTGTTCCGCTCGGTCGACCATATGCGCAAGGTGCTTGACGGCCCGGTCGGCCAGGAAGTCTTGAAGAGCTGCGACGCCGCCGGCTACATCGGCCTGGCGTTCTACGACTCGGGCGCGCGCTCGATTTATGCCAAGAAGCCGATCAAGAGCGCGGCCGACGTCAAGGGCATGAAGATCCGCGTCCAGCAGTCCGACCTGTGGGTGGCGCTGGTCAGCGCGATGGGTGCAAACGCCACGCCCATGCCGTATGGCGAGGTCTACACCGGGCTGAAGACCGGGCTGATCGACGCCGCCGAGAACAACATCCCGTCCTACGACACCGCCAAGCACTTCGAGTCGGCCAAGTTCTACTCGCGCACCGAGCATTCCATGGCGCCGGAAATCCTGGTCATGTCCAGGCTGGTGTGGGACAAGCTGCCGGCCGACGAGCAGGCCAAGATCCGCAGCGCGGCCAAGGAGTCGGTGGCCTTCCAGCGCAAGAAGTGGGACGAGCAGGAAGCCAAGTCGCTGGCCGCGGTCAAGGCCGGTGGCGCGCAGGTTGGCGAGGTCGACAAGGCGTCGTTCCAGTCGCTGATGGCCCCGGTCTACGACAAGTTCATGACCACGCCCGACATGAAGCGACTGGTCAAGGCCGCGCAGGACACCAAGTAGCCTTTTCAATCCAATAGTCGGCCGACCGAATGGCGCGTCGCGAGACGCGGCAAGACCGGCCGGCCTGGCCCACGGCCACCCTCCAGGAGACGCCACCATGTACACCCGCCTGTGCGCCTCGCTGTCGCGGATTTCGCTGTGGATCGCGGTGGTCTTGCTGATCGTCGTCATCCTGTGCGTGCAGTGGCAGGTGATCGGCCGCTACGTCTTCAACGACTCGCCCACCTGGGCCGAGTCGCTGGCGCTGCTGCTGGTGCTGTATGTCACCGCCTTTGGCGCGGCGGTCGGCGTGCGCGACAGCAGCCACGTCGGCTTCGAGACGCTGGTGCAGTCGCTGCCGCCCGGCGCGCGCAAGGCCACTGAAGTGTTCGCCTTCGCGCTGGTCGGCGTGTTCGGCGCGGTCATGTCCTACGGCGGCTGGACCTGGGCACAGGCCAAGTGGACCGAGATCAAGCCGATGCTTGGCGTGCCCGACGCACTTGACTACGTGCCGATGATCATCACCGGCGTGCTGATCATCATGTTCTCGATCGAGCACATCCTGGCCAGGCTGAAGGGCACCACCATCGAGCCCGCCTGGCACTAGACCTGCTCAGTGACCGCGAAAGCGCGGTCGCCCAAAACACCATCGAAATTCGAACACTGCCCGCCGGCTGTGGCCGAGTGGCTGCGCCTGCATGCCAGCGCCACCGGGACCAAAGCACCGCACTGCACCGAGGGAAGCACCATGGAACTGACCGTACTGACCATTGCGTTCACGCTGCTGCTGTTGCTCGGCGTACCGGTGGCATTCGCCATTGGCCTGTCGTCCATCGCCACCATCCTGGCCGCCGGGCTGCCGCTGCCGGTGGTGTTCCAGAAAATGATCGGCGGCATGCAGGTGTTCTCGTTCCTGGCGATTCCGTTCTTCGTCTTCGCCGGTGAACTGATGCTCTACGGCGGTATTGCCGACCGCATCGTGCGCTTTGCCAACAGCCTGGTCGGCCACGTCCGCGGCGGGTTGGGCATGAGCAACGTCGTCGGCTGCACGCTGTTCGGCGGCGTCGCCGGTTCACCGCTGGCCGACGTGTCGGCAATCGGCTCGGTGATGATTCCGTTGATGAAGAAGGAAGGCTACGACGCCGACTACGCGGTCAACGTCACCACCCATGCGGCGCTGGTCGGAGCCATCATGCCGACCTCGCACAACATGATCATCTACACGCTGGCCACCTCGGGCATCGCCTCGGTCAGCATGTTTGCACTGATTCTTGCTGGCCTGGTTCCGGCGCTGTTGCTGACCGTGTGCAACCTGGCAGCGGCGTACTACGTGGCGGTCAAGCGCGGCTACCCGACGAACGGCAAGTTTCCCGGCTGGGGCGAAGTGTTGAAGGCCTTTGGCGTGGCACTGCCCGGGCTGCTGGTGGTGGTGATCATCCTGGCCGGCATTCTGTCGGGCGCCTTCACCGCCACCGAGTCGGCGTCGGTCGCGGTCGCCTGGGCCTTGCTGATCACGCTGGTGGTCTACAAGACCATGACCTGGGAGAACTTCCTCAAGGCCTGCGCCAAGGCCGCCAAGACCACCGGCGTGGTGCTGCTGCTGATCGGCATTTCCAACGCCTTTGGCTACTTTCTGGCCTTGTACGAGGTGCCGCAACTCACCGGCGAGCTGATGCAAAAGGTCAGCGACAACAAGTGGGCGATCTTCTTCATGATCAACCTGCTGTTGTTCGTGCTCGGCACCTTCCTGGACATGGCGCCGACGATTCTGATCTGCACGCCTATCTTCCTGCCGATTGCAATGCAGTACGGCATGGACCCGGTCCAGTTCGGCATCGTGCTGCTGATCAACTGCGCACTCGGCCTGAACACGCCGCCAGTGGGTTCGGTGCAGTTCGTCGGCTGCGCGATCGGTGAAATCTCGGTCGGCCAGGTGATGAAGACGATCGCCCCGTTCTACACCGCGCTCGGCGTGTGCCTGATGCTGGTGACTTACGTGCCCATTTTCTCGCTCTGGTTGCCCTCGCTTTTCAAGTAAGCAGCCTGCGCCAAACCGGTCTCCGCGCAGGGCAAGCCTCGCTGATCAACACCTTGCAGTTGGTCCTTGACAATGGTCCCGACGCCCCCGGCTGTCCAGCCGCGGACACCGTGTTTGCCTGCGGCCACCGGCTCATTCGCTGACGCAACGGGCAAAGACTTCGGGCGCTGACCGCCGCCACGGCTCGCGGCAGCGCCCACCAGCGGTGCCTGTCGCGTCCAGGCGCCATCGACCCCTACCGACACATACACACACACACACCAATGGCTGCAAAAGATCGCATGGCGGTGCTGACCGCGCTGATGACCCAAGGCGTGATACCGGTCTTCTACCACCCCGACGCCGAGGTCTGCAAAAAGGTGATCCAGGCCTGCGCCAACGGCGGCGCGAAGTGCATCGAGTTCACCAACCGCGGCGACTTTGCCTCGCACGTGTTCTACGAGGTGACGCGCCACTTCGACCAGACCGACCCGTCGGTGATCATGGGCGTGGGCTCGATCGTCGACGCGCCGACCGCCGGCATCTACATCGCCAACGGCGCCAAGTTCATCGTCGGCCCGCTGTTCAATCCCGACGTGGCGCGGCTGGCCAACCGGCGCAAGATCGCCTACAGCCCGGGCTGCGGCACGCTGACTGAAATCAACCTGGCCGAGGAGTTCGGCTGCGAAATCGTCAAGGTGTTTCCCGGCAGTTCGGTCGGCGGCCCCGAGTTCATCAAGAGCGTGCTCGGGCCGTGCCCGTGGACCCGCATCATGCCCACCGGCGGGGTCGAGCCGACCGAGGAGTCGCTGCGCAAGTGGTTTGGCGCCGGCATCGTCGCCTGCGGCATCGGCGGCAACCTGATCACCAAGGCCTTGCTCGACGCGCAGGACTACGCCGGCATCGAGCGACGGGTCGCCGAGGTGGTGCAGTTGATCAAGACCATCCGCGCCGAACTGGCCGCCAAACGCTGATCAAGAGGCCAACCTAGAGGCAACTGCAATGGCCGACGATCCAAAGCTTGAATCCCCCGCAGGCGCGATGACCGGCGCGCCGGCGGTGCAGCGCGTCGCGCTGTTCGGCGAATGCATGATCGAGCTGCGTGGCGAAGCCTTTGGCAGCAAGCAGGAGGGCTTTGGCGGCGACACGCTGAACACCGCCGTCTACCTGGCCCGGCTCAGCCGCGGCCAGCGCGTCGACGTGGGCTACGCCACCGCGCTGGGCACCGACCCGCTCAGCGCGCGCATGCTCGCCGCCTGGCAGGCCGAGGGCATAGACACCACCTTGGTGCGCCGTCTGGCCGGCCGGCTGCCGGGGCTGTACGCGATCGAGCTGGATGCGTCCGGCGAACGGCAGTTCTACTACTGGCGCGACAACAGCGCCGCGCGCAGCTACTTCGCCTGCCCGGCAACGCCGCTGGAAGACGCCTGCGCCGGTCTGGGCACGCTGTATGCCAGCGGCATCAGCCTGGCCATCCTGTCCGACGAGGCGCGTGGCCGGCTGTTTGCGGCGATGCGGCGGGTACGCGACGGCGGCGGCAGGGTGGTCTTTGACAACAACTTCCGGCCCCGGCTGTGGCCCGACCTGGCCGCCGCGCGCGCCGCGTTCGACCACGCCTACGCCCTCAGCGACACCGTGCTGGCGACGCTGGACGACGAAGTCGCTCTGCGTGGCGAGGCCACCGAAGACGCCGCGCTGGCGCGCCTGCTGGCCTGGCCGGCACGCGAGGTGGTGGTCAAGCGCGGTGCGCGGCCCAGCCTGGTGCGGCTGGACAACGCGCCGGCGGTCGAGGTGCCGGTGCAGCCGGTGGCGCGGGTGGTCGACACCACCGCCGCCGGCGACTCATTTGCCGGCGCCTACCTCGCAATGCGCCTGTCCGGCGCCGACCCGGTGCGCGCCGCGCGGGCCGCCAACCGCATGGCGGCGGTGGTGATCCAGCACCCCGGCGCGCTGATTCCCCACGAGGCCATGCCCTCGCCCCAGGCCCTGCTGGCGGATTGAAGTCGTCAGCGGCAGATCAAAACCGTGTTTCGCTGAACACACTGAGAGGCTTCCCATGAAGATGACATTTCGCTGGTATGGCGATTCCGACCCGGTCCCGCTGGCCCATATCCGCCAGATTCCTGGTGTCGAGGGCATCGTCTCGGCGGTTTATGACGTGTCGGTCGGCGAGGTCTGGCCGGTCGACAACATCCGCGCGCTGAAGGCCAAGATCGAGTCGCACGGGCTGCGCTTCGAGGTCATTGAAAGCGTTCCGGTGCACGAGGACATCAAGCTCGGCAAGCCCTCGCGCGACCGCCTGATCGACAACTACTGCCAGACGCTGCGCAACCTGGCCAACTGCGGGCTGAAGGTGGTTTGCTACAACTTCATGCCGGTGTTCGACTGGACCCGCACCACGCTGGAATTGGAACTGCCCGACGGCTCGAAGACGCTGGGCTTCGACATGGCCACGGTGAACAAGATCGACCCGTCCGAGGGCATACAACTTCCGGGTTGGGACGCCAGCTACAAGCCCGACGAGTTGCGCGCCCTGCTGGCCGAGTACGCCAGGATCGACGAGGAAACGCTGTGGTCGCACCTGGAGTACTTCCTGCAGCGGGTGATTCCGGTCGCCGAGGAGGTGGGGCTGAAGATGGCCATCCACCCCGACGACCCGCCGCGGCCGATCTTTGGCCTGCCGCGCATCGTCAAGAACCGTGATGACCTGGCCCGCCTGCTGGCGATCAGGGACACCCCGGCCAACGGCCTGACGCTGTGCTCGGGCTCGCTCGGCGCCGACTGCATGAACGACATCGCCGCGATGGTGCGCGAGTTCGCCGGCCGCAAGCGCATCCACTTTGCCCACCTGCGCAACGTCAAGGTCAATGCCGCCGGCGACTTTCATGAAACCGCGCACCGCTCGGTCGACGGCTCGCTGGACATGGCCGAGATCGTCCGCGCCTACTACGAGGCCGATTTCGATGGTTATGCGCGGCCGGACCACGGCCGCATGATCTGGGGCGAAACCGGCAAGCCCGGCTATGGGCTGTATGACCGCGCGCTCGGCGCGGTCTACCTCAACGGGCTGTGGGAAGGCATTGCCAAGGTGGAAGGGGCGACCAAATGAGCGACGCAACGACGGCCGAATCGAGTGCCGTGGCGCTGCCGTTCAGGATCGACTTGACCGGCAAGGTGGCGGTCGTCACCGGCGGTGGCGGCGTGCTGTGCTCGGAGCTTGCCGCCGCGCTGGCGGCCTGCGGCGCGCGCATCGCCGTGCTCGACCTGAACCTGGAAGCAGCCGAAAAGGTGGCCGCCGGCCTGCGCGCGCAAGGCGGCAGCGCGATCGGCCTGGCCGCCAACGCGCTGGAGCGCGCCTCGCTGGAGGCCGCCGCCGCGCGCGTGCTGAGCGAGCTGGGGCCGTGCGACCTGCTGCTCAACGGCGCCGGCGGCAACCACCCCAAGGGCACGACCACCAAAGAGGTGTTCGAGCCCGGTGACCTGGCCGACAAAAGCCTGACCACCTTCTTCGACCTTGACCCCAGGAGCATCGAGTTCGTCTTCAACCTCAACTTCCTCGGCACGCTGCTGCCGACCCAGGTGTTTGCCCAGCAAATGGTGGGCCGCGCCGGCTGCACGATCATCAACGTCTCGTCGATGAACGCCTTCCGGCCGCTGACCAAGATTCCGGCCTACAGCGGCGCCAAGGCGGCGGTGAGCAACTTCACGCAGTGGCTGGCGGTGCACTTTGCCAAGGTCGGCATCCGCGTCAACGCGCTGGCGCCGGGCTTTTTCGTCACCGCGCAAAACCGCGACCTGCTGTTCGACAAGGCCAGCGGCGCGCCCACCGCGCGGGCGAAGAAGATCGTCGAGCACACGCCTATGGGCCGCTTTGGCGAGTCGCACGAGTTGATCGGCACCTTGCTCTGGCTGGCCAGCCCGGCGGCGTCGGGCTTTGTCAACGGCGTCGTCATTCCGGTCGACGGTGGCTTTGCCGCCTACTCCGGCGTTTGACAGTCCGAGAGTCCCACCGCCCGTCACCCGGCCACGGAGTTGTCATGACTGCATTCATCAATCAGGACTTCCTGCTGAGCACCGCCACCGCGCGGCGGCTGTACCACGAGGTGGCCGCCGAGCTGCCGATCATCGACTACCACTCGCACCTGCCGCAGGGCGAGATTGCCGCGCGCAAGACCTGGCGCAACATCACCGAGTTGTGGCTGGGCGGCGACCACTACAAGTGGCGGCTGATGCGCAGCGCCGGCGTGCCCGAGTCGCACATCACCGGCGAGGCCAGTGACCGCGACAAGTTCATCGCCTTTTGCAGCGTGCTGCCGCTGGCCATCGGCAACCCGGTGCACCACTGGTCGCACCTGGAGCTGCGTCGCATCTTCGGCATCGACGCCGTGATCAACGCGGCCAACGCCGCCACGCTGTGGGAGCAGATCAACGCCAGGCTGGCCGGCATGGACGCCTGGAGCATGCTGGCGCAGTCCAGGGTCGAGGTCGCCTGCACCACAGACGACCCGGCCGACGACCTGGCGCAACACGCCGAGGTGGCGGCGCTCGGCATCGCGACGCGGGTGCTGCCGGCGTACCGGCCGGACAAGGCAATGCGCGTCAACGCCGACGGCTTTGCCGACTACCTGACCCGCCTGGGCCAGGCCGCCGATGTCGAAATCGGCTCGTTCGCCGCGCTGTGCGAGGCGCTGGAACGCCGCGTGGCCTACTTCCATGCACGCGGCGCGCGCATCTCCGACCACGCGATTGACCTGCGCCTGCCCGAGCAATTGGCCAGCGCCGCCGAGCTGCAGGCCTTGTTCGCGCGCCGGCTTGCCGGCCAGACGCTGCCGACCGAGGGCGTGGCGCAGCTTCAGCTCGGCATGCTGAGCCACCTTGGCCGCGTCTACGCGCGCCACGGCTGGGCGATGTGTCTGCACATCGGCGCGCAGCGCAACAACAGCACGCGGCAGTGGCGCCGGCTGGGTGCCGACACCGGCTTCGACTCGATCTCCGACCTAGGCTCCAGCGCCGCGCTGGCGGCGTTTCTTGACGCGCTGGACGCCGACAACCTGCTGCCCAGGACGCTGCTGTTCTGCCTGAACCCGACCATGAACGAAGTCTTGTCGACCATGATCGGCAACTTCCAGGACGGCACGCAAGCCGGCAAGCTGCAATTCGGCCCGGCCTGGTGGTTCAACGACCACAAGCTGGGCAACCTGCAGCAGTTCGTCACGCTCGCCAACCATGGCGTGCTCGGCAGCTTTGTCGGCATGGTGACCGATTCGCGCAGCTTCGCCTCGTACCCACGCCACGACTACTTCCGCCGCCTGCTGTGCCGGCAGCTTGGCGACTGGGTCGAAGGCGGCGAATACCCGGACGACCGCGACGCGCTGGCCACGCTGGTGCGCGGCATCGCCTACGACAACCCGAAGCGCTACTTCGCGCTGTAGCGGCGCGGCCAGCCGGGGTGACGTTGGCCTGGCCACTGGGGCTGGGCCGACATTGGCGCGTGTCATGCGCGGCTTGCCGTCGCGTCGCCTAACTTGAATCTTAAACGTGCCACGCGGCGCATTGCCTGCCGCGCCGGCGCACCTGCCCGATGGAGAAAACGATGACCCCTGTTCACCCTCTTCGCCAGGCCGCGCTTGGCGCCGGCCGGCCGCTGCCGGCGCGCCGCCGGGCGATCGCGCTCGGCGCGGTGCTGGCGGTGGGCGGCTGGCTGGCCGGCTGCGCCAGCGTCGCTGTCCCGGCCCAGCCCGAGGTCCAGGCGCGCAGCAAGCCGCTGCTGACGGTCGGCACGCTGCGCTTCAAGGACTTGAACGGCAACGGCCAGCTCGACGCCTATGAGGACTGGCGCCTGCCGGTCGAGCGCCGCATCGACGACCTGCTGGCGCGAATGACCGCGCAAGAGCGGGCCGGGATGATGCTGATCCAGACCCTCAACGCCAGCGCCGGCGGCGGCACCGGCGCGCAGCACGAGCAGTTCATCGGCAGCGAGAAGATGACCCGCTTCATCTTCCGCAACCCGATCGTCGCGGCGCCCAACCCGGCGATCCAGGGCGGGCTGGCCGGGCCGCAGATCACGCCGCGCCAGGCCGCTGAATACACCAACCGCGTGCAGGCCATGGCCGAGGCCACGCGGCTGGGCATTCCGGTGCTGTTCAAGAGCAACGCGCGCAACCATTACGAGCAGGATGCGCGGCCGGGCATCAACGTCGCCGCCGGCTCGTTCAGCACCTGGCCCAAGGAGGCCGGGCTGGCCGCCACGCGCGACATGGCGCTGGTGCGCGAGTTTGCCGACACCATGCGCCAGGAATGGACCTCGATCGGCCTGCACGGCATGTATGGCTACATGGCCGACCTGTCGACCGAGCCGCGCTGGTACCGCGTGCATGAAACCTTTACCGAAGACGCCGACCTGGCCGCCGACATCATGACCAACCTGGTCAGGACGCTGCAGGGCGAGCGGCTAAACCCGGCAAGCGTGGCGCTGACGATGAAGCACTTCCCCGGCGGCGGCCCGCAGGACGGTGGCGGCGACCCGCACTACCTGTTCGGCAAGGACCAGGTCTATCCCAGCGGCAACTTCGACTACCACCTCAAGCCGTTCAAGGCGGCGATTGCCGCCGGTGTGTCGGCGGTGATGCCTTACTACGGCATTCCGGTCGGCCAGAAGTACCAGCCCAACCACGTCGGCATGGCGTTTTCCAAAGGCATCGTCACCGACTTGCTGCGTGGCGAGCTGGGCTTTCAGGGCTACGTCAATTCCGACACCGGCATCATCGGCCCGCCCGGCGCCAACCGCGCCTGGGGACTGGAAAAGTCATCGGTCGACGAGCAACTGGTGATGGCCATCAACGCCGGTGCCGACGTGCTGTCGGGCTTCAACAGCAACGCGCAAATCCTCAATTTGGTCACCAGCGGCGCGCTGCCGCAGTCGCGCGTGGACCAGGCGGTCAGGCGGCTGCTGAAAGAGCAGTTCCAGCTCGGCCTGTTTGAAAACCCGTACTGCAGCCCGGACGCCGCCGAGGCCACCGTCGGCAAGGCCGAATTCAAGGCCCGCGCCGACCTGGCGCAGCGCCGCTCGATCGTGCTGCTGCAAAACAACGCCCGCAGCCTGCCGCTGGCCAGCGGCGTGGGGGCCGCGCGGCCGATGGTCTACACCATGGGCCTGGCCAATGCGGCGGTCGAAGCCGCCGGCTTTGCGGTGACCACCGGCGACCACCCCGCCGACGCGCCGCGACCGCCGGTGCCACCGGGCACGCGGCGGGCGATCATCCGCGTCAACATCAGCAACCCGGTGCTGCCCCTGCCCGACAGCGAGCCGCTGCCCATACCCGGCATGAGCCCGCGCACCATTTTTGGCGGCGCGCTGCCCGACGAGCTGAACTACCTGGCGCTGTCGGACATGGTCGGCCGCAAGTCGTGGCAAATGGTGCCCACGCTGGCCGACGTGCAGGCGGTGATGCGCGAAGTGGGTGCCGAGAACACCGTGCTGGCGATCTACTTCCGCCAGCCCTATGTGCTCGACGACGCCAGCGGGCTCAAGCGCGCCGGCGCGATCGTCGCGCTGTTCGGCGCCGACGACGCCGCGCTGCTTGACGTGCTGACCGGCAAGTTCAAGCCGCAGGGCAAGCTGCCGTTCGCGCTGGCCAACAGCGCCGCGGCCATCGTGCGCAACGCGCCCGACGCCCCCGGCTACCCGGCGGCCGACACGCTGTACCCGTTCGGCTTCGGGCTGAGCTACTGACTGACTGACTGACTGACTGACAGGGGCAGGGGCCTGGCAACCGCTGACGACCACCCAGTGGCCGTCACCGCGCCTTCAAGCCGCTCAAAACTCGTCCCACTCACCGTCACCGGCCGCGCCGGCCAGCGCGGCCGGCGCTGTGCTGGGCAGCGGCGCCGGGTTCTTCACGGTGGACTTCGCATCGGCGGCCTTGGCCGCGGCGGTCGCCTCGGACGAACTCAGTCCGTCTTCGGCGTTGGCCGCCGCGTCGGTGGTCGCATCTGGCCGCGCTTCGGGCCGGGTTGGCGCGGCGGTCGGCGCGGCCGACCTGGCGGCGCCTGGCGTCGCGCTGGCGGCGGCACGTGGTGCCGGGCTGGCGCGGCCGGCGTTGGCACTGCGCGCGCGCGACGCTGACGGCGCCGCGGCCGGCGCCGCGCCGCGGTCATCGCGGCCGATTCTGAACACGTTGACCGCCGCCACCAGCGCCAGCGCCTGGCCTTTGAGGCTTTCGGCGGCGGCCGCGCTTTGCTCGACCAGCGCGGCGTTTTGCTGCGTCGCCTGGTCCATCTGGCCGACCGCCTGGCCGACCTGGTTGACGCCGCGGCTTTGTTCCTCGCTGGCGGCGCTGATTTCGGCCACCACGTCGGTCACGCGCTTGATCGCGGTGACGATTTCGCCCATCGTCTGGCCGGCCTGGTCGACCAGCGTGGTGCCGGCGTCGACCTGCTCGACGCTGGTCGAGATCAGCGTCTTGATCTCCTTGGCCGCCTCGGCGCTGCGCTGCGCCAGGCTGCGCACTTCGCCGGCCACCACGGCAAAGCCGCGGCCTTGCTCGCCGGCGCGCGCGGCTTCGACCGCGGCATTCAGCGCCAGGATGTTGGTCTGGAAGGCAATGCCGTCGATCACCGCATTGATGTCGGCGATGCGCCTGGACGACTCATTGATATGCCGCATCGTGCCCACCACCTGGCCGACGATCTCGCCGCCCCTGGTCGCCACCTGGCTGGCGTTGCCGGCCAACTGGCTGGCCTGGCGCGCGTTGTCGGCGTTGTTGCGCACGGTCGACGCCAGTTGGTCCATCGTCGCCGCGGTCTGCTGCAGCGCGCTGGCCTGCTCTTCGGTGCGCTGGCTCAAGTCGGTATTGCCCTGCGCGATTTGCGCGCTGCCGGTGGCCACGCTGTCGGCGTTGCCGCGCACCGCGCCGACCACCTTGATCAACTCGGCGCGCATGCGCGCCAGCGTGGCCATGGTGCTGGTCTGGTCGCCCGGCTTGACCTCCACCGGCGTGGCCAGGTCGCCCTCGGCCACCCGCTCGGCGGCGGCGCTCAGCGCCTCGGGCTCGGCACCCAGCGCCCGCGTGATGCGCCGCGTGCCTGACCAGGCCAGCAGCGCCGCCGCCAGCGCGGCCAGCACCGATGTGGCGGCCATCGCCCACTGGGCTCGTTCGGCGCTGGCCAGCGACTGGCCGCGGTCGCTGGCCGCGGCCTCGACCTGGTAGCTCAGCAGCTTGTCGACCGCCTCGTTGAACGCCGGGTTGGCCTTGGCGACCTGGGTATCGATCAGGCTGCGTGCCTCGTCGGGCTTGCCGGCGACCAGCGCGGCCATCGTCGCCTCGAAGGCCTGGTCTATGGCCACCAGCGCGGCATGCGCGGCGTCGGCCAGCGGCTTTTCCCTGCCATCCTTGGGCGCACCCATGTAGGCCGCCCAGCTGCCCTTGGCACGGGTGGAGACGGCGGTGTACTCGGTCTTCAGCGCGGCGACACGCTCGGCGCTGTGGTTGATCGCCGCATCGGTTTGAATCATGCGCACCCGCGCCGCCAGGTGCTTGAGCTCGGTAATCTGGTGCACCGGCTGCAGCCGCGCGGTGTACATGTTGTCCATTGCCGATGTCGTGCCGCGCAGCGCCCAGATGCCGACCGCCGAAACGGCAAACAGCAGCAGCGCAATGGCGGCAAAACTCAGGCCCAGTCGATGGGCGACGCTCAGGTGGCGGGTGGTCATTGTGTTTGTCGACAGTGTTGAGGAGTTGGGCGCGGTACGGCCCATTGGCTTGTCCGGTCGATTGTGCGAAGCCGGTCGGCACTGAAAAATGCCCAGAAAACGCCGGGAGCCGGGCCATTTCGGGCCGTTTTCAGTCCCTGGCCGCTGTGCGTGCACCGGCGCGGCGCTGCCGGCGGCCTGACGGTCTGGCGGGCACCTGCACCGCAGTCGCGCGGGCCGGCGCGCGCCGCGGCAAGACCTGTTGCGCATGGACCCAACCGCGGCGCGCTGCGCAGGCGCGGGCGAAATCGCCGAAGATGCCGCCGCGCGCCGGCCGCCTGCGTCAACGCCCGGCGCGCACCCCATACCGA